>Ga0207109_1209_pt1 | contig 13189 bp, 9 predicted proteins | sample Alteio_BWMinHeat_73_FD_153584 | JGI IMG/M metagenome (GOLD analysis project Ga0207109, IMG submission 153584) | Enriched cells from forest soil in Barre Woods Harvard Forest LTER site, Petersham, Massachusetts, United States -... | ecosystem: Environmental > Terrestrial > Soil > Temperate forest >... | reverse complement strand
CGGCATGGCCGAAGGGCGGGTGTCCCAGATCGTGAGACAGCGCGATGGCCTCGGTCAGGTCTTCGTTCAGCCCCAAGCGGCGCGAGAGCGTGCGGCTGATCTGGGCGACCTCGAGCGAGTGGGTGAGCCGTGTGCGATGATGATCGTTGGTCTGGGCGACAATGACTTGCGTCTTGTGCATCAAGCGCCGAAAAGCGGTCGAGTGAATCAGCCGTTCGCGGTCGCGCTGGAAGATGGTGCGATAGGGATGAGCCGGCTCGGGATACCGCCGCCCACGACTTGCACGAGCGTGCATCGCGTACGGAGCCAGCACGGCGTCCTCGCGCTCGAGCCAGTCGGGCGGGTCAAGCGGCAGTTCGGTCATGTCGTTATTGTACTGGCCAGCTCACGCCGGTTTGGGCGCTGCCCTAAAGCCTCACGCCGCCAAGTTTTACTCGGCTCTAGCGCAAGGCCCATCGCGCGCCAGCCGTTGCGTCAACATTTCCCAGAAAGCGTCGAGCGACTGCGAGATGACCTTTGTCTCGGAGATCACGGGCATGAAGTTGGTGTCGCCGTTCCAGCGCGGGACGATGTGCCAGTGCAAGTGGCCCGGCAAACCGGCGCCGGCGACCCGGCCCAAGTTCAGACCGATATTGAAACCATCCGGTTTGATCAGCTCCTTCACGATCGTCGTCATCTCGCGCACCGTTTCCATCACCTCGAGCAATTCCGCCGATTCGAGTTCGTCAAGCTCACCTCGATGAGCGCGCGGAGCGACCAGCAAATGCCCGTTGTTGTACGGAAAGCGATTCAGCAGCACGACGCTCCTGGCGCTGCGGAACGCGACCAGGTTTTCCCGGTCGCGATGGTCCGCCAGCCCAGAGCATATGAAACAGTCGTTCGATTTCGGAGTGGATGGGTTCGCGATGTAAGCAAGCCGCCAAGGCGCCCAGAGCTGGTCCATGGTCGTCCTCCGATGGAAGTCGTCGGCACCGACCATTGTAGATTCCCGCGGTCCGAGGTCGAACGGCCATGAGAATCCATTGGGTGAGGCGGGTTTTCTTTAACTCGAAGTCCAATATGTCAGACCAACAAGCGAAATACCCCTTACTGTTCTCGGACTCCTGCTTTGACGGAGTTCGAAAAACCGAGATTCGGAGGTCGACATGCGAGCGTTGATGTATTCTGCCGCTGTATTGGCCGCAGCCGTCGTGGCAGCCCCAGTCCGTGCGGACGACGATGCCAAGAAGATCATCCAGGAAGCAGTCAAGGCATACGGCGGGGCTGAGGTACTTGCCAAACATCACGGCAAAGGCGTCATTCAGAAAGGAAAACTCCACGCTTCCGCGGGAGGCATGGATTTGGACGGCACCGTCGAAGTGTCCGCTGAAAACGGCAAGTTTCGACGCACGGTAAATCTTTCGATTATGGGGATGGAGATCGCGCAAACCACGGTATTCAATGGCGAGGCGCTTTGGGTCGCCGCCAACGGAACGATTATGCTCACGGTCGATAAGAAGGAAGACGTCGATCTCATCAAAGAAAGCCTTTTCGCCGAAGAAGCTTTCAGCCAGGTATTACGCGGCGAGCCCGGCTTCAAATTGTCGGTTATTGGCGACGACAAGGTGGACGATAATGCGGTCGTCGGCATCCGCATCTCGAAGGATGGGCACAAGGACGTTAGCGTCTATTTCGACAAGAAGACTCACTTGGCCAGAAAGGTCGTCAATCGCGGACTGGATATCCAGACGCAAATGGAAGTCGAATCGGAACGAATCCTCGACAATTACAAGGAATTCGACGGCCAGATGCGTCCGACGCGCGCGATCGTCAATCAGGACGGCAAGAAAGTTGCCGAAGTTGAATTCACCGACGTGAAATATGTCGACAAGTTCGACAAGAACGTTTTCGCAAAACCAGATGGAACGTCAGGCAGCTGAAATAACTGAAATCCGAATTGGAGGTCTCATGAAAGCGCTGTTTTTCTCGGCGCCGGCCGTCTTGGCCCTGGCGTTCGTAACCTCAGCTCGCGCCGACGATGACGTGAAGAGCGTCCTGGAGCAGGCCGTCAAGGCCCACGGCGGGCTCGAGAACCTCTCCAAGCACAAGGATCATGGCGTCATTCAGAAAGGTAAAATGCACCTTTCCATCATGGGGATGGAACTCGACGGAACGATGGAGATATCCGCCAGCGACGAAAAATTCAAGCAGGATTTTCAGTTCTCCATCATGGGTCAAGACATCAGCCAGACCGTTGGTTTTGACGGCAAGCAACTCTGGATCGCGGTGAACGGCAAAGTCGTGATGGCCGTGGACAAGAAGGAAGACTTGGACGTGATCAAGGAAGCAATATTTGCCGAACGGGCCGTAAGTCTGGCTCTATTGGGCGACAAGAGCATCGAGCTCTCGATCATTGGCGAGGACAAGGTCGGCGATACCCCGGTCATCGGCGTGCGCGTTTCGAAGAAGGGCCACAAAGATGTCAGCATTTACTTTGACAAGGCAACGCACCTGTTGAAGAAGACGCAATTCCGCGGCGTCGACTTCCAGTCACGCGCTGAGGTCGAGGAAGAGCACATCATGGACGATTACAAAGACATTGGCGGCGAGATGCAACCGATGCGCGTGACCGTCAATAAGGAAGGCAAGAAGTTCGTCGAGATCGAGTTCACCGAGATCAAATACGTCGACAAGTTCGAAGACAGCGTCTTTGCCAAGCCAAAGGAATAGATGGGCTGTTGGTCGGCGTTTTCTGCGTGAATCGCGCGCCGATCACCGGTGACGCGATTCGCGTTATTTCGCCTTAGTCCCTTTGATCTGTCGCGCGCAGCGCCCGACCAGGCCCGGGCCGGCGTAGATCATCCCAGAATACAGTTCCACGAGGTCCGCGCCGGCTGCGACGAACTCTGCCGCATGTTCGGGTTCCGTCACGCCGCCGCAACCGATCAATAACTTTTCTGGACCGATGAGACGCCGCAACAAGGTCACGATTCGCAGCGCCTCCCCGCGCAGCGGTTCGCCGGATACTCCGCCCGGCACCTCCGTCGGCGGCGGACTGAAGAATTGCAATGCTAGACGAGTGGAAGTGTTCACGGCCACGAATCCATCGCACGCGCCTGTCGTAAGCAGCGGACCAACAACTGAATTCAATGTCGATTCAGTCCACAATTCGCGATCCTTGTCTTCGGGCGGAAGTTTCACGAGCAACGGCGTTCGCCGCGCGCGCGAGGAGCGTTGATCCAATTCGCGCACGCGCTGGTATGCCGGCTTGATTACGACATCGACCAGGTCGGCGCTTTGCAAGAGGTTGCGAAGTCGAGACGTGTTGGGCGAACTGAAATTGATGACGAACATCTCACAATGAGGATGGAGCGCGTCGAGCAGTTGAAAGAATTCGTCGCGGGCGGAGCGCAGTGGGTCGGCCGATTCCTTGAAGTGGCCGGGGTGTGGCCCGATATTGCAGGCGACGAGCATGCCGCGCCGCAGCGCCTCTGGTCTCTTAGACAGATTCCGCAGCGCGACTGCAAGACCTTGGCTCGTGAAGCCGAGCCGGTTCCAAATTCCGCGAAGTTCCGGCAGTCGCCTCATTCGCGGTGAGACCTGATTCCCAGCCCACGGGGCAACGAGAATCGTGCCAACCTCGACAAATCCCGCACCCAGCCGCTCGACACCGGCAATGCACGCGGCATTCTTGTCAAACCCAGCCGCTATGCCAATGCGATTGCGAAAGGTAAGCCCGCCCGAAGTGAACGGATCTTCAATTCTCCGCCCAAATCGGAACGGCAACCGCAGCGCCCGAAGGCCAGCCGCATGGGCGAACTCAGGCGGAAGCTGCCGGACCAATGGCCACAAAAACCGGTAGAGGGACATGAAGTTAGGATAGGCAAATCATTGTTGGGACTTGAACCAGTTCAACGTCTCGCTCATACCTTGGTCAAAACCGACTTTGGGGGAATAGCCTAGTTCGCGTTTCGCCTTCTCGATGCTGAAGTCGAGGTTCAGGCCGAGCAGCTTCAACCGGCCTTGAGTGAGCCGCGGCGGCTCTTTCGCTCCGCGCCGGCGAGCCGTGCCTTCCAAGACCTTGGCGAGGATGCGAGCCGTGACCAGTCGCACGTGCTTGTGCGGACGCGGCAAGCCCAGGCCGTCGGCGATCGTCTCGAAGAACTTTCGCTTCGTTACCTTTTCGCCATCGGTCAAGTTGTACACCTGACCTACCGCATTCGGCGATTTGATCGCCAGGAAAACCGCGTCCACGAGGTTTGCGATGTAAATCGTATTCATCACGCGCTTCGAGGGATCGCCGATCCAGCGAACGACGCTGCGACTCAGATTGTCCGCGAGTTTGGGCAATACCGTGCGGTCACGCGGACCGTAAACGAAGCCGGGGCGGAGCACCACGACCGGAGTGCCGTGCAGGCGGTGGGCATCGAGTGCCAGATGTTCCGCCTCGACCTTGGTCTGAGTGTAGCCGTCCATGTGGCGAGCGGGCAACGGCTCGGTTTCGTCGGTGCCGTTGTGATCGCGCGCGGCGTAGACGCCCAGGCTGCTCAAGTGAACGAAGCGTTGCAGCGGCTTGTTGTGACACGCTTCCAGGAGCGAACGCAAGGCCTCGACGTTGACCGCGCGATAATCCTCGACAGGCCCCCAATCCCCCACCTTGGCAGCGCAATGAACGATTACGTCGACTCCCTCCACGGCCCGTCGGACCAAGTCGGGTTCCGTCAGGTCGCCGCGATGTACCGTGGCGTGGAGTTTGTCGAGCAGGCGCGTGTCGCTGCCAGGGCGAGCGATCGTGCTGATGGCGTGCCCGTGGGCCACGGCCGCTTCGGCAACGTGTCCGCCGACAAAGCCGGTCGCGCCGGTGATCAGTGTTCGCGTCGCCATCTAGGTCCTGGGGAAAGCAGGAGAATGGGGTTGTCTTCGTTGTTGGCGCGGGCTTCGGCAAGAGGGGGACTGTAGTCCTCGCGCTCCGCGTGAGGAACTTCTCGCGTCAGGCAAAGACGACACTCGCGCAATCGGACATCTTCGGCTTGACGACACGCCGGACTTGAACTATTTGCCCGGTGTGCGCCGCATCGTGGACGGGGATGGCCCAGCCAGGAAGGCTGGGTGGAGGGGGTTGGGCGCTACTTTCGGGGATCGAGCATGATCGCGACGGACCGCCAGCCTTACCGCCCGATCACCGCTGCGGCCGTCATTTCGTTGCTCCTTTTGTCCAACGCCGCCCGTTCCCAGTCAAGCGACGCGCCGATCGTTGCCGAAGTGATCACCTCGGGCAACCGCATCACGCCCAAGGCGCAAATCATCGGCCAGCTCAAGACGCGTCCCGGCCAACCGTTCAGCGAGGCCAACGCGCGCGAGGACGTGCAAAAGCTCAAAGAGTCCGGCGCGTTCGCCGACGTGCGCGTTCGCACGCAAAATACGACCGACCACAAAGTGATCGTCATCATCGACCTGGCCGAATTGCCGAGTCTCGTGCGCGAGATCGTATACAAGGGCGCGAAGGGCAAGAGCAACTCCGACCTTGAAGCGCTGACCGGCCTCAAGCGCGGCGTGCCGCTCAACCCGATCGCCAACCAACTCGCGTGCCGGTCCATCGAGGAGAAATACAAGGAAGACGGCCATTTCTACGTGCGCGTCACGCTCGAGGAAGGCGACAAGATCGGCGAAACGCGCGTTGTGTTCAACATCACCGAGGGACCGGAAGTCAAGATCAAGCACATCGAGTTCGTCGGTCAAAGCGATTGGGTCAATTCGATGCCGGGGTTCTCTTCGTTCGGCGGCCGGCTGCGCCAGCAGATCGTCTCGGGGCGCGCCCACCTCGGCATCGGCGGCACGTTTGACCCGCGCAAACTCGACGAAGACGTCTCCAAGCTGCTCGAGTATTACCGCAACCTCGGCTATCTCAACGCGCGGATCAATCCAGAACTGGTGCCGTCGAGCGACTTCTCGTGCGTGACCATCGTCTTCCACATCGACGAAGGGCCGCGCTTCAAAGTCGGGCACGTCGAAGTGAAAGGCAACAAACAATACAGCGAGGAGTATCTCAGGAAAATGATCCTCCTCAGGGCCGACGAGCCGTTCGACAACAAGATCGCTCAGGCCGACGTTAAGTCGATCCAGAACTTGTACGGCTATCAGGGCGAACGCGTACACGTCCAGCAAAACATCATTCAGACCAGTGATCCGGGCAAGGTCAACATCGTCTACCAGATCAACGAAATGCAGCCGGTGCGCATCCGCAGAATCAACATCGTCGGCAACGAGCACACGCGCGAGAACATCATCCTGCGTGTGCTCGGCCTCTATGAGGGTCAGGTCCTGATGTGGCCGGAGGTCGAGAATGCCGAAAAGCGCTTGGCCGCGCTGCAGTATTTCGAAAACTCCCCGGACAAGGGCCGGCCCACGATAATGGTCATGGACACCGACGACCCGAATTACAAGGACATCATCGTCACGGTCCGGGAGACGACGACCGGTAGCTTCATGCTCGGCCTCGGCGTCAATTCGGACAGCGGCCTCACTGGCAACATCGTGCTTAATGAGCGCAACTTCGATATCACGCGCTTCCCACGCAGCATCGACGACCTCCTCAGCGGCGATGCGTTTCGCGGCGGCGGGCAAGAGTTCCGCATCGAAGCAGCGCCTGGCACCACGCTGCAGCGTTACACGGCGACCTGGCGCGACCCGGCCATCTTCGATTCGAAGTGGGGCCTGGCCGTAAGCGGTTACTTCTTTCAACGCATCTACAACGAATACGATGAAGATCGGGTGGGCACGCGCATCTCACTGTCACGGCGACTCAATCGCTTTTGGAATCTGTCCGAGACGCTGCGCGTCGAAGGCGTCGATGTCTACAATCCGACCTTCGGCACTCCGCCCAGCATCGCGGGCTATGCGGGCTGGAGCGACTTGATCGGCTTCCGCACCGGCCTGACGCGCGACACGCGCGACTCCTATCTCCGGCCCACCAGCGGCAGCCTCCTCGATCTGGGTTTCGAGCAAGTCACCGGCGCGTACGCCTATCCGAACCTCAGTGCCGACTTCAAGAAGTTCTTTACCATCTGGGACCGCCGCGACGGCAGCGGCAAGCAGGTTCTTTCACTGCGATCCAACGTCCAGTGGACGGGCGACAACACCCCGGTCTACGATCGCCTCTATGCCGGCGGCTTCCAAAGCTTGCGCGGCTTCGCCTTCCGCGGCGTCGGTCCGTTTGTAGGCCCTTTCAACACCGGCGGCGACTTCGCATTCCTGAATACGATCGAATACCAAATCCCCGTGCTGGCCAACGACAAGTTCTTCGTGGTGGCGTTCTGCGACAACGGCACCGTCGAGAGCAAAGTCGATCTGCACAACTATCGCGTGAGCGTCGGCTTCGGCTTCCGGGTCGTAACGCCGATTACCGGGCCGGTGCCGCTGGCGTTCGACTTTGCCTTCCCCCTCGTCCAAGCCCCAGGCGACATCAGGCAGATCTTCGCCTTCTACGTCGGCTTCGGCGGCGGCGGCGGATATTGATCAAATCAAGACGACGTCGGAGGTGTGTTCGCCGGCGCGACCGCCGCGGGCGCCGGTCTGGCCTTCGACGACTCGGCTTCCTCTTTGGAGAAGAGGACGAGTGCTGCTCCCACGCCGACGAGTACCACGCCCATCACCAACTTCCAGCCCGGCATCTCAAAATCAAAATTCGCCCACGACCCCGCCTTCGGATGCCAGATCATGCTCACCAACACATTGATCACCGGCGCTAACCCAAAGATCAGCGGAGCGATGTAGACCTTATAAGTAGCTGGCGGCACGCCGTCCTGATTGGCCGCGCCGATCGCCGACTTGGTCGCGAAGATCACGCAGATGGCGCCGATCGCGCCCGCTGCTCCCGCCAAGCCCGAGAAGACCAGACCGTTGCCCGTCAGATTGACGTCGCTCCATTTCTGCTGACCGGTGCCAAATAGCACAAGAGGCAGCACGACGCCGATCACGAAGTAAGCCACGCCCACGCACAGAACGCCCACCATGCGGCTGGCCGGTTTGCCGCCCAATTCGCTGCCGCCGAAGAAAATGATCGGAACGTACACGCCCCACGAGAGGCCGGCGAGCAGCACGTAGAATTGCCATTCTTGAAGTTTCATCGGTCCGAATCTCCATCAGGAACGTGCGAAAAGGAATGAGCCCACCCGCGGCGACGGATGGGCTCGGTGGGTGTGCCGGCGAATGACCCCGACGGGATTCGAACCCGTGTCGCGGCCTTGAAAGGGCCGTGTCCTAGGCCTCTAGACGACGGGGCCATGTCGCTCTCGGCTTTGTCATTGTTAAGGACACCCGCGAAGATGACAAGGTGACGACGAACCGAGGCTTTCCGTCGCAGCCTCGCCGGATTCGCCAACGTCAGCCCCATTTTCGCCGAGATCGCGATCATTTCGAATCCTTTTCCGATGAGCCGCATCCAATTGTCAACGGGCTGCGATATCGGTTGACTGGTTGACGGCATACGGATCGCTACAACATGGCCAACGGTATCGCCGCCTGCTTCCAAGGAGACCGAATTTATGGCAAGCGCCAACATTGTTGAACTGAACGCCGACAACTGGCAGAAGGAAGTTGTCGAAAGCACGATTCCCGTGATGGTCGACTTCTGGGCCCCGTGGTGCGGGCCGTGCCGGATGATGCTGCCCACGGTCGAAAAGGTCGCCTCGAGCTATGCCGGAAAGGTTAAAGTCGGCAAGCTGAATATCGACGACAATCAGATGCTGGCAATGAAATATGGTGCGACCAGCATTCCGCGCCTGATGTTCTTCAAGGGCGGCGAGCGCCCGGTCGAAACAATCGTCGGCGCGGTGCCCGAGCAGCGGGTCGTCGATACGATCGGCAAAGTCACCGGCGCCAAGTCGGCGTAACGGAAAACGAATGATACAATCGGGACGAGAGGAGAATCGCCGTGATGATTCCCTCTCGTCCCGATTGTTTTTTGCGTCTCGAACATGATCCTCCGCGCCTGCCATTACGCGACCGGCGAACTCGTGGACGTCGAATGCGCGGCGGATCGGATCATCGCCGTCGGTCCGCCAGGCAGCGTGGCTCCTGATCGCGAGGCGGGCTGGGTTGCGCCCGCATTGTTCGATTTGCAAATCAACGGCTGCCACGGCATCGGCTTCAATTCTCCGACACTGACGATAGAAGGAGTACGGCGCGTCGTTCAGGTCTGCCGCGCGCATGGAATCGTGGAGTTTCTGCCGACGCTGGTGACCAATTCGTTCGATGCAATTGCTCATGGTTTCGCGACTCTGACTCGTGCCCGAGATAAAGACCCCGATCTGGCACGAGCGGTTCCCGGTTTTCATCTCGAAGGGCCGTACATCTCCGCCGAGGACGGTCCTCGCGGCGCTCATCCGAAGGCGCACGTCCGCCCGCCGGATTGGAATGAGTTTCAGCGCTGGCAAGACGCTGCGGCCGGCCGTATTCGCCTCGTGACTCTTGCCCCGGAGCACGACCAGGCGCTGCCGTTCATCGAGAAACTGACGGCCGCGAAGGTGGTCGTTGCCATCGGTCATACTGCGGCGACCAGTTCTCGGATTCGCGACGCGATCTCAGCGGGTGCGCGGCTCAGCACTCACCTCGGCAACGGCTCGCACGCCGAACTTCCGCGCCACGACAATTACCTCTCGGAACAACTTGCCGCCGACGAACTCTGGGCCAGCTTAATCTGCGACGGACATCATTTGCCGCCCGCGCTGATCAAAATCATGCTGCGCATGAAGACTCCGTCGCGTGTGATCCTCACCTGTGACGCCGGCAGCCTGGCCGGCTTGCCGCAGGGTCGTTACGCCGATTGGGGCGGCGAATTCGAAGTCTTGTCCGACGGCCGGATCGTGGTGCCCGGCACTCCCTATCTGGCCGGTTCCGGTTCGTTCACCGACCAATGCGTCGCGCATCTCCTGAAGCTTGGCCTTGCAACATTGCCCGACGCGGTCGACATGGCCAGCGCCCGGCCACGCGAGCTGCTCGGACTCCCTCGGCGAGGCTTGAAGGTCGGCGACCCCGCGGACTTGATTCTCTTCGAGTGGGGAGAGTCCAAAAAGTTCCAGTTGGCCTCTCACCCATAAGCAGTTTTCTGGGTGGCATGCTCATCGCTTTGGATGAGCATGGGCAACCCCGCATAACTCAAGTCGTGTCTGCAACAAATGAAGTCGCACCCATGCTCATCCAAAGAGATGAGCATGCCACCCAAACAAGCCTCGTGAGGGAAACTGTCACTCTTTCACGATCATCTCGTCGAGATTGAAGAGCGCTCGCGCGAGCAGCGTCCAGGCGGCGCAATCGACTGCGGGAGTCGCACCCGCGCCGGCGGCTTTGGCTGCGTCGTCGGGATGGGCGGCGAATTCTCTCAATTGCTGATCGAGGAATCGATGCAATGCGGCCGACTCGGACTCGGTGGGACGACGAGTGAGGCAGCGGCGGAAGAGTTGCTCGATTCGCTCGTCGATTGGAGTCGACTTTGAGGCGAACTCGCGACCTAATGCTTGAGCGGCTTCGGTCATCGCCACGTCGTTGAGGAGAGTCAGGGCTTGGAGCGGCGTGTTCGACACGTCGCGGCGCGCGAGGCAAGTTTCGCCGCTAGGGCCGTCGAAGGTCGCGGACATCGCGAATGGGGCGGTGCGTTTGCTGAAGGTGTAAAGGCCGCGGCGATAGCGATCTTCGCCGCGACTGGGCTGCCAGTTGATCTGGGCGTAAGCGCCTTCGGTAGTGACCGAGGTCGGCTGGGGCGGGTAGACGCTCGGACCCAGCATCTTCTCCGACAACAGACCGGCCGCGCTCAACACGGAATCGCGAATGACCTCGGCCTCCAATCGCACTCGTGGCCCGCGCGCGAGCAGGCGATTGTTCGGGTCGATCGACTTCGGATCGGAGATCTTCGACGACTGGCGATACGTAGCCGACGTCACGATCAACCGGTGCAGCCGTTTCAACGACCAACCCTCTCTTACAAACTCCGCCGCCAGCCAATCCAGCAACTCCGGATGCGTCGGCGCGTCGCCGGTATAGCCGAAATCGTGCAGTGTCCGCACGATCCCCGTCCCAAAAAACGCCGACCACTCGCGATTCACCGTCACCCGCGCCGTGAGCGGATTATCCGGCGACACCAGCCAGCGGGCAAGGTCGAGGCGGTCGGGCGAATGGCGAGCGTCGGGAATGCCAGCCTGTAGCGGCGGCAGAATCGACAGCGTGCCGGCGTCGACGCGATCGGTGGGCTGAAGGAACTCGCCGCGATTGTGGATGAAAGTCGGGCGCGGGTTCTCCGCAGGCCGTTCCTGCATGACGAGCGTCGTCGGGAATTGCGGCATTCGGCGTCGGAGATTGTCGATCTCAGCCCGCTGCTTCGCGAGGTCGGGCGTCGTCTCGGCGAAATGTTGCAGCAGGCGCTCGCGCTCTGCCATCGTCAATTGCGAATCCGGAAGCAGGAGCAACGCTTCCAGATCATTGTTCATGTCGCGGGCGTCCGGCGGCTTCGCGGCGGTCGTCGCGGAGATGCGGAAGCGGCCGAGGTCCGCGACGAAATAGCGCTCGAACAACATCTGGACTTCGAACTCGCCCGCTGGCAGCGGCTCAACGAATTGGAAAATCGCATAATGGGCTTTGCCCTGCCCGCCGTTAATCGACCACGCCGTTTCGGGCTTGCCGTCGATGGCTTTGTCGACCGTCGCACCGCCCGCCGCGAAACTCGCCGTCGCCTTGGCGATCTTGACCGGCTTGTCGCCTGCGAAAACGGTGAATTCGCTCATCACGAAATCGCCGAATGGACCTTCATAGAAGATCCGCCCCGGTCCGTGCTGAGGCAGGCGGTCGTCCGGCAACACTTCGAGCCTGAGCGCCGTGATGCCCTTCGCGCCCGTTCGGAATTTAAGCCGATACGTATCGCTCTTGGTCTGATCGCCGCTCGCAAAGACCGAGTCGTCGCCTTGCACGGTCAGGTGCGGGACGTTCGCTTTCGCCTCGATCGGCCGCAGGACCTGCCACGGCACCGTTCGAGCTCGCTCCTGCTTGAGCCAGGCGGCGAATTTCGATTCGAGTTCCTTCGCGGGCAGTTTGTGTGGCAAGTCGGCGAGCATCGCGTCGATCTTCGCCTGCAATTCGCGCCGCCGCGATTCGATGTCCGGCTTGTGAACTTCGGTCGTCGGCTCGTCGGCGTTGTTCAGAAACGCCATGAATCGATAGTATTCGCGGTGCGGGATCGGATCGAACTTGTGCGTATGGCACTGCGCGCAGCCCAGCGTCAAACCCAGCCACACCGTCGCCGTCGTGCTCACGCGATCGACCGTCGCATAATAGCGATACTCCAGCGGATCGATCCCGCCCTCCTCGTTGAGCATCGTATTGCGATGAAATCCGGTCGCGATCCGCTGCTGCTCAGTCGCATTCGGCAACAAATCGCCGGCCAGTTGCTCGATCGTGAATTGGTCGAACGGCATATCGCCATTCAGGGCCTTGATGACCCAATCGCGATACGGCCAGATCGAACGCGGGCGGTCCTTCTCGAAGCCGTTGGTGTCGGCGTAGCGGGCCAAGTCGAGCCATCGCCGGGCCCAGCGCTCACCGTAATGAGGCGACGCCAACAGCCGATCGACCAGCTTGTCGTACGCATCCGGCGCAGCATCATTGACGAACGCATCGGCCTCGGCCGGAGTGGGCGGCAAACCAATCAAGTCGAGGTAGACCCGCCGCACGAGCGTCGCGCGATCCGCGGGTGGCGATAGACTCAATCCCTCTTGAGCGAGGCGGGCTTGGATGAATGAATCGATCGGATTCCGGATTCCGGATTCCGGATTCCGGATTTGCGGAACGGGCCAACGACGCGACGCGACAAAGGCCCAATGCGGCGTGTAGACCGCGCCATGCTCGACCCACTTCGATAACAGCTGCTTTTCGGCATCGGTCAGCGGGACTTTCGCGTGCGGCGGCGGCATCATGAACGACTCGTCGCGCGAACTGATCCGCTTCACCAACTTGCTTTCGCCCGGTTTGCCCGGCGCGAGGACGCGCAGAGCCTCGTCGCGCATGTCGAGCCGAAGTTTGGCCTTGCGAGCCTTATCGTCGGGCCCATGACACTTGAAGCAATGGGCAGCCAATACCGGCCGAACCTTCGTCGTAAACAGGTCCGGCTCCGGCGGCGCGGCAGGGGCGAGCGCGGCGAGAAGGAAAGGGATCAACATGGGGTGAC
>Ga0207109_1207_pt1 | contig 13217 bp, 9 predicted proteins | sample Alteio_BWMinHeat_73_FD_153584 | JGI IMG/M metagenome (GOLD analysis project Ga0207109, IMG submission 153584) | Enriched cells from forest soil in Barre Woods Harvard Forest LTER site, Petersham, Massachusetts, United States -... | ecosystem: Environmental > Terrestrial > Soil > Temperate forest >... | reverse complement strand
GCACGCGGCCATCAATTCCGCGCCGGCGCGCCGCTTCGTCGGGTGGAATGCGGTGGGCAATCGGCTGGCGTATACGGTCCCCGAGCCGCGGTCAATTGCGAATCCAGTGCCTTGGGCCCTACTGATTGTTCCAGACGATTTCGCGCGCGACCAGGTCTGCGTCGCGACCGACGATATCGGACCGGGGAAACCGGTGTTTTCGGGAATGCGCGTGACATTCCCACAATGGTCGCCGAAGGAGGACAAGCTTTCGCTTTGGGTCACGTTCGCGCCTGCGTACCATTCCGTCATATCCTGGTTGCTGGGCTGGGGGCTACGTCCGGGCGATCCGGCGGCGGTCTTTGATTTGAAGACTCGGCAGCTCGAATGGATGCCGATCAACGCGCAGGAAAAGGTCCAAATCGGGCATTATTACTTGCTCAAGCGCGACTACACGCGGGCATGGCGTTGGTATCAAGAAGCCGAGTCCGAATTGCCAGCGCCAGAACCGGTGATCGTCAGCGATATCGACACGTATATGCGACTGCTGCGAGGTCCGCGCGACTTCAGCTTTTTCGAATATCACTGCCTCACCAAGCTCGGGCGGCACAAAGAAGCGCTGGCAAAACTGGAGCAATTTCGACGCTTGGCTTTGCCCAGGTTCCGAGCGTCGGCCGCAGGGCAAGTGGCCGCAAATGCCCCGGCGGTGACTGTCGATTCGCTGAATTCGATGATTGAAGAGATACTTGATCCATCGCGGTTCCTTGGCCAGGTGATGCAGGACATGTACGTGGCGGAGGTTCTGCTGAGCCTCGACGCCCATCACGACGCGGAGGAGTTTTTCCGTGCCGAGGTCCGTCAAGCCGCGAACGAAGAAGTGCGACTGAGTCGGGCAATCACTCTCGGTCAGGTGCTGTTGTTGGAGGGAAAACATCGCGAATATGCTCAGCTGACTACCGACATCATTGCGCCGTTGTCGCCGGCAGTCCATAAACCGCCTTCGGACGATGGACATCTGGACTTTCGCGAATTGGCCTCGCTCGTTGTGAGCGTTGTTCAAGAACTCGCGTTGCTGCCATTGGGCTCGCCGCAGTTTCTTTCGTCGCTGCCGGACAAACAGATTCAAGCAACGCGCGCTCGCCTTGAACAGCTTCAGATCGCCGATGTCAAAAACACCTGCCCGATTTACAATCTGGTATTGCGCGGAGTTTATCGAAAGCTCGGAATGGAGAAGGAACGGCAGGCTGCCGCGCAGCGCTTGAAAGAATCAGCGCGCCGACTGGTGTTCGGGCCATACGACGACGATTTCGACTCAGGAATCGCGAGGACGCAGACGCTAATGCGAGCAATCTCGACCGTATGGTAGCGTGCGCTGACGGGACTTCGTCAGATCGCGGAAACGATCCGCAAGAATTGCAATTCACGCTTCCGCATTTGTCTCCGGAATCGAACCTCAAACCGCCACTGAATGACGTTCTGGGTGTATAAAAGATAAAGGAACCATTACGATTGCTTGCACCGTGGCTTTGGCCTCTTGCATCGGAATTCGCCATGCTCCCCTGCCCTATTGATCCGTCGGCGGTGACGCGGCGGCACTTTTTTCGAGAGTGCGGCGTCGGCGTTGGGAAGATCGCGCTGGCGTCATTGCTGGCCGGGCAGGTCCGCGGGGCGACACCTTCGTCAACGCCATTGAAAGCGCCGCATTTTCCTGGGAAGGCCAAGCGCGTCATTCACCTCTTCATGGCAGGCGCGCCCAGCCATCTCGATTTGTTCGACTACAAGCCGATGCTGGCGAATCTTGCGGGTAAGCCGCTACCGCCTTCGGTGATTGGCGGGCAACGGTACGCATTCATTCGGTCCGATGCGGCCGTCCTCGGGCCGCAGTTCAAATTCGCGAAGCATGGAAAGTGCGGGGCTGAGATTGCGGAGATGCTGCCACACTTGGCGCAGGTCGTCGACGACATCACGTTCGTCAAGTCGATGCGGACCGATCAGTTCAACCACGCCCCAGCCCAGATCTTCCTCAACACCGGCTTTGCCCAGCCGGGGCGGCCGAGCCTTGGGTCGTGGGTTGTTTACGGCCTGGGCTGCGAGACTCAGAATCTGCCGGCGTTTGTCGTCATGTCTACCGGCAGCGGCATCAGTGGCGGGTCGGCGAACTGGTCGAGCGGTTTTTTGCCGACCACGTATACCGGCATTCGGCTTCGCAATCAAGGCGATCCGATCCTGAATGTCAGCAGTCCGCCGGGGATCGACCAGCAGAAGCAGCGGCAGACGCTCGATCTCATCGGCGACTTGAACCGCCAGCGTCTGGAAGCGGTCGGCGACCCGGAGATCGCGACGCGCATCGCGCAATACGAGATGGCGTTTCGATTGCAAACATCCGCCCCGGAACTGACCGACCTGCGCTCGGAGAGCAAGGAAACGCTGGCCCTTTACGGCGCGGAGCCGGACAAGCCGTCGTTCGCCCGCGCCTGCTTGCTGGCCCGGCGGATGATCGAGCGCGGCGTGCGCTTCGTGAACATCTATCATGAGGGCTGGGATGCGCACACCGATGTCATCGGCAACCACAAGACTAACTGCGGCGCGACGGACCAGGCTTCCGCGGCGCTCGTGCTCGATTTGAAGCGGCGCGGCCTCTTGGACGAAACGCTGGTCATCTGGGGCGGTGAATTCGGGCGCACGCCGATGGTCGAAAGCAACGTCGCGCTCGGCCGCAGCCTCGGCCGCGACCACCATCCGCAGGCCTTCACGATGTGGATGGCGGGCGGGGGCATGAAGGCCGGCTATTCGCACGGCGCGACCGACGAACTCGGCTTCCACGTCGCCGAAGATCCCGTTCACGTCCACGATCTGCAAGCGACCATCCTACACCTGCTCGGCTTCGACCACGAGCGACTCACGTTTCACTACGCCGGCCGCGATTTCCGTCTCACCGACGTTCACGGACGCGTCGTGCGCGAACTGCTCGCTTGATGGTGCCCAATGGCCCGCGTCCGTTTGCCGCGCACGAGTCTGGAAAGGTCTGAATTGCCGCCGGTGTGCGTCATCTGCGGCCGCGCCGCCGTCGCCAACGTTCGCAAGACGTTTAACTGGCGGCCGAGATGGCTATTTGCGGCGTCTTTCGTCCGCGTGCTGCTGTTTTTCACGATCGTCGCAGTGCCTTTTCTGTTTATCATCAGCGAGGCGCAAAAGCGGCGGGCCACGGTCGATCTGCCGATGTGCCAGCGCCACCGCCGCTACTGGGTTTGGCGCGGTTTCTGGGTGCTTGCTCCGCTATTGGTCCTTGTCGTTTCGTCGCTCAGCATCGGGATTCTGGTGCTCCTCCAGGTTATTCCGTTCATTGGACTCGACGGCGTCGTCGCAAGTTTAGTGTTGATATTTGTAATGTGGGCTGTGGCGGCCTTCATCGCCGAGCATAGCGGACTGCGCGCCGTGGAGATTACCAAGGACGACCTGATCCTCGCCGGCGCGCACCTGGTCTTTGCCGACTTGATGCGTGGCGGCCGGCACGCCTGGGAAACGACCGAACACCAAGACAATGGCTGGGAAGAATACGATCCCTACCCGCGCAAGCCGGCGGCAACGAAGGTCGAAGGTAAACGGTAACGGGTGGAGCAAACTGCGAGTCAGGCAGCCATTGCCGAAATCAGCCCTTCGAGCTCGGCGAGATTGCTCCGTTTTAGCTCGCGCAATGACTCAATCGCGCTTTTCAGGTCCGGGAGGTTGACCAAGGCGAGCTCGCGTTCGACGTCGGCCAGCCCCTGCCGTTGGGCGGACGCCAATTTCGGAACCAGGTACGCGACTGAAACGAAGTTGTGATCGGTGAACGAATCAGGGAAACTGCCCAGCGGAGGCAGCGTCAAATGCTTCTTGAGCATCAGCCGGGCGAGCTTGGCGAGCGCGGCAGCCTCGGCTTCGGCGATGCGATGGACAGCGACGCGGGCTGACTCGCACTTGCCGCTAGCCCAGGGATACGATTCGCGAACGTACTGAAGTAACGACCGACTTTCGCGGTGTAGCAAATGTGACAGCAAAGTTTGATCCGACACCGCGAAGTCTCCCGAGAACTACCGAGAAGGACATCGACCGGCAGGTTACCGTCCGCCGCCGGCAGGTCGCCGGCCGCCGCCACCGGCGCCGGCACCAATCCTTGGCTGAATGGTCACTTTCGTGGGCGCGGCGAAACCGCTTGTCGCCGTCTCCGTGACTTTGGAAATCGTGCCCCAGCCCGCGAACACGCCGAAAATCCCCAATCCCAACAGCGAGCCATACGCGGCCTTCGCAAACGACAACCGCAGCCGCGGCACGGTCGTCCCTTCCATTTCTTCGACCGGACGCTCCAGGATCATGACCTTCAGCACCTTCAAGTAATACACCGCGCTAATGACGGTATTGATGCCGGCGATCACGAGCGTGGCGTACATCGTGTAGCCCATCGTCAAGCTGTATTTCGAATCGTGGGTGCCTGCGTTAAACTCTCTGCCCGCGTTGTAAAGCACCTCGAAGATGCCGAATTTGGCCGCAAAACCGGCCAGTGGCGGCAAGCCCAAGAGACTGAGCAGAAACAGGCCCAATAGCGTTACCGCCAGAGGTGAGCGATAGACAAGGCCGCGCAGGTCGCGCAGATCCTCCGAGCCGGTCATGTTGCGAATGAACGCGATCATCGCGAACGCGCCCAAATTCATGACTAAATAGGCGACCAGGTAGTACAGAACCGCTTGTGTGCCGGCGACGTTGAGCGCCGAGAGGCCCATGAGCATGTAACCCGCATGAGCGATGGTCGAATAGGCCAGCAGCCGCTTGAGGTTGGTCTGCGGGAACGCCGCCAGATTGCCGAAAGTCGCCGTCAGGCAAGCGAAGAATGCAATTGGCGGTCCGAGCGTGCGCTGGAGGTTCTCGATGGGCCGGTGCAATTCTTCGGAATTCAGCATCAACAACAGGCGAGCCGTGAGGGCCAGGGCCGCGGCCTTGGAGGCGACGGAGAGAAACGCGCCGATTTCCGCCGCCGCGCCTTCGAAAACGTCCGGCGCCCAAAAATGGAACGGCACGACAGAGAGCTTGAATGCCAGGCCGACGAAGATGAAGACCAGACCCAGGAGCACCACGGTGTCCACGCCCGAGAGCGTCAGCGCCCCATTCTGAAATTGCTGCTTGAGCGCCGCCATCACATCCGGCAAGTAGCCGGTGCCGAAGCGCCCGGAGAGCAGGCTGATTCCATAGAGCATCACGCCCGACGCGCCGCCGCCATAAACCACGTACTTCAACGACGCCTCGGAACTAAGCCGCCGGCCCTTGAGGAAGCCCGCCAACGCATAACTGGGCAAGCTCGCCATTTCGATGGCGATGAAGACCATGAGCAGGTGCGCTGCCGAAGCCATGAGCATCATGCCCAGCGTACCGCCCAGCAAGAGCGTGCAAAAATCAGCCGAGTCCTCTTCGTCCGGGATGCCGGTCATCATCGACAACACGAGCAACAAAACGGCAAAGCTCAATAGGAGCATGCGCATGAACAGCGTGAATGGATCGAGCGAGACCATGCCGGCGAAGTTCATCGGCAACCGATGCGTCATGTCGCCGAGAATGTTCAATTTGGCCACGAATTGTTCTACGTACAGCAAAGGCTGCTTGAGGAATTCCGCATCGATCGTGTCTTCGCCGCTGATTTCCAACCGGAGCGACAGGTATTGGGCTGCGCAAAACAAGAGGGCGAAACCGCTGAAGAACACTGCCGGCCCGCCCATGTGAACGCGCAGCCGCGGAATCAGCCGAAGCCCCAACATCACGACGATGCCCAGGCACAGCAACAGCTCCGGAGTGAACGCGCGCAGATCGCTCCCAAGGCTCTCCTCCAACCTCCTTAGACCGTCAATGGTGAACATAGCGTCTCGATATTCGTGGACCGTCAACCGACCATTCGATCCGCGCCGCACAGCCACGGCTTTGAATCGCTGTTAGCCCTTCCCTGTAAGCGATGCCAAGTTTTGCACCAAATTGCTGACACTCGGTTCCATCCAGGACATCAGCAGGAAATTCGGAAACACGCCGAGGGCAATCGCCAATACGACCAGCGGAGCGGCGCAGATGATCTCGCGAACGCTCATGTCCTTGTAGTCCTTGTACGCCGGGTTGGTCCCCAGGTAGACGCGCTGCATCGTCCATAGGATATAGGCCGCGGTAATGACGACAGTCAGGGCTGATAGCACGGAGAACAATGGGCTGAAGTTCCATGTGCCCAAGACGACCATCACCTCGCCGACAAAACCGCACAGGCCGGGCAAGCCGAGCGCCGCGAAGAAGATAATGGCGCTGACGCCGCCGTAAAACGGCATCGGCTCGAGCAGGCCGCGGAAATTGTCGAGGTTGCGGTGATGGGCGCGATCGTAAATCACGCCCACCAGGAAGAACATGCCGGCCGAACTGATGCCGTGCGCCATCATCTGGAACATCGCGCCATTCATGGCCCACGACCAGTATTGCGTGCCGACCGTTTGCCCGTCCACGACCCGCCACGACGCGATCCCCAGGATGACGTAGCCCATGTGGCTGATCGAACTGTACGCGACCAGCTTTTTGAAATCGGTCTGGGCCATCGCCGCGAAGGCGCCATAGACGATGTTGATGATGCCGAAGAGCGCGATCCACCACGCCAATTCTTCGGCCGCCCAGGGACAGATCGGATAGGCGATGCGCAAGATGCCATAGCCGCCCATTTTCAACAGGACGCCAGCCAGGATCATCGAGATCGGCGTCGGCGCTTCGACATGTGCGTCCGGCAGCCAGGTGTGGAACGGGAAGACCGGCACTTTGATCGCGAAGCCGATGAACAACAGCAGGAACATCGTGTACTGGAACGCCTCCGTGAAGAACGGCTGTTTCAAGCGATTGATGACTTCCGCGCGCCGTGCCGCCGGCACCTGCTTGAGCGGCACAAATCGCGGCTTGCCCAAATCCTGCTTCTCGTTGCCGCTCAGGTTTGGGTTCCGGACCTCGATTTCATCGGTCCGGTTCGTCAATTTGCGGAATGCCGCAGCCCCCACCCGCTTGAGCACGATCAGGTCGAACGAGTGGACCTCGACCTGATTGTGCGCCTCTGCCGCGCTCATGCGCGGCATGATGCGATCCAGATCCTCGGGTTTCATTTCCTGACTGGCGTTCGGCTTCATCAACAGCGCGATGTTCCTGTTGTAATTCCCGAGGTCGACGTAATCCTGCACGTCGGTAAAGTAAAAAGCCAGCAGCGCGATCAGAATGAATACGCTGCCCAACAGCGTGTACAGGAAAAACTTGATCGCCGCGTATTCGCGCCTCGGCCCGCCCCAGACGCCGATGAGGAAGTACATCGGCAACAGCATCACTTCCCAGAAGATGTAGAACAGGAAGAAGTCGAGCGCCAGAAACGTGCCCACCATGCCCGTTTCGAGCAGCAGGAAGAGCATCAGGTAGCCTTTTACGTAGCGCTCGATATTCCAGCTTGCAATCAGAGCCAGGAAACTCAACGCCGTCGTCAATACGATCAGGGCCAGGCTGATGCCGTCAATGCCGAGGAAATAGTCGATGTTGAAGCGGCTGATCCAGGGCTGCCGGCTGACGTAGTCCATGCTCAAGGGCGGATTTTCCTGCCCCTTGCGGTGATCTGATGAGATCACCCGCGCATCGAGCGACGCCGCATCTCCGTGCATGGCCGCGATATCCGGCCGGCTCGTCGGAGCATGTTCGACCATGCGCACGTAATCGACGAGCAAGAACAAGCTGATGACGAGCGTGATCGCGCTGCCCACCAGGGCGAACCAGCGCATCCATTCCTCGGTCCCTTTCGGGAAGAAGAGCAGCCCGATGGCGAACAGGCTGGGGATGAAGATCACCAGCGTCATCAGGATCATATCGCTTTCGAACATGTCAACCGTCCATACTCGGTGGTCGATCGCCAACCGCCCGCCGCCAGCAGCACGCTACTGGCTCGCGGTCGCCGAACTCAGGAAGTACGACATCACGGCGAAGATGAAGATCGCCGCCAGAACCAGAAAAACAATGTAATTGCGCAAGTGCCCGGTCTGGATACGCCGCATGCGCCTGCCGGCCATGATGGTCGCGTCCGCCAGTACATTGACCGAGCCGTCGATGACGCCCTTGTCAAAGCGGCCGCCGCCGCGAGCCACGCCTATCGTCGCGCGCCCGATCGCGTTGACCGCTCCATCAATCCCGTGAGTATCTGCGGCACGACACCAATTCGCGATCACGAGCGACGGCCGCACCAGCAACGCGCTGTACAGTTCATCGAAGTACCACTTGCGGTCGAACAATCGATACAGAAAGCCGAATTGTTCGCGCGTCTCCGCGGCATCGAGAGTACCGACATAGTACACCAGCACCGCGAATACGACGCCGACCGCCGCCGCCGCCAGCGCGATCAATCCCGCGATCGGCGAGACCCAACCGCTCGGATCCTCGATCAGCGCTTCGACGCGATGAAAATCGACCCCCACCGACGCCGGTTGCGCCGCGTGCAACACCTGCCCCAGGTAACTCTTCTCCGCGTCGTATAGCGGCCAGCCCCACGCCACGCAAAGACTCAGCGCCGCCAGGATTATCAGCGGCACCGTCATCAGCTTGGGCGCCTCACGCGCTTCCTCGAATACATGTTGATCTTTCGGCGCGCCCGTGAAGGTCATGAACCACATCCGGAACATGTAGAAGCACGTGATCCCCGCCGTCACCAGCGGCAAGATCAGCAGCAAGGCATGTTGCTTGTAGACGGTGGCGAACGCCAGTCCCTGCGAGATGATCGCGTCCTTGCTGTACCAGCCGCTGAACAGCGGCGTCCCCGCGATCGCCAGCACGCCGAAGAGCATCGTGAAGGCCGTGATCGGCATCTTGGCCCGCAGCCCGCCCATCCGCCGCATGTCCTGCTCGTGATGGCAACCGTAAATCACGCTGCCCGAGCCAAGGAACAGGAGTGCCTTGAAGAACGCGTGCGTGAGCAAGTGCAGCAGGCCCGCGACCCAGCCGCCGATGCCGAGAGCCAGCATCATGTAGCCGAGCTGGCTGACGGTCGAATACGCCAGCACCTTCTTGATGTCGTTCATGACGATGGCGATCGTCGCCGCCACGAAGAGCGTGATGCCACCCGTGTACGCAATCACCAGCCGCGCTTCCGGCGTGAAGATCGGAAACACTCTTCCCACCAGGTACACTCCCGCCGCCACCATCGTCGCCGCGTGAATGAGCGCGCTGACCGGCGTCGGCCCCTCCATCGCGTCCGGCAACCAAACGTGCAGCGGGAACTGCGCCGACTTACCGACGCAGCCCAGGAAGATGCCGAGCCCGGCAATCGTCAGAAGGATATAGGGGATACTGCCGTAGCCGTTAATCGACTCACTTTGAATGCCAATGCCACCTAACTCACGAAATTCGTCGGTATGGCCCTTTCCATCCGCCGGGAACAACAGAACTTGATCGCCTTCAGAATTGTGGCCGAATTTCTTACCTTGCAACTCAAACGTCAGCCCGCGGACAAACGTGTCGTGTATCCGCTCTTCCGAATGCGGAGCGCGGACGCGCTGGAAAATCTCCTGAAAATTGAACGTCCCCACAAACGACCAGACGATCAGCAAGCCGACGATGAAACCGGCGTCGCCAACGCGATTGGTGATGAACGCCTTGTTCGCCGCGTCGGCAGCGCTTTGCCGCTCGTAGTAGAAGCCGATCAGCAGGTACGAGCAAATCCCCACCAGTTCCCAGCTAATGAAGATTTGGAAGAGATTGTCCGCGAGCACCAGATTGAGCATCGAGAAACAAAACAGCGACAGGTACATGAAGAACCGGCTGTAGCGCCCGCGACGCTTGAAATGGCCGCCGTCCTCCGCGTGAACCTGATGGTCCTCGACCCGCGGAGCGAGTTCATCGGACATATACCCGGCCGAAAATATGTGGATCAGCGTGGCGATGAACGTCACCATCGCGAACATCACCGCCGACAGATGATCGATGCGGTAGCCGACCTGCAGTTCGCCGCCCATCCGGCCTTCACTCTTGAACATGCCCACGCGCGCAAACGTGACTCGACCCGCCCATTTGTCTGCCGGCGTCTCCGAATGCGCGACGTCGGCGCCTCCTCCCCAAGCCCCAACCGGATTTATCGGCTTTGCGTTAACCGACAGCTCGTGCGTCGAGGCTGCTCCGTGTTCTAACGGGTGTGTATTGAGGAACCAGACCAGACCGATCAGACACAAAAGGCACGAGAGAGCGATCGCCCCTGTCGCGACATATGCTCCCGTCTTCGTGGGCACGTTGCCGCCGGCCATCCAGAAGATCTTCTGGCCAAGTCCGGACTGCTTGTACGGCCGGGCTGCGTTGCGAACGCCGCCGAGCAGAAGCAGGATGACGAACGACGCCAGCGGCAGGAGCGTGGCGACGACGTATAACATGCCGGGATTTTCCGCGATGAATCCCATCGACTAGCCTTTCAGCTCCTCGGCAGCGTCCACGTCCACGCTCGTGTGGTTGTTGTAAAAGTTCAGCACGATGGCCAGCGCGATCGCCGCTTCGGCCGCGGCCATCACGATCACGAACAGCGCGAACACCTGCCCCTCGACCCGGAAGAGCGGGTTGAACCACGCGAAGGCCACGAAATTGATGTTTGCTCCATTCAGCACCAACTCGACGCCCATCAACACGCCGATGGCATTGCGCTTGGTCGCCATGCACACCGCGCCGCAGACGAACATCAGCGCGCCCAGCAACAAGAACGCGGGCAAGCCCACATCGCCATTCATGCGGCGGCCTCCGAAACTACTCGGCGACGTTTGGCCCGCGCCAAATACGCGGCGCCAATCAGCACGACGAGCAGATGGACCGAAACAATTTCAAATGGCAGCAAGTACGACACGCGCGTGCGATTTCGCGGCGGATAGACGCGGGGAATGTCGCCGACAGGAGCGATTTCCCGGATTCCCAGGAATGCTTCGCCAAGGGCTGCGACGTTGGCCGTGCTCCGATAGTCCGCTGGCGGCGGATCGGAAGCAGGCCATGCCGTCGCCAATGTGGCCACGGCGAGCGTCGCGTAGAGCGCGATGCCGATCAAAAGCGAGAAGGCCCATTCGCCCGCACCGGCCTTGAGATTGACGAATGGCCCCTGCGCGGTGAGCATGACGCCAAACACGACCAGTACGAGCGTCCCGCCGACGTAGACGATGAGCTGGGCTGCGCCAACGAAATCGGAGCCGAGCAAGAAGTAAATGCCCGCAGTCCCAGCCAGCGCAAACAACAGCCAGGCCGCGGCGCGCACAATGTTCTGCGTCAGCACAACCATGAGAGCCGAAAGCCCCGTCAGGCTCGCGACAATCCAGAACAGCGCCTGTTGAAGCGACATCCATCCCCCACTCGACCGCAACCCGAGCCTCTCACGGAGCGAGAGGACTACACTCCCGCCACCGCCTGCTCTTTACCCGCCGACGACCCCGGCAACGCCGGCGGCCGAGTCGCCCAGCCCGTCACCCCCGGCGGCGACAAACTCGGCTTGCGCCACACATTGATCAACCAAACGGCCGTCAGAATGACCGTCGCCGCCGCGCTGCCATACTTCCAGACCATGGACACGATGTCGGGAATCATCAACTGCCACACTCCGATCATGACCAGCAGGAAGCAGCTAATCGGCAGCAAGTACTTCAGGCAGACCATCATCACCTGGTCGATCCGCAGCCGCGGCAACGTCCAGCGCACCCACATCATGACGAAGATGCCGCCCCAGCCCTTGACGATGAACACCACGACGTTGACCAGATTCCCAAGGATCATGCCCGCGGTTCCCATCGACTCGCCAAGCTTCAGCGCCGGATCGAACGGCAGTATTCCCGTGTGCCAGCCGCCCATGAAGAGCGACACCGCGATGCCGCAAACCGCCGCCATGCTGCCATACTCAGCCATAAAGAAGAGCAGCCAGCGGAAGCCGGAATACTCGGTGTGGAAACCGGCAACCAGTTCGCTCTCGGCCTCGGCCAAGTCGAACGGCGCTCGCTTGCAACTCGACGTGCCGCAGATGAAAAAGACCCAGAAGGCGATGAAGTTCAGCGGGTCGTGGAAGATGTACCAGTTCCAGAAGAACCCATTCTGCTGATTGACGATTTCGGTGAGGTTCAACGTGCCCGCGACGATCACCGGGATCAGAACGCAAATGGTTCGCGGCACTTCATAGCTGACGACTTGAGCCGCCTCGCGAATGCCGCCGAAGAGCGACCACTTGCTGCCCGAGCCGTATCCGGCCATGATCACGCCGAACACTTCGCTCGACAGCACCGCGAGCATGAAGAAGACCGCCACGCCCATGTCGCGCGCGACCACGCCATTGCCAAATGGCAGCGCGACGAATGCGACGAACGAACCGCACAGCGCGAGGTATGGAGCGAGCCGAAACAGGAAGTGATCCGCCGCGGCCGGGATCGAGTCTTCCTTGCACAAAAGCTTGACGCCGTCGGCGACCGTTTGCAGCCAACCGAACTTGCCGCCAACCCGCGTCGGCCCGAGCCGGTCCTGAATTCGCCCCGAGACCTTGCGCTCTAGCCATACGAAGAAAATCGCCGAAACGAGCACGAAGCCAAGCAGAAAAAAAGCACTGAGGAGCGCCCACAAGACGGGTAGAACCATCGTGGACCATTCGGAAGTGTCGCTGAATACGACCGGCACGGAGAAGAGCCTCGTCCGAGTTTAAGGTCAGTGTGGGTGACAATGTATGGCCGGTTGAGAATCGCGACAAGGTGGGCGAGGCGCGGCCATTTCATAAGGATGAATGATGAGAAAGCCGCGACACACGTTGATAGCCGATTCGTGCTTTGTCCGCAATTACGGCACATCAATTTGGAGGCGACAATGCCTCAACGCATGACGCAATTCGGCACTGCGACGCGCCGGCCATTCGATCGCTATCCCGGAAATCATCTACTTCCGCCAGCACTTCGGCACGCCGACGACGACCGCGAACCGCTCGGCGAGTTGGCGCGCGACGCCGCGCTGGCCCGCGTCGAGGCCGCGCTCTTCACCGCCGACGAGCCGCTCTCACCCAAGAAACTCGCAGTCGCTGCGCAACTCGCCGACCCAACCGAAGCGCGCCGCTTGATTCAGCGCTTGAAGGAATACTACGACTCCGACAACACTGCCTTTCAAATCGAAGACATCGCCGGCGGCTGGCAATTGCGAACCCGCTCGAAGTACTATCCCTGGCTGGTCCGCCTGCGCCACAC
>Ga0207109_1205_pt1 | contig 13274 bp, 10 predicted proteins | sample Alteio_BWMinHeat_73_FD_153584 | JGI IMG/M metagenome (GOLD analysis project Ga0207109, IMG submission 153584) | Enriched cells from forest soil in Barre Woods Harvard Forest LTER site, Petersham, Massachusetts, United States -... | ecosystem: Environmental > Terrestrial > Soil > Temperate forest >... | reverse complement strand
CAACCTGCGCGAATTTTCGGCGACGATCAAGACGCGGCCGTACTCGCTGATACGCTCGTCGGCTCCGAAAGAACACAAGCCGGGTGAGCAACCATGAGGATCGCGGCGATGCTGATGCGGACGAGAATCGTTGGCGGAGATTTTGTTTCTGGAGAGGCGATGAAGAGGAGTTTGCGAACTCTCGTTCTGACTTCATGCGCGGCGATTGGCGCGATCGCAATTTCGATGGCGACGAGTGGTTGCGGCGCGGCTCGGCCGGTGAAGTATTACCAGCTCACGGTTCCGGGCGACATGTCGTCTGGTTCGGATGCGAATACGTTTCCGATTACGTTGCTGGTTGGGCCGCTGACGGGGTCACATCTGTATCGCGACGATCGCATCGTCTACAGCAGCGGCGAGGAAATGGGGACGTACGACACGCAGCGATGGGCGAGCCCGCCGACGGAGATGCTGCAGGAAGTTTTGTTTCGAGAGTTGCGCGCGTCGGGAAAGTATAAAACGGTGAACACGCTGCGCAGCAACGCGCGTGGAGACTACATCATCAGCGGACGGCTTTACGACTTTAAGGAAGTGAGTGGCAGCGCGTTTGTGGCGCGTGTTGCGGTGGAATATTCGCTGCGGGATACGAAGACCGGAGAGACGGTGTGGTCGCACTACTACTCGCACGATGAGCCGGTGAGTGGGAAGGAAGTGAGCGCGGTGGCGGCGGCGATCGATAAGAACGTGCAGGGGATCGTGTCGCAGGTGCAGGCGGGAGTCGTGGAGTATTTCCAGGCGCATCCGCCCGCGGCGAATCCTTCTGCTAAGTCTGGAAGTTAGTCAGATCGGTTCCTGGTCCAAGTCAAAATCGCGGTAGTCCTCAGAGAAATTCTCCACCCTGAAAACCGCAGGGTGCGGCACACAGCATCATCAACGGCACATCGAGGTAGCGCAGGCGCAAAACGCCGGCGAGACGCCGGCGCTACAGCTTAGGACATGCGGCGAAGCGTGAGGAGAGTGATGTCGTCGTCGAGTTCTTGGCTGCCACGGTATTCGTGGATGCCTGTTAACAAGGATTTCGAGAAGTCGGGGAGTTTTTGAGGGGCCGGGAGCTTCGACAGGGTTGAATGGGCGAAATCGAGGAAGCCGGAGGGGCTGAGTTGAACTCCGGCGGGAGATTGCACTTCGGTGGCGCCGTCGGAAAAGGCAAGAATCATGTCGCCTGGGTCGAGCTTGACGCTTTGTTCGGTGTATTCCTCGCCGGTGATGAAACCGAGGGGGAAATTTTCCATGCCGTCGCCGATCTGGTGAAATTTTTCGTCGCGTGCGCGCCAGAGCAACATGCGCGGGTGAGCGGCGTAGGCAAAGTTGAATTCGCCGGTGGCGGCATTAAATGTCCCGGTGACAACGGTGGTCAAGCGTAGCGATCCATCATCATCCGCGGCGTCGAGAGTGAATTCATTGTTGAGCGACGCAAGCAGCCCGGCGGTGTCTCTCGTGTCTTGAAATTTGTGCAGCAATTTGTGGATGTGGCGCGCCACGGCGCTGGCGACGTAGCCGTGGCCGACACAATCGGCGAGCACGACGCGGGCGACGTTGTCGCTGCACGAGAAAATTGCGGAAAGATCGCCGCCGGAGTCGGCGCCGGACGGCACCGCGATGACGTCGGCTTCGAGGCCGGCGAGTTCGAGAGAGCGGTGGGCGCGCTCGTTGCCGGCCCAGAGCTCCATGCATCCGAAAGGGCGGACGACGGATGTGGTGCACTGGACGGGTTCGGGTTCGATTTTTTTGAATTTCATTCTGTGACCCAGCCTGGGGGGCTCAGCGCAACGCAAAAGCGGCGGCGAGCCGCCGCACTCCATATGGCGCTGGCACGAATTCTATTGCTTGTCCATTAGATACGGCGCGCCGAAATTTCGATACATGTTGGCGGCCGCTTCAGCCCTTGCCGAGTGTGCGATCGAGGTTGAAGGCGGCGCTGATCATGGCTAAGTGAGTAAACGCTTGCGGGTAGTTTCCGAGCGCCTGACCTTGCGCGCTGGTTTGTTCGGCGTAAAGGCCGAGATGATTCGCGTAGTTCAACATGCGCTCGAATAGCAGGCGAGCTTCGTCGAGCCATTCGGCATTGTGTATGCCCGCGCGTGTGAGCGCTTCGACGAGCCAGAAAGAGCACATGTTGAAGGTGCCTTCTTCGCCGGGGAGGCCGTCCACGCGCGGCTGCGGCGGATAGCGATAGACGAGGCCATCGCTGACTAGGCCGCCGTCTTTCGGCTCCTTCAAAATCGCTTCGATTGTCGAGATCATGCGCGGGTCCGTGGACGCCATGAAAAATACGAGAGGCATGATGAGCGCGCCAGCGTCGAGGTCTTCGCTGCCGTAATATTGCGTGAATGCTTTTCGTTTTTCGCTCCAGCCCTTTGTCATCACTTCTTCATAGATTGCGTCGCGTTCGGTGAGCCAGCGATCACGGTTCCCGGGGAAGGAGCGTTTCTCGGCCAGTCGGATGCCGCGGTCGAGCGCCACCCAATTCATCAGTTTGGAATAGACGAAATTCTGTTGGCCGCTCCGCATCTCCCATATGCCTTCGTCGGGCAGTTGCCAGTTGTCGCAAATCCAATCGAGACGGCGACGAATCCGCACCCAGAAGTCGTAATTAATCGGACCGACATATTTGTTGTAGAGATAAAGCGAGTCCATCAGTTCGCCGTAGATATCGGCCTGATATTGCTTGTTGGCGCCGTTGCCGATGCGTACGGGTCCGGAGCCCATGTAGCCTTCCCAATGATCGAGCGTGATTTCATCAGGAACTTGTTCGCCAAAGATGGTGAACATTGTCGGCAGTTGCTCACCGGTGTGTGAATGTTTGCCGACGTGATTCTGCAGCCAGTTCAAAAAACCTTGGGCTTCGCTTGTGAATCCCAGGCGCACGAAAGCGTAGACAGTGAATGCGGCGTCACGCACCCACGAGTAGCGGTAGTCCCAGTTGCGCGAGCCTCCGATGACTTCGGGCAAGCTTGTGGTCGGAGCGGCGACAATCGCACCGGTCGGCTCGTAGGTGAGCAGCTTTAGCGCGAGCGCGGAGCGCTCGATGCGTTCGCGCCAGCGGCCGCGATACGTGCAGCGCCCGATCCAGTCTTGCCAGAATTTTACGGTGCGCTCGAAGGGCTCTTTTGCTTCAGCTTCCGAGGCGGGAATCGCGGCGGGCGTACCCTTTCCGTCGTCGTTCTGAAAAATGAATGTCTTGGATTGGCCTTCTTCGAGAACGAATTCAGCGGACACGCCGCCGTCGTCTTGAAATTTTAGCGGCACGTCGGTGGCTAGACTGAAGTGGTCCCTATTGTTGCCGGCGTTGAAGATTGCGACGCCGTCGCGTACCTGCACTTGGTGAGAGGCGCGGCCGTAGTCGAAAGCGGGGCGGCAGGTTACGTAAAGTCTGACGGTGCCGCGCACGCATCGTACTCTGCGGTGGAGTTGGTGATAGGACGCGGAGTCGGCAGCGAAGCCGACGGGCATAAAATCTTCGAGCTCGGCGATGCCGTCTTCGTGCGAGAAGCGTGTCACAAGGATGTTCGTGGAAGGCCAATAGAATTGCTTGCGGCGCACCTTGTCGGCGATCGGCGCGACCTGGAAGCGGCCGCCTTTGCGATCGTCGAGCAGCGCGCCAAAAATGCTGGGGGAGTCGAAATTCGGGGAGCAATACCAATCGATCGAGCCGTTGATGCCGACGAGCGCGACGGTTCGCAGGTTGCCGATTATGCCGTAGTCTTCGATGGCCAGGTAGGGCATCCAATGTTCTCCCAAGCTCGGTATGCTCTCATAGATTCATTTGCTATCAGGAATGATGCAGGCGCGGGCGGGGAAAGCCCGGTTGAATGCCGGAATTTTTCGCGAAATTCAGCAAAAGGGCAAACGGGAGCGATCACGGAATGAACGAGAGCCGTCCAGCGCGGGTGATCCGATGGTTGTTTGACCCGCGACAGGGAGCGACGGATCAATTTCTGCCGCGGTGGCTGTTCTTACGTGCGATCGGATCAATCTACTTTTCTGCGTTTTTTTCGCTGCTGTTTCAGATTCGGGGGTTGATCGGTCCGGACGGGATTCTGCCGGCGTCGGAATATCTCGAGAGCGTTGCGAAGTCGACGGCGGCGGCTCGGTTTTGGTATGCGCCGACGGTGTTCTGGCTGTCGACGAGTTCCCACATGTTGATGGCGGTGTGTTGGATTGGGCTTGCGGCGTCGGTGCTGGTTGTTTTCAACATTTTTCCGCGGACGTCGTTGTTCCTTTGTTTCGTTGGGTTTCTTTCGTTTGTTGCGGCTGCGGGGGAGTTTGCAGGCTACCAATCGGATGGGATGTTGCTGGAGGCCGGGTTCATCGTGCTGTTTCTGGCGCCGATGGGATTTCGGCCTGGGCTTGCGACAGCGCAGGTGCCGATTCGAGGGAGTATTTTTCTGCTCTTGTGGGAGTGGTTTCGCATTTATTTCGAGTCAGGCGTAGCGAAGATCGGGAGTGGAGACCCGGAGTGGCGGCATTTCACGGCGATGGACGAGTACTACCAGAATGGTCCGCTGCCGACGTGGATTGGTTGGTACCTCCAGCATTTTCCGCACTGGTTTCATGCGGCGACGGCGTTTCTTACGCTGGCGTTGGAACTGGTGCTCGTCTTCATGGTGTTTCTGCCGCGGCGTTGGCGGATTGTTTGTTTTTTCATTGTGACGCCTTGGCAGCTTGGCGTGATTCTTACGGCGAACTACACGTTTCTGAATTATTTGGTTTTGGCGCTGGGGATTTTCCTGCTCGACGATCGTTTTTTGCAGCGGTTCATTCCGGCGCGGTGGAAAGATAGGTGGGCGACGGCTCCGACATCGGAGGTGGCGATCGAGGTCGGATCGGCGAATGAACTGGTCGAGGCAAAAGTCGAAGCTGCCGAATTTGCTGACTCTGCTGCGCCGGTGGACTGGACGCACTCGATGCGGCACCAGTTGGCCAACCTTCAACTCACGCTCACTTGCGTGATGTTCGTGTGGCTTTTTTATGCGAGCTCGGCGTTGCTGGTGTGGATGGTATGGCAGTCGGCGCCGCTACCGAGCGGTCCGGTGGTTGCGCTCGAACCGTTTCGCATTGCCGATCGCTACGGGCTATTTGCGCGGATGACGCGCGGGCGATATGAGATTGAATTTCAGGGTTCGATGGACGGGAAAAACTGGACGACGTATCAATTTCAGAACAAGCCGCAGGATCCGCACGAGGCGCCAAGGATTTATGCGCCGTACCAGCCACGATTCGATTGGAATTTGTGGTTCGCGTCATTGAGCGATTGGCGGTCGGATCCGATTGTGGTGCGAACGGAAGAGAGATTGTTGGATGGGAGCGCGGATGTTGTCGCGCTGTTTAAGTCGAATCCGTTTCCGCAGTCGCCGCCGCGCGTGGTTCGCGCTGTGATTTGGCAATATTGGTTTTCTACGCCAAGGGAGAAGCGCGAGCAGGGAATTTGGTGGACGCGCCAGTTGCTTGGCGCGTATGCACCGACGCTGGAGCGGCAGGCGAACGGGAAGTTGACGGTGCTGGAGTGGCCGTCGGCGACGGCGCCGCGGGAATGAGTGGAATGGGCGGGAGAGTAAAAAAGATAACGCAGAGACGCAAAGTGCGCAGAGACGGCACAGAGAAGCGAGCTTCGGACAACGAGATTGAATAACACTTCGAAAAACTCAAATCGACGCGCCACGGTGGTCGGCGCTGGGCCTAATGGGCTGGCTGCCGCGATCGTGCTCGCGCAGGCGGGATTCCGCGTGGATGTTTTCGAGGCGGAAGCGGTGCCAGGAGGCGCGGCGCGAACGCTGGAGCTGACGCTGCCAGGTTTCCGGAACGATTTCGGATCGGCTGTCCATCCAATGGCTGCGGGCTCGCCGTTTTTCTCAAGTCTGCCGCTCGCGAATCACGGACTGGAGTGGATTCACTCACCGTCGGCGCTCGCGCATCCGCTGGATGACGGCACGGCGGTGCTGCTCGATCGGGACTTCGCGGTGACGGGGGAGACGCTCGGGCGCGATGCTCGGGCTTGGCGGCGATTGTTGGAGCCGTTCGCGCGGAAGTGGCCGGTGCTGGCGCGCGAGGTGCTTGCGCCGATTCACATTTTTTCGCGGCATCCATTTTTGCTGGCGCGATTTGGGCTGGCGGCGCTGCCGCCGGCGAACACTGTTGCTAATTTCTGTTTTCGCGATGGGCGGGCGAAGGCGCTCTTCGCGGGGTTGGCGGCGCATTCTTTTTTGAGCTTGGATGAACCGCTGAGCGCCGCCTTCGGCACGTTGCTCGGCGCGGCAGCCCATGCGGTGGGCTGGCCAATTCCTCGAGGAGGGGCTCAATCGATCACCAACGCTCTGATCGGATATCTGGAATCGCTGGGCGGACGGGTTCATACGTCGTCAAAGATTGAAAAGCTTAGTGACGCGCCAAGGGTAACGCTTTGCGATATTACGCCGCGCCAGTTGCTTGGCTTGGCGGATACAAATTTGAGCGGCGCGTTTCGATCGAAACTGGAGAGATTCCGGTACGGGATGGGGGTTTTCAAGGTTGATTACGCCCTGTCGTCGCCGTTGCCGTGGAAGGCGAAAGAATGCGCGCGGGCGGCGACTGTTCATCTTGGCGGAACGGCGGAAGAGATCAGCGCGTCGGAGCTTGAGGGGCGAAACGGAAACCACGCGGATCGCCCGTTCGTCTTGGTGGCGCAACCGAGTCTCTTTGATCCGTCGCGCGCGCCGGAAGGGAAGCACACGGCGTGGACTTACTGTCACGTACCGAACGGCTCGACGGTGGATATGCTCGAGAGACTCGAGAATCAGATCGAGCGGTTCGCGCCCGGCTTTCGCGATTGCGTTATGGCGCGGCGGGTTTTTTCTCCGGCTGCGCTCGAGGCGATGGATGCAAATTTGGTTGGCGGCGATATAAACGGGGGCGCGGTGGATGCGGGGCAGTTTCTTTTCCGGCCGACGATGCGCCACTACGCGACGTCTTCGCGCAAGATTTATCTCTGTTCGTCTTCAACTCCGCCGGGGGGCGCTGTTCACGGGATGTGCGGGTATCACGCGGCGAAATTGGCGCTTTCGCGTTTGGGCTAAGATGAAATTTCGGGGATCGCTGAGGGTCAGAAAGTTGAGAGTGTTTCGATGAAGGCTGCGCTGCTGAATAAGCCTGCTCCGGTGAGCAGCAATCCGCTGGTGGTGACGGATGTCGCGACGCCGGCTCCCGGTCCTGGCGAAATTCTGATTCGTGTGTCGTATTGCGGAGTGTGCCGGACGGATCTGCATGTTGTGGAAGGAGAACTGCCGCAACGCAAGTCGCCGGTGATTCCGGGACATCAGGTTGTAGGCAGGATCGAATCGTTCGGCGAGGATTTAAAATCGGGCGCGAAGGCGGGACAAAAATTCAAAGTGGGCGATCGCGTCGGCGTTGCGTGGCTGCATCACACGGATGGCACATGTCAGTACTGCCGCATGGGCGCGGAAAATTTGTGCGATCACCCGACGTTCACTGGCTACACCGTTGATGGCGGGTACGCGGAATACGTGGTCGCCGACGAAGATTTTGTTTACGCGATTCCGCCGAGCTTTACCGATCAGCAAGCAGCGCCGTTGCTCTGTGCGGGGATCATCGGGTTTCGATCGTTGCGTCTCGCGGATGTGAAAGCCGGCGATCGGCTAGGATTTTACGGATTCGGGGCGGCCGCGCATCTGGCGATTCAGGTGGCGCTGCATTGGAAGGCCGAGGTGTATGCGCTGACGCGGGATGAGCGGCATCGGCGGCTGGCGCTCGAGCTTGGCGCGAAATGGGCTGGGGATACGTTTGACACGCCGCCGGAACCGCTCGACGCGGCGATTGTTTTTGCGCCGGCCGGAGAGATCGTTCCTGCGGCGCTGAAGATTTTGCGGAAGGGCGGATCGGTGGTGCTCGGAGGGATTCACATGAGCCCGATTCCGAGCTTCAGCTACGATCTGCTTTATCAGGAGCGTGTGGTGCGCAGTGTTGCGAACAACACCCGCAAAGACGGCGAGGACTTTCTGTGCATTGCGGCCGAGATTCCGATCCGAAGCCACGTGAAGATTTTCCCGCTCACCGAAGCGAATCGGGCTCTCAATTCGCTGAAGTCCGATGCGATCGAAGGCGCCGCGGTGATTCAGGTCTTAGATAACTAGGTTCTGCCGGCGCGGCGCGCTGGCGGGCGGTGCACCACATCCGGACACACGTCCGAATTCGGGATTTTGATTCCCATAGCTGGGCAGGCGCTCCTTTTTGGAAATAACCGCGCGCTCTCAACTCCCATCAAACGAAGGCGGTTACGTCATATTGAGTGTGGCCGCTGGCCTGCCTATAGTCCGTCAGCCGCAATTTTGGGCCGAACGGAGCTACCTGTATCATGGCAGCAGCAGCCGCAGAACTGTCCCGCGACACGAAAACGATGCAGACGCGCATTCTGATCGCCGACGATCAACCCGACGTGCTCCTTGCGCTGCGATTGTTGCTCAAGGGAAATGGGTATGCGACAGAGACGGTATCATCGCCGGCAGAGCTGCTTGAAGCGGTCGCGGTTCGCGAGTTCGATCTGGTGTTGATGGATCTGAACTACGCGCGCGATACGACGTCGGGGCAGGAAGGGCTGGATCTTCTTTCCCATCTCAGCGCGATTGAAAATATTCCGCCAATTATTGTGATGACCGGATGGGCGACGGTTGGACTCGCGGTGGAGGCGATGCAGCGCGGCGTGACGGATTTCGTCGAGAAGCCGTGGACGAATTCGAAGTTGCTCGCGAGCCTGGAAAAACAGGTGGCGATCGGTCGCGAGCGACGGGCGCTGGCCAGGAATGCCGTGCGGGCCAATCAGGCACACGACGAGATGGCTTCTCGTGTTCACCAGCACGAACGCGAGATTGCCGAGGCGCGAGCGATTCAGGAAGGATTTTTACCGAAGGAGATTCCGCAGCTCCCCGGGTACGAAATCGCCAGCGCGTGGCAGTCGGCGCGCGTCGTTGGCGGCGATTATTTCGACGTACTCTCGTTCGATAGTGGCTCACTTGGATTTTGCATCGCCGATGTTGCCGGGAAGGGAATGCCCGCCGCGCTGCTGATGTCGAATCTTCAGGCGGCAGTGCGGGGGCTCGCATCCGCGGACATCTCACCTGCCGACCTTTGCACGCGGCTGAATCTTTTGTTGTGCCGGAACATGGCAAACGATCGCTTCATCACGTTTTTCTACGGACAGCTTGACGGCTCGACTGGAACGCTACGGTACGCCAACGCGGGGCACAACGCGCCGGTTGTGATGCATCGCGATGGTTCGCACGAGCGGCTTACGGATGGTGGCATCGTGCTCGGTGCGTTCCCGAATCAAAACTTCACCAACGGATCCGCGCAATTGCAATCCGGCGATCGGCTCGTGCTTTACACCGACGGCGTTACCGAAGCAGCTAACTCTGACGATGAGGAGTTTGGTGACGCGCGACTGATTCAAGTTCTCAGCGAGCACCGTTTTGCAACGGCGAAACACCTTCAGACGCAGATCCTTGCCAGCTCCGGGCAATTCTGCGCGAACCGCTGGCACGACGACGCGACGTTGCTGATCCTCGCGGCGCGATAATACTGAAAAATTCAAAGTGAATTGCTGACTGGAGCGGATTGCCGGCGCGACGCTCGCGATACGCCTTAGTTTTTCGTATGACTAACGTATCGTAAAAGAATGTGCGCGACATCTTGAAGATACGATGTATTTTCCCGAGAATCGGCACTATCCTACGCAGGTGAGGTGCGGGGCGATGACCAAGGAAAAGAAAAAAGCGAGTTCCAAACCAAACTACGAGCAAGTCCCTACCGAAAGTGTGAAGGGGCACCGCAAGGGTAAGCACCACGGATTGGTTCAACGAATTCTGGAAGACCTCGAATCTCTACCTGACGGTTCCGCGATCAAAATCCCTCTAAAGTCAACGGACGGAGTCACTTTGGAGAATCTTCGCTCGGCGGTACACCGCGCCACCAAGAAACTCGATGTAGAAACCTCATCCGACAACGAAAATCTATACATCTGGAGGGGTGAGGCAAAAGAGCGCTTCTAGTATCTCTTACGAACTTCCCCGTATTCTCCGACGTCACCCTAAAGTATTAATGTCGCGGCCGGCCTGACCTTCACTGACCGAGGGGTCGTCGATGCATGTCAGCACGGACCTTTTTGACGTACCTCGCTTCAGGGCGAGAATCGCAGGAATGCAGGACGAAGAGCTGATGAATACATCATGCATATAAAGACGCGATTGGTGAATTCCCACGAGGATTCGTACTTCCTCGAAGAATCTCTGCTTATTCAGCTCGGAGAAGCGTGCGAAGAGCGGAAACGACGGCAATCGCGGCATATAGCGCGAATGAGCCATGCACACCACGGAGCGACGCGAAGCTCTGAACAGCCGTTACCGGGTGCGCGTGCGGCTTCTCGCTAAATCGAGAATCGCGCTTCGCGTTCGCCTTCAATGATTTTGGTTTCCATCTTTGGTGCTTCGCCGTGCTTCCACATCGCTGTGCGGAATCGCGCGCGATAGCGGAGCGGTCCACCGTCATCGGCAGCGCTGCGCTCAAGCGGTCTGGGAATGCACACAAACTCCGTCTGGATCGCTTCACTCGTAACGCGCACCACGGAATAGCCGTGGCCGCCCATATCGACAAACGAGACATGCGGTGCGTTGTCTGGATTCGACACTGCGTGCGCCGCCGCGATGTCGCCACTTTTCACGTATTCAAGACACGATTTCACACCGTGTTTCAGCATCATGTTTACGGTTGGCTGTGGCTTTGCGTCACCAGCGGCTTGGCCCAGAAAGAGCGGCCGAAGCGGATTATCTTTCGGCAATACGTGTTCGTATGCTTCGACCAAACCCGGGGCTGAAATCGATCCTGTGACAAAAGCGATCCCCACCGGTTCGAATTTCGCCGGCGGCAACGCTTTGGCCGCGAAACCCGCCCAAAAGCTGTGGCGATCACCAGCGACCGTGGCAAATCCTGTGATCCCGTACTGGCGCACGAAATCGTAGATTTCAGCTCGCTCGACGTACGCGGTGCTCCAGTCTCCACCGCCAAATCCAGCGTAGCCAGCGCCCGGCCACGGCTTTCCCGTGCCGGACGGCAAGTTCTGGGGATCAGCTCGCATATCCAGCGTTGCTGTCGTATTCCCCCAAATTTTCCAGGTCGCCTTCGATGCGCGCAGCCTTTCGAGAAACCACGTCTTCTGCTCGATGCCGAGAATCGTCTGCGGAGGACGATCTTTCGCGAAGTTGGCGACTTCGCCTTGTCCATATCGGATTGTGTCGGGCGGCTTTCCGCCGTTGCAGGTTCGCCCGGCGTCCAGAATCTCCAGCGCCTCCTGAGGAACCATCTCTGGAAAATCATCGCTCGAGAACGCTTTCGCTTCTTTCCGTCCCGACAAATCCTCCGAACAAAATGTGCGCTGGTCCGTGACGATCAGCTCCATATTTTTGCCGTAGCGAATCGCGCGATAGCCCTTCAGGCTGTGAAGCGCGGTCAGGTTGTTGGGTTCTGTGCCGAGTCCGTGATTGTCGAACGTGGTTACCGGGGTATCCACCACGTGAGGCGGTTCGAATGTTTCAAGCGAACTCGAATTTGGCCGCGACATTCGTGCCGGTTGATATTCAAAGAACGCCTGCATGGCCGCGACTTTTCGCGTCTGGGCCGGATGCGTTTTGCCTTCGAAAATTTGCAGCGACTGCCAGCCCAGCCAACTGAATTCGTGGTTGTCCCACATGTTCACGAAGGGCCAGCGCGCTCGCGCGTCCTGTAGGTCCGGGTCCTTCAAGTAGCCGCGATAGACGGCGCGGTAGCCTTCGACGTTCGTGGGGATGTGAAAATCGGAGTGCTTCTCGCCGTCCGGGTAACGCACCACGTCGAAAATTTTTCGGTCATACATACCCTGCGGCCGGTCTTCGGGGTACCAGACGATTTCGTAGATGAAATCGCCGAGATGCAAAATGAATCTGATTTGTTCCGCTTCGGCCGCCTGCTTGTCTTCGAAAATCATGCGCCGATAGGCGTTCTGCGCGCCTTGGTTCGCGTTCTGACAGCTCACGAACACAAATTTCACGGGACGGGTATCCGATTCTTCCGGCGCGGTGATCGTCCGCCCGACGCGGCTTCCTTCGCCTAACTTGTCGGTGAATCGGTACCAATAGACGTGGCGCGACTTGAGGCCCCCGACGAGCACGCGGCAGGTGTAGTCGGCGTCCTTGCTGATGGGCGCGTCGGCGGTTGCCACGACGCGCTCAAACTTTTCGTCTTCAGCAACCTCGACATGAAGCTTGTCGATGAGCGCGTCGTCGATTGGTGCGCGGCGGGTCCACAGCAACACGCTGTGGCTATCGGGATCGCCTGAGGCGACGCCTTCCGGAAAAAGATCGCGGCGTTCCTTCCAGGGAACGGTCGATGCGAAGGCTAGACCGTTACCCCACGCCACCGTCGCGCCCAAGGCGGCTGCCGATTCGATAAATTTGCGCCTGCTGACTCGTGCCATGCTCAGACCTCGCAAACCCTCTTGAAAAACACACCCCTGCTATCTTCCTTCGGGTTAAAGAGTCGAACATCTTGTATCGCGCGTCTTGTATCCACTTGACGTCGTCAAATATCGACTAGAGGTAATACTTCCAAGGCCTTGGCGACAACCTCGCACTTCCGCCAGATCAAACACGGCATCGAGTTCATGCCGGAGAAGTTCACCCTGCCGCGTCATCGCCATGTCCGTGCCTATGCGACGGTCGTACTTGCCGGCCGATTTATCGAGAATGGATACATCGGTAGGATCTGTGCCGGGCCCGGCGATGTGATTCTCCATCCCTCACTCGACTGCCATGAGAACGAGATGTTCACAAACGGGATTCGAATCATCCGTCTCGAGTGGCACGACTCTTACGGTACACCTGGCCTATATCGCATCGATGATATGGATACGATCGCTCGCGCCGCCGAAAAGGATGTGAACCTCGCGACGTCGGTGCTTCGCGAAGGGCTCGGCAAACGCAGGATCGCCACGCCGAACCGAAAAAATGACTGGCCCGATCTTCTCGCTGCTAGTCTGCGCTGCAACGCGTCGCTTGAACTCACCGCCTGGGCCGAATCCTATGGCTTGGCACCCGAAACGGTCTCCCGCGGTTTTGCCCAAGCCTACGGAGTTCCTCCGAAGGTGTTCCGCGCCGAACTTCGCACCCGGAACGCCTGGCTCCGCATCACCCGCACCGGCGACCCACTCAGTGCGATTG
>Ga0207109_1203_pt1 | contig 13320 bp, 11 predicted proteins | sample Alteio_BWMinHeat_73_FD_153584 | JGI IMG/M metagenome (GOLD analysis project Ga0207109, IMG submission 153584) | Enriched cells from forest soil in Barre Woods Harvard Forest LTER site, Petersham, Massachusetts, United States -... | ecosystem: Environmental > Terrestrial > Soil > Temperate forest >... | reverse complement strand
TTCGAAAGATGGTTTTGCCATCGTGATGGATCTGGCTGGTTTTGCCGTGGAAAAGTTTCGGAGCGCGGACGATTTTGCCGCCGAAGGCGGCCCCGAGGGCCTGGTGACCGAGGCATACGCCGAGAATCGGGAACTTCCCTGCGAGGCGCGCGACCAGCTCCACGGAAATGCCGGCCTCTTGCGGCGTGCAGGGCCCGGGCGAAATCACGATGCCTTCCGGCTTGCGCCGGACAATTTCTTCGACGGTAATTTTGTCGTTGCGGTGCACTTCGACGTTGCAACCCAGCTCGCCGAGATACTGCGCCAGGTTGTAGGTAAACGAATCGTAGTTGTCGAGCAACAGAATCATGACAGCTTCCTCGAGCGGCTTCCGCGGTCCGCGGCTTCCAGCGCGGCGAACAATGCTTTCGATTTGTTCACGCTCTCCTGATATTCCCCTTCAGGCGTGGAATCGGCAACGATGCCGCCGCCGGCCTGTACGTAGGCCACGCCGTTTTTCACCACCATGGTACGAAGGGCGATGCAGGAATCGAGATTGCCAGCGAAATCGAGATACAGAATGCCCCCGGCGTAGATGCCGCGGCGGGTGCGCTCCAGTTCTTCGATGATTTCCATGGCGCGTACTTTCGGGGCGCCGGAAACGGTGCCTGCCGGGAAACAAGCCATCAATGCGTCGAAGCAATCCACATCCTCGCGCAAGCGGCCGCGCAGACTGGAAACCAGGTGCATCACGTGCGAGTAGCGCTCCACGGTGAGCAATTTTTCCGGCCGAACCGTGCCGTAGTCGCAGACGCGGCCAAGGTCGTTGCGCCCCAGGTCGACAAGCATGATGTGCTCGGCGCGCTCTTTTTCACTGGCAAGCATTTCGCGCTCGAGGCCTTGATCTTCGGCTTCGTCCTTGCCGCGCCAACGGGTTCCCGCAATCGGCCGGTAGAAGACGTCACGACCCTGCACCTTAACGAGCATTTCTGGCGAACTGCCGACGATGGAAACATCGTTCATCTGAAGATAGAAAAGATAGGGCGAGGGATTCAGCGCGCGCAGTTCTCGATAAATTTCGAACGGCTCCGCTTTGGTTTTGGCCGAGAAGCGCTGGCTCACGACCACCTGGAAAACATCTCCGGCGCGGATGTACTGCTTGGACTTTCGAACGGCAGCAAGGTATTCGGGCCGGCGGAAGTTCGAAGTCACCTTTAGCGGAGCTTGTTTTTTTGCCTTGGATTGTTTTTTCGGCAGCTCCGCCGCTACAGGCTCCGCCAGCAGACGGCGCGTCTCCTTGATCTCGCGCACCGCCGCGTTGTATTTCGCGCGCAGAGTTCCGTGGCCTTCCGTGAAAACATTACGAACGATCCACAAGCGGTGCTGCACGTGATCGAAGGCGATGATGCCGTGATAGAACATGAGCATGGCATCGTAGAGACCGATTTCGTCGCGCAGTCGTTTAGGCAGGCGCTCGATCAGCCGCACCATGTCGTAACTGAAATAGCCGATGGCGCCCGCGACGAGCGGCGGCAAGCCAGGAAGGCGCACGGGGCGGAAGCGCTCGATGCGCTCGCGCAAAAACGAAATGGGATCTCGCTCTTCCCAGACGACCCGGTCGTGACTCTCCATCACGCAAGCGCCGCCTGCGTAGCGGAACACTTCTTCGGGATGCGCGCCGGCAAACGTGTAGCGCGCGATCTTTTCCCCGCCTTCCACGCTTTCCAAGAGAAAGGAATAGCGCGCGCCCTGGGCGATCCGCAGATAGGCGCTGACTGGCGTCAGCAGATCCGCGGAAAACACATCAAACACGGGAATGAGGTTTCCTTGTTTGGCCAGGCGCTGGAATTCGCGGAAGTCCGGTTGAATCATGGATCGGTTCACTATCGACAGTCTGAAGTCCAAACTGAAGAGTAGATATTATTGCATTTCTTGGCTAACGGCACTGGTGTGACTTTTCTTCTGCGCGGAGGGCCTTCAGTACGGCACGGCGCATAAGCGCTTCCGGCGCCCGCTTTTCCATCCAGATTTCCCATTGCGCTATGCCCTGCGAAAGAAACATCTCCACGCCGGAGACCGTGGCGATCCCCTTTTTTGCGGCGAGCTTCAGGAGTTGGGTCCGTTCGGGCCGATAAATTAGGTCCATGACGATGCGACAATTCAACTCCGTGGATGCTAGCGGGGAAATCCCATCATGCGGATGCATGCCGACCGGCGTGGAGTTTAGAACGGCGTCGAAGAATTCCGTCCGCAAAGCGCGGCGCGGCGCTACTTCTCCCCCTATAGCTCTCGCCAACTCTTTCGCAGCTTTTTCACGCCGCGCGCAAATGCCGACCGTTGCGCCGGCACGCGCCAGCGCGAATGCTGCCGCCCTCGCCGACCCACCAGCGCCAAAGATCAGCACGCGGCTCCCGCGGATGCGAAGCCGTCTCTCCAGCGCGCGGAGCACGCCGACGTAATCCGTATTGCGGCCGTAGAGCGCGCCGTCGCGCCGGACAACGACCGTATTCACGGCGCCGATGTCCGCCGCTAGCGGCTCGCATTCCTCCAGATGCTTGAGGATGGCCCGTTTGTGCGGCAGCGTTATGCTGAATCCTCTGATCCCAAACTCCGGTATGGCATCGAGAAAATCCTTCAGGTGATGCACCAGAAAGGGAAGATAGACGGCGTCAATGCGGCGGGCCACGAACCCCGTGTTGTGCAGCAAGGGGGAAAGCGAATGCCCGACAGGTTCGCCAATTACGCCGTAAACTCGAGTCTGCTGCGTAAGGAGATGCGCACGATAGAGGTGCTTCATCTCTTCCAGCGAGACCTGACCGGGCGCAGTGGCCTGCTCAACCGGCGCATACGCCAGCGCGCTCCCCTCCCGCAGGGCCAGAATGCGAGCGGGTAGGCCAATTTCTCCCATGGGAACGGCAACAAAGTTTTTCGAACGCCTGGCCAATCGCAAAAGGCGCACGCTGTCGGAAATAGTCTGTGCTTGAGCGGCAATCTTTACGGTATCAACCAAGCCATGCCGCGCCACGCTGATCTTGCCCGGCAATTTCGGTGTCCTTTCGAAATCGTGCATCGATAGCATGATGCGCTGGGGCACCGGGTATTCGCGCACAAACCCCGCCGGCAATTCTCGAAGGGTTTCCATCTCCAGGTCGCACCACTGGCAGCCCGCTTCGCGTGCTTGCGTCAGCCAGAAGAGTTCCCGGTCAGTCGCACCAGCAAACTTTCCTCCACCTTCGCGGCGCCGGCAAGTCGCTAGGAAGGTTGCGCCTTTCGGTTTGTGCCACCGCAGCCAACCAAGGAATCGCGCGCGTTCCGGGTCGCTATCAAGCCAATCGAGCCTTAGCTCAATCGTTCTGGTCTCCCTCAACGCCGCACGCAACTGCCTGGTCATTTCGGCTGCGGTGGACGCCGCCACGACTGCGCAGATGCGCCGCACCCCTGTACCAAACAGGCTCATGCTCCGCCTTCCCCCGCCAACCTATTGAAAAGACAGCTTGTAGTATGCCGTATCAAACTTGTAAAGCAACCTCGGCCAAATTGTTGACGAGGGAGGGCCACCCTGATACTTTCGCTAGGAAACGTTCCCGCACGGCCCTAAGGACGTGTTTTGAAGGAGTTACGGAATGCGCGCTAGACTAGCTGGTTTGTCTCTTGTGGTTTTCCTGAGTGCCGCCGTCAGCTCGGCGCAAAATGCACAGCAGGCTCCCCCGGCTCTTGCTCAACCCGACCGCACCTCGGTGTATTGTTCCGGGTTTATCACGGACCAGAAAGTACCCGACGGAATCCAGCTCATCTCCGGAGAGCAGTCCAATTACAAGATAACTTTTTCGCGTGGCGACAAAGTTTATATCAACCGCGGCCAGGACAAGGGTGTCCGCGTCGGTGATCGCTTTTCCGTCGTGCGTCCGACCACAGACCCCAATCAGGTGCCCTGGTTTAAGTGGCAGACCAAACTCATGAAAGCCATGGGCACCGCTTATAGTGACGAGGGGCACGTGCGAGTGGTTAATGTTCAACCCAAGGTTTCCATTGCTGAGGTCACCTTTTCCTGTGGGTACATGCAAAGGGGCGACATCCTACAACCGTATCAGGACCGTCCTGCGCCGCCCTACAAGGACCCTACGGCCTTCGACCATTTTGCCCCAGTCAGCGGCAAGCCGGTGGCCATGGTGGTGGGGGGAACGGACTTCGCTCAGGCGTACGGTAGGAACCAGTCGATCTACGTAAATCTCGGGAACAAGCAGGGAGTCAAGGTCGGGGATTACTTCCGCATTTTCCGCTATCAGGGCTCCATGGCCGAGACCGTGCCGCAGACCAAAGATTATCAGTACACGATGTATGGTTTCGGAAGCGCACCGCAGCGCTACGCTTGGAACGATTTGCCCCGCGAAATACTTGGCGAGGGTATCGTCATCAACGTCAGCAGCAACTCATCGACCGCGGTGATTACTTTCAGTACCATCGAGATCTACGCGGGCGACTACGTCGAGATCGAATAAACTCCCCACATTCTTTTGAACTGATTCCGGCCCGTGCGGCCTCTTCCGCACGGGCCCTTTTATTGAGTCTGAGCTGTTTCCTGCCCGGCGGAGAAAATCCAGAGAAGCTCTCAACCCGCTCCAGGCCGTTTTTCGTCCGAAAAAACCTCACACGTAAATCCAAAGAAGTGTGCTTCGGGATCACGCCATTCCTCGCGCTGCAGGCCTGCTTTGCGGCAGGTTTCCTCCAGGAACTGTTCGCGCGTCAAATGATGTTCAATGGCCACCTGCGGCAAGAGAAGCCCGCGGCGTGAGCGGAGAACTATCAGCAGGCCATGGCGCCCGAGCTCAATCGCCTCTGCGGAAATTCGCGCCGGCGGGGAAAGAAGCGAGATCTCAATCGTGAGCTCGGCGAGTTGCTCGGCGCGTACAGGCGCGAACCGAGGGTCCTCCAGAGCCGCGCTTGCCGCGCAGCGGACGATGGCATCCCCCAGCGGTTCATCCGGTTCAACGACGCCGATGCATCCTTGCAGACGCCCGCGGACATGCAGCGTCACGAACACGCCACGGCGCTCCGCGAAGACTCCATCATGAGGAATTTGGCCGGGCAGCTTGCGGTGGTTAACAGCCTCGACGACCGCGGTGCGGGCAAGGATCAGCGCAGAACTCTTCTCAGCTTCAGAGAGGGACGGCATCCTGAGACTTCTTGCGTGCCTCAAGCATGCGCAGCCGCCGGCGTTGCTTGATGCTATCGTCCACGTGGCTCCAGAAACGCCGGAAATATTGCGCGGCAGAGACCAACGCGCTGATCACCACCAGCCAAAGCAACACTTGCGCTAGCCAATACAGCCATGGAAGCCCTGCACGATTCCCCGCGCCAGCGATCAGCACCGCGACAGCACACACTTGCAAAACCATTTTAGTTTTGCCAAGAGTAGAAGCCTCAATCGTGAACCCTTCCGCCGAGGCAATGTTTCGTAGACCAAGCACGGTGAATTCGCGGCCGATGATGATCACCACCATCCAGGCCTTTACCAGATGCATGTCCACCAGAGAGACGAATGCTGCAGAGATCAACAGCTTGTCCGCAATCGGATCGAGAAGAATCCCAAGCGTGGTCACTTGTAGCCGCCGCCGCGCAAGGTATCCATCGGCCCAGTCCGTCGCCGCTGCCATCAGCAGGATCAGCACTCCCCAAACTTCGAAGTGCATGGTGTAGCCCCATAGCTCAACGTTAGGGCTGCGCGTAAGCAAAATCACAATGAGTACGGGAACAAAGAAAATCCTCAGCAGCGTCAGTGAGTTAGGAAGGTTCATAGGCGCTTGACGGCGGGGGGCGCCGCCCGGGCGGCTTCGTCCACCGCCGTTTTACTATAGTCTTCGTGTAAGGATGCGTCAACGCCCGTGGTCACGTGCGGGACTGATACCGAACTGCTCGAATCTGTGCCAAAAACCGGGATAATAGGTACTCTGGGGTTAACAAAAATTCAAGCCCAAACGGGGAGGGAGCTATACTCTTTCGTAACACTTCTGCTGCAAACCTGTGCAAATGTAAGATCGTATCAAAACTGTAGAGGCGGCCCGAGGAGAGACTCTCAGGTTGCGCAACTCGTACTAAGTGCTTCGTTTACAAAGACTTACAAATGCGATAAGGGTTGGAAAGTGCTTCTGCCCGTCACGCCCTTGCGGACTCTTCCCCAAGCCACCCCAGAGTTTCCACAGCGTTTTCCACAGCGTTTGCCCCATCGCTATTCTTGAAGGAAACCTCAAATAGCGCCCGAAATCACTAAAAACAGGAGTCTTATCAGAGTTTACCCGCAAGCTACTACAAGCAGATCCCGCATTTCCTCTTCAGATCGCTCGCGGTCCGCGCAAGAGCCGCACCGGCAGCATAAATATTGCCGTGATCAATCCAAGTACGCCGTTCACCGCGATTCCCATGATTCGAAATGGCAGCGTCAGCAGCCACACGATGGGGTAGAGCACCAGCGCCAGTAAAGCCAGCGGCCAGCACAGAACGAAAAGGATAATCCAAAGAAGGAATGCAGCCATGACAACCTCGCTCTTCTTGACCGCCGGGCGCCGCGTTCTCTCGGCAACCTCAATTCGCCCGGCCCACAATCTACACTACGAAGCACCTTGCCGAAAAGTTCCTTTTATCGCGAAGTCGTTGAGCCGAAGGCGCTTGGCGATGGAAGCAGGGACCTCAGCATCGAGCCGCATGTGCGAGTCGTCCACTTCCGAATGAAGGACGCGCCCAAGCGCGTGCACCAATGCCAGCGTGCGGCCTTCCGCAAGCGGCAGCCGCATCGAGAGCGTCACGATAGGATCCGTGGGCATCTCGGCGTCCACGCGTTGCAGCAACTCCTCGATGCCCTCGCCTGTGAGCGCGGAGACCAGCACATGCGCGCCATTAGCACCGGGGTTTCTTTCCGCACCGTTTGTAATGTTCTTCCGCTCCTCCGGGGAAAGACGGTCGATCTTGTTCAGCACGCGAAGAGTGGGGCGGCCGGCCACACCGAGTTCCTGAAGAATCTTTTCGACTTCTTCGTCGAGTTCTTCGTGATGCTCATTCGATACATCACTTACGTGGAGGATCAGCGCCGCTTCTTGCACCTCTTCCAGCGTCGCGCGAAAGGCGGTCAGCAGTCCCTTCGGCAGATCGCGGATGAATCCCACAGTATCCGAAACCAGCACGCGCCGGTTGGAGGGCAACCGCAGGGCGCGAATCGTGGGATCCAGCGTCGCAAACATGCGCGAGGAAACCAGCACCTCGGCGCGGCTAAGCGCATTGAACAGCGTGGACTTGCCTGCATTGGTGTAACCGACCAGCGCAATCGTTCCGAGCGGGACCGCGTTTCGCGCTTCACGACGCAGCGCCCGCTGTTTGCGCACTTCCTCAATGGCCGCCTGTATTTTTCCAACACGGTCGCGAATCCGCCGCCGGTCAGTCTCCAATTTCTTTTCACCAGGTCCGCGCACGCCGATGCGTCCGGCGCCCCCGCCCGCTCCGCCGGCGCCGCCGCCACCGCTCTTGCCCCCTAGGCGCGACATCGCCGTTCCTTTTCCAGTTAGGCGCGGCAGCATGTAGTTCAGCTGCGCCAGTTCTACCTGCAACTGTCCTTCGCGGCTACGAGCATGCCGCGCAAAAATATCCAGGATCAACTGCGTGCGGTCGATCACCCGGCGCTCCGTGGCGGCCTCGATGTTCCGTTGCTGCATGGGCGACAGATTGCTGTCGAAAATGATCAGCGGAGTTTGGTGGGCAGTGGCTTCCGCGCGAATCTCATCCAACTTGCCGCGCCCTACCAGCGTTGCAGGATCGGCTTTGTCGCGCACCTGAAAGACCGTCCCAGCAATCTCCGCTCCGGCGCTGCGTGCCAGCTCCACCAGCTCCAAAAGTGATTCGCGCCCCTGTTCGCCTGCAGGCATCCCGGGAAACCGCGGTGCACGCTTCCACCCCACGCCCACAAGCAAAGCGCGTTCGGCATTGGAAACCTGATGCTGAGTTTTCGTCACAGAGATAAACCGGGAGTCATCGTGCGGTGGTGAACATTTCTTGCGGGGCTCTGCCCTGAAATGGATTATACGCTTCTCACGCCGGCGTCGCGACTCGCCTTCTAACTCAACGGAGTGCATTGCCCGATCGGCGTACGTGCCGATCAGCGGCGGTTTGCGTAGTCTGCGCACCGATGCGAGAATAAGTTCATGCGAAATCTATCGATCAGGGCATTGAATCTCTTGGCGGTTGGCGCATTGTTGCTTGGAAATGCCAAAGCGCAGCAGGCTCCTGCGGCGACTCCTCAACAACCTCCGGCGGCGAAAACACCTGCAGCTGCCACAACTGGGGCGCAGAAAGCTCCCGCGGCAAAGACCGGAACAACCACCAAGCCGAAAGCTCCGGCCCCGCTGGTGCTCAAGACGCAGAAAGACAAAGTGAGCTACGCCCTGGGCATGAGTATGGGCAAGGATTTGGGATCAAAGCTCAAGCAGGGTTCTGTTGAAGTGGACCAGGCGATCTTGCTGAGAGGAGTGAAGGACGCGCTCTCTGGCAGCAAGTTGCTCCTGACGGATGATGAAGTGAAGGCCGTGTTCGCGCAATTGAATACCGATGTCCGCAAACGGCTGGAGGAAAAAGCAAAAATCGCCGGAGACGCCAACAGGAAAGAAGGCGATGAATTCCTAGCCGCGAACAAAACCAAGGATGGCGTCGTCACGCTGCCCAGCGGTCTTCAATACAAGATTCTGACCGAAGGCACGGGAGCAAAACCCACCCTAACGGACTCCGTCACCTGCAACTATCGTGGCACGCTCATCAGCGGCATCGAGTTTGACAGTTCCTATAAGCGTGGCCAGCCCGCAACCTTTCAGGTCAACGGAGTCATCAAAGGCTGGACGGAGGCTCTTCAACTCATGCCCGTGGGATCCAAGTGGCAGCTCTTCGTTCCTTCCGAGCTAGCCTACGGCGAGCGCGGCCCGGGCCAGCAAATCGGCCCCAACTCGACGCTCATTTTTGAAGTGGAACTGCTTTCCATTCAAAGTAAGGACAAGCCGCAGGCCCCCGCTCCGACGGATCCGGCTAAGCCATAGCCTGGCTACCAAGCCAGTCGATAACACTAGCTTGCAATGCGGCATCGTCGCCAAATCCCGGAAACCAGTGAACACCCATCTCTTTGCGAAACCAGGTGAGCTGGCGTTTCGCGTAATGTCGCGTGGCTTGCTGAATCGCGGCGCAGGCCGCTTCGAGCGAAAGCTCGCCGCGTAGAACGGCGCGCAGCTCCCGGTATCCGATAAAATGGAATGGCTTGGCATTTTCAGCCAGGCCCCTCTCAAGCAATGCTTGCACTTCCTCCATCCATCCCTGTTTGAGCATGGCGTCAGTTCTCGCGTGGATGCGTTCGTTAAGCTGCTCGCGGGGCGGCATCAATCCAACCTTGATGATGCGCCAGCCTTGGAGTGGCGCTCGTCCCGAGCAATGCACTTCGGAAATTGGCTTGCGCGTCAGCAAGCACACTTCGATGGCGCGGATGAGCTTTTGCTCGTCCGCCGGCGCGATCTTTTTGGAGGCCTCCAGGTCAAGCCGTTTCAGAACGCGATGCAAATGGCCAGCCGCATGCTCTTCTGCGCTCGTTCGTAGACGTTCTCGTAGCTCCTCTGAGCGCTGCGGTACATCGGCAAGTCCTTCGAGCACCGCACGCAGATATAAACCTGTTCCGACAGTAAGCACCGGCAGTCGCTTCCGCATTCGCAAGTCCGCAAGGACCGCCAGCGCCATTTCGCGGTAGCCGCCGGCAGTCGCTTCGTCGCCGGGATGAAGCACATCGATCAAATGATGAGGAATCGCGCGTCGCTCCGATGCGCCCGGTTTTGCCGTGCCGATGTCGAACCCGCGATAGAGCTGCGTCGAATCGCAAGCAACCACTTCTCCGCCGAGCCGCTCCGCCAGCCACACCCCCAGCGCGGACTTACCCGAAGCCGTCGGGCCCACCACGGCAACGAGCGGCAGAATCGTCTTGGAATCACTCATTGGAAAATGATGTGGAATGCGCGCAAAAACAAAATCACCAGCACCACAAAGGCGAGGAGAAGACTGCCGAGGACCTGCTGGCGCGAGAGCTTCACTTGAGCTGGTTCATGTATTCGATCGGAATGTTGTAAAGGTATGTGTAGCGCAGTTCGATGAATGGGCCGCTGAATTGCGGGGGCAATGGTTCGAACGGGTTCGATGCCCGCACCGAAGAGTACGCGGCGCGATCCAGCGGCTCTTTCCCCGAATTGCGCTGGATGACCGGCTCCGCGGACGGCACGCTCCCGTCCCGCATGATCTTGAACGTGAGCACGACGATGCCTTTCTCGCCGAGTTCGACGGACCCCGGCATCACCGCAAACCAATTGCGTTTCACGGTGACGTACACGCGGTTGAGATAGTTGCTGAAATCCACGCCCTCGGTCGGCGTGAGGATCTCGATGCCGCCGTACGCGGTTCCGTGACCACCTCCACCACCGCCCGTTCCGCCTCCTGGAATCTGACCGCCGCCCGCGATCGGCCGCGGGCCTGAGCTCTTCGCGGCGTTTCGCAATGAATCTTGGATGCTCTGGCCGGGTGACTTCGCGGTTGGCAGCACTAGTCCCGGCCGCGGCTGCGGCGTATCCGGCGTTTCCAGTTTCAGGGGAGCTTTCGGTGTAGGCGCATCTGTCTGCGGAACGGGTTGTACGACATTCGGCTTGGGGGTCGGAGCGCTGGGCAATTCCCTCGTCGGCCGTTCCGGCTGCGGTGCCGGCTCCGGCACGGATACGATCGGCGGCGCGATTTTGCGCAACACACGCGGATCAACATTGACCTTGGGCGCGGGCTGCGCCGGCCGCGTCGAAGGCTTCAGCGCTTCCAGCGCTCCGCGCGGGAGCAGAACGGTCATCTGCCTTCGTGCCAGTTCCATCTCCGCCTGCGTCGGCTCGTGCGGAGGAAACACCTTTGCCCATAACAAAATCGTCAGAATCGCCAGCACGTGAATCACGATCGAGGAGATGCGCGTGATCGCTTCCCATTTCGTCTTTTCTTCCGACGGCGGGGGCGCGATCAACTGCACTTCCCCGGTGATGAAAACGTCGGGAGCGATCATCTCCGTCGGGCGAATCGGCAGCACGTCCGACATCTCCGGCGGCGCCGCACCCTGTGGCAAGACAATCCGCGAATCCATCTCCGTCGGCTGCAGCGGGGTGGACGTATCTTCAGTAACGCCGTACGCCTCGCGGCTGACGTCGCGCGGCACGACTACGCGCGCCGCTATCGACTCCAGCGGAAGGTTCGTGGGGATCGTCGAGTGCCCGTCCAGCGCGACGATCGGCAGCATCGCCGGAACCAGCGTCCGTTCGTCCATGGTCGTGGGACGGCGCCGCTGCGTTGGCGCATCCATCGCAGCCGGTGGTCGGGCATCAGCCGGAACCAGAATTCTTGGGATCATCGTGTTGTCGTCTTGTCGTGCGAGGCAAACGCTTCTGCACCGGCCGTGTTCCGGCCGCCTGTTACATTGACGCGTTCCGCGTGCTCCTGGATGCTTGCCATCACGCGGCTGGCCAATTCCAGCGCCGCGCGCCCCGCCGCGCCGCTGGTCCGCGGCTCCTGGCGCGTGCGCACAGCCTCCAGGAAAACTTCCAGTTCCGTGCGCAGCGGCTCGACGTCCGGAGCCTTCAGCTTCTCAAATCCAAATTCCGGTTGCGGCCCATGCTTTTTCACGCCGACTCGCAGCGCATCCCGCCGTGCGTAATCCAGCGAAATGTACTCGTGCTGCTGAAAAAACCGCATCTTGCGAACCCGCTCGGTCGAAACACGGCTCGCGGTGACGTTGGCCACTGCTCCGCCTGCGAACTCCAGTCGAGCATGCGCGATGTCGACCTTATCTGTCAGCACCGGGATGCCTACCGCTTTCACTTCAGTAACGGGCTCTTTCACTAGCGCCAGCAAAATATCCAGGTCGTGAATCATCAAGTCGTAGATCACATCCACGTCGAGGCTGCGCGGGGTGAACACCCCGAGCCGGTGCACTTCAAAAAACAGCGGGCGATTTAAGATTGGCTCCACCGCAATCACCGCCGGATTAAATCGCTCGACGTGCCCCACCTGCAGAATGCGATTGTTTCTCTTCGCCGCAGCGAGCAGCGCATCGGCCTCCGCGAGATCCACGGCCATGGGCTTCTCGACCAGAATGTCGAGCCCCATTTCCAGCAGCCGGCATCCTACCTCGGCATGCGCTACAGTGGGGACGGCGACGCTCACCGCATCAGCGTGTCCCCGCAATTCCTCAAGTGTCGCAAAGACTTGCGTGTGAAACTCGGCCGCCACCACCGCGGCGCGATTCGCATTCAGGTCGTAAACTCCGGTGAGTTCCGCGCCCTCCAGCTCCCGATAAACTCTCGCGTGGTTGCGCCCGAATTCGCCGGTACCGGCGACAGCGACGCGGATCTTTTTCGGTGCTCCCGCCGCCGCGCTCATTCTTGATTGATTCCCTTCGAAGCGCCCTTTGGTTCCGTCGCATCGGCCGCGGCGTGAGGAAACGCTTCAATAGCGATTCCCGCTGCATCTGCAACTTCGATCAATTTTGCGCGGTCAAACAGCAGCGTTCGTCCGGCATCCACAGCTAGCGCCGTGGCCCCTGCAACTCTCATTTGTTCGACGGTACTCAGACCGACCACGGGTACATCAAAGCGCATGTCCTGCCCCGGCTTGCTGACTTTCACCACCACCAGCGGTTTGCCACAAGTCAGGCGCGCCGCCCGCGAAATCGTTTCATCGGTCCCTTCCATCGCTTCCACAGCCACGCACCCCCGATTCGCAATCACCACCGTTTGTCCGATGTCCATCCCCGCGATTTCCCGCGCGACTCCCAGTCCATACGCGATGTCTTCCGCTTCGTGTTCGTCCGGCGCCCGTCGCGTAAGCACGCCAGCGTCCGCCACTAGCGGTTTCAAAAACAAAGTCGAGTCCACCAATTGAATGCCTTCTTCCTCCAGTACGCGCGCTACCGCTCCGATCAGCGAATCCGTATTTTTCCGTGGCAGAGAAAAGAACAGCTTCGCTAGTTTCCAATCCGGCCGGATGGCGCTGAAAATCTTGTTGTGTTTCACTTGCCCGGCCATCACCGCCTGCGTCACGCCTTCCTGCTGCAACAGTTCGATGGTCTTGCTCAGCTCCCCGAGGCTCACCCAGTGCAGCCGCTTCGCGATTTTTTCGAGTTCCGGCGCAGCTTCTTCCTTGATCGCAATCACCGCCATCTCGATTCCCTGGCTGCGCGCGCCTTCCAGCACCAGAAACGGAAATCGTCCGTTCCCGGCGATGAGCCCCCAGCCTTTCGAATTGGCATTGGCA
>Ga0207109_1202_pt1 | contig 13331 bp, 9 predicted proteins | sample Alteio_BWMinHeat_73_FD_153584 | JGI IMG/M metagenome (GOLD analysis project Ga0207109, IMG submission 153584) | Enriched cells from forest soil in Barre Woods Harvard Forest LTER site, Petersham, Massachusetts, United States -... | ecosystem: Environmental > Terrestrial > Soil > Temperate forest >... | reverse complement strand
CATAGTGTAGCGGAGCGTGCGAACCTCCGGGTTCGATGCTCAGAATCAGCGGACGGCCTTTCGACAAATGCTCGCGCAAATCGCTCCACGCTCCGCGCAACGCAAACACGCGAAATCCCGTGTCGCGCAGATATCGCTCCAGGTCCGAAGCGTAAATACCATGACCTTTGCGCGAGTAAAGCTGCTTCTGAATCGCGTCCGCGTCTTCGCGTTCCGGCGCAATCTGCGTCCCATGCGCGGACCAATACTGCAACAGCATCGCGATCGACGCCGACCCGCAACCTTCCACTGTCTGCTTGACGAACGGAACGTCGAGCCAAATCCCCGCTTTATCTTTATCAGATTCCTGCGCGAACAATCCGTTGGAGGCAACAAGACAAGCAATCAACAAAAAAACTTTGCGCATAAATGTAAGAGGGCGCAGCTTCACCCTGAGAGCTTTGCCCGAAGGGACGCTGCGCCCCACGTCCGCAAGATGTGATGTGTCACGCGGCGAAAACGCCACCGCGCACTCGGCCGTCTATCGCAGCACAACAATCAAAATAATCACGATCAGCGCGATGATCAAAATCAGCAGCAAATCGTGGTCCGACAAACTGCCCGCCGCGAAATCACGATCGATCGCCCGCGCCCGATCCGAAATGCGCGCCACATCTTCATCGCTCATCGAGCTGACGGCCTTATCGATCTTCGCGTAATCGACGTTCGCCGTCTTCAGCGCCCTCTGTCCATCGACGGTCGCAAACAATTGACGAATTTCCGCTTCATTCGTGCGCCGCGTCTCCGCAGGTCCAGCGGCGGCCTTATTCAACTCACCAAGCGAAACGACGTGCTGATCGGCCTGCGATTGCGCCAGCATCGGGCCAGCGGTCACCGCTGCGGCAAGCAGCATCGTGGCGAACCGCGTCATCTTTTTTGTCTGCATGAAAACGCCTCCTGAGAGTTCGTTCACTGGGTTGTCCCTCAGTGTACGAACGGCTCAGGAGGCGCAAATGAGTTTCTGCCGTGCTTGTGCCCGTTCTGAAAATGGCTGCCTTTTGCGGCCTACGTGAGGCGCGAAAGGCGCGAGCGCCGCGTCAAAATACGATCGCGAGGACGACGATCAAGACCACGATACAAACGATCACGATGATCAGCGTGGCCGTCAGTCCACCCGCCGCGAAATCCGCATCGGCCTGCCGCGACTTCTGGGCCACGTTGGCAAGATCGTCGTCGCTGAGCTGGCTGATCGCCTTGTCGACCTTGGAGTAGTCAACCTTCGCCTGCTTCAACGCTTGCTGACCCGCTTCGCCCTGCAACAGGTGACGCACTTCCGCTTCGTTGTCCGCGCGCGTCTGCGACGGCTTCGCCGCATCCGACTTCAACTCGTCCAGCGAAACCACGTGATCCTTATCCTGGGCCGCGACTCGCGAAGGCGCCGCCGCAAGCCCGAGCGCCAACGCCATGCCCAGTGTCCAAATCCCAATCTGCCTGCGTAAATTCATTTCGATTCTCCGATCGTTTCACGAATCTGCACTGATCCGGTTTCGCTGCCGGCGATTAGACTACACGAACAGCGCAATCGGTTCTCTCTCGTGTGCGAAATAAATGGAACACTTCAGATCGGATTAGGCCAGCAAGCACATTCGCGCCCCAGCGAGGTCATGTAGGGGCGCTGCTGCGCCACATGTCCGCAAGGTCATCAAAACTTGAATTGATCTGGGTTTGAATCTGAATTGTCGCGCATCGGCGCGATCTGAACGAGGAAACTACTTCGCCGCCGTAACCGGCGTCTGATACTTGGTCATATCCACCGTGCGCCACTCGCCTTTTTCGATTCCTTCGCGAATCTGCGCCGCGGTCTTGCCCTTCTTCGTCTGCTCGTACGCATACAGCCCTTCGCGCAGGCAAACGCCGCACTCCGCCGCATGCATGCCCGTGTAGCAATCGAGCAAGCTGCCGTGTCCCGCGTGGCGATCGCAGTAGCAGTAGCACGGCTGCTGGTACAAAACCTTCTTGATCTTCGCTGCGAGCGCGTACGCGTTCTGCACGGTTGCTTCGGTGAAAGTCTCAGGAGCCAGCGTCGCCGGCATCGGGCCCGACGGAACTTCGGAGTGATACGCAGGCACCGGATCGCTTGCAGCCGCGCTCTGCGGAGTCGCTAAGCGCGGTTGCGTCGTCAGTCGCGACGAAGCGTGCTGCGGCAACAACATCATGCCGAGCGCAATCACCGGCAGCGTCACAAATCCCAAAATCAGCTTCTTGCGCGACATTTTCGTTGCGGTCATCGCAGACCCTCACCCCGTTCCATTAGACGCCTCAGACCGGAAGCGCCGTCACCCCAAAATGTAAAAATTTAGACCAGCACCGGCCGCGGCGTTCCGGTCGCCGTGTATGCCGGCCGCGCACTCGCCGCCCGCGAAGCGATGTGCCGCTCACGCAGATTCTTCTGTACGCGCCAACCCCAGGTCCGCACAAACGAAAAGTTCAGCGCCCCGCCGATCGCCGAACTCGCCAGCGGAATCATACGCCCGACCCACTTTTCCGCAGCTTCGGCTCCGAGCTTGGTCGCCAGTCGTCCTGCAATCTTCGGCGCCAGCTTCTCGAACATCTGTTTCTCAACCAAATCCTTGCCGTAGTCGACGCCGGTTGCAGTAGCTGCCGCCAGCCACAGCTCCATCCGGTCGTCCACGCCGCGCTGCTCGAATCCATACAGCAAGCACAGTCGCTGAATCAGCCGTAGCGTAATCGCGGTCAGCAGCCCGGTATCGGGAATGACGGTCATCATTCCGCCCAGCCCAAACCCCGCGCCTTCGGCCAGCGCCAGCCGCTCGGCATCGCGGATCAGCTTCTTGGCAATCATGTCCAGCCGCTCCAGCGGTACATCGTGCATCCGCTGAAAGTTGGGTACCCACACCCCGTGCTTGGTTGCGAGCTGCTTCCGGAAGTCGTCCGGATTCACCTCGATCGACCGGAGCCCGCGCATCACGCTGAGCCGTGCAACCCGCCCGAATCCTCGACTTGCCAGCGACCGTTTTGCCATAGTTTGAGGCCCGCTTCCTGCCAAAAGCACTTTTTGAAACTTTAAACCACCTGACAGCATCCTAAGCCGGTTAGAACCGGGTGGCAACCCCGGCGTTGCTCGCCCATCCCCAGCCGGCAAGGCCGCGCAAAGGAGGGGTACCCAGCGTCGTCAATTCCCAAATCGGGAAAGTTGCCATTGGATTGGATGCCGGACGGCAGGCTCCGGAACTAAGGCTCTGGCAGCTAAAACGCCCGGTACTGGCCTTGCCCGCCAAGCCACACCTGGCGGCCTGTACTACTTGACGCGGATAAGCTTTTCTGTAAACTGCATTTTTCTCATGGCCTCGATTCCACAAATCGTGCAAGCCGAAGTCGCCACAGACTTCTCGTTTCCCCAGCGGGAGGCGGCGTTCTTCTATGGCCTGTTTCTGCGCGGCCATTCGCCCGAACAGCTCCGCCGCGACATCGAGGTACCCCAGGCCGTCCTGCTGAAATGGCATCGCGACGCCGAGCGCGACCCCGAACTCCGTGACATCTTCTACCGCATGGTCGAATACCGGCGCCACGTTCTGGCGATCTTCGATTCCCTCGTCGGGTGGGACGCCCAAAAGCAGCGCGTTCAGTAAGCCCACTTTTCGGTCTCTTCTCAGACCGCCTCGCTAATTTTCAAAAGAAATCCTCAGAATTTTCGGTTCCCCTCCTGTACGAATCCGCCGTGTGAAACCGAACTTTCGTCCAGTCCGTCCTCCTAAAATCCCCGTACAGAGGAACAGGGCGGATTTCCTCAGGCAACCCGGTGGAAGGGCCCGCATCCTACTCCCAAATGGGGGACAAGTGTCACAAAACGCAGGACATTCGCTAATTGACGCCGTACGCGGCGCCAGAGTAGAATCCCTGAGTTCAGGAAGTTGAGGTGGTAAACATGTCTCGGGTAGTCCGTACCCTGTCTGCTGTCCTTTTCTCTCTCTCCATTTGTGTACCTCCGCCAATTCAAGCGCAAGGCGAATCCAAGCCGCAAGCGGCGCAAGCGCCGACGGATCCCAACGCACCACCGCAACCGCAAAAGCTCGATAAAGAGCAGCGGAAAAAGCTGAAAAAAACGCTGAAGGAACTCGACACTCCTTACAAGCAGTGGCTTAACGAAGACGTCGTCTACATTATTTCTCCGGAAGAGCGCCAAGCCTTTCTGCAACTCGCGACTAACGAAGAGCGCGAACAATTCATCGAGCAATTCTGGCTGCGCCGCAGCGCGAATCCGGATTTGCCCGACAACGATTTCAAAGAAGAGCACTACCGCCGCATCGCGTATGCGAACGAGCATTTCGCTTCCGGTATTCCGGGATGGAAAACCGATCGCGGCCGCATGTACATCATGTGGGGACCGCCGGACGAAATCGAAGCGCACCCGACGGGCGGCACCTACGATCGTCCGATGGATGAAGGCGGCGGTTCGACCACGACGTATCCGTGGGAAACGTGGCGCTATCGCTACATGGAAGGCATCGGCGAAAACGTGATTTGGGAATTCGTCGATCCATCAAGCTCTGGCGAATATCACCTGACGATGGACCCCGGCGAAAAAGACGCGTTGCTGCACGTTCCCGGCGCCGGTTTGAGCTTGCTCGAAGAAATGGGCATGGCGTCGAAGACGGATCGCTTCACGCGCGCCGACGGCATGACGACGCCGACCGCGCTTGGCGGCACGCCATCGAGCATGGACGAATTCAATCGCCTCGAGCAGTACTCCAAGGCGTTTAAACCGCCCGAAGTGAAATATAAGGATCTGGAAGCGATCGTTACCGCGCGCATCGTGCGCGACCAGATGCACTTCAACTGGGGCACGGACTACGTGAAGGTCACCAACGACACCGTTCTGGTACCGATCACGGTTCAGGTTCCGAACAATCAGCTTTCGTTCGCGTCGAAAGACGGCGTCTATTCCGCGACGCTCAACGTTTTTGGTCGGGTCAGCTCGCTGACCGGCCGCGTCGTGCAAACCTTTGAAGATCCAGTCAGCCGCGACTTCCCGGAAAGCCTCTACCAGCAATCGCTGAAGCTCCAATCGATTTACCAAAAGGCCGTGCCACTGCGTCCCGGACTGTATCGGCTCGACATCGTCATCAAGGATGTGAAGAGCGGCAACGTCGGCGTGGTGAACACGCGCCTACAGGTTCCGCGCTTTGAAGACGACAAGCTCGAAGCCAGCTCGCTGATCGTCGCCGACGGCAGCAAGCTCGAGCACGTTCCGTCGAAGCAGATCGGCACCGGCCAGTTCGTGCTGGGCTCGACGAAAGTTGTTCCGCGACTCGATGGCGAGTTCATGAACAACGAGAAGCTCGGCATCTACATGCAGATTTACAACCTGAAGCAGGACGACAAGACGCATAAGTCCAACGCCAACTTCCTCTACACAGTGAAGAAGGGCGACCAGCAGATCATGCAGTTCAAGGAAACGTCGGAAGAAATGAAGCAGACCGGCGAGCAGGTGACGATCGAACGGCTGCTGCCGCTGGCGACGCTGACGCCAGGCAAGTACTCGCTGGAAATAGTGGCGACCGACGCCAACACGCAAAAGACCGTTTCCAAGACCGCGGATTTCACGATCAAGCCGCCGATCGACACGAAGACGGCCGCCAATACCGGCAAGGCAGCTCCGGGGAGGTAAAGCGAAGTGAAGCAGACACGATTGCGAATCCTGGGCGCGTTTTCACTCGCCGGGATGTGTCTGTCGATCTGCGCTTCGATTGCCCCCGCGCAGCAGTTCAAAGCTACTCCGGGTAAGGTTGCCGGCGTCGTCAACGATACGAACGGTATTCCTCAGCTCGGCGCAACCGTGCAGCTCATTTCGGAGTCGGCCGGAACAGCGGCGGCCGTCGATTTCCTCACCAACACGCAAGGCGTTTTTCGCAGCGATAAGGTTCTGCCGGGCTTGTACACAGTGCGCGTCACGCTTGCGGGATTTTTGCCGACGATCGAGCAGCACATCCGCATCAATCCGCATGTGACCACGGTGGTACGCGTGGAGCTCGAATCGATGTTCGCTTCGCTCGACGCGCTGCGCCGCACGCCTTCGACGGCGACAGTCGAATCCGACGACTTTAAATGGGTATTGCGGTCGGCGTCCGCGACTCGACCGGTTTTGCAGTGGGTCGATGATGAGGACGCGGCGGCTGCGGATTCCGACATTACGCCGAACCCAACCGTCATCGACACGCACATGGCGCACCCGAAAGCGCGCCTCGACTTCACTGACGGCGCTCGGCGTCCCGGTTCGCCTTCGGGCGTTCCGTCCGCGCCGGCGACCGCGTTCGCCTACGATCAGCGCCTGGGCAATACCGCTCGCCTGTTGATGGCGGGCCAGATGAATTACATGGACGACGCGCCCGGCGGCGGCATCGCGACGATCTGGTTGCCGACCGGCTCGCTGTCGGGTCCGCAATCGACGATGGTTTTGCGCGAAGCGAAGCTCGGCCCCGACGGCCAGACGTTCCGCGGTGTTCGCATGCAGCAAGCCGGCTCGATCGGCATGGGCGACCACCTAAAGATGTTGTATAGCGGCGAGTACGTGATGGTCGGCCTGGACAAGTCGGCGATGTCGCTCCGTCCACGGCTGGAGCTCGACGCAAAGATTTCCGATGCATGGCGCGCCGCCGTGATTTTTGCCGAGGAGCCGGGCGGGATGGCGCCGCTTGATCCGGAAGATCACGACGCGAGCGCCGATCTGGCGGCTGCGGTCAGCGAACTCGATTCGTTCCCCACACTGCTCTGGCGGGGCAACAACCCGGTGCTCGAAGGTGGCTGGCACGAAGAAATTGCCGCTGAGCGCAAGCTAGGGCCGCACAGCGAGATCGAGGTTGCGGCGTTCCACGACGACAACACCAATACCGCCATTTACGGCCGAGGCGGCGATCTCCCGGCGGCGGACTATTTGCAGGATTACTTCTCGAACGCCTTTGCCTACGACGGCGGATCGATGAATAGCTGGGGCACGCGCGTCGCGATTCGTGAAGAGCTCACGGACAATATATCGGTTACGGCGGTGTATTCCTACGCCGGAGCGCTAACCCCGGACGAAGCGGCCATGGGCGCGCTGCGCGACATGCTTAAGACCGCCATGCACAGCTCGGTCGGAGCGTCGGTAACGACGAAGCTGCCGCGCTCGGGAACCAAAGTCGTGGCCGGGTACAACTGGATTAGTGGGAGTGCCATTTCGCCGATCGACAGCTACGGCGCCGCGCAGTACGGTATGGACCCGTACCTCCACATCGGGATTCGGCAGACCTTGCCGCGATTCGGCCTGGGCCGTTGGCAGGCAATCGCGGATTGCGACAATATCCTGGCTCAGGGGTACGTTACCCTGAACACAGCGGACGGACGAACGACGATTGTCCCGGCGTTTCGGACGTTCCGAGGCGGGTTGAGCGTCCAGTTTTAGATACGTTTCAATCGTTTTAAAAGCTGTATGGCCGCTTCCATAAAGTGTATCTCCCCGGATGGGCGCGGTCGGCAGTTTGCTAAACACCTGATTCTGCATCGTTTAGTTGCGGGTCGTCCTACAGAACATTGGAAGTCGATTTGCACCAATACTTTAGTACGAGTGTGCCCAGTTCCGGTTGAAGTGTGGGTTCGGTTCGGATGAAGCAGAACCTCAGAGTCAGTCTAGGCGCGGTGGTCCTGGCATTGGCCACCCTGACGGCGGTGATCTACGCCTGGATAAACTTCCGTCAGCGGGAAGTTTACGACATCCCAGACGACGGCGTGGCGTGGCTCGACACCACGGCCGGCGCAAAAGCCTGGAATGTGACGCCGAATTCGCCGGCGGCCCGGGCGGGCATCCGCGCGGAAGATATCCTCATCGCGATCAACGACGTACCCGTGCACAACCAGGTGCAGGTCACGAAACGGCTATGGCGCGCGGGGCTCTGGTCGCAAGTACGGTACAAGCTGGCACGCGGCGGGAGCGAGTTTGAAACGCGGCTCATCACGGTGCCTGCCGAAAAGCCGGCATCGATCGAGAATTACGAGCGGGTCGTCGGCCTGCTGTATCTCTTCATCGGACTTTTCATCTTCATCCGGCGGTGGAATGCGCCGCGCGCGGTGCACTTCTACGTCTTCTGCCTCTTCTCGTTTGTTCTGTTCTCGTTCCATTACAGCGGAAAGCTCGACGCATTCGACTACGAGATTTATTGGGCGAAAATCGCTTCGCTGATGCTGGCGCCAGCGCTGCTCTTCCACTTTGCGCTGGTCTTCCCGGAGCGATCGGAAGGCGCGGCGAAGTCGTTCTCTAAATTGGCGTTGGTGTATGGGCCGCCTTCGCTGCTGATTTTGTTCCACGTGAGCATCGCGCTGAATGCGCTGGGCTTCGTGCCCTGGCTTGGCTCGCGCATCCTTCTGGATAAGATTGAGTACAGCTATCTCGCGATCTATTTCCTCGCTGCGGCGCTGACTTTTTACAAGAGCTTCCGCGAGGCGCCGTCGGGCGTTCTGCGGCAACAGTTGAAGTGGCTGACGTTCGGCACGCTGGCTGGAACGCTTCCGTTCGGGCTGATGTATGTCGTGCCGTTCGTGCTCGATGCAGTGCCGCCGGTTTGGACGAAGTTTTCGGCGCTAAGCCTCGTGCTCATTCCGCTGTGCTTCGGCTACGCCATCATTCGCTACCGCTTGATGGACGTGGACATCATCTTCAAGCGCGGCTTGGCTTATACGGCGGCGACCGCGGCGATTGCTTCGATTTACTTTGCGTTGATCGCGTTGATTGCAGAGTTCACGCACGCGCAAACGACCGGACCTATTGGCGGCATGATCGCCATCGTCATCGCGGCGTTTCTGTTCCAACCGTTCCGCGAGTGGATTCAGGCGCGACTCGATCGATTTTTCTATCGCGACCGGCTCGACTATCGGCGGACGCTGATCGAATTTGGTCGCACGCTGACCAACGAAGTGCGCTTCGACCCGATGCTGGGCTCGGTGATGGATCGCATTTCGCAGACGCTGCTGGTCGATCGGCTGGCGATTTTTGTGGAAGACCCGCTGCAACCCGGACAGATGCGCCTGGCGCGCTCGATGGGCGTGCGGCTTGCGGAACCCATGGACCTCAGTTTCCTCGAGCCGGCCCGGCCCGAGTTCGCCCGTGGGGCACTCTTTTTTGAGTCGCCCCGCGCGGCGAGAGACGTCAGCGACTCGGTGCGGCAGACGCTCGAGCAGCTCGATCTGAATTATTTTGTGCCGTGCCGGATTCGCGAGCGCACAGTTGCCGTGCTTGGCCTCGGCAAAACGGTCGATGGCGATTTTCTTTCGAGCGATGACGTCGAGCTGGTGCAGACGATTGCGGGATATGTCGCCGTCGCGCTGGACAACGCGCAGCTTTACAACTCACTGGAGCAAAAGGCCCTCGAAATTGCGCGGCTGAAAGATTTCAGCGAAAACATTGTCGAGTCGCTGAACGTCGGCGTGCTGGCGGTCGATCTCGGCGGCATCGTCGAATCGTGGAACACGCGGATGGAGCAGCTATTCAACGTGCCGCGCCACGAAGCGGTCGGCCATCAGTTGCGCGCGCTGTTGCCGGAAGAGCTTGCGGCAGAAATCGCGGCGCGCCGTGACGAGGAACAAATCACGGGCATCTATAAACAGAGACTGCATCATCAGGGCAAAGTTCTGACGCTGAATGTTTCCATCACTCCGCTGGTGAGCAAGTCGGGCGAGCGCATCGGGCGGCTGCTGTTGTTCGATGATGTTACGCAGCGCGAGCGGATGGAAGAGCAGATGTCGCAGACCGAAAAGCTCACGTCGCTTGGATTGCTGGCAGCGGGCGTGGCGCACGAAGTGAATACGCCCCTGGCCGTGATTTCCAATTACATTCAGATGCTGGCGAAGCAGATGCCCGAAGGCGATCCGCGGCAGGGCATCATCGACAAGATCGTGAAGCAGACGTTCCGCGCCAGCGAAATCGTCAACAATCTTTTGAATTTTTCGCGCACGAGCGCAACCGAACTGGCCGATATCGACGTCAATCGAGTGGTGGAAGAAACGCTGTCATTGGTGGCGCATCCTTTGAAGACGTCGCAGATCCAAGTGGTGAAGCAGCTCGGACCGACATTGCCGGCGGTTCGCGGCTCCGCGAACAAGCTGCAGCAGGTGTTTCTGAATCTATTTTTGAACGCGCGTGATGCGATGCCCAGCGGCGGCATGCTGGAAGTGCGCACTGCGACGCACAACGGCAGCGTGGAAGTCGAAGTTGTCGACACGGGCGCGGGCATTTCGCGCGAGCACATCAATCGAATTTTTGATCCGTTCTTTACCACCAAGGCGATCGGCCGCGGCACGGGACTCGGCCTTTCGGTCAGCTATGGCATCATCAAAGAGCACGCTGGAAAAATTGATGTTCGGTCTACACCCGGCAAGGGCACGTCTTTCCACGTCGAATTCCCCGCGGTAAGGAAAGCGGTTCATGTCTAAGGGCTCCATCCTTGTAGTTGATGATGAATCAGAAATTCGCGAAGGACTTGAGATGCTGCTGGCCAGCGAAGGCTACGGCGTCTCCAGCGCCGGCACGGGCGCGAGCGGCCTCGCGAAGCTCGAAGAGCATCCGTTCGATTTGCTGCTGCTCGATGTGAGCCTGCCCGATCGCAACGGCATCGACTTGCTGCGAGAGATTCGCTTGCGCGATCCGCAGCTTTCCGTGGTGCTGATCACGGCGTACGGCTCGATCGACATGGCGCGCGCCGCGTTCAAGAGCGGCGCGATGGACTACATCACGAAGCCGTGGTCCAACGATGAATTGCTGGCGCAGGTGGCGCAGGCTGTCGAGTCGCGGCGGCTGCGCGATGAAAATCTTCAGCTCAAGCGCGCACTGAAGCAGCGATTCAATTTTCCAAACATCATCGGCAAGAGCGACAAGATGCTCGCGCTGTTTGATCTTGTCGCGCAGGTTGGGCCGTCGCGCTCGACCGTTTTGATCAGCGGCGACAGCGGGACCGGTAAAGAGCTCATCGCCAAGGCGATTCATTCGGCTTCGCCGCGCGCCGACAAAGCATTCGTGCCGGTGAACACTGGATCGATTCCGGTGGATTTGCTGGAGTCGCAGCTTTTTGGGCACGTGAAGGGCGCATTCACCAGCGCGATTGCGTCGAAGAAGGGGCTGTTTGAGGTCGCGGATCAGGGGACGATTTTCTTCGACGAAATCGCGACGATCAGCCACGAGACGCAGGCGAAACTTTTGCGCGTGATTCAAGAGCGCGAGTTCATGCGGCTCGGCGGTACCGAAACGATTAAAGTCGACGTTCGCATCGTGGCCGCTTCCAACATCGAATTGCTGACGCTGGTCCGCGAAGGCCGCTTCCGCGAAGACTTGTATCACCGCTTGAACGTCATTCACCTGACGTTGCCGCCTCTGCGCGATCGGCGGGAAGACGTGCCTGCGTTGCTGGCGCACTTCCTTGGCCGCTACTGCAAAGAAAACGACAAGCCGATGCGGCAATTCACGCCGTCCGCGTTGAAACTGTTGATGGATTACGACTGGCCGGGGAATGTGCGCGAGCTTGAAAATGTTGTCGAGCGCGCCGTTGTGCTCTCGACGACCGAGCGCGTCGATGTCGATTTGCTGCCGGAAAGTATTCGCAGCAAGGAAATCGTCCGCGGTGTACGGCTCCAGCTTTCGGAATTTTTGCCGCCGATGCCGGGTGAGCCGGGTTCGCGCGCGGCTGCCGATCGGCCAAATCCGTCGCTGTTTCAGATCATGGACGAGATCGAGCGCCGCATCATCGTGGATATGCTCGAACGCACCGGCTGGAATCAGACCGAAGCGGCCGAGCGCTTCATGATTCCGCTTTCGACGCTGAACCAGAAGATCAAGCGGCTGGGTATCGATGTGCGCCGTCGCGGTCGTGGCGACGATTCGTTCAGCGCCTCGAACGGCGGCGGCTAACTGGCGGTGGCGCCGGTCCGTGGCGGCATTCTCGGCATCACAGAGCAGACGCACCACACCCCATTCGCAAGGTTAACTGCTCGCTGACTCCCTCAACTTTAATTTCTATTTCGTAAATTTCGGCTTGCATCCGCGCGGTACTGTTAGGCAGAGTACCGTGGAATGGTTCTGCGCCTCTCCAGCTCGATCGCGCGCGCCACACTTCTTTTCGTCGCCGCAGTCCTCGCCGCCGCTCTCGGCTATTCGAGCACACGCAACGCGCTTGCCGCGCACTTTGCCGGCATGGAAACGCGCGCGGGGCAAGAACGCGCTGTCCAGCTCGAGCCGGGAAATCCGGAGACGTGGTTTCTCCTCGGCCGCTATTGGCAGTACAACATCGAGGAGCCCGATGCGAAGCAAGCCGTCGCTGCATATCGTACGGCGCTCGCGCTCGATCCGCACTCGGCGCAGACCTGGCTCGACCTCGCTGCTGCTTACGAATCCGAAAGCGATGCCGCCGCGGCGCGCGACGCTTTTCAGCAAGCTAAGCGCGTGTATCCGATCTCCGCGGAAGTGGCGTGGCGCTATGGCAACTTCCTGCTACGCCAGAACGAAATCGCTGCCGCGTTCGCTGAGATTCGCCATTCCGTCGATGCCGACCCTAAACGCGCCGCCGAAGCCGTTTCGCGCTGCTGGCGGCTCGATCCCGACATCAACTCGATCATTGAAAATGTGTTGCCACCGTCCGCGCCGGTGTATCTCGATGCGATTCGCGAACTCGATGCTGACGCCGCAATGGATCCCGCGCTCACCGTGTGGGACAAGCTGCGCGCGCTCCAGCCGTCGCCGGAGATCGCGCTGAAGGATGTCATCCCATTCATTGACTCACTCGTGCAGGCGCACCGTATCGAAGATGCGCATCGCGTGTGGACGCAGGCTGCTGCCCTTTCGGATCCGAATTCCTCTACTGGCGACGCGCCTGGTTCGCTCATCTGGGATGGCGGATTCGAGACGGGCGTTAGCGGCGGCGGCTTTTCCTGGGTATTTGCGCCGGCCTCGCTCGGGGTGCAATCTTCGTTCGACACGAAAGAAAAACATTCCGGGGAACGCTCTCTGCGGCTCGTTTTCGACGGCCGCCGCAACGTCGATTTCGACGGTGTCTGCCACATCGCCTTTGTCGAGCCGGGCGCCTCGTATCGATTTTTCGCGTGGGTAAAGACGCAAGCGCTGACCACCGACCAGGGCGTGCGCTTCCGGCTCGAATGGACGGAGAACGCGCACGGTTCTGTCGTCGAGACGCCCGACGTGCACGGCACGCAGCCTTGGACGGAAGTCAGCATCCCCTGGACGGCCACGGGCGATGGATCGCAGAAGGTTCGCGTTTGCATCACTCGCAAGCCAAGCGCAGATTTCGGGAGCCGAATTC
>Ga0207109_1201_pt1 | contig 13406 bp, 14 predicted proteins | sample Alteio_BWMinHeat_73_FD_153584 | JGI IMG/M metagenome (GOLD analysis project Ga0207109, IMG submission 153584) | Enriched cells from forest soil in Barre Woods Harvard Forest LTER site, Petersham, Massachusetts, United States -... | ecosystem: Environmental > Terrestrial > Soil > Temperate forest >... | reverse complement strand
TGTCATGCGAGGAAACAATCTGCCACGTTCCTGCAGATATGGAAAAGCGGCGCGGAGGCTGCTTCGATTCGAGATCCATGAATTTGCTCTTAACCGCCAACCAGGTTAGCGCTCGCGGCTACGCCCGATTGGGCGTTTATCAGTTGGGTAAGTGAAAAGTTACTTGCGATAAGAAACTGTTATCGCAAGTGATTCCTTTTTTACTGATTTTGGACGGATTTGTCCCGTTTTCGGTTGCAATGGAGTCTGGGGGGCTGGAATGGGCGACTTGAGCACGGCAGCGCTGGTCAGGACGGACGTTACGGGCATGATCTACCCCGAGGGCGAGGTCCTGCGTCCCCAGGGTGCCGAAATCCAGCCGGTCGCGCCCGGGCTGCCCGCCGCCGGCATCCCCCTGGACCAGTTCCGCCCGGATGACCCGCTGTTTGACACCGCCCAGGAGGCTCTTGGGTACAAGGAGGCGGCCCGGAGCCCGGCCACTAACCGGGCCTACGCATCCGATTTCCGGCTCTTCGCAGCGTGGTGCGGCCAGGCCGGCCTCGTCTCGCTGCCGGCCACCATCAGCACCATCGGCCTCTACATGACGGATCTAGCCACCGGCGGGGCCAAAGTTTCGACCATGAGCCGCAAGCTGGCGGCCATCTCCTTCCGGCACAAGGAAGGGAAACTGCCGTCCCCCTGCTCCATGAAGGCCGATCGCGAACTCGCCCAGGTCTACGCCGGCATCCGCAAGACCGCGGGGACAAAGCAGGAAGGCAAAGCCGCCGTCACCCTCAAGCTGATCCGCCGGATGGTGGATATCGTGGAGGGCGGTCCCTTGACAGCATCCCGGGACCGGGCCCTGATCCTGATCGGGTTCGCGGGCGGCCTGCGGCGGTCGGAACTGGCCGGCATCCGGTTCGAACACCTCCAGTGGCACTCGAGCGGAAGCGGGATCACCATTACGCTTCCCAGGTCGAAGACCGACCAGGAGGGGAAGGGAAGGGAAGTCGAGATCGTCCGAGGCAGTCAGCCCGAGAGTACGCCGCTGGCCGAATGCACCTGCCCGGTGCGGGCCCTCGACCAGTGGTTGCGCCAGGCCGGCATCGAGAGCGGGCCGGTCTTCCGCAAGGTCAACCGCGGGGAAAACGTGCAAAAAGACCCCCTGAATCCGGCCTCGGTGGCGTGGATCCTGAAGAGGGCATTGGGGAGGGCCGGGGTCCGCGACCTCGACCGCTACGGCGCCCACTCGCTTCGCGCCGGTTTCGCTACCACGGCATTCGACAACGGGGTGCCGGAATTCAAGATCCGGCAGCAGACCGGGCACAAAACCTCGCGCATGCTGGAAAAATACATCCGGTCCGAACAGAAAGCGCGCCGGGAAGCCGCTTCGAGCCTTGGGCTTTAAGGGACGTACACGTGTGTGTAGGCATTCCGGGAGCTACGGAACAGAAAACTCGATTAAGGTCCGCGATGCGATGAGCGCATCACCATCCCTTCTCTTACGCAATTGTTTGCCAGGCTCGGTTGATTTTCGGTAAGCGTCTTGTGCTCCCACCCTAGACTTGCGCCAGCGACGATGAAACGATGGGGCATGGAAGCGGCCAAGGTGCGTGTACGGCGTTCTGTCGCGGTGAAGCGCCGGCAATTTCTGGCTGTCGGATTGATTGTGGTTGGGTGCGCACGCTCTTTGACCTCATTCCACACATGGTTTGTCGCATTGGTTACGCGCTGCCCACCTATCCGTCTCACATTCTTTAACGTTGCTGCCGTATACTAGCAAACTCTTCCCCGCACACTTCTCCAATGAAAGGCGGGTGCGCCAACGCCGTCTACCCCGGCAAAGACTCTTGGTGGACGATCCGAAAGGTGACAAATGCGAACCGTGCTCTATTTGATTGATGGTATTGGCCTTTCACGGGCAGGATCGCTTAAAGAACGTCTCACCCGATTACTCGTTCTCCGAGATATTGAAGTATCAGAAATAGTCGAGCTTCACTGGGCGTCACTTGCAGGTTATTCACACGATCGCGGCATGTTTAATTTCACTTTCGTCGCCCAGACAGTCGCCGGTCTCTTTAAAGCTGCAAACTTAGGCGTCGGTGACCCAAAAGATGGAAGCAGATCGATAGGAGGACAGATCCAGGACCTTGTGGTCTTTCTTCTTAAGATATGCCTGTTCTTCGGACCTTTCTTTTATGGGGTGATCCTCAATGACCTTATCTCTTCGATGACACTGCCGAAAGTGTTGTCCGTCTTGACTGTTCCGCAGTTGCCCCACTCGTTTACAATTGCCACTCGCTTCTGGCTGATAGCGGTATTGGTTCAATGCATTACGATCGTCGGGTGTGGACTCGTCTCACCAGAGCGCCACGCTTTTGTTACTGGCATACGCCGCATGGCGCTTTGACCTTGCCCCCGCAAAACGGACTCCTTAGCAAAGCTGTTCTAATGCGAGGAGAAGCGAAATATGACAAAGTCAACGCGGGGACGTTACACGCTTGAGTTCAAGCAAGAGGCGGCACGGCTTGTTGAGTCGGGTCAGAGCCAGGCAGCGGCAGCACGCAGTCTTGGAGTGGTCGAGCAGACCTTGGGCAACTGGGTTAGGCAGCATCGAGCTGGAACGTTGAAGGGCGCCAGCAGCAAGCCTGTTGTGAGCGCCGAGCAGATGGAGAACAGCCGTCTGCGTGCAGAACTGGCGCGTGTGACGATGGAGCGTGACATCCTGGGAAAAGCGACGGCGTTCTTCGCGAAGGGCCAGAAATGAAGTACGCCTTTATTCAATGCCACAAGCGAGTCTGGCCGATCTGTGTGCAGTGCCGGGTGCTGCTTGTGAGCGTCTCTGGCTACCATGAACACTTGGCACGTGGGAGGGATATTGCCCAGCGCCGCCACCTCAGCGACGAAGCATTGATGGTCCACATCAGCGCCGTCTATGCAGAGAATCGTGGTGCCTACGGCTGGCCGCGGATCTGGCGGGAGTTGGCTAAGCGGGGCATTCGCGTGGGCAAACAGCGGGTCCAGCGGCTGATGCAGAAACACGGCATTCGCGCCCGCGGCAAGCGACGTTTCCGTGTAATGACCACCGACAGCCGGCACGATTTGCCGATTGCGCCCAATGTGCTTGATCGCAAGTTCAGCGTGGCCGCGCCCAACCAGGCGTGGGTTGGCGATCTGACCCATATCCCGACCGATGAAGGCTGGCTGTTTCTTGCGGTGGTGATCGATCTGTTCAGCCGCAAAGTGGTGGGCTGGTCGATGCGGCCGGATATGCAGCGTAACCTGGTGATCGATGCTCTGGAGATGGCCTGGTTCCAGCGCAATCCAGGTAAGAACGCAGAGCTGATCTTCCACAGCGATCGCGGCAGCCAATACGCCAGCGACGATTTCAGCGAGGTACTCAAAGAGCATGGCATCACGCCATCGATGAGCCGTAAAGGCAACTGTTGGGACAACGCCTGCTCGGAGACGTTGTTTAGTTCGTTGAAGGTGGAACGACTGCACGGTCAGCGTTTTGAAACCATCCGAGATGCCAAGGATGAAACTATCTCTTGGCTGCTCTGGTATAACCGAACACGAATGCACTCGACGCTGAACTATGTCAGCCCTATCGAGTTCGAGCAAAACTGGATGGAAGCCACGGTGAAGATCGCCGCCTGAGAGATCGAGATGATCGAGGCAGGCCGTGGAAATGATGGAAATCGATGAAGCCGATTCCCACATTCCCACCGCCACGACTACGACGGGATGAATGAATATCCCCGAAAACCAGCCCGTTAAGGAGTACGCATTCCGAGGGCAAGCTCATTTCAGCAATGCGCCCGCTTAAACCGCGCATCCTGATTCCCACGCCATGGATCCCTTGGAGTGTTGAGTCTAACTCATCATTCAAGGCTTCTCAGAGAGGATGAGCTTGTTGAGAGGAGCTTCCAAGAATCCCGAACAGGGATTCACAGTAAGCGTCGTTTTCTGGCCGCCTTGTAGTAGGCCTGGTAAGGAGTCAAGCTTGAATCGCGGTAGCTGTTGTTCCGCGGAGGAGCTTGGATGGGTGCTGGTTTGGATGTTGGTGAGGGCCGGAGGCGCTACTGGACGTCGCAAGAGAAACGGCAGATTGTCGAGCAGACATTGTCGTCAACTTTGTCGGTAGCGATGGTGGCGCGGGAGCATGGTGTAAACGCGAACCAGGTCTTCTACTGGAGGAAGCTTTACCGAGCCGGGCAGTTGGGGAGCGAGGGTGGCGCTGAACAGCAGGTGCGATTGCTGCCGGTATCGGTGAGCGATGAGCAACGGGCAGAGACAGAGCCGGAAGCGGCCACGAGCCCCGCGTCCGGAGTGACGATCAACATCGAGTTTCCGGGCCGCACGCTGGTCAGCGTGGAAGGTGTCGTAGACGCCGATATCGTTCGGGCTGTGGTGGAGAGCTTGCGCGGATGATCCCTGCCAACACCCAGATCTGGCTGGTGGCTGGAGTCACGGATCTGCGTCGCGGCTATACCAGCCTGAGCGGTTTAGTGCAGAGCGCGCTGGATAAGAGTCCTTTGTCTGGCCAAGTTTTCCTTTTTCGCGGCCGGCGAGGTGACCTCATTAAAATTCTTTGGCACGACGGCGATGGAGTTTGTCTTCTCCAAAAGCGCCTTGACCGCGGCAAGTTCGTGTGGCCGCAAGCAGCCAGCGGGACCGTGTCGCTGACGCGTGCACAGCTTTCGATGTTATGTGAGGGCATCGACTGGAGGCAGCCGGATCGTACCTGGCAGCCGCGGATGGCAGTATAAGATTCGGTGATAACTGATCGTTGACGCCCATGCTGATTTCATCAGTGCTGTAGCGATGTTCATGACATACTGCGCTCATGGTCTGCGTGCACGCCCGTCAGAGTGAGTTAGAGAAGATGGGCGCGTCGGCGTTGAGCAAGCTGGTGCTTACGCAGATGGACCGGATCGAGCATTTGGAATTGATGGTTGCCAAGCTACAGCGCCAGCACTTTGGTCCGAAGTCTGAAAAGGCGCCGATCAATGCGGACCAACTGATGCTGAGCTTGAGCGGAACCGTGATTGAGGCCCAGCCGGTTGTGCCGGTGCCCTCGCAAGCGAGTGAGGACAAGACTACTCGTCCTCCCCGCAAGAGCCGCGCTCTTCCTCCGCACTTGCCACGCGAAGTCAGAACTCATTTTCCCGAGCCCACCACATGCCCCTGCTGCAACGGAGAGCTGCGCAAGTTCGGCGAAGATGTATCGGAGATGCTGGAGTACATGCCGGCCAGCTTCTTCGTGATCCGTCATGTGCGTCCCAAGATGAGCTGCAGGAAATGCTCCACGGTGGTGCAGGCACCGGCACCGGAACGCGTTCTCGATCGCGGACTTCCCGGACCCGGCTTGCTGGCACATGTGATCACGGCAAAATATTGTGACCACACCCCGTTGCATCGTCAGTCGCAGATTTCCGCGCGGGAAGGAGTTGACCTGGATCGCTCCATCCTTGCCCGCTGGGTAGGCGAAGCTGCGGCGCTGCTCGAGCCGGTGGCCGAGGTTCTGCGCCGCTACGTGCTGGATACAGAGAAGCTGCACGGCGATGACACGCCTCTGCCGGTGCTGGCGCCAGGAACAGGCAAGACGAAAACCGGCCGCTTCTGGACCTATGTCCGCGACAACCGGCCTGCCGGCGACGACCGAGCGCCTGCCGTGTGGTTCGCATACTCGCCCGATCGCAAGGGTGAACATCCGCAAGGCCACCTGGCCAAGTTCGTGGGCATTCTTCAAGCGGACGCATTCGCAGGCTTTAATAAGCTGTATCAGAGTGGAGCGATTCAGGAAGCTCCATGCATGGCTCACATAAGGCGCAACTTTTTTGATCTGATGAAGGCGCACCAGTCGCCGATCGCCACCGAGGCTGTGGAGCGAATCGCCGCCCTTTACCGGATCGAAAAGGAGATCAAGGGAAAATCGGCCGATGAACGCCGCGCGATCCGAACGGCGCGGGCCAAGCCGTTGTTCGGTGACATGCGACGATGGATGGAACAAGCCCTCACCCAACTGGCGCCCAAGTCCGAGACCGCTGCTGCCATCCACTATGCTCTCGGCCTTTGGGACGCGCTGGCGCGCTATCCCGATGATGGTCGCATCGAAATCGGTCGAGTCGAGATGTGGCGCGGTAGTTTAGGTTTGGCCTAGCTGTTTCCGGCCCTTTCGGTTGCCGGTGCCTCACTATCCTGACCATGCCCCGTTTCCACATCCCGCTCATCAAACCGGACATGCAGATTTCCCGCATCCGGCTTACCCCCGTTTCATCAAGCCTTCGCATTCGACAGGTCACGGCGCGTAACCCGGACGTCGTACAGACCAAGTGTCTCGTGAAGATACTTGGCTGGGAACCGTTTTATTCCGGTTCCCCTATGTCCGGATCGGCGCATCAACCAGCGACGGAGTCGAACCTCCGTGTATCGACGGATCCGTTCACGCGTTGCCATGATCGGCCCCTGATTGAAGTAGCCGCACCAACCGCGTAGAAGCGTGCTGATACGTTCCACCGTGCTCAGAGGGGTATCCGCGTACCACTGAGGCGTCGTCCGTTCATGGATACGCTTGAGCAGGCTTCGCACGGCTTTCGTCGAAGGTCGAGTGCCGATGTAAATGCGCCCGTCCTTTCCATGAAAACCTCCGACCGTGTATCCCAGAAAATCGAACGATTGTTCCGGCAGTCGGGCGATCCGAGTCTTGGCCTTGTTCACCTCCAACCCGAGCCGTGTCATGAGTGCTTCCATTTTCGCGAGTGCAGCCGCGGCGTTCCCCGGACGGCAGCAGATCACGAAGTCTAGGGTAAGGGAATGGCTCAGTGGCTTTAGACGCGGCCTATCTGTTTCTGCAGGTTTCCCTTGCGCAGTGCCTCACTAGCCTCGTCATGACCAGTTCACCATTCCCTTCCCATCCCACCGGACGTTCAGTTTTCCCGAATCCGGCGGTCCGACAGTCTTCGTCGCATAGCATGCACAGTCTAACGCGGGTACTCGACGACTCTGCTCCCGATGTAAATGATGCCTCGGGCATACAGTGCCGCATTCGGGTATTTCTTCCACCCGAAGCCTCGACCTTTACTACGAAAGTTCAAGAACCGGCGAAAGCGAATGTTGATGAATCGCTGCAAGCGGCGAAATGCCTCACTTGCGTTGGTGTGGCGGAAGTAATTTGCCCAACCGCGCACCGTCTGATTCACTTGCTCAACAAACTCCGCAGGCGTAATTGCCGCCCGCCGCTTGGTGAAGTATTTAATCCGCCGTCGGATATTGCGCTGCGCCGCCTTACTGGGAAAGATGTACATGCTCGGCTTACCGCTCTTGGGAGAGCGACGCTTCACGAACTGGAACCCGATGAAGTCGAACCCTTCGGTCAGCCTCGTAATCCGGGTCTTTTCGCGATTGATCGTCAGTCCCATTCGCGAGGCAATCGCGGCAAATGCCTCAAGCGCCTGTTCGGCGCTCTTTCGGCATACCAAGATCGCATCGTCGGCATAGCGGTGCAGCGAAGCTCCCAGTTTCTCCGGGTAGCCGCGCTTGTGCCACACCTGATCCAGCAGGTTCAGATAGATGTTGCTGTACAGCGGTGAGATCGGAGACCCTTGCGGGACTCCCACTACCGTCGGCTCCATCTTCCCTTGATACGCTACTTCCACCGTTAGGCTCTGTTTGATCAGACGCAACATACTCCCATCCACGACTCGCTGCTTGATCAAGATCATCAGCTTGTCATGCGGAATGGTCGTAAAATAGCTGCGAAAATCAATCTCTACCACGCCCCAGGCTCTCGCATACAGGTCTTCGCGAATCGCCACGGAGGCCATCTTCGCGCTTCTCTGAGGACGATAACCGTAGGAGCAAGGATGAAAGTCGGCTTCGAAGATCGGCTCCAACACCAGCTTCATTGCTGTTTGCACTACGCGGTCTCGCACCGTCGCTATCCCCAGCGGGCGGGTGCCCCCTTTGGGTTTCGGGATATCCACCCTCCGCACCGGATCAAAGCGATAGTTCTTGCCTCGCAGTTGCTCTTGCAACTGGCTGCGCATTTGCTCCTCTTCTCCACGCAACACAATGCCTTCGATAGTTTCGCGATCCACGCCCGGCGCACCCCGGTTGGCTTTTACCTGTGACCATGCCTCCCAGAGCACATCGTTGCGCCATACCTTGTCGTACAGACTGTAAAACTTCACCGCCTTGGACTGCTTGGCTGTGCGATATAGGGTCCGTTGCAGTTGCTGAACTCGTTCTGATTCGTTCGTAGCCATTCGGCAATCAAATCCTCCCCACTGCATTGCACCTCTTTAACTGAAGCAGGGTCCCTTCCCTCAGACTGGGTTATGTTGTCCCAGCCCTCGAACGGTGTCGGGTCGGAGGTGGCGCATCAGATTTCGATGCTGGCCACCGTCCGCCGCTCAAACTGCACGTGCGGTTTTCCCGCATGCAGCTTTCACGAAGACTCAACGAGTCGAGGCAGCAAGAGAAGGTATTAATCCGATCAGGTTTACTAGCCCGAACTCGCCGTAAAGCACCGACTCCGGCAGTTGTTTCCACCCGGTGTTACGCCAGTGCTTGAATCGATGCGACCAGATGCGCCGCACGATCCATCGGTCGAGTTGGTTGAAGAGCTTTCGGACGTGGGCACGTTTGTAGTACTCGCCCCAACCTCTCAAGAGCGGGTTCAGCGCTTCGACCAGCTGCTCAGTTGCAAGGGGCACGCGCCGCTTTGTGCGTTGCCGTACCTCATCTTTGAAACGCCGGATCGATTTGTCGCGCGGGTAAGCATACAACCCGCCCGAGCGTGCCCGGCTGCGGATCTTAGTCGCAGGAAGATGTAGTTTCTTCCCGCGCTTGATCATGTAGCCGAGGAACTCGAAACCGTACTGGACATGAACGATTCGCGTCTTTTGCGGATGCAGTTCTACGCCCAGTTGTTTCAGGATGCGGCCAGCAGCATCGATGGCTGCTCGCGCCTCTGCCGCGGAGTTGCAGGTGACTACCCAATCGTCCGCGTACCTCGTCAGCCGATATCCCTTGCGCCGCATCTCCCGATCAAATGGTGTCAGAAGTATGTTGCTGAGCAAGGGTGAAGCTACCCCACCTTGAGGAGTCCCGCGCTCTGTTGGAAAGAGCCGCCCCTTCTCGTAGCTGCCTGCCTTGAGCATGGCCTCGATGAGGCGCAGCACACGGCCGTCGGCTATCCGTTGGGCCACAAGAGTCAGAAGTTTCTCATGGTTCACCGACCCAAAGAAGTCCTTTAGGTCTGCATCCACGATCCACTCTCTGCCGCTGTCGATCTCCTTCCATACTTTGCGCAAGGCGTCCTTCGTCGATCGCCCTTGACGGTATCCGTAGTTGGCTTCATCGAATACCGGCTCGAAGATGGGCTGCATCCGATTGAGCAGCGCTTGCTGGCATACGCGATCATAGATTGTCGGAATGCCGAGCCCGCGAAACTCTCCCGGTTTGCCCATCTTTGGGATTTGTACCTGCCTCACAGGTTGCGGCTGATAGAGCCCCTCCTTCAGTTCGCTTTGTAACCGGCCCAAGTTCTTGTCCAGTTGCTCGGCGAAAACTTCCAGAGTTTGTCCGTCGACTCCTCCGCTGCCCCGGTTGGCTTTCACTCTCTCCCAAGCCATCTCCAGGTTCTTCCGCTGGTATACCTTGTCGATTAATGAATGGACCTTCTTTGCTCCTGCCGGGTTGATCCAGTCCACCAGTCTCCTCGGGCGCGGATGTACGGGTTTTTCACTCATGGAACTGATCCTCCTCCCCGCCCTTACTCACTGGTCTTCTCTCTCTTCCCAGCCATCTTCGCCGGCTGCCTTCCCCGACCCATTTCGGTCGCCGGTTGCCCGGTCACATGGCTTTCGCCATACTTCTGGTACCTTTCAGCCGTCCGACTACTGACAACGCATCGCTCGCCATTTCGCTTTCGCTTATAGGTCTGCTTACTCCGGTGCCACCCGGAGACCCTGTCAGTCCTCCTAAGGTCACGCAGTGTTCTTCCGTACCGTGCCGTCCGCAAACACCTTGGTGCGGTGGGTGAATGAGAACGCCTTCGCCTCCATAGTGCAGGCTCGACCTTGTCCCACCTTTGGCCGACCGGTTCATCGGCGGGACAGCCCCCATCGATTACGGCCCGGTACTTCTCCTCATGCCCTTCGGATTCCATCTCACGATGGACACCCTGCCCTCCGCAGAACCTACTTCGTTCTGCGGCCAGCGAGTCGTTACTCCCGCTTTTGGATATGGCACCCCTCATCTGGGCGCCAGAGGGACTTCAACCCTCCTGAACAATGCGCTGCTCAGCGCACACTATGAACCCCGCGGAATTCTCATACGGCCAGACCAGATTTCGTTTTGCTTATACCGGCCTGTTGCCAGCGGTCAACTGGCACCGCATGAGACCTCCCGGCCTAGGAATATCCCACTTTCACAACGTGCCATCTCCAACACCCCGGTATGAACGAATGGTTCAAATGTCCGTTAATCCCCACCCGTTGCCAGCCTTCCCGCGCAGACGATACGGTCGGCTCACACTGTTTTCAATATCACGAGGCTGATTCGAGTTCATCGTTATTACGGCCCGCTGTTTTGCATCTTCGTTCAAGGTCACTTGAGCCGCCGGCTCGCGCCGCCAACCCGACCTCCTGCTAGATCCCCGAACGGACGATTGGGATCAGGGGACTCGCACCCCTTAAGTTGGACATCTGTACCGGCGTGCCGTCGGCGTAATTCACAACATAGGCGTCGAGTTGTTCCTGATAGCCATGAAGTTGCCATGCCAGCAGGAAACGACGGAAATAGAGGTTGGCCAGCAGTGGCGATATCACACCGCCCTGTGGCGTTCCCCGCTTCTTCCTTCGTGCTTCGGTGGTCTGGGTTCGCCGACCAGAGATGTTCTCGACGACAGGCGCAGTCAACCAGCGCTTTATCGTCATCAACATCCGCCCGTCTGCGATCCTTCTCTCCAGACTACGCATCAACGGAGTATGTGGAATCGAGGTGAAGTAGTCGCGGAGGTCCGCGTCCACCACCTCCTGCCTCCAGTGCTGCGTCACATGCCAGAAGACTCTACGGACAGCCATTTTGGCATCGAGCCCCGGGCGAAATCCGTACTGCTGTGGCAGCAGATCCGCCTCGAAGATCGGCCCGATCACCAGCACCACGGCCATCTGGACCACACGGTCGCGGATGGTCGGGATGCCAAGCGGTCTCTGGCCTCCGTTGCTCTTTGGTATCCATACACGTAGAAGGGGCATGGGCGCGTATGTTCCCGCAACCAGCTCCTTCCGCAGCTTCCCTAACCATCGATCTACTCCGTGAGCTTCGATCTGATCGAAGGTCTCCCCATCCACCCCTGACGCACCTGCATTCGCACGGCAACGTCGGTAGGCTTCATCAAGGACATCTTCGCGGCAGACCTTGTCCCACAGCGAGTAGAAACGATAGGTGGGTTCTGTCTTGGCTTTCGCTTGTAGCGAGGTCTGCAGCGTCTCAACCGTACTCGGCGTTCCTAGACTCATCGTCAATCACCTGGCTCTCTGCTGCTTTGCTCACTGAAACGGGTCAGGGCCTCTTCCCTCCACCGGCGTTACCCGGCTTCAGCGGTACTACAAGCCCCTCCGCCATCTGCGTCCGCCGATGCTGGCCCTCACGGGTTCATCGTTGAGTCCGACTCACGGTCGCAGACTTCCCTTGTTGCGCATCTTCCATCTCCCACACGTGCTGCCGTCACTACCCCGGTGGAATCACCGACTGCGTTTCTCGCTCGCTTCACCGGTGACATCGGTCTTCCCCAAAATTATGGTGGGTCGACTTCCACATTGGCTGTTTCGAGGCCTGCTCGACGTTCACTCGCGTTGCAGCCCGCATGGACCACTTATCCCCTTAAGGGACCTTTTCTCGAAGTGCTTCAGGTCATTCGTCGCCTCTTGACCCGCCCCGAGTGTTTCCGGCTGGAGCGAGAGTTTGCCGGCCCGGGTTTGCACCGGGGAGGAAAATGCACCTTATCAAGGCACACATAACCTGATCGCCGAGCGCGCGCTAAGGCCAGTGGCCCTCGGCCGTCGAAATTACCTTTTCGCTGGTTCGGATGCGGGAGGACGGACGGCGGCCATCCTCTATAGTCTGATTGGAACGGCGCGCTTGAACGGCCTGGACCCCGAGGCTTACCTGCGATACGTGCTTTCCCGGATCGGCGAGCACCCGATCAAACACATCGAGGAGTTGCTGCCATGGAAGGTCGCCGGAAAACTCGGCCCCGCACTACAGCAAGCCGCATAGACCTGCCTGAGTACGAAAACTCCCTGCTGCCGATCTCCACCTACCCCAATATCTCCGCCTTCACCGAACGTGGTCAGATCGTGATCGGCTACATGGAACCTATCGGAGCTGTGGCCATCGCCGCAGAAGGACGTCAGACCCTGGCCATGCTCCGTCGACGCAAAGACGAAACCTTCAAGCAACTACTCGCCCGCCTCGACCTGGCCATCGCCAGCGCCACTATCGACGACGTCTACGTGGACGAAGTGAACGCTCCCCAGAACTGACCCACACACCTTCTGCGACCGGTTGTGTCCACTTGCAGCGATCGTGGACACATACGGTCCTATCCCTCACAAAACCCTCTCACCGTCAAGACGGCCAGAAAATCACGCTTACCTTTCACATGGGCCTACTCCATCTGCTGGACTTATTACCTACGTAAATATGTAAGCTATTTATTATCAATCATTTATGGTTCTGCCCCCCAGGGATTCGAACCCCGATATGCTGATCCAGAGTCAGCTGTCCTACCATTGAACGAGGGGGCAACAACTGTGTTGTGGCCGATCGGCACGGATCCGCGCGGCTGGCCCAAGGCACACAACCCAACTTGCTTATCATAGAAGGGTTTCCGAGACGGGGTCAAACAGGTTCGGCATGCGGCGCAATCGGTCTTCGTCGCTGGTGTTGCCTGCCCCGTTTGTTGGTGGGTCGTTACAGGTACTTTTCTCAGTCTGATGCGCATCTTCTCAGTTGCCGGAACATCTCGGGACTAAGCGCTGATTCAGCGTCCCGTCGCTCCCGTACATCTGTTTCTCCCGCCCAAACGAAGAATCGCGAAGAAATCCGGTACTTTGAAGACAGTTCATAAAAACATAAGCCTCGAATTGATCAAACTTTCAGGCGCGTTCCAGCGCCGTAGGCACCCGCACCGAGGCCATGCCTGCAGCGGTCGCCGCTTCGATTCCCATTTCGGTGTCCTCAAACACCAAGCAGTCCCTTGGCTCCACACCGAGTCGCGCTGCCGCGGTCAAAAAGCAATCCGGCGCGGGCTTTCCGCGCTCATAGTCTTCAGCGCAGACCAGCACGTCGAACTTGTCCAGTAGACTGAGCGCCGAGAGCGAGTGCACCACAGAATTCCTCCGGCTTCCCGA
>Ga0207109_1200_pt1 | contig 13411 bp, 9 predicted proteins | sample Alteio_BWMinHeat_73_FD_153584 | JGI IMG/M metagenome (GOLD analysis project Ga0207109, IMG submission 153584) | Enriched cells from forest soil in Barre Woods Harvard Forest LTER site, Petersham, Massachusetts, United States -... | ecosystem: Environmental > Terrestrial > Soil > Temperate forest >... | reverse complement strand
CATGACATTCAAGACGACGGTCCTCGGCGGCGCGCTCTATCGCACGCCCGACGGAATCATCCAGCAATTGCTTCTCAACAAGGAGTGAACGCGTTTAAGCATTTTTGGTTTAGCCGCGCGGGGAGCGGAAGCGACACGAGCGCGTTGACCGACTCAACGCGCTCGTGTCGCTTCCGCTCCCCGCGCGGCTAAACATCAAAGGCAAAAATGTGGTCTGACTATCGCGTTATCGCATGCCCCGTCTTCGGGTCCACCGCCAGGCCTAGTTTTTCATTCGCATCGATAAAGAAGAAAAACCCGTTCATCATTTCGTGATAGGTTTGCTGTCCGTCGAGCACGCGCTTGTTCGGATCGGGGTTGTATGGATTGAATGGCGAATTGTCGTAAATCCCGACGCATTCGACTTTGGTCCCTTTCGGCAGCAGTTTCTTTCCCGGCTCCCAGCGATACGGAATCTGCCACTCGAAGTTGTAATTCGCGATCGTCAGCAATGGCTCGGTCTTGCCGTCGGGCGGCGTCGCCGTGAATGTCATTGCCTTGCCGCGAACGTGCATGTGCGCGAACAGACCGATCCCGATCACGTCGCGATCCAGCGTCCGCACGACCTTTACAGGATAGGCCGGCGCGCCCGGCGGAATCGCGTAATGCGTATCGACGAACAGCATATGCCGCAGTTGCTTCTCGACCGTGCCGCGTGCATATCGCAGCCCAACCCGAAGCCGGACAGTCTCCGGCTTGCCCGTCGGAACGAAGTGAATCTGAAGTGCGAGGACGCTGCCTTTCGGAATTCGATAAGCCGTGCCGTTATCCAGCGTCATCGGCTCGCCGCCGGGCACGACGCCGGTGATGAAATTGGTTTCCTTGAAGTCCTCGCCGATCTTCACGTAAGCGAGGTTGGCGTGGTGCACGGCTTTCGGCGTATCCGGCAGGATTTGCACGCCCTGCATCCAGGTCTCCTCCACGAAAATGTGCGGCAAGGCCACGTACTTGTACGCGATGTCGCCTTCCTTCGGCAGATCGAACGGGATGGTCGTCAAGACGAGGTCCGGTTCGCCAATGCGCCATTTTTCGGGAACCGCTTCCGGTTGCTTCGGCAACTGCGAATCGTCACCGCGGGTCATGCCGGTCTTCACCCACTGCACAACCGTGTCGCGTTCCGAGTCCGACAAACTGTGATGCTGGATGCGGTCGCCGTCGTGCGCCGCCGCGAACCACGGCGGCATCCGCCCCTCGCTCGCTACTTCCGCAATCGTTCGGCCGCGAGTCCGAGCCTGATCGTACGTCAAGAGCGAAAACGGCGCGGCGGTATTCGGCTGATGACACTTCTGACAATGCTTCGCGAGGATCGGCGCGACATCTTTAGCAAAGGTAACGGGCTTGTCATGCGAATTGTCCGCCGGCTTCGTAATCAGGCAGCCCTCAACCGGCGTCATCGGCTCTTCAACCGGCTTACCCGCCAACACCCCATCAATCGCTAACGCCAGGTCGTGCCGAGTCGGTTCTCCGATTTGCCCGCCGGTTCGAAATCGATCGTCAATCCGTCCGCGATACCGAAGCATGCGCTCGCCATCGAGGACAACGACTTCGGGCGTGCGCTCCACGCCGACCGCATCGACGACGCGATAATCGAAGTCTTTGACAAATGGAAATTCGACGCCGTGCTCAACCGCCTGCGCCGCCATTGTCGCGATCGTGTCGCCCATCCCCGCGTTCACCGCCACAAACTGCACGCCGCGACCGCGATAGGCGGTCTCCAACCGCTGCAACTCAGGCAAGTACCTCGCCACGATCGGACAGCCTGAGTCCACAAAAACCAACACATACGCCTTCTTGTCGCCGAAATCGCGCAACGACCGGTTCAAATACCGAATGTCCTTGAACTGAAGATCCTCGACCTTATCCCCAATCTTGACCTTCGGCCCCGCCGCCGAAACAAAACCCGCCGTCGACAGCAGAGCAACAATCGCTATCAACCGATTCATGGAGGAGTCTCCGCGTATTCAGTTACTCTACCGTGAAATCACTTCGGCGGTTTCAATTCCGGTATTGTACGCGATGCACTCTTAGCGCCGCCAAGCGCGGATCGCATTCTGTCGAAACGGCAAGTGCTTTTCGCGGGGCTGACGGATTACTGTCTCGCGCTCGCTCCGGATTTCCGAGATGCTCTTGCCGCTGATGGGGGTTGCGGTGTAGGATCGCTCAACGGAATGCGATTATCCACCAAGCGGAGGAAGACCGATGACACCGGAAACAGATAGCGGCGTGTTGGCCGAAGATCGTCGCAAGGAAATCTTTTACGCCGTCGTGGACGCCCAGGACCGCCAGATGGATGTCGCTCAGTCGCGAAAAATGGCCGCCGAGAAGTTCGGTGTCAGCGAATCGCTGGTCCGCCAGATCGAGCGCGAGGGCATGGACAACCAGTGGCCGCCCCTCTGAGTTCGAGATTTAGGCGAGCCACGGATGAAACACGGATGGAACACGGATTATTGTGATCCGTGTTCCATCCGTGTTTCATCCGTGGCTCACTTCTTTTCTCTCAACCCCTGCCGACAAATGGCATTTTGGTCGCCATCACGGTCAGAAACAGGATATTTGCGTCCAGCGGCAGGCTTGCCATGTGGACAACCGCTCGCGCCACATTGTCGACGTCCATGGTCGGCTCGATTGCAATTTCACCGGTTGCCTGCGGTACGCCCAGCTTCATGCGCGCGGCCATTTCCGTATCTGCGTTGCCGATGTCGATTTGACCGCAGGCGATGTCATACTTTCGGCCGTCCAGCGCGGTTGCCTTGGTCAGGCCTGTGACGGCGTGTTTGCTGGCGGTGTAGGGCGCGGAATTGGGGCGCGGCGCGTGGGCTGAGATGGAGCCGTTATTAATGATGCGGCCGCCGCGGGGGACCTGGTCTTTCATCATTCGGAACGCCGCCTGGGTACACAGGAAGGCGCCGTTCAAGTTTACGTCTATGACGCGCCGCCATTGCTCGACGGTCAAATCCTCAAGTGGAATGGCCGGCGCACCGGTTCCGGCGTTGTTGAAAAGCAGATCGAGCCGGCCGAATTCGTCCTGCGTCTTCCGAAAAAGCGCCGCGACCGACGCCGGATCGGCCACATCGGCGACCACGGCAAGGGAACGCGGGCTTGTGGCCGGTGCCGCAGCCAGGGTCTGTTGCAACGATTCGCCGCGGCGGCCGGCGAGCACGACCGACCAACCCGCCGCCATCAAACCGAGAGCGGCCGCGCGTCCGATTCCCGATCCCGCGCCCGTGACAATCGCAGTTTTCGCGTGGCTCATTTCGACTCAGTGTGCTTGAACCGGAGGCGTTGGCGACGAAGACGATATAGTAACCACAAGCCATGTCCGCGAGGTCGATTTGAGATTCCTTACACGCGCCTCGATCGCGATGCTGCTGACTGCCTCGCCGCTTTTGGCGCAGCCGCCTGCCGGCGTGCGCGTGCAGGAGGCAATTGGGCGATCCTATTTTCAAATTCGATTGCAATCGCCGGATCATTTGCGGCTGTCTCGCACTCAACAGCAGTCGTTGGACAGAATTGCCTTGTACGATCTTGCGCGATACCCGCATTTGGTGCCGCTTGATGCGACGGCGCGATGCTTGGCGTGGCATTTCTCTGCAGATGCGAAGTCGCTTGAATTCCTGGGACTTGGAACGGCCAATTCCAGCGGCAAATTCCGATTGATTTACCCGACCGAGTCGGACGACAAACCGCCGAAGTTGGGCTGGAAGGAAACCGAAATCATTGTCGATTGGTCGGCCGCGACGAAAGTGAATGCGACCACGGCCGGGCGAGCGAAAGCGCCGGCGGAGGACGATCTCGAAGGCCGGTGGGCTGAGGCTTGGGCGCGGGAACTGGCGATTCGCGAGCGGCAGGCTATCGATGCCGATTTGATTCGCGCGGCGCGTCAGGAGCTTTGCCGGCAATACAAGGTCGCCGATCCGATGCCGCGCCCGTCGATGGCGATTCCGGAAGGGGCGGCGGCGCGAACGATCGACATCAAGGATCTCGCCCCGCTCGAGCCAATGGCGCATCCGTGGAACGAATTATTGGCGGGTCGACAAACGGCGGTTGAACCGCTGGCACGCCTTATCCCAGCTGATTTCTATTACGTCCGCATGCGCGGCGGTGAGGGCGTTGCCCTGCTGAAGCAGCTTCAGCGATGGGCAAAAGTCGCGGTCGGTATGTGGGATGGGATTGGGCGCGACGATCGGCTTGCCGAGCGCTATCTGCGACAGCTGGGTTTGCCGCTCGACGAACACGGCGAGTTTCGTCTCCCCAGCGGCACGCGCGAAGCCGCCATTATCGGCAGCGATTGGCACTTCCGCACGGGAAGCGACGTCACACTGCTTTTCGCACTCGACGACAAGCAGGCGTTTCAACAGGACTTTGAGGCGGGAAACGAGCGGCTTCGCCAGGAATATGGACCAGGCTTGAATCGGTACAAAGACCGATTTGAAGACACTGAAATCGAGTTTCTCGGCGCTGCCCAAGGGGTCAATCGTTATTGCGCCGTTCTCGGCGACGTCGCGGTTTTTTCGAACTCCCGTCCGGCATTCCGCCGCGTCATCGATGCCTTTCGCGGCCAAGTCTCCGCGATCGCGGATACGCCCGAATTTCGCTTGATGCGAACCGTATTTCGGCCCGACGAGCCATCGGATCGTGTCTCCCTCTTCGTTCCCGAAGCATTCCTCCTGAATCAATTCGGTCCGCGACGTCAAATTCTGCAGCGCCAACGATTGGAAGAGATACGGTGGCAACAAGCCTTACGTTCTTCGTCGCTTCTGGGCGCTTGGAATGCCGGAATGCGGCCCGGAGAACCGGCCACGTTTACTGTCGCTCCGTTGATCGCGCGCGACATCGACAAGATCAGCCGCGACGAGGACGAGTTTTATCAGCAATTCCGCGAAAAGTATCGCACCGAAGTCGCAGCGCTGATCGCGCCATTTGCAGTGCGGATTAGCGCGCTGGCAGGGGCCGTTGGCGCCGAGGCGTTCGTCATGTCGTCGCGCGATGCGGATTTCTGGGATGGTCTGCGGCGGCACTTCGGCAAGGGAAGCGTGGCGCGCGAGGCTGGCGAATTTCCCGGCTCAGCCCTTCGACTGGTCGCGTCGGTCCGGAATGGCGAGATGGACTGGGCGCGATTCAAGAATTCGCTCATCAAACTTGGGGTCGATCGCAAGCACTTGACCAATCATTTCGATTGGATGGGCGATCGCTGGACGCTGAATCTTAACGACGGTCTCGCGCTCGCGAAGTTCGTCGCGGACGAGCTGCACGTCGATCTCACCGCCACCGACCTGGCCGTCTCACACGATACGCGCGACGAGCGCTGGCTCTTGGCTCAACTTCCGGCGACGCTTGCCATCGAAATCGCCAAACCGCTCTTCTTCCAGGGAACGCTCAACAAGGCCAAGCAGATCGTAACCGAAACATTTCCCAAAGCGCTCGCCTGGGAATCGCTGCCCGAGCCTTTCCGCGGCGTGAAGCTCGATCGCGTTCAGCCCAGCCAGGCCCTTCTTTTGCTGGCGTTCGGCAAGCTCCTCAAGCCGGAAGAAGCTCCAAGCGTTTTCTTCGCCAACGACGGCCGGACCATCGTTTTAGCGCCCAGCATGGAGGCCGTGACGACCGGAATCGATCGCGAAATTCGACCAAATCGCGCGCGTACACCCCAGCCACAGCGCGCCAACGCCTGGCTCGGCGTCAATCTCGCCGCGTCGCCCGAACTATCCGATTCGCTGCGAACGGCCATCGAACGGCACGCGCACCGCCAAACTCTCGCCGCGACGGCGCTATGGCAATGGCTCTACGATTGCGGTGCGTTGACCGGCGAGGAATCGGTTTCCGAGCGCGATGCGATTGCGTTGCGCTGGCTGGGCTTCGTTCCAGCGAGTCTTGATCGGAGCGAGTTTCGATGGGATGCGCGTAACCGCGAGGTCGTCAACGCTCGTCACGGCTCATGGCGCCAACCGCGACTGTACGCCGAGCCCGCAGCCGACGCCGTTTGGCTGAACACTCTGTCGGATTTCGCCAAGCTCCGCGGACGAATGGACGTGCGCCCGGACGGCGTTCTGGGCGTGCTGTCGATCGAGCGATAGGCCGGTCGTGCGTTTGGCCGATCGATCGTTACTCCGACGCGCGAGCGTGGGATATTTTGGCAAGCAAATCCCTTGCTCGCGCGTCGGGCTAACAGGTAGCGCTTCGAGCTAACAAGAATCGTGACGACTACACCGCCACTGATCGGAAGGAATCGGGGATGTCGGGTTTTGCCAACGAAGTGATCGTCGTGACCGGCGCGGCGAGCGGACTGGGACTTGCCCTTGCGCGAGCGCTGGCGGCCGAAGGAGCGGCGGTTGCGGCGATCGATCGGGCCGCTACACCACTCGAGGAATTGGCGAGGGAATTCAACGGCAAGCGGTTCGCCTACGCCATCGCCGACGTCACCGATCGCGCGGCGACCGTCGCGGCCGTAAAACAACTCGAGGCAAAGCTCGGACCGACTGATCGTCTCATCGCTAATGCCGGAATCGGCCGACCGACGCCCATGCCCGAATTTTCGGCGGCGGACTTCGCCGAGATTGTCCAGGTCAACCTGATCGGCGTGGCGAACTCGGTCGCGGCCGTGTTGCCGGGCATGATCGTGCGCAAGCGCGGCCATCTCGTCGCCATGTCGAGCCTCGCCTCCTTCCGCGGCCTGCCGCTGATGTCGGCGTATTGCGCGAGTAAAGCCGGGGTGAATGCCCTCTTCGACTCGATGGCGGTCGAGCTGAAGCAGGTGGGCATATCATGCACCACCGTATGCCCGGGGTGGATCCGAACGCCACTGACCGACCAAATCAAATTCAAGATGAATAACCTCCTCGAGGTCGACGAGGCCGCGCGCCGGATTCTGCATGCAGTCGAGCGAAGACGGCGTTTCTACGCCTTCCCCCCGCAGTTCGCGATGATGTTGCGGCTGGTGCGCTGGCTGCCCACGACCATGGCGGATCGAATCATGAGTCGCTTGCTGAAGAAGGCGGATGATCCATCTTCGTCGAATTGATTGCCGCAAAATGGTTTAGATATTCCGGTCACGCCGGCCTTGCCGATGCTCACTTGGCTCGCGCATCTTTACGTCGTCCGCACGCGCGCCAAGTCGTGCGCGCCCAGCCGGTATCGTTTTGACTAATTTCCCGACCGGGCGCATTTTCTTCGGTTATGATCGTCATGACATTGTTCGCTCAGGAACGAACCCGAAAGGAGTCGCAATGAAGTTCTTCCTCCGCGGCTTGATGGCATTAGGCCTTCCCGCTCTTCTCGCCACCATCGCCTCCGCCCAAAACCCCGCTCCCGCTCAGGCCGCCCCGGCCCAGGGCCAAGTCGCGTCGTCTGGCGGCTGCAGCAGCTGCGGCAGCTACGGCACCGAAAGCGGCTCGAAGCGAAAGTACGGCTTCTTCGGCCGCTACAATCCTCCCCCGGGCGGCGATCGCGTCGATCATTTGGTTGCCCGCAAAGACGCGCTTGGCCAGTGCAAACAAAGCTTTCTCCAACGACTCGCCGGACCGCAAGTTGACCCCCAGCCCGGGTCGTGCGGTAAAGGCCCAAACACCCAGCCCGGAACGGTCGTCTTCCCGCAACACCCGTTTATCCGCAGCCCACGCGATTACTTCATGCAGGATTGATCCCGCCTGCTCGCGGCCATGGCGGATCGATGGCTTGACCGATTGGGTCAGGCCAGCTGATCCGCCATGCTCGTTTTCCGCAGCTTGAGAGCCCATTTCGCACTCCCAATCGTTCGTCGCACGTCCGGTTATTCCGGTTTTTCCAGCGGCGCATCCCATGACGTTCCAGCCGAATGAGTTACGGTTGCGTGCATTCCGCGCGCATTTCGGCAAGGAATGCACTATTGTTGTGTTGGACGCCTTGCGCCACGCGGAGAGTGCCTGCGCCCAACCCGGTCCGAATCGGAAGTCAAGCCGCCGGACCGAGCGATCGTTCTGCCCGGAGCGGATCAAAATGTCGACGCCTGCGACACCCGACGATTTCCTCAAATTGATCCAGAAAAGTGGATTGATCGAGGACCACAAGCTCGCCGCTTTCGTGCAGTCTCACGAGCGCGACGGCTTGATGCAAAGCGACGTCAAGAAACTCGCGGCGACGATGGTCCGCGACGGCCTCATCACCTATTTTCAGGGCGAGCAATTCCTGCTCGGCAAATGGCGCGGCTTCACGCTCGGCAAATTCAAGCTCCTCGAACGGATCGGCGTCGGCGGCATGGGCCAGGTGTTCCTGTGCGAGCACACGTTCATGCGCAAGCGCATGGCGGTCAAAGTCCTGCCTCCCACCAAGGCCGAAGATCCGGTTTCGCTCGGCCGCTTCTATCGCGAGGCGCGGGTCGCGTCGGGGCTCGAACATCCGAATATCGTCCGCACCCACGACATCGACCAGGACGGCCCGCTTCACTTCCTGGTCATGGAATACGTGGACGGCACGAGCTTGCTCGACATCGTCAAGAAGTTCGGTCCGCTCAGCGTGCCCCGAGCTTGTCACTACATTCGCCAGGCCTGCATGGGACTGCATTACGCCCACAGCACGGGCATGATCCATCGCGACATCAAGCCCGGCAACATCATGGTCGATCGGCACGGCGTCGCCAAGTTGCTCGACATGGGCTTGGCAAGATTCTACCGCGACGAACAGGACCAGTTGACGCTCAAGTTCGACGACAAGAACGTTCTCGGCACGGCGGACTACGTCGCTCCCGAACAGACGCGCGACAGCCGCAACATCGATGTGCGGGCTGATATTTATGGAATGGGGGCGACTTTCTACTACGTGCTGACGGGGCAGCCGCCGTTCCCGGAAGAGACCGTGGCCGAAAAGCTGATCGCGCACCAAACCAAGAAGCCGAGGTCGATCCGCGAGTTGAGGCCTGAAGCCCCTCCGGGGATCGCGAAGATCGTCGAGAAGATGTTGGCGAAGGACCCGAAGGACCGGTTCCAGGTTCCACAAGAGATCGTCGATGCTCTCGAAGTCTGGACGCGTCAGCCCATCGACCCGCCGCCAGAGAACGAGATGCCGAAACTCAGTCCCGCGGCGATGGACCCGACCTACAGTCCCGGCACGCCTCAATTGCCACCGGCGCCGTCCGTCCGCGATGCCAGTCACGTCCGCCCTGATGAGGCCATGCCCAACCGCTCGGTCAGCAGCCCGATGCTACATTTGCCCGAGATTCCAGCCGCCGCGTTCGAGGAAGCCAGAACAGTCCCAACTCCCGCCGAGCAAACGCAGAGCCTCCGGCATTCACCGAGCGCGCCGCCGGAAACTCGGCCGCTCGTCGCCTATTCCGAACCGACGCCGAAGCCGGGCGTGGTCCGGCCCGTTGGGGCTGCACCCACGTCTCCGCCACTCCCGCCGCCGCTACCGCCGCCTGCCGCACCGGTCGCTCGGCTGCCCCAGGCGCCGCCGCGTCTACCCGGCTCGAATCCCGGAAAGAGCGTCCTGCCGCCGCTGCGCTCGTCGTCGAACCAAGGAGTTACCAAGCCCCTACCGCCCCCCACGCTGGCCAAGCCGTCTGCAACACCGGCAGCGCCGCCCCGGCCACTGTCGTCGGGCGGGATTGAGCTTCCCAAGCTGCGATCGTTCCACGCAATAAACCCGGCGCTTTCTCCGGATCTCGTATTGCCGGCTGCACCGTCTGGACCGCGCTCGTTATCGGCCGACGCGCCCCGGCCGCCGTCGGTTGATTCATTCCGAGTCCCGCTGTCGTCGCACGGGCCGGTCGTGACCCTGGCGCCGGCCGCGCCCGTCGTTCCTTCGCGGCTTCCGACCGCATCTCCGTCTTCTCCGCCGGCCTACCAACCGCCGACGGTAATTCCGTTCTTCGAACAAACCGCGGCAACACCTCAACCGAATCTGTTCCAACGCGTCATGCGTTGGGTGCTCATGCTCCTCATCTCGGCAGGAATTGGGGCAGCCTTGGGCTACGCAATTTGGTTCAATTATCTGCGCCCGCCGACTTGATCGTAATGGACTAGCGGCAATCGAGCGCGAATGATGGACCAACCGAACCCGATTGCATTCCCCGACGACCCGTCACAACCGAATTCGCTGCGACGAACCATCGTGGCATACACGAGCATGGTCGTCGGCGCGGTCGTCCTGTTCTGGCTCATTGACTCGGCAGGAAGCTATTTGACGGCTCCCGCCACCACGATTGCTCCAGTCTCCTCAGCGATCGAGCCGTCCAGCGGCAAACCGAACGCTCTCGTTCACGTTCTCGTTGCTCTGATTGCCGTGCTTGTCGTCGGCCGGTCGTTGGCGATGCTGTTTCGCCTCGTTGGCCAGCCACCGGTGATTGGCGAGGTCGTCGGCGGAATTATCCTCGGTCCGTCCGTTCTGGGACAAATTTGGCCCGAAGCGGCGACAGTTGTACTTCCGCCGTCGGTCGCGCCGTACCTCGGCGTAATCTCGCAGCTTGGCGTCATCCTGTACATGTTTCTGGTCGGCTTGGAATTGAACCCAGGCTTGCTCCGAGGCAAAGCCCAGGCGACGGTGACGATTGCCCATGCGAGTATCGCAGTTCCCTTCTTGCTGGGTTCCGTTTTGGCCCTGGTTCTTTATCCGCGCCTTTCGAGCGCTGACGTGCCATTTACGAGCTTCGCCCTGTTCATGGGGATCGCCACGTCGGTCACTGCCTTCCCGGTATTGGCTCGCATTCTGTCTGACCGGCGCATGCAGCGGACTTCGTTGGGTGTGTTGGCGCTGGGCTGCGCGGCGATGGGGGATGCGACGGCGTGGTGTTTGCTCGCGTTCGTGGTCGGCATCGCCCAGGCGCGTGTCGACGGCGCGTTCCTGGTTCTTGGACTGACCGCGGCGTACATCGCTGTCATGATTCTGATCGTGCGTCCGGTCGCGACTCGGATTCTGGGCCGATTCGACGAGGATCGACTGACACCGGGCGTGGTCGGCGGCGTGTTCGCCGCGCTTCTTCTATCCGCGCTCACCACGGAATTGATTGGCATTCACGCGATCTTCGGCGCGTTCCTGCTCGGCGCGATCATTCCGCACGACGGAGCGGTGGCCCGGGCCTTCACGCGTAAGCTCGAAGACTTGGTGACGGTCCTTTTACTCCCGGCGTTTTTCGCCTTCACGGGGATGCGAACGCAGATCGGTCTGGTATCGGGATCAAGCCAGTGGTTGCTATGCGCCCTGATTCTCCTGGTCGCGACGGCGGGCAAATTCGGCGGCACATTAGCGGCGGCTCGCTTCACCGGCCTCGGCTGGCGTAAGTCCGCCGGCTTGGGCGTGTTGATGAACACGCGGGGACTGATGGAACTAATTGTCTTGAACGTCGGCCTCGATCTGAAAATCATCTCGCCCGCGCTTTTTGCCATGTTGGTCTTGATGGCACTCATTACCACGATCGCGACGACCCCAATTCTTCGCTTACTCACACCCCAACCAACGGACGCTGTGTACGCCGACTGGGTGATGCCATTGACAGCGAAGTAGCTTTGCTGCACCGACCGTCGATTTTTGCGTCGAAGTGACAGACGCCGTTTCTGGCGATACAAAAGTCCAAGTGAGATCGTTTCATCGTGCATGCCAAGGAATCCCTCCATGCGCAAATTCACACGTCCGGCCAGCGTATCCGGGCTCATCGTTCTGGCTGCGCTCGCCGCCGCGACCCCAATCGCGTCGGCACAACCGCCGGGAAACAAGATGATTGTCCCGGATGGCGTCACTTTCGAACAAAACGTCGAGTATTCCAACCCAGACGGTCAACATCTGCAACTCGATCTCGCTCGGCCGAAGGGAGATGGGCCATTCCCGGCCGTGATCTGCATTCATGGCGGCGGCTTTCGGGCTGGGACGCGGCAGGGCTACGACGGGCTCTGCATCAAGCTCGCCCAAAACGGCTACGTGGCGGCGACTGTGACCTACCGGCTAGCGCCGAAATACCAATTCCCCGCGGCGATTTTCGACGTAAAGGCGTCGGTTCGCTGGATGCGAGCCAACGCCGAGAAGTATCACGTCGATCCACAGCGCATCGGCGTTACCGGCGGCTCGGCGGGCGGGCATCTCGCGCAATTCCTGGGCATCACGGGTGGTGTCCAACGATTCGAAGGGGATGGCGGCAACTTGGACCAATCTAGCCGCGTCGCTTGCGTGGTGAACTACTACGGTCCCAGCGATTTCACCAAGTCCTACGGCAAGAGCGTCGATGCTGCACAAGTATTACCGCTCTTCCTCGGCGGGGACATGGAACACGCCCAGCGGCGGCACATCGAAGCGAGCCCGCTTTATTGGGTCACTCCAGACGCCGCGCCGACTCTGTGTGTCCATGGCACCGAAGACAAATACGTCGCCCACGAACAAGCGGTTTGGCTCGTGGATCGGCTCAAGGCGTCCGCGGTCGAGGCGGAATTGCTGACTCTGGAAGGCGCGGGCCACGGGTTCCGAGGCGCAGATGCCGAAAAGGCCGAGAAAGCGATGTTCGGATTCTTCGACAAGCATTTGAAGAACAAGCACTAATCGATTGCGATCAATACACGTCGACAAGCGCTTTGCCCAGCACGTCCAATTTCGGCAAAATGCCCAGACCAGGAGCGGTCGATGCCGCCATTCGGCCGTTGACGCGCCGCGGCGCTCCATCGGCAATACTGACGGTGACGTAGCTGTTAAAGTCGGTCGCGGTGAAAAGGAATTCCGGCGGTGTGCTATGCGCCAGGTGAGCGATCGCCGCGGTCACAATGTCGCCGCCCCAGCTATCCTCGAGCGTCATGGCGATCCCGAGCGACACGCACAGGTCGCGGGCTTGCTTCGCTTTCGTCAGGCCGCCGAATTTGCTGATCTTGATGTTCACGACGTCCATCGCCCGGTCCGCGTGACCACGCAAGAGCACGTCCACCGAGTCGATCACCTCGTCCAGCACGAAGGGATGATCGGAGCGCCGACGGATCGACAGGCATTGTTCGTAAGTCTCGCAGGGCTGCTCGATGTACACGTCGACATCGCGAACCGCGCGCACGACCCGCGCCGCGTCGTGCATCAGCCAGCCAGTATTGGCGTCGGCGATCAATCGATCGCCCGGTTTGAGTTGAGCCGACGCGGCGCGAATGCGTCCGATGTCCACCGTGGGATCGCCACCAACCTTGAGTTGAAAGCGGCGATATCCCTCAGCCCGATAGTCCGCCACGCGCTGCGCCATCGCCTCGGGAGATTCCTGCGAGATCGCGCGATACAGGCCGAAGTCGTCGCCGTAGCGCCCGCCAAGCAGGGTACAAATCGGTTGGCCTATCGCCTTGCCGAGCAGGTCCCAGCACGCCATGTCGATGCCGCTCTTGACGTAGGCATGGCCCTTGAGAGCGGCATCCATGCGCCGATTCAACTTGGCCAGTTCGAGCGGATTCTCTCC
>Ga0207109_1199_pt1 | contig 13517 bp, 10 predicted proteins | sample Alteio_BWMinHeat_73_FD_153584 | JGI IMG/M metagenome (GOLD analysis project Ga0207109, IMG submission 153584) | Enriched cells from forest soil in Barre Woods Harvard Forest LTER site, Petersham, Massachusetts, United States -... | ecosystem: Environmental > Terrestrial > Soil > Temperate forest >... | reverse complement strand
CGCCGTATGGCGCGAAGCGAGTGATGATGGAGTTAAAAATCGTGATGAGGAGTTACCTGATAAAATTATTTTGACTGAAGATATGACCATAACCCTTACTTTACCGCCTTATGGTTTTATTTTATACGAGGCCGACAATGAATAAATATATTTGTATACACGGTCACTTTTATCAACCTCCGCGTGAAGATCCCTGGTTAGAAGAAATTGAAAAACAAAACTCCGCTTATCCTTATCATGACTGGAATAAACGCATCACCGCGGAATGTTACGAACAAAACACTGCTTCCCGTATTCTCGATGCCAGCGGAAAAATTATTAAAATTATCAATAATTATACACAAATTAGTTTTAACTTCGGTCCCACACTGATGTCCTGGATCGCAAAAAAACAACCCGCATTATTAACAGCTATTTTAAACGCAGACAAAGAATCTCAGGAACGCTTTGATCGCCACGGCGCAGCGATCGCACAAGCTTATAATCATATGATTTTGCCTTTGGCTAATTCCAGAGACAAATATACGCAGATATTATGGGGAATTCGCGATTTTGAATTTTATTTCGGCCGGCCTCCCGAAGGTTTATGGTTACCGGAAACGGCCGTGGATTTGGAATCTCTGGATATAATGGCCGAGCTCGGTATTAAATTTACTATTTTGGCGCCACGACAAGCGCGCCGAATACGCTCCATGGATAGCGACAATAATCCGTGGCAAGAAGTAAACGACGGCAATATTGATACGACTTTATCTTATTTACAAAAATTACCTTCTGGACGTTCTATCGCTTTGTTTTTTTACGATGGCCAAGTTTCTCAAGCCGTCGCTTTTGAAAAACTATTACAAAACGGAGAAGTATTTGCCGATTATCTTACTAAAAAATTTTCTGAGACTAAAACAAATCCGCAACTCATTCACATCGCTACCGACGGAGAGACGTACGGCCATCATCAAGCCCATGGGGATATGGCTCTCGCCTACGCGCTGGAGACTATTCAAACCAGGCGAATCGCAGACGTTGTTATTTATGGTCAATACCTGGAAAAACATCCGCCGGCCTGGGAGGTGGAAATTATTGAAAACAGTTCCTGGAGCTGCGTTCACGGCGTTGAACGTTGGAAAAATAATTGCGGTTGCAATTCAGGAAATAAGCCTGAATGGAATCAGGCTTGGCGTGCTCCTTTGCGCGAAGCGCTCGATTGCTTACGCGATGAACTTATGCTGGTTTATGAGCAGGAAAGCAAAAATTATCTACAAGATCCTTGGGCGGCCAGGAATGCGTATATCAGCGTCATTCATAATCGCAGCAAAAAAAATATCAATCAATTCTTGTCAGAATACGCTCGTCAGAATTTAACTCAGCGACAAAAACAAACAGTCTTTCAATGGTTGGAGTTACAACGTCATACCATGCTGATGTATACGAGTTGCGGCTGGTTTTTTGATGAATTGTCCGGTATCGAAACAGTACAAATTATTCAATATGCCGCGCGAGTCATACAGTTAGCCAATGATCTATGCCAGAATAATTATGAAAAAATGTTTCTAGATAAGTTACAGAATGCACCCAGTAATATACCGGATATAAGCAATGGACGAAAAATCTACGAAAAATATATTAAATCACGGCCGATTAATCTAAAACTGGTAGCGGCACATTATGCCATTCGTTCGTTATTCAAACCTTATAAAGAAAATATAAAAATCTTTTCTTATAAAATTAAACGACTAAAAGAACACAGAGCAGAATCCGGAAAATTACGATTAGTGACGGGCAGTATTGTCGTCACTTCGATCGTTACACTGGAGACCGCTTGTTTTAATTACGTCGTCATTCATTACAGCGATCAAAATCTTACCTGTGCGGTGAATTCTCCAGAAGATGCAAAAGTCTTTTCTAAAATAGAAGCTGCCATGTTTGAGAAATTCAGTCAAGGAGATTTTATTGCCGTATTAAAGCTCATTGATATCTATTTCGAATCTTCCATTTACTCGATAAAAGATATGTTCGCGGACGAACAAGCGAATGTTTTGAACAGAATTTTGGAATTTTCGCTGACGGAAGCCAGAAATCAATACGAGCTAGTCTATGAACATCATGCTCCCATGATGGATTTTCTTTTGAGTATAAACGCAGTGATTCCCATCGAACTCAAAATGGCGGCTGAATATGTCATCAACGCGAATATTAAAAAAGAATTTAATAAAAAACGCATTAATATAAAAAAACTCGATTCGCTTTTTCTTAATTCAAAACGTTTAAATATAAATCTTGATAAAGTATCTATAGAATTTATCTTGTCGCATAAATTAGATAAACTTATTTCTAAATTTTATAAAAATAATAATGCATTTTTATTGGAGCAACTGATCCGTCTGATTCACCTAGTCGTAAAGTTTTCTTTTAATATAAACTTATGGAGAGCGCAAAATATGGCTTATTGTTTATTAAATAATTCCGTCCCAGATTTTCGAAAATCGGTTCTGTTTAGTAATTTCAAAAAATTATGCGGCTACTTAAAAGTAAAAATAGATTAGGCTTGTCTCGAATGAAAATTCCAATCGCCGTCTATCGCTTGCAATTAAACGCTAATCTTGGCTGTGATTTCAACCAAGCCGAAAATCTGCTTGATTACCTGAAAATCCTGGGCATATCTGATCTTTATCTATCGCCTATTATGCGCGCTCAAGCCGGCAGCTGCCACGGTTATGACGTCGTCGACAATCAAAGAATTAATCCCGAACTTGGCGGTGAGCATGGATTTCTACGCTTGTCTAATCAAATTCAATCGAAAAAAATGGGAATAGTGCTGGATATCGTTCCTAATCATATGGCCGCCACCAAAGAAAATTCGTTCTGGATGGATGTGCTGGAAAAAGGCAAAAAATCTTCTTATGCAAAATACTTTGACATCGACTGGTCCAGATCGACTTCAAAGAAAATTTTTTATCGCCGTTTTTTTGATATCAATGAATTAGTCTGTCTGCGCATGGAAGATCCGGAAGTCTTCCAAGAAACGCATCGACTAATTTTGAAATTAATCCGCGACGAGAAAATTACTGGCCTCCGAATCGATCACGTTGACGGGCTTATCGATCCATTAAATTATTTTAAAAACTTAACGCAAGCTATTCGAAAACCGTTCTATATTATTGTGGAAAAGATCTTAACGAATCAAGAAAGATTGTCACGGGAATGGCCGATTCAAGGCACTACCGGTTATGATTTTTTAAACGAATTAAATCAATTATTCATACATCCGGACGGCTTTCTGAAACTCCAAAATTTTTATCATGCCGAGACAAAGAACAGCTTTTCTTTATGTGATCGTCTGTATGAAACCGGAAAAGAAATTATTCAGACATTATTTAAAAAAGAATTAAAAGTTCTACAAGATAAATTACTGACTATATTTAATTTGTTAAATAATAATACGGCAAGTAACTCTATTGAAAAAGCCTTAATAGAAATTTCCGCCTGTTTGCGAGCCTATCGGACTTATATTAACTCCAGTCAACCTCTCTCGGAAGCCGACTATTTCCTGATCAATAAAGCCTTGGAAAAATTTTTTATTAAAAATAATCAAAAAATTACCTCTGCTTTTGAAATATTAAAAAAAATATTTACTTTAGATTTCACGAAACAAGAATCACAACGGGTAATAGAAGAGTCTTTAAAATTTTTAAAACGATGGCAGGTATTTACGGGTCCTGTGGCAGCAAAAAGCTACGAAGACACCTTCTGTTATCGCTATAACGCCTTATTATCAATTAATGAAGTAGGCGGCAGTCCCGAACTCTACAGCTCGTCCGGCGATATTGAACGATTTCATCAATATAATTTATATCTAAAAGAAAATTTCCCATTCCAGTTTCTCACCACGTCAACACATGATACCAAACGCAGCGAAGATATACGCGCTCGCCTAAATGTTTTATCTGAACTCTCCGCAGCGTGGGAAATCGAGTTTCGAAAATGGCACTTATTGAATCAAGACAAAAAAATTCTCCTGCAAGAAAAAGAAGTCCCGAGCACAGACGAAGAAATCTTGATCTACCAAACTTTGCTGGGCGCCTGGCCATTAGACAAAGACGAAACAAATAAATTCCAAGAGCGTCTTATAGCATTCATCGTTAAAGCTGTACGAGAGGCTAAAATCAATTCATCGTGGAGTAAACCGAATCATGCTTATGAAGAAGCAACGCTGAAATTTATCAATGCTATCTTAAAAAAATTCCCTGAAAATAAATTTCTAATGGAATTTAAATCTTTTCAAGAAAAAATTGCTTTTTACGGAATGCTGAATTCTCTGTCTCAAGTCGTCCTAAAATCCACTTCCGTAGGAATTCCTGATTTTTATCAGGGAAATGAATTACTAAGATATGACTTAGTCGATCCGGATAACCGCCGGGAAATTAATTTTAAAAAACTGATTTCCGAATTGAACCTGCTTGAAGAGGAAGAATCAAATCATAGAGATAAATTAATTAAAAACTTAATGACCCATTGGACAAACGGTCATATAAAACTTTATATAACTTACAAGCTTTTACAATTAAGATCGCGTTATCCTGCTTTATTCTTAGAAGGAAATTACATACCTTTAGAAATCACAGGAGAAAGATCTTTGAATTTAATAGCTTATCTGCGGACTTATAAAAACCAAATGCTCCTGACCGCGGTTCCCCGCTGGTACACACAACTGGCTCAAGACGAACATCTCCCCTTGAAATCTACCGTTTGGGGGAATACTCAAATTATTTTACCCGAAAACACATCGACGAAATGGAAGTCCGTTTTTACGGAAAAAATTCTCGATAACTCCCATCTAGAAAATTTATACGCTAAATATTTATTGGCGGATTTTCCCGTTTTTTCAGGTCTGTTCCGCCGCTTATAATTGTCGTATAAGCAGCGGAACAAGACAATAAATAATATTTTCCCGCAAAAATATTTGTTTTTAAATACTGAGATCTTTTATAACAGCCGCTAAGAAACGCGCCGCTTCACCGCCTGTAACCACTCGGTGATCAATCGTAAGAGACAAAGGCATCATGCGATGAATGGCGGTTTTACCTTCATGCGCCACGACTTCTTCACGAATGCGGCCCATCGCTAAAATAGCGACTGTAGGAGGGAGAACAACGGGACTGGCGTAACGACCCGCGAAGATACCTACGTTAGATAATATAAACGTTGCGTTTTTTAAATCGTCCGGAGAAACCGTACGGCCATTAACCTGTTCTTTAAGCTTATTAATAATTTGACGCAAAGCTTCTGGATTTTTATTGGCGACGTCTTTAATAACGGGCACAAATAATCCTCCCTCTTGGGAATCCATAGCAATCCCTAAATTAATTTCAGCGTGTAATTTTCGCGCCATGGCTTTATTGTTAAACCAGGCATTAAGCGCCGGTTCTGCTTTACAGGCCGCCACAATGGCGCGTATTACCCGTACGGTAATATCCGTTTTCCCCGGCCAGGCCTGAATATCCGCATCATCGACAAGAGTAACCGGCACCACTTCGCTGTGGGATTGGCTCATGGCGAGCGCCATCACTCTGCGTACGCCGCGCACGGGTTCAAAACCTTCCACCAGGGGTTTTTCCGAAGTTTCTTCTTTTTCAGAAGATTTATACCGTTCCACATCTTCCAGTGTAATCTGTCCGCCAGTTCCCGTGGCCTTAACCTGAATAAGATCAATATTTAAGTGCTTGGCTAAGGCACGAACCGCGGGTATTGCTTTAATACCGGTACCCGTGGAAGTTTGCGTGATACCCGTCGCGGATTCTGTCAATACAGCATTCGTGCTTTCCAGAACACCCACGACCGTACCTCTGTCTTCTGTTTCTTCGACTTTATCGCCTTCGAATTGAACTAAAGGGGCGCCGGTTTTGATCACTTCGCCGGGCTGGCCATACAATTTGACAATCTTGCCGTTTTGCGGCGCAGGCAAGTCAACCACCGCTTTATCGCTTTGCATAGCCAGCATCGGTTGATCAACAGTAACAATATCGCCTTCTTCGACATACCATTCGACAATTTCCGCATCGTGTAACCCTTCGCCCAGATCAGGTAAATAAAAAATACTCATACATTGAACTCCGGATTTTTAAAATTAATAATTTTTATTACAAGCTTTCCAGCGTTTTTTTCGCTGCGTCCAGGATGCGCGCCGGACTTGGAAAATAATTTTTTTCTAATTTGAAATAAGGAACGATCGTATCATACCCCGTTACCCGTTGTATGGGAGCCTGTAACGATAATAAGCCTTTTTCTGCGATCTGCGCGGCGATCTCAGCGCCTACACCGCATGTCCTGGCAGCTTCATGAATGATGACGCAGCGTCCCGTTTTTTCTACGGAAGTTAATATCGTCTCTATATCTAAAGGCTTAATAGTCGCTACGTCGATAACTTCAGCGCTTATGTTTTCTCTGGCCAGTGTATTTGCTGTGATAAGCGTTTCATGCAGCATGGCGCCCCAACTGACTAAAGTAATATCCGTACCTTCGCGCAAGATAAAACATTTATCCAAGGGTAAAGCCTTACCATCGTCGGGTACCTGTTGTTTAAGCATACGATAAACGCGCGCCGGTTCTAAAAAAATAACGGGATCTGGATCGCGAATCGCGGCCAACAGCAACCCATAGGTACGGGCGGGCGATGAAGGGATGACGACACGCAGGCCTGGTGTGTGCGCGAAATAAGCCTCTGTACTTTCAGAGTGATGCTCCACCGCGCGAATGCCTGCGCCATAGGGCATGCGAAAAACAAGAGGGCAGCTTAAACGTCCCCGCGTACGGTTACGCAAGCGAGCGGCATGAGTAATAATTTGATCAAAAGCAGGGTAAACAAATCCTAAAAATTGAATTTCCGCGACGGGTTTTAATCCCTGGGCGGCCATACCCACAGCGAGGCCTGCAATCATAGACTCGGCTAAAGGCGTATCCAGCACCCGGTCTTTTCCGAAACGTTCTTGTAATCCTACGGTGGCGCGAAACACGCCACCGTTAACGCCTACGTCCTGGCCTAAAATAACCATGTCCTTATCAGCCGCCATTTCGTAATTCAAAGCCTGATGAACCGCTTCCAGCAAGGTAATCTCAGCCATGGCTATGCGCTCCAATAAAAGGATACTGAAGAGCAAGTTCACGTTGAGCCTTGAGATCGTGGGGCAATACGGCGTAATGGTAATCAAACATGGATTCTAGATGTGCATGTGGAATTTTTAAATATTCCTCCACAGCCTGCTGGACTTGATAATGACACTCCGACAACCATTTTTCTTCGTCCTGCTCAGACCAGACTTTCTGTTTTTCCAGATATAATTTTAGGCGTTTGACAGGCTCTTCTTGCCGAGCTTTTTCCAATGTTTCTTTAGGACGGTAACGCGCAGCATCGTCTGCCGTCGTATGATCAAATAAACGGTAAGTAAGCGCTTCGATTAAAGAAGGCCCGTGGCCGCTACGGGCTTTATCGACGGCTTTTTCCAAGACATACCGCATGGCAATCACATCATTCCCATCGACTTGTTCCCCACTGAAACCCGCTGCAATGGCTTTCTGGGCTAATGTCTGTGTATTGGACTGCTGCGTACGTGGCACGGAAATCGCCCATTGATTGTTATTGACCACAATCACCAACGGCAATTTCCAGATACCGGCGATATTCATGGCTTCATAAAAATCGCCTTCCGAGGTAGCACCGTCGCCGCAGGCGGTCAAAGCCACGCGAGCTTGTTTACGAATTTTAAAAGCAGTAGCCACGCCGGCCGCGTGTAATAATTGCGTGCCGATTGGAACGGCGATAGGAAAGTCTTCCGGGCAATTCGCAAACGCGTTACCACGCTCATCTCCGCCCCAGTACGCCAATATTTCTGACATTTTCACGCCGCGTTGCAGTTGTGCGCCGCATTCCCGATAGGTTAATGTCATCACATCGTCTTTCTGTAAAACATCGCCAATAGCTACACAGACCGCTTCCTGCCCCAGCACGGGTGGATAAGTACCCAGCTTGCCCGTGCGTTGTAAGGCGATAGCTTTAGTATCAAACGTGCGAACCAGCAACATCCAACGGTAGAGATTTCGAAGTTTCTCGGGATCGTGAGCAAAATCAGGCAAAGCCTCTGTCACGTGCCCTTGGGGATCAAGAAAGCGTGTATATTCAACAGTAAAATTTGCGACTAGAGTCATAGGTTTTCCGATAGAGCCACGACGAGCCGAAGGTTAGCAGAAAACCTTGAGATGTAAACTCTCGTTTGAAAAAATTCTGAGAAAAATACTAACAAACTTGACATCTACCGTAGATTTGATAATAAGGATAAAGGTTTTTAAAATTAAAATTTTTAGAATCTAGGAGGTATTTATGCGACGTTACAATTACTTTCAATCGCTGCCGCTGGCGTTTTATTCCCGATCGTTGTACCGCGACGTAGGTCAACAGTGGCGGGGCGCGGGCATATGGTATATTCTTTTATTGGCGTTTATTTGTACGCTCATATTTGGTTTTCGCCTGGGACAATTGGGCTACTACGGATTTACTGATGTAAAATCTATAGTCGTGCAGTTGCCGACGCTGACTATTACCAAGGGAATATTGAGTATTGATAAGCCCGAACCTTATTTTATTAAAGACCCTCAAAGCAATCGTGTTCTCGCGATTATCGATACCAGCGGACAATATACCTCGTTGACGGATACGTCAGCGTTCGTTTTATTAACTCAAAACAAAATTTTCACACGTCATGGCGAGACTATCAAGCAATATGTTCTGCCTGATGTACACCGTATTTATACACCTGAAAAGATAATTCGTTTTTTAGGTCTATTGATGTATGTTTTTGTTGTGGTGGCTTGTCTGCTTGCTTGGCTCTGTTATTTTATACTGGGTCTATTAGAATCATTTTTGTACGCAGGACTTGCTAAGTTATTACTTCATACAGGATTAACGTATAAAACGCTTTATCGTTTAGCCGCGGTATCTTTAACGCCGGCTTTTATCCTGGCAGCAATTTTGAGTTTATTCGCAATACAGTTTCCTTACCGCTGGCTTATTTATATTCTGCTTCCTCTGGCATATCTTATTTATGCTATACGCGTCAATTGGGAAAAATCTTAGTAGAAATTTTATAAAGTTGTGCTGTTGTTAAATATCAAACCATACAAAACAAATATTGGTTTATAATGGTTTGGTATTCTCTGAAAAGAAATAAAAACGCAGAATAGTGAAAAATAAAACCACACACAAAATAATTAAAAATTCCATAACAACAGCGTAACCCACAGTAAAAATAAGCTGTGCACGAAACAACGCGCCCGCAATGGCCAGGCCTACGGCACCGCCTAAGTTTTGTATAGTCCATAGAGCGCCGGCAGCAAGGCCGGCATCTTTGGACGGCAACGCGGCGATAGCCGTATGTGTGGCGGAACCCCAAATAACGCCCCAGGCCAATCCCATGCTGAAGGTGGCTATTAAAATTAAAATAAAATTAATAAAACTTTGTGTAGTAAAACAATATTGCGCCAATGCTGAAATAAAAAGCAAAATCAATCCCAGTAACATGAAAAATTTGCCGCCGTATTTATCTACCCAATGACCTACCAGCGGCGAGACGAGCGTCATAGTGACCGTCACGGGTAATAGCATCATGCCTATTTGATTAGTATTTTCCTGGCGTATAACGTGTAGATACAACGGCAAGAAGAAAAAAATCACATACGCGAAAGTAACGATTGCAAAATTGGCCAGTACACCGGCAAAAAATGTTTTATTTAAAAATAAGCGAAATTTCAGCATAGGATGTTGTGCTTTCTTTTCTACCCAACACAAAGTCAACAACGCAAGTGCAGCTATGCTGAATAGAATTTTATTTTGCCAATTTAGCCAACCCCAGCTGGGTCCTTGAATAATAGCGCTTACTAAACAAGCGATGCCTAAGGTGAAATAAATAAATCCCGGCCAATCAATTTTTTCTGTAATCTTTGAATCGTCCGCACGGTCAATAGCTTTATCCAGGGACGAAAGACAAATAATTAAACTAAGAATCACGACAGGGATATTAATAAAAAATACCCAGCGCCAGCTTAAGAAATGCGTCAAGAATCCCCCTAAAACCGGACCAATGGCAAAACCAATGCCGTTAATACTCGTCCAAACGCCTAAGGCTTTGCCCTGAGAGGAACCTTGAAAAATACGCGTGACGATGGCCAGAGAACACGGAATGATAATAGCCGATCCTATACCTTGCAGCGCGCGGCCTGTAATAATATACCCAGCATTATTAACTACGCCACAAAGCAGTGAAGTCATACCAAAGATAATAATACCCAGATAAAGTAAACATCGCCGACCGACGATATCGCTGAACCTACCCATAGTGACTAATAGAGTACAAATCACAAGCACATAAACATTCATGATCCATTGCAGCTGCAAGAAGCTGGCGGAAAGCGCTATTTGCATGACGGGCAAAGCGGTATTGACGATCGCGAAATCGATAGCTGTTAGAAAACTGGCCAAACTCAGCCCGATTAAAGCAAACCAATTTTTAGTTGGGGTATTCATATAAAATAATTGTATTATTTTTTTAATGAAGATTACTATACTCAACGGGAAAATCTGAATTTCCAAAAAGGAAACTTTATGGATTTGCAATGGTTAAGAAATTTTATTGACATCGTCGATCATCAAGGCTTAGTAGCAGCATCGCGTTATAATTATTTAGCGCCTTCGCTCTTAAGCAAACACTTAAAAAAAATAGAAAAAACGCTGAATAAATCTTTGATAGCCCGATCCTCACGTGAATTCAAGCTGACTGAAGAAGGCCGTTGTTTTTATGATTATGCGAAAAAAATCTTAGATTTATATAAAGAATCGGAAACAGCTTTAAATAATCAGAAAAAAACAATACACGGCACAATACGATTAGCTTTGCCTACGCCTTTGATTCGTTTATCTCTGCTTAATAAATTAACGGATTTTTTACGCCGTTATCCCGACGTGACGCTGGTTTTAGTCAAAGGCAATTCGCTTAATGTATTGCTTGAACACGGAGCAGATATAGTCCTTACTTTTTCGTCCACGGCCAAAACTAAAATAATCTTTAAAAAAATTTTATGTCTACATCGCGCATTGCTCGCCGCGCCCGCTTACTTGAAAAAACATATGCCGATTAAAAGTCCGCAGGATTTGCTTCAACATAATTGCCTGGTCAATATTTCTGCCTGCCCGGATTATCAATGGCATATTAAACAACAGACTATTTTAATATCAGGGAATATCAGCAGTGTTTCTACAGAAACATTAATTCCGTTGGCCGTGCAAGGAACAGGTATTATTTATACGTATATTGAATTAGCCGAGCAAGAATTACAAAGTAAAAAATTACAACGCGTATTTTCTATGAAGCAAGACGAAGCAGTGCCGTTATATCTCGCTTATTCGCCCTTGCTGGCATCCAACGCGTGTATGGCGTTAATAAATTTTATGTTAGAACAATCCAATCATTAATATTATAATTACAATAGCTTAAATTTATTTTCTTTTAAATATTTAGGAATCTTGAAACATGCAAATGAATAAAGTTCTTATTATCATCGCAATGACAGCGTGTTTTTCGATGATTTTCTTGAATGAGTCTGGCGCTATTGGTGTGGCTTTTCCGCAAATGCAGCAAGCATTGAATCTTTCCAATAATGCTGTTCAATGGGTAATGAATGGATTTTTACTCACAGCGGCTGTGCTGTTGCTATTAGGCGGCAAACTTGCCGATCATTACGGCCGCCGAAAAATTTTTATGATGGGGCTAATCTTATTCGCTATTGCTTCGGCTATTTGCGGCGCGGCGGAAAACAGTGAAATGATGATCACAGGACGTGTGTTACAAGCCATAGGCGCCAGTTTGATTTATCCCAGCGGTAATGCACTTTTGAGCATGAGTATTCCCGAAAAAGAATTTAATAAAGTCTTTGGTACTGTTATAGGCTTTGCGTATTTCTTCGTTGCTTTTGGGCCTTTTATCGGCGGATTATTTACCGATTTTTTAAATTGGCGCTGGTTATTCTGGGTTAATATTATTTTAAGCGTTATTTGTTTTGTATTCACCGTGACAGCCATTCCTCAAGATAAAGTAATGGATAAACCACCGCGGTTTGATATAAAAGGACTGATTATTTTTATAATTGGCCTGGGAGCATTGGTATTTGCTTTGATGCAGGGTTCTATCTTCGGTTGGAGCAGCGTTTGGACTATAGGTTTATTTATTATTGCTGTATTAGGTTTATGTTTATTTGTAATCATTGAATTAAAAACCACAGAGCCTTTATTACAAGTTCGATTGTTTCGCAACAAAGCGTTTATGGCGGGTAATATTATTTTTCCGTGTATCCCCGCCTGTTTTACAGCCTTGGTTTTTTGGGCGATATGGTTGCAACAGACATTTAATTTTTCGCCGGTCAGAGCAGGGGTAGCAATGATCCCAGCCACAGTAATCAGTATTTTTATGTTACGTATCAGCGGTGCTTGGGGCGGTAAAATAGGACCGCGCACGCCTATGTTATTAGGAGCGTCTTTATTAGTTATTGGCATGTATTGGATCGCTGTCAGCGCCAATGCGCAAAGTTATATTTTATTATTTTGGGGATTTTTATTATTTGGTTTCGCGACGCCGCTTATTATTCCCAATGTTATTGGTACAATAATGAGCGCGGTCGAACCCAGTCAGAAAGGCGTAGCGGCCGGCGTATGGTTAACGCTGCAACACGTTGCTTTTTCAGTGGGCTTTGCCGTTTTAAGCGCGGTGATATCGACATATGACGACGATCATCTTACACGATTTTTAAAAACCTCTACGAATTATATAGGCATTACTCTGCATCAAGTACATGTTTTGTTGGCGGGTGGAAATAGCATTTCACAATTGGAATTAGCTCCCGCTGATATTGAAGTTTTGAAAGAAAACGCAGTCGCTATTTATACACACGCGTTTTCTTACGGCATGGCGGCTATTGGTATTTTCGCAGTGATTGCCTGGATATTCACGTTTATTTTTATACCCAGGCAACGAAAAATGTAATTTATTATCTATTCGATCCCAATAACAAACGATTCAGTCTACCCACGAAACCCGCGGGATCTTCTAGTTGACCCCCTTCGGCAAGCACGGATTGTTCAAATAAAATATTTGCCCATTCAGCAAAGCGTGCATCGTCTTGTTCCTGCTGAAGTTTAATAATAATAGGATGGTTTGGATTTAATTCCAGAATAGGTTTACTGCCGCTAAAAATAGCCCGCATTTAGAAATTTTTCGTAAAAAAGGTCTTGAAGTTTTGCTATTGTCCGATCGCGTCGACGAATGGCTGGTCGCGCATCTTACAGAATATGAAGGCAAACAATTGCACTCCGTCGCTAAAGGAAATTTGGATTTAGATAATATAGCGGACGAAGAACAAAAAAAAAGAACAGAAAAAAATGGACGACGATTTCGCCGGTGTAACCAAACAAGTCAAAGAAGTAT
>Ga0207109_1198_pt1 | contig 13615 bp, 12 predicted proteins | sample Alteio_BWMinHeat_73_FD_153584 | JGI IMG/M metagenome (GOLD analysis project Ga0207109, IMG submission 153584) | Enriched cells from forest soil in Barre Woods Harvard Forest LTER site, Petersham, Massachusetts, United States -... | ecosystem: Environmental > Terrestrial > Soil > Temperate forest >... | reverse complement strand
TGGTGCTCTTTATCTTTCCCGGCATCTTCGTGGTGCTGGTCGGCCCGGCGGCGATCAATATTTCGCGGCAGCTATTGACCAAACCATGACCCACGGGTGCAGCGGCCGAATCAGGACGGTCCGGCCGGGCCCCGGTGCAAGCTCAGGAGTTCAGGGATGAAACGCTACCTGACACATATGTTGGCCGCGGCGGGCGTCGCAAGCCCCCTGCTTACCGGATGCAGCTTTCGAAACTTGGTCGATCCCTGCTGGCCAGACCGCTACAACGAAACGGCCCGCCAAGAGGTTGTCGGAGCCTTCTCTCCGCAGGTCCAGAACGGGCATATCCTCGATCAGACGATCTGGAATTACATGTTCGACAACGGCTCCGACGAATTGAACGGCTACGGCAAGCAGAAGCTTGACTACTTCGTCCGTCAGCGCCCGGCCCCCGATCCCAATCTCTACTTGCAGACCGCCCACGATGTGGCCTACAGCTCGACGGAGCCCGAGCGCGTCGGCGAAGTGCGGCGCGACCTGGACTTGAAGCGCGTGCAGTCGATCCAGAAATACCTCGCCGCTCAAACGGTGGGTCGGCCGATGTCGTTCGAAGTGTGCATCCACGACCCATATCCGGTCGGCGTACACGCCCAGTACGGTGCCAGCGAATTCCGAACGGTGGTCTCGTCCTCGAGCTCGACGATGGGCTCCGGAATGACCGGTTCGACCACGAACACCAACGGCTCTCAGACCGGACAAGGACAACAGGGACAAGCGGGCGGCGCGAGCGCTGGCGGCTCGGGCGCGGCCGGCGGCAACTATGGCGGCGGCGATGCCGGTTCAGCCGGCGGTTCAACGCCTCGCTAAATTGGGTGAGCATGCATAACCCACGAACACGTCCGCGTATCCTTCACGTCGCAGTACTGATCGCGGCCATGTTCGTGGGTTCGCCGGCCGCAGTCGATGCGCATTCGCCGCCGGCCTTCTCGGCAGCGCCCGCAATCCCCATGGCGGACAGTTTCAGCTGGTCCGGCTTCGTTCGTTATTGGAGGAGCTACGCCAACCGCACCGACCACGTTGTGTTGGTCGTGCTGCTGGTCATGGCAGCCGCTTTGTTCATCATCACGCGCGGTAAGTGGTTGAAATGACATGAGCGTGAAGCAGAAATCGGCGAATTGGGATGCGCTGGGCATGCCGGAAGCGCCGGCCCCGCCGGAGTCGCTCAAGGAAGCCGGATTGACCGCGGGATTCGTCAATGAAATGATCCTGCGCACGCTCTACGCCCGCGGCGCCATGTTGGGACGAGACCTCGCCCAGTATCTGTGCCTCCCGTTCAAAGTCATTCGCGACTGCCTCAAATTCCTCAAAGACGAGAAGTGCCTGGAAGTGGCTGGTGGCGACCTCGTCGGCGAGGTGAGCTACAAGTTCACACTCACCGACCTCGGGCGACAGCGCGCCCACGACGCGATGAAGCAATGCGCCTACATCGGACCAGCGCCGGTCCCGCTCGACGATTACGTCGAGCAATGCTATCGCCAGGCCGTCACGGGCATCGGCTGTACGCCGGACGCCCTCAAGGCCTCGTTCACCCATCTGGTCTTGCGCGAAGAACTGTTCAACGCCATCGGACCGGCCATCATCAGCGGCAAGAGCGTGTTCATCTACGGTCCGCCGGGCAACGGCAAGACGGCCATCGCTCGTTCCATCGGCGACTTCATGAACTCGTCGGGCGGCGCGATCTATGTTCCCTACGCGTTCCTGGCCGACCACAGCATCGTCACCGTATACGATGCGACCGTGCATCAAATTGATGCCGACGCCGGCCTGGATTATCACGAAGACGGCGACGCGACCGTCCGTCGCTTGTTGAGCACCGGGAATCTCGACGCCCGCTGGGTCCGAGTCCGCCGTCCCGTGATCGTCACCGGCGGCGAATTGACGCTGAACATGCTCGACTTGCGCTACAACGCCGATGCCAATTTCTACCAGGCCCCGATTCACTTCAAGGCGAACGGCGGCGTGTTCCTCATCGACGACTTCGGCCGGCAGATCATCAGCCCCAAGGAACTGCTCAATCGCTGGATCCTCCCGCTCGAAGACCGTCACGATTACCTCACGGTTGCCAGCGGCAAGAAATTCCAGGTGCCGTTCGAGCAACTGATCATCTTCTCGACCAACCTTGACCCGAAAGACCTGGTCGATGACGCCTTTCTGCGCCGCATCCGCCACAAGGTCCAGATCCTGGCGCCGGAGCGCGACGTCTACGACCGGATCTTCGCGAACATGTGCCGCAAACTCGGTATGAGCCCCGCACCCGACGCGATCGACTACCTTTACCAGCGCTACTACAATGCAGGCCGCGCGCCGCGGGCCAGCGATGCGCGCGATTTGCTAGAGATCGTTCAATCGATTTGTCGATACAGGCGACAACCCGTGCATCTTACGCGCGATCTCATCGCCGAAGCCGCGTCGACGTTCATCGCGGAATTCTCTTGAGCGACGGGCGCGGAACGCGGCGGCACAAACAGGGATGACCGACATGGACCGTCGCAAATTACTTTGGTTAAGCGGACTGGTAGTCGGGGGCGCCGTGGGCTGCGCGCAACCGCAGGTCATGGACAAATCCGGATCTTCCGCTCAAGCCGGATCGGTCTCGTCTCCAAACAACGCGTCAAATCAGATCGCACGCAACACGCAACCGGCTGATTCGCAGAAGATCGACGCCAAGCCATCCAGTCTTGTCCAGATTGCCGATGTCCAAGCTCAATTGGCGGTCGACCAATCGCGTTCCCGCGAAGACCGTCAGAACGCCCTCGAGCTGGCAAAGACCAACTACCAGCGCGCTCTCAAACTCGATCCAAATTGCCTGGCTGCCTACCTGGGAATGGCCCGGGTTTGCAGTGGAGCGGGTGAACACGAGTTGGCAATCCAGGCCCTGGATTCGGCGCTGGCAAAATACCCGCGCGAGGCGCAGCTTTGGTACGAGCGCGGCATGATAATGGGCCGGGAAAAGCGCTTCGATGAGTCCGTTCGCAACTTGAATCAGGCACTACAGATTGACCCAAATAATGCGAATTACGGCAAGAGCTTGGGTCTGATGCTGGCGCGAATGGGGCGAGGCGACGAAGGAGTGGCCGTGCTCCAGCATTGGATGAGCGAGGCCGATGCGCACTACAACGTCGCCCGGATCTTGGAGCACATGGGCCTGACCGCAGAAAGCCAGCGACAATTGCAATTGGCGCTGCGATCGGACCCGAACCATCAAGCGTCCTTAGCGATATTCAAAGGGGAAGCAGCGAACTGATTCGAACGGTCCCGCCGTACGAATCGCCCGGCTTGCCTCGTTCACTCCACCCGCAAGCTCATGTAATCCTCATGGAGAGATTCTCGACAATTGCGGTTTTTCTGTGATAACGCATGATTCGCAGCCATAGAATTGCGCCATGGAGAAGGATTAACTCACGGATTGGGCCAAAATCGGCATGCTCCAGGATGAAGCTCTTCGCCTGATGATCCAGGAACGGCCCGACGACCTCGGGCCCAGACTAGTTTACGCCGATTGGCTAGAAGAGCGCGGTCATTGTGATCGGGCGGAGCTCATTCGATTGCAATGCCACGGCGACGACGACGATCGCGCCGCCGAGCTAGTCCGCCGCCACGGCGCGGAATGGGCCGGGCCGATTGCCAAGCTTGCCTACGGCTACAAGTTCCGCCGCGGCTTCATCGAAGAAGTCACGATCTCCGGCCTGGAACTCCTGAAACACGGCAACGAGATTCTCTCTTTCGCGCCTGTTCGGCTCCTGCGCGTCATCGGCGCTCGCTTGGTAATGGACCGACTGGACGATTGGCCCCTCCTCGAGCGCATCGAAGCATTACACCTGACCGGTGGCCACCTGGCGGATGAGGGAGTCGAGCTGTTGGCATGCTCTCGCCGAATTTTCGGACTGCGGACGCTGCGGTTGGGCCAAAACGCGATCGGCGACACGGGCATCGAGCTACTCGCGGCTTCGCCAAACCTGACCGGCTTGCAAGACCTAATCCTCCACGGCAATCTCATCGGCGATGTCGGCGCTCACGCGCTGGCGACCGCATCGCATCTCGTGAACCTGCGCTTGCTCGACCTGAGCGACAACCAGATCGGCGACATGGGAGCTGAGGCGCTGTCGATGAGCGACGGTTTGCCGTGCCTGGAGCGCTTGGACATTTCCCATCAGTTTAAGGGTTGGTCGCACGGCCTGGTGCGCGGCTTACCGCTACCGATCCAAGCCCGCCGCCAACAGACGCTCACCGACCGATTCGGCACCGAAGTGTGCGTGTTCTGATACGGCTATTTGCAATGTCGCCGGCAATCACGGCGTCCAGTCCATTTCCGGCGTCGTACGCAAACAAAATTCTGCAAGGAGTCGGGCAGCGCGGTCGAGGTCGTCGAGGTGAACCATCTCGACGGGACTGTGCATGTAGCGATTGGGGATGCCGATAACGGCGGTCGCCACGCCGCCGCGAGCAAGTTGAATAGCGTTGGCATCGGTTCCGGTCGGACGCGGAGCGCCGCGCATTTGCACCGTCACTTCGATTGCGCTGGCAGATTCCTCGAGCCTCTCCAACACGCGAGGATTGATGTTCGGCCCACGGAACAACACCGGACCTGCGCCGAGCTTGGTCTCGCCGAGTTGCTTCTTTTCGTTGCCCGGCGTGTCCGTTGCGTGGCACACGTCCACGGCGATGCCGACCGTCGGGTGAATGCCGTATGCGCTCGTCGCCGCGCCGCGGAGGCCGACTTCCTCTTGCACCGTGGAAACGGCATTCACTTCGACCTGCACCAGCTTGCCGTGCAACAAGCGCAGCGTCTCCATCACGACCCACAGGCCGACTTTGTCGTCCAATCCTGGCGACGCGATGAGTCCGCCGCGAAGCTCGCGCACACCGAGCGCGATCGTCGCCACGTCGCCGCAGCGCACCAGTTGCTCGGCTTCCTCGCGGTTCTTGACGCCGATGTCGATCCACACGTCGTTGAATTGCGGCACCTTGGCCCGCTCCTCGTTTGTCAATAGGTGCGTTGCCTTTCGCGAAATCACTCCGGTGACGGGTCCGTTGCGGCCGCAGATCGTGAGGTATTGACCGAGCAGGATCTGCATGTCCCAGCCCCCTATGGGCTGAACGTAGAGAAAGCCGTCGCTGTCGATGTGCTGCACCATCAGGCCGATCTGGTCGCAATGGCCAGCGAGCATGATTCGCGGCACTTCGCCGGCCTTGCCGGTCTTGGCGGGCTGGCGTGTGGCGATGACGTTGCCGTGCCGGTCGGTGCGAACCTCATCGGCATATTTGTCCGCCCACTCGCGGACGATAGTCTGGATCGCGCGTTCATTTCCGGAAGGACTTGGAGTTTCGAGCAGTTGTTTGAGAAAAGCGAAAGAATCGGCGTGCATGGATTTCGATCCGAGCAATGGTTTGCAGGACAACTACACATTGTACGCGGTCGACGCGGTCGTGCCGCCGTGGCCGGTCCAGTTGGTGTGGAAGAATTGACCGCGTGGTTTGTCGATGCGCTCGTAGGTATGAGCGCCAAAGTAATCGCGCTGGGCTTGGACGAGGTTGGCGGGCAAGCGCTCGCTGCGATAGCCATCGAAATAGGACAGGGCTGCGGACATGGCGGGCATGGGGACGCCGTGGAGCACGCCCGCCGCGACCGCGCGCCGCCAGCCCGCCGCGCATCGCTCCATCTCACCCGCGAAGTACGAATCGATTAATAGGTTCGCGAGTTTCGGATTGCGCTCAAACGCGTCTTTGATCTTACCCAGGAATCGACTGCGAATGATGCACCCGCCGCGCCACATGAGGGCGACCGCGCCGAGATTAATGGACCAGTCGGCTTCGTTCGATTGAGCCGACATCAGTGCGAAGCCCTGGGAGTAGCTGCAGACTTTGCTTGCGAAGAGCGCCATTTCCACGTCGTTGATGAGCGCATCGCGATCAAACGAAAGCTTTCGCTCGGGCGTCTTCAATACCTTCGATGCCGCCACACGCTCGTCCTTCTGAGCGGCCAAGCAGCGAGCGAAGACAGCTTCCGTGATTAAGGTCAATGGAATGTTGTGGTCCAGGGCGCTCTCGACGGTCCATTTGCCCGTGCCCTTTTGCATGGCTCGATCGAGAATGAAGTCGAGCATCGGCTTGCCGGTGTCCGGATCGCGATAAGCGAAGATGTCGCGCGTGATTTCGATCAGGTAGCTGTCGAGTGGGCCCTTGTTCCAGCGATCAAAGACCTCCTTGAGTTCATCGGTGTTCAAGCCGATCAATTCGCGCAGCAAGTGATACGACTCGGCGATGAGCTGCATGTCGCCGTATTCGATGCCGTTGTGAACCATCTTGACGAAATGCCCCGCACCGTCCCTGCCGACCCAATCGCAGCAGGGCACGCCGTCTTCGACCTTGGCCGCGATCGCCTGAAAGATCGGTTTGACGTGCGGCCAGGCTTCCGGATTGCCGCCGGGCATGATCGACGGTCCGCGAAGCGCCCCCTCTTCTCCGCCGGAAACGCCGGTACCAATGTAGAGAATGCCTTTCGCTTTCATTTCTTGAGTGCGGCGCGTGGTGTCGGGGTAATGCGTGTTGCCACCATCGATAAGGATGTCGCCAGGTTGAAGATGCGGAGCAACTTCGGCGATGACTTGATCCACCGCGTCGCCGGCCTTCACCATCATCATGACTTTGCGCGGCCGCTTCAGGACTGAGACAAGCTCCGCGACAGTATGCGCGCCGACGATCTTCTTGCCTTTGGCCCTGTCTGCAACGAAATCGTCGACGCGAGCGGTCGTGCGATTGAATACGGCCACGGTGTAGCCGTGACTCTCCATGTTCAAGACGAGGTTCTCGCCCATTACCGCCAAACCGATCAGGCCGATGTCCGCGCTTGTCTCGCTCATTGCGGCAGCTCCTTGGGTATTCGTCTCAAATTGTAGGGAGAGCCGCGCGCGCCGGCCTAGAATGAAGCAAGTCGCCTGTTCATTCCTACCGCCGACGAGGCCCATCCCATGCGCCGCTCGATTTTGCCCATCGTTTGCATGCTGCTTGCTCCAGTCGCGTCGCGGGCTGACGCCTTCGACAATTACACGCTGCCGATCCTCACCAAAGTGCCGGAGGCAGCCGGGGTGAAGCAGCTTACCGAACTCACTCCCGAATTAATCGTGCAGAATAGCCAGGTGCTGCCCAACATCGAGGGAGCGATGATCGTCGTCTACACCAACGACAATCGATGGTCAAAGCTCTTGGTCGTCGCAGCTCGTCACAAGCTTCAACCGAAACCTGAGGCCGAAGTCGAATACATTCCCATGCTGCGCATCGAGCGATATATCACGTTCCGCGAAGCCAGCGACCGAGCAATCCTCGCATCCGGCCAAGGTGTGAGCCTCTTTCCCGGTTTTCGCCTGCATCTCGATTTGGGTCAGATCGTGCCGCCGAAAGTGGGCGGCGACCTTGAGGTTACCGAGCCAGCGCCCAGGCAATTCGTCGTCAAGCCGCTCGGCAACGCGAAAATGTACCTTCTCACGAAGCCGATGCCCGAAGCCGCGCCCGAGAAGACGCAAAAATTGGAGTTCGGCGCAAAATTCGAGCCGCAGTATTTCGATGGAACCTTCAAGCTCTACGACGACGGTAGACGCAGCGGCGTCTTGCGACTAAACGTCGGCGCCGATAGCGACGTCACCGGAACCTTCGTCTCCGATCAAAACGGCCGCGAGTACGAAGTGACCGGCGCGGTGAGCAAGCCAAACCACAAGATTCAATTCACAGTCAAATTGCCGCAAACGCACGAAGAATTCGAAGGCTTCATGTTCACCGGCGACGGCAAGGCAATCGCGGGTTCGTGCAAATTGCAGGAGAGAGAGGCAGGCTTCTACGCGGTTCGAATCGCGGAGTGAAAACCGCGCCGCGTCATGACTCGTCATCCACCCAACTGACTCAGGCACGTGAGTTGACCGTTATTGGTCTTCAATCTTATTATTCGATTTAGCCGGACATCGCGAATTCAATTTGCCGTCGTCGGGCGGTGCTTACGTTCCTCCGCCGGCTCTTCCCCGCCATTTGATCGCAGTCGGCGCGGGACATACGTCTCCAAATATCCGTGTACGTCCTCTTCCTCGAAGAGATGCTCGTAGCCGCAGCGGTATAGCTCATCGATAGCGGCGGTGCGGTCCCAGTGGTCGTACTCCATACGGTAGACGCAGCAATACGCGCCGGTCCGGTGCGTTCCGGCGAAGCAGTGAATCAGCACGGGATAATACTTGGGATCGTCCATGATGCGGAGGAATTCGCGCACGTTTTCGTCGGCGGGGGCTGGACCGGTTTCCGACCACCAGTGCTTGGGGGGCAAGCGAAAAAATTTGATGTCCTTGTCGTGACAGAACTCTTCCTCATCCCAATCCGGCGGACGCTGTCCGGATACGATTGGTCGCAAGCTGATGACCGCGCGGATGCCGTAGTCGTGCCAGATGCGCTCGAAGCCGTCGAGAGAAAGCTGGCCGCTGCGATACAACACGCCTTCCCGAACGGTGCGGAAGTTCCGGAATTCGCGATTTGCGATCAGGCGGTAAAGAAAAGGCGACCCAGTGATAAAGATGGCGATCGCCAGTCCGCCGCAGAATGCGCCGAATCGTCGCATGAACGGCCTCCTTGCCGGTTTCGTGCGGCGAATATACCGAGGACGAATCAAACCGTCTGCGCCGGTTCCGGGGGCTGGATACGGCGGATGACCCAGCCGAGAAAGCCGACAAACAGCCGCGACGGCCAGGGGAGGGCCTCGGAAGGCGGCGGCGGGAAGCGGTCCGCCAGATTGGGACGGAAGATCAGCAAGATCAATAGCGGAAGATACCAAAGAACATAGACACCGCCCTGATCTGCGTACCAGAACTGGATTCCGATCAACACGGCCGCCGACAGAGCGATGACATGACCGAGGTCCTTGGGCGACGGCCAAAAGCCGGTCAGAATGACGAGCGCCAGGTGCAGGACAAAGACCGGCAATCGATACGCGCCATGGATGCCGTGCCAGATGCTGGGCAGACTCGTCAAGCGCCAGGGCTGTAGTTCGGATAGACTCAAGACCAACTGCAGCGTCTTGGAAAGCGTGCCGTCCGACCAGAGGACCAGCGCCGTTAGTCCCAAGCTCGCTCCCGCCCCCAGCAGGAACCAAGCCAAGAATCGCCGCGCGCCGGACCTGCGGTAAAAGCTCAGCCAGACCGGAGCCGTTAGCGCGGGAAAGAAGAAACTCCCCGAGGCCAGTCCCAAAAGCAGTCCCGACAGCCACGGCCGACGGTAGCAATACACAGCCCACACCAGCAGCGCCGCCGGCAATACGTGGTGCGCTTGGCCGACGTAGATCGCCGTGTACGGCAGCAAAAGGTAAAACGTGCCGGCTGCCATCCCTGAGCGCACGCTCTGGAAATGGATCGCGCCAATCATCACGAGCGCCGCCACGACCGCGAGTTGACCCAGCAAGGCCATTGACCGCTGCACCCAGAATTCCGCGGTCCCGTCCTCGGCCGGTTGATTCCCGGCGGCCTGCTGCCCCTGCTCGACTATCTGCGTTCCTGACTTCTCGAGCGAAATCAACGCCGACGGTTTTCGTCCCACGTCGCCGTATTGCTCGCTGGTGCGGATCGCCACCGGCACCATGCACAGAAACATTGCGCCGGCAAACCAGGCCAAACCGGAGAGATTGAGATTGGGAACCAGGCTCGGCCGGCTCACCAGCGTCATGTCCAGCATGCAGCGCAGAAAAAAACATCCCGAGCCGGCCATCAACCAGATGAAACCCCACATTGCCAACGACTTGGCTTCCGGGTGGTCCGGGTTGTCAAAGGTCGACGGCGGCGGCTGGATTCGATACGCCCGCAGCAGGAACAGGAAGCCCGGTACCAACAAGTAGAGCGAGAGCAAGTCCCAATTGCGCAAGCTGAAGAAGCGATTGAATTTGAAAAACAGCCCGACTGCCAGCATCAGCGACAGATAGAACCACGTCGTGGCGTTCGGTAGATTGAAATCGAGAAACACCATACTCAGCCCTGTAATCGGGCATTCTCACGCCTTACACTGCCTGATGCAAGCTGAAAGGATGTATTTTCGCGAAATGGCAATGCAGCGGAAGGAATGCAATTTCATCTACACGACGCGTGGCAGCGCCGCGACTGCTTCACGGATTGCGGTTTCGATCCGCATTTCCCAATCGGCGGCGTCGGGCGGAAAAGGAAAGGTAATGCCGCGCGAGCTATTGATGATCGCGCCAAGACCGTCCGGCCGAATGGCGGTGGCGACATCGGCTGCGGTTCCTCCCTGAGCGCCAAAGCCGGGGACAAGCAACCAGACGTCGGGCATCGCAGCCCGAAGTTCCATCAACTCAGACCGGTGGGTTGCCCCCACGACGGCTCCGACATCTCCATAGCCGCATTGGCCGAGGTTCTCTCGATTCCACGCCACGACGGCATTTCCGACGTGACGATACAAGGGTCGACCGTCGCAAATCAGATCCTGGAACAGGCCAGCGCCGGGATTGCTTGTTCGGACCAGCACGAACAAGCCGCGCTCGGATTTGCGGGCTGAGGCGAGAAACGGCTCGACCGCGTCTCGGCCCAGGTAGGGATTGATTGTCAGCGCGTCGGCGTCAATCGTCGTGAAGGCGGCTTCGGCGTAAGCGGCGGCGGTGCTGGCGATGTCGCCGCGTTTCGCGTCGAGGATCGCGATTAGTCCCAGTTGCTTTGCCCGGCGCACGACGGTCCGGAGCGCGGCGAACCCCGCCGCCCCGCACGCCTCGAAGAATGCGCTCTGCGGTTTCACCACGCCCACGAGCGGCGCGACGATATCCAACACGCGCAGACAGAAGCGCTCGTAAGCCGACGCCGGATCGGGATATTCGCGCTTGATCGCCGCCGGCAGCATGTCCAATCGTGGATCAAGCCCGACGCACAGCGGCGAACCCTTGGCATTGATGGCGGCGGCGAGTCGATCCGCGAAGTGTGGCATGGAGACCTATTTCGGCAACTCCACCTTTTCCAGTTCCATCTCGTGGGTCTGGGCACCCGTAATGATCCGCTGTTTGATCAGGCCGACCTTCGGAGCGTACCAGCTCTTGATTGTCGTTGCCCGGCCGTTGATCGTGATTTCCGCGGTGGCGCGAATGGCTTTCTTGAATTCGCCCGCCGGCACTTTGACATCCTCTTCGGCCGTCATGAAGCTGCCGCGAATGAGATCGGTCCCGCTCCGGTCGGTCATTTTTGAGTCGACGGTCCATTTCTGGCCTTTGGCGGCCGGCAGCTTCAGGAGCAACAGCGGCGGCTCGATCTTCTCGCCGTCATGCGCCACGCGCAGCACCTTGTCGGCCGTCACGGCGACGTCTTGCACCGCGACGACCTCGCCCTTGTCGAGCGTCTCAATGCGCGCGCACATCGTTCCGCTTTGAATCTCGTGCTTCGCGACCTTGACCACGACCTTCCCGTCCGGCACGCGGTACGTCCAGCTCATTCCCACTGCGGTCGGGAACCAGTCCGAGTCCGCGACATCATCCTGGGCTCGCGTTGCCGAAGCCCCGAGCGCCGCCAGACCGAGCACAAGCCAGTGACAATGCCTCAAGCCACGACTCCGCGAGATTGAATTCGATTCGTTCCGACTTCCTCATATCCTATGAGCGCCAAAAGTAGAATTCTGTTTGCCTTTCCTTTTTGCCTTGACCATGCTCGTTTCTGACGCATCGGCCGAGATCGTCAAGCCATCCACGACGCCCGTTTCTCGTCCATGGGCTGAGTGAATAAAGCAACGAGAAACTCGCGCCGATCCCAGGTCAATTTTCATTCGGGGCGGATACAAGCCCCACAATCGCGCCATCCGTCATTGCAAGACAGCTTCGCCGGCGAAATTGCACCCGTCAAACTGTGTAGATTTGCTATTTTTACCTTGACACTGGGCCCTGTTTCTCACAAACTCATTACTCTAACGGCGCGAAAATTCTCGCATAGGATCGCGGCGTTCGATCGCCTTATCTAATCGATCTGGATCGGCATCTTAGAGGAGTCAACCGATGAATCGGCCTCGTCTCTCAATGGCGTCCATTCTTCGTTCGATGGCCCGCAAAACGTTTGGTCCCGCAACCAAGCCCGTTGCAAAGAAGCCGATTCGGTTCAATCCCAAGATCGAACACCTGGAAGATCGCACCACTCCGGCGACGTTCGCGTTCGCGGGAACGGTTCTCGACCTCACTATGACGGCCACCAGCGAGCAACTCAAACTTGTCGCATCGAACGCAACCACAATTACCGTCACCGATACCGGCGCTACCTTTTCGGGCACCGACGTCGCCGGCGTCGTCGTCGGCAATGGCACGCACACCTTGACCGTGACGGAAGGCGCCAGCGTGACGGGACTGTCCATCGCGGACAACGGCTTCTTCCATACCAACGTCCTGTTCGCCAATAGCGGCGCCAACGCTTACTCGATCCCTATCTCCGTCGGTTTGACCGCCGTCAATGGCGGCGGGCTCAACGAGAGCGGCAACATCTCGTTTACGGGCGCGACGAAGTTTACCGCGAACGGTTCATTGAGCGCCGTCACGACCGGCGGCTCGATTTTGTCCGCCGCCGGCTCATCCATCACGATGCTGGCCGGGGCGACCGACACGTTGTTATTGCAATCTTCGACGACGAACCCTGGCACGGACATCAATCTGGTCGGAAGCGTCAATGCTCAGGGTGGCGGCGGAGCCACCGTCGGCGCAGAATTCTTTGGGCTTGAGGTGTTCGCGACCAACCAAGCCAACCAATTCGCCAATGACGTGGCGCTATTCGTCGGCATCGGCGGCGCATCGGGCGCCGTGCAATTGTACAGCAACACGAACCTCGTCCTCGGCGGCAGCATACTCGACATCGCCGGCGGCGCCGGCGTCCCCGCTTCGTTCATCACTGCCAATGGCTCGATCACTCAGGATGATGCCAACAACGCGAGCCTGACCGGTGTTGGCGGGACCGTCAATTTCACCGCCCTGGGCGGCAACGACATCAACCTCGATGGCGGCCTTGCCAACCCCGCCATGAACAACTTCTTCACCTTCACCATCGGCGCCAGCGCCAACAACGTCACGATCGGCGATGGCGACAGCTTCTCACTGGCCAATGTGACCTACACCGGCGCTCTGAAGGTCACGGGCGAGGCGGATATCTCGCAAGCATTCGGGACCGTCATCAACGGCGCTCAAGGCACCAACGCCACGTTCAACATCGACAATGGGTTCGGCAACATCACCCTTGCCAACGCCAATAACTTCGACGACCAAAGCGTTACCTTCGCCGAGACCAATGTGAACGGCCAAGGCACCCTGCAGGACTTGTCCTTCCGCAACATCAGCACGGGCGCTGCCGTCGCCAACATTGCAATCGATCTGTCAACCGCGGACACCAACGCCACTAAGGGCGAATTGAATAACCTCCATCTGACGTTCGACGCCGCCCCGATCGTCTGGAGCACCAACATCTTCACCGGCACGACCGTTCCCCTCGGCGTCACTGGCAATCTGATCCTGATCGCCGGCGGCCAGATTTCGCAAGATCCCACGACAGGCATTGTGAACGCGGGCAGCGCTTCCTTCAACGCCGACGGCAAC
>Ga0207109_1180_pt1 | contig 13615 bp, 11 predicted proteins | sample Alteio_BWMinHeat_73_FD_153584 | JGI IMG/M metagenome (GOLD analysis project Ga0207109, IMG submission 153584) | Enriched cells from forest soil in Barre Woods Harvard Forest LTER site, Petersham, Massachusetts, United States -... | ecosystem: Environmental > Terrestrial > Soil > Temperate forest >... | reverse complement strand
GTGAGTCGGATTGGCGTCGGGCCAACCCTGTGTCGATTATCGGCCTAACGAGCGTTATTGCGGTTGCGGGCGGCGCGACTCACAGCCTGACGCTGAAATCCGACGGCACGATTTGGAGTTGGGGGCAAGACTCGGAAGGCTGTTTAGGTTATGGGACGATTGGCGGTCAATTCTTGACGCCGGGGCAAGTTCATAATCTTACCGGTATCATTGCGATTGCCGCGGCCGATGCTCACAGCCTGGCGCTAAAATCGGACGGCACTGTGTGGGCCTGGGGGAGCAACGGCGCTGGTCAGCTCGGTTTAGCAACTTCGCTCCAGCAGAATTTCAGTCAATCAAAGGCCGCCGAAAGGGCGGCGGCCGCGCCGCTGGCAAACCGCCCATTACCCGCCCAAACTGCCGGTCTGGCCGGGATCATCGCTGTTACCGCAGGCGGCTACCAAAGCTTTGCGGTCTCGGCGGGTGGAGAACTCTTAGGGTGGGGATCAAATGGTGACGGTGAACTTGGAAACCGGCCGCAAACGGACGACGGATTCCTTCCGCGCGCGGTCGCGGATTTTCTTTTGGTCGAAGATGCAGATCACGACGGTCTCGTGACTTGGAAAGAGCTGAAGGTTGGCGGCAATCCAACTGCGTATTCGACCGCTGGAGACACAATCTCCGATGGATGGAAGGCCATTTATGGTCTGAGTCTAACTGATCTGACCATTGCCACAGCGGACCTTATCGGAAAAGGCCTAACGACTTTGCAGGATTTTCAAATTGGCACCGATCCGACCAAATTCTCCACAATCGATGACGGCATCGCTGATGGCTGGAAGGTGGGTTATCAGCTTGATCCGTTCGATCGCGCTTTGGCGGACGAGGATCCGACCGGCAAAGGTTGGACCGTCCGCACGGATTACCAATTGGGGACTGACCCGACAAGAACATCCACTTTGAACGATGGAATCCCGGACAAGTGGAAGGTTGATCACAGCGTGAACCCTTTGGACTCACGTTACGCTCGCCGGGATGATGACAACGACGGCCTAACAAATGCGGAGGAGTATGCGTTGGAAACCGATCCGAACAATCCAGACACCGATGGCGACGGAGCGCTCGACGGCGAGGATTTCTGGCCAACAAGCAAGGTCTTCAATGGACCTCGGGTTCCAGAGATGGGCTATGCAGTGTTCGACCCGAATGTTTCTAGTTTGATAATCAACGATGCAGGCCAGGTGGCGTTTCGGGCGAAAAATGCAACCTTCGAATCGGGATCCTATTTCGCTGAAAGCGCTGCGCCAGATGCTCCGAAGACTGCGCTGACGCCGATTGGCTTCCCATCGGTGGATGCCGACTCCGGCATTCGGCTTCGTTATGGTCCCTTTATTCCTGTTGCTGTGAATGCCCAGGGACAAGTGCTTGCTTATTGCCGGGGCTATTACGAATGGAATCCCGGTGTCCCCGGTCATAGCTATCCGCCGACTAACGGGGATGGTCCGTACTTTTTTACCGGCGACTCCGGCTACTTCTGGGAACATGTCCACTACGAGAAGAATGCTCTGTGGCTGGGCGGAAGAAATCAGGAGATCAAGCTGCCAGGCTCCTTCGGATTTCGGCCGACACCGACCAGCTTGAATAACGTCGGCGCGGTTCTCTTAAACGGGATCGTTGCAACGCCGGATTATCAGACCGAACCGCACCCGGTCGTTTGGGTGAACGGTTCCTACTCCGATTTGGGTCGCGGCAGCGGAAGCAAGATCAACAATAACGGCGTCGTCGCCGGTGGCCGTGAAAACGCTGCTGGTGTATGGCGAGACTCGACGTTTGAACCGTTGGCAAGTTTCAACGGTAGCTATTCGTTTGCCACCTGTTTGAATGATCATGATGAAATCGTCGGATTCAGTGTATTTGGCTGGGACTCGCACGCTTGTGCCTGGAAAGGTGAGGAAAGACTCGATCTTGGCACGGTGACCATCGGCAAAATCAGTTACGCCCAAGGCATCAACGACAAGAGCCAGATAGTTGGGCGCACCGTCACTGCCGGGGTGCTCTGGCAGAACGGGCGCACTATCGACCTGAATGATAAAATCTCGGGAACAGACTGGCACATCACCAGTGCGAACTCCATCAATGACAGCGACTTCATCGTCGCCAGCGCTTATCGAGACAATCCGCAGCAACCCGTGACCGTGCTTTTAATCCCAGCGGAATTGGTCTCCGATTACAATCACGACGGCAAGATCGATGTAAAGGACCACGGCAATATCACCAAGGATAATCCTTATCGTTTCTGGATGAACGATGACACTGACGACGGGAACACAGGCGGCGACGATATCCCGACCGGGGGCGGTGGAAACGGGATCGATACTCAAGTTAATGGGACACGGGATCTCGTAGATTTCTTTCCCGTCTTTTTGGACATCAAACGGTTGCTGGAGATTTTGCCCTCGGACAAATTTGACTACTCGCTCGCGTGTGAGGATCCCTTTTTAAACTACGTCGCGACGGATTTGAGGCCCGAGACGGTGCGGGAATACCTGACGAAGCTGGACTCGACTACTGGCGAACTCGACAGCGCCGGAGTGCTTTCGAATCAACCGATTACGCGGATCGTTAGGGAGGGCCATAAGCTAAACACTGATTTCCTCGATAAAATTCAAAACGAAGGCAAAGGCGTTATTTTGGTTGAAGCCTGGTCACGAGTGACGCATCCGCTCCGGCTAAAAGTAATCAGGCACGACACTGGCGAGTTAGTCACGCAGGTTGAACTCCCGTTGAGCATCGATGGTGTGGAGAAGATGTATCGCCACGTCAATTTCTTATACGTCGATAATGCTGAGGGCGGCCGACTTACCGAAACGCGCGAACCGCCGAATTATCCAGATAACCTTACTAGCGACAAAACGTTCGTCTTCGTCCACGGCTTTTACGTTTCGCCCGATGAAGCACGTGGTTGGAATGCGGAGATGTTTAAGCGGATGTACTGGACCGGCTCAAAAGCCAATTTTATCGGCGTTACGTGGCACGGAGATGAGACGAACGGGACGACCATTCCCGATTATCACAAGAATGTCGATAATGCGTTCGCGACCGCGGAGCATCTAGCCGCTGTTTTAAGAAACCTTGGCCCAAATGTCACGGTTGCGGCGCATAGCTTGGGGAACATCGTCGTCAGCAGCGCAATTCAGGATTGGGGCGCAGCACCTGCTGCGTATCTCATGATTGATGCCGCAGTACCGCTGGAAGCTTATGACGGAGCTGCGCCGACTGCTAGCGCAATGATCCATCCCGATTGGATTAATTACCTTAATGCTCCCGATTCACATCACTCGGTGGCCGATCGGGTGTTTGCTAGCGAATGGTATTTAGATCCAGAGTTTCCACCGGGTGACGCCCGCAGGAGCCTCACCTGGCGTGATCGCCTCGGCAACGTCGGCGCAAATACCTATAACTTTTATTCCAGCAGTGAAGACGTCTTACGGAAGCATGAAGGAGATCCAGGGGTAGAGGATGTTGTTGAAGTCGCCCTAACCGGCGGCCGCTACTCATGGACGCTCCAAGAGAAGCTTAAAGGTCGCCAGGTTTCGGTCGCGGTTGGTCATCTTGGCAGTACTTACGGCGGCTGGTTATTCTCGCTCAACGTTTATCCGCCTGGTCCTACTCCGCCCGAACAAGCATCACAGCTTTCCGATGTCAGCCTTATGAGCAACCCTGTTTTTGACCCCGGGTTTACGCTTCGAGTTGATCCGCCCCCTCCGAATAACCAACCACCGCCAAAAGACATCCATCCCGGCGCGCCGGATTGGATCATCGATTTGACGGATCCTACAAAAGGTAGCTCAACCGCCCAAGCGCACGCCAACCAGCTAATAGCGGAAATGTTCCCCGCGCGAACACTGCCCGCTGGAGCAAACAGGATGGCTTCCTTTGAGGACCGAAATTTTGACATGCCACTCTTTGCTATAAGCGAAAAAACTCTGTGGCCTCGCAGGGACACGTACCACGACGTAATTGAATGGCGTCACAGCGATTTCAAAGAAATCGCGTATTCACATTTACATACGCTTTTTGAAACCTTCACAAGAATTGGACAACTAAATCAGTGAGAAAATCTACCGTGGTCTTTTTCGTAATCGCGACATCTGTGGGAATAGCACAGCAGATTCGCGAACTCCCGACTGCAAAGATTACGATCCGGGCTGTCGATGAAAGTCGACAGTCGCTTCCAGGTGCAGCCGTTACTATAAGCTTCGAGCAACCAATTCCAAAGTGGGGTGGCGGTGATGCTTTAACTATCAAGGGAATTACGAATATTGACGGCGACTTTGGTGCAAGCGGCCACTCGTTTGATACCAAGGGTGGTCAAGTAACAAAAGAAGGGTTTTATCCAGGTTGGGCGCGATCTGTTAAGTTTGAGAAGGCGCTCGATGGTAAGTGGCAGCCGTGGAACCCGAGGGTCGAAGTGATTTTAAAGAAGATCGTCAATCCGATTCCGATGTATGCGCGGCATATCGAGACGCAGATACCTGCGCTCGACGCCGCTGTTGGATTCGACTTACTTGAGTCGGATTGGGTTGCGCCGAGTGGACATGGCAAAGTAAGTGACTTAATTTTCAAAGTAAGTAAGCGAGTCGCATCCTTTCATGACTTTGGCTCAGAATTGCAGCTTACGTTTGCTAACAACGGGGATGGTGTACAAGCGATGCCGCCAGATAAGAGTGGAAGCGAGCTTCGATCCCCGCATAGCGGACCCGAACTAGGCTACGGCGCGTCGATATCTCTATTGCAGGGAAACTCTAAAGAACATGGCGAGTACGGGACGAAAGGTGATAATCAAGGCTACTTTATTAGGGTTCGCACAGTGATGGACTCGCGCGGGGACGTCGCCAGCGCGCTTTATGGCAAAATCTATGGCGGGATCGAGTACTTTCCAGTTTCATACAAGACTGCCAAGCTTCGTTTCACCTACTACCTGAATCCTACGCCTAACGATCGGAACATTGAGTTTGATCCGAAGCGAAATCTTTTCACAAATTTAAAGGACGACGAGCGGGTGACGGCACCGTAGGAGCATGGAGCCGGGAGCTAGGAGCAAATCCGACGTCTGACCACTGACCACTGACCTCTGTTATCAGTTATTGGCGTTCAGGGCTTCGCTTGGGAACACTTTCAGAATTGGACGTTGGGCGTTCCTCCTTCGCCTTTGGCTACGGCGAGACAAGTGAGCGCCTGCCACGCCGAAGCCGTCGGCGTAGGCGGGTTCGACCTTGGCCTCCGGCTCGGAGAGAGAAGCCGAAATGAACAAGCAGCTCCAAGGGGCAACTCGTGAACGGCGGGCCTTTTCGACTCGAATAACCATTAACAGATAACAAATAACTGGCGGCGATCGCCGCGTCCTAGATTAAACCCAGCGCCTGTACAGTTGGGCCGTCGACGATTCCATTGGCCTCCAACCCGTAGTCTCGCTGATACGCACTTATCGCGCGGCGTGTCGCCGGACTGAGCGAGCCGCTTAGGCCACCTTCGTAGTAACCCAGGTCTTTGAGCGCACGCTGCACATTGAGGATCACCTGGTCCGGCAACAGGTTGCCGTACGTGTAGATCGGCCCGTCATAGTCATAACTCTCGTAGTTGGGATCGTACCCCCATGCCGGGCACCAATAGCCCGCGTCCCAATAATAGTATCCGCCTCCGACAAGAACGATGGTAGTAAAATGCTCCTTCCACCAAAAACGAGTATGCCGGTCATGTCGGTACCGGCGGAGCGCCTCTGAGTAACTGGCGAGATTGGCGCTGGCGGGTTTTCCGGCGCTGACATTTTTTGCCGGCGTCTGCTGAACTTTGGGCGGCGTGGGCGGAACATAAACACGAGCTGGTTTTGGACTCCGTTGCGGGACTGGGGCTGCAGTCTGGCCTGGTGAAGCCTGCTGACCGTTTAGCGCGGGCGCCGAGACGATCGCAAGCCAAAGCAGTGGAGGAAGAATTAGCCACCTCATGTCTCTTGGACATTCGGGCAGTTCATTTTATTCGGCAACTTAATCTGCTTAAAAGCTGAAATACTGAAAAGTGGGGCTTAAAGGTTATCAGTTATCAGTTATCAGTTATCAGTTATCAGTTATCGGTTATCGGTTATTCGCGGCAGAGATTGTCAACTCTGACAACCATTAACTGATAACTTATTAACTCTGCGGCCATGGCACGCAATTAACTGGCCGCCGCTAGCGGCGCCTCGCCCGCCTTGACCGCGGCCGCGTGCCGTGGGATAATCCCACCATGACTTTAAGGGCGGACAGCAAAAAGCGAGTGGTGCTTCCCGGCGCAGCGCCGGGCGATGTCTTCACATGCGAGGAGACGAAACAAGGATTGTTGCTGCGACGCATTTATCACCCCGGACCTAAAAAGAATATGACAAAGAAACAGGTTTTGGCAGCTATCCGCAGCTGGAAAGCCATTCCGGCAATGAGTTGGGAGGAACTTCGTAAGCTGACGCGGGAGCCGTGATTTTGTTCGACACAAATGTCGTTATCGACGCGCGGCATCAGTCCACACCTTACGGCGCGCGGTCGGCGGCTCTCGTTGCCGAGGCGGTGTCGAACGGTGACGCGGCGATCAACGCGATTGTTTTCGCTGAGCTCTGCGTTGGTCAGACCGAACCTGCAGCTGTAGAATCCGAACTTGTTGCGGCAGGATTTAGCATTCTGGATGTTCCCGCGGCTGCATCCCTGATCTGTGGCCAGGCATACACGCAGTATAGAATTGCGCGGCGAAGGTCTCGTGGCAGCGACGCACCACGAACGCCATTGCCCGACTTCTTTATCGGCGCACACGCTCAACTGATGGGCTGGAAGCTGGCCACGCGCGACACCGAACGCTACCGACTCTACTTTCCTAAGGTCGAATTGATCGAACGGTAAAAGACCGAAAAGCCGAAAAGCCGAAAAGCCGAAATACTGAAATACTGAAATTCTGAAAGGCTGCCTCCGGCTCCGTAGAGTCTACGGCTCGGAGAGAAATACTGAAATCCTGAAATGCTGAAATAAATATGCGATTATCAGAAGAGTTCCGGAATCAAACAAAGAGGTGCGCTCAGAAACTGATAAGGCGAAACTGCAGGCGTTCATGGCCGCTCTTGGGGATCGTGTGCGCGGGCCGGCGCGGATTTATTTCACCGGCGGTGCCACTGCGCTTCTTCATGGCTGGCGTTCCAACACGATCGATGTTGATCTTAAAGCTGAACCTGAGCCGCCCGGATTATTCGAGGCACTGGCGTCGCTCAAAGACGAACTCGACATCAATGTGGAGCTCGCTAGTCCGGACCAATTCATTCCGGCGCTTCCTAATTGGCGCGAACGTAGTCTGTTCATCGCGCGACACGGCCCCATCGATTTCTTCCACTACGATCCGTACGCACAAGCACTCTCGAAACTCCAACGGCGTCACGAACGCGATCTACACGACGCGCGGTCGATGCGGCGTAGCCGGCTTATTCAAAACGAGCGCTTGTGGGAAATGTTTGACTTGATTAAGTCGCAGTTAATTCGTTACCCTGCGATCGATCGACGGTCTTTCGAAGCTGCTGTCCTGGAATTCTGCAATGAAAATGACTGATTTGCTTCGAGGCCTGCCGGGAGAAGCATTACTGAAGCAGGGTCTTGAGGATTTTCAGTCCGGCCGCTGCACTGTCGCGGCATGTCTTGTAGCTATTGCTCGGCCCCGTCTTGTTGAGGCGGGTTTGATGTCACCGGACGGGGCGGATGTCATTACGGAGCCTGAACGACAGTTGTATCGTTTACTCCGTCAGCGTGACGGCGACGCCTATTCCAGGTACAACGCGTTGCTTCGCGAATTGGTGAGCTTCGAACAGGCACTTGACCTTCGATTGGGAAAAACTGCAAAGCTGAAGCTCTGAAATCGGGGCTCAGTTTCTGAATATCGCGCGCCGCTCATTATTCGAAGACGCGTCCATGTTGCTCGTTTTTGAAAGGCTAGAGCTCTTGAAGAGCGCAGAAGTTGACGAACTGCTCTGGGACTGTGACGGGCTCAGTCGAAGCATCACGAATTTCTCTCGCTCTCTATGAGTCTTTTTGCCTTTCGCCTGGCTCTTGGCTCCCTACACCAATTCATGGAACCTGAATTGCTCATCGAACGGGCCGTAACGTGCGCCGGACGGACGCTCGTGACGCGTTAACGAATAACAGATAACCAATAGATACCCGATAACAAAAAACTAATACTAATAACTGGTAACTTCGGGCGCGGAATCGCGAGCGCCTGTGGCCCGCCTTTTTTGGCACGATTTGTAGGATTATCACTTGACCCTATGTCGGGCAAACGGCTAAATCACGCTAGGCAGAACCCATCAACAGTGTTATGACTCATAAAAGGGTGATGCCCAACCGAATCTTTAGCGAAGCTGAGCACGAGAAATCGATGCTGCGCCAGCTTAAGATCATCATCGTCGTGCTAGTTCTTTCGAACATCGCACTCGGCTGCTTCGGCTTCTATTTTTTGCGCGCCATCGATCGGAAGTATTCGGATTTGATCGACCGGGCAGTTCCGACTCTAAATGATATGCAAACGCTCACGGCGGTCAGCGGGGATGCGATGCGGGCCACCCGCCCGGTCTTGTTTGGTCAGACTACACAGAGCCGGACCGAGGCGGCGCAAAAGGCGCGCCTCGCGCTCGAACGCGATCGTACGCTACGCAACAGCATTCTGAAACGGGAATGGCTTGCCCGCGATACCGATGAGCGGGTGGATTTTCAGAATGCCGGCGAAGATTTTACTCGAGCGGCGGCGGGAGTCATCGGGTTGCTCGAAGCGGGCCAGGCGACCGATGCGCGCCAGCGCCGCGAACAATCGCTGCGGCCGGCGTTCAACCGCTATGTCACTGCCACCACCAAAGCGGCGGATGTGCTGGAGGCGCAAAGCATGAAAACGAGCGATCTGTTTACCGAAAAAACAGTGAGCCTATCCAAGATGATGTTGGCTCTTGGCAGCTGGCCAGTGATGATGATGGGTATCTTCTTAATGATAACGGCCGTCTTTATCATCGCCGTGTTGCTCAAGGTGTTCATCTTCCGCGAGGAGAGCATATAACCGCGTGGCGGTTCCGGGAGCACGGAGGCGGGAGCTCGGAGCCTGGAGCTCGGAGCAGGGAGCAAGGGAGCATGGAGGGAAGAGCCAGGCACAGGCGAAGGACGGGACAATATCTCTCGCAATTCTCAGCAGTTGCGGCATAAGCCTTTCCAAGATTGACTTCGCGAATTTTCTGAACACTTCGCGCCGTTCGACATTTGAAGTCGCCAATGTGCTACTTCTGCTTGGCAACAACGGATATTTAGAGGGTGCCGATCTAGCAGGGCTGCTGGGACGGCTAGAGGAAGAAAGCCGAATGTTGCTCGCGTTCGTCCGAACGCTGAAAGATTCCGACGCTGCCAACTGAACCTCCCTACCTAGCTCCCGGCTCCTTCGCTTCTGCTTAAACGAGAACTGTGGTATTTTGACAGCGTGAAGCGACTCACACCCAGCTCCGCGCTCTATGCTCCGTGCTCGAGGCTCTCCGCTCCCTGCTTAAAATGTGCGGCATAGCGGCAGTCTTTGCTTACGGCGAGGCGGCACCGCCGGTTGATCGCGCGGAGGTCCTGCGCATGCGCGAGCAAATGTACTCGCGTGGGCCCGATGGCGAAGGCGAATGGTTTTCCAGCGACGGTCGCGTCGGTCTCGGACATCGACGGTTGTCGATCATAGATCTCTCGCCCGCGGGCGCTGAGCCGATGTTCAATTCCAACCGATCGCTTGCCATTATTTTCAACGGTGAGATTTACAATTATCGCGAGCTACGCTCGCAGTTAGCTGGGAGAGGTTACCGGTTCAATTCAAACTGCGACACCGAGGTGTTGCTCGCGCTTTACGAGATGCATGGTAGCGATGGGATGCTGGATGAGGTCCGCGGCATGTACGCGTTCGCCATTTGGGACTGGAACAAACAGGGCCTGTTTCTCGCACGCGATCCGTTCGGCGTTAAGCCGTTATATTATTCCGATAACGGCCACACTTTTCGAGTAGCCTCGCAAGTAAAAGCATTGCGCGCAGGTGGTAAGATCGATCTGGCTCCGGAACCGGCAGGCCATGTCGGCTTCTTCCTCTGGGGTCATGTGCCCGATCCCTACACAATGTTTCGCAAAATTCGAAGTCTCCCCGCCGGTCACACAATGTGGGTTGATTGCAACGGCGCACGCTCGCCGCGCATCTACTGCGACATCGGCGCGATTCTCGCAGAATCAGAGGTCAGTGGTCAGAGGTCAGATGCCAGCTCCCCGCTCCGAGCTCCCCGCTCCGAGCTTCTCCGCTCCGAGCTTCTCCGCTCCGCCTTGGCGGAGACGGTCCGCTACCATCTCGTTGCCGACGTTTCGGTGGGAGTCTTCCTATCGTCCGGGCTTGACTCGACAACGATTGCCGCGCTGGCGGCGGAGCAGGGGGGAATTCTTCGGACCGTTACCTTAGCGTTTGACGAATACAAACAGACACCTGAGGACGAATCGCCGCTGGCCGAGCAATTCGCCAAACGCTGCGGCGCAGCGCATCAAACAATTTGGGTATCACGGGCCGACTTTGAAGTGGAGCGCGATCACCTGTTCGAGTCAATGGACAGCCCGACCATTGATGGCGTGAACAGCTTCTTCGTTAGTCTTGCTGCCAAACAAGCCGGTCTGAAGGTTGCGCTATCGGGGCTTGGCGGGGATGAGCTTTTTGCGAGCTATCCGAGTTTTAGCGAGCTTCCGCGTTCGGTTCAATTTTTCAGCGCTTTTCGCCATTGGCGAAGTTTCGGTGCCGGCGTGCGCGTTCTCAGCGCGCCGATTTTGAAACGGTTCACCTCGCCCAAGTACGCCGGCTTGTTCGAATACGGCGGTACATATTCCGGCGCTTACCTGCTTCGCCGCGGATTGTTCATGCCGTGGGAACTTCCGGACTTACTTGACCCGGAAATGGTTCGCGAGGGTTGGCAGGAACTGCAAACCCTGGTTCGGCTCGATGAGACGCTCGATGACATCCGGAACCCTCGGCTTAAAGTTTCGGCGTTGGAGATGAGTTGGTATATGCGCCACCAGCTTTTGCGCGACTCTGATTGGGCCGGGATGGGTCACTCGGTTGAGATCCGAGTCCCATTCGTGGACTTCGAATTGCTGCGAAACATCGCGCCCTTGCTGGCTAGCAAACATTCTCCGACAAAGCAAGATATGGCCCGAACTCCGAGCTCCCCGCTCCCCGCTTCAATTCTGAATCGTAGCAAGACCGGTTTCCAAATCCCAGTGCGTGATTGGCTGCTCGCCCGGTCAAAGTATGAACGGCTTCAGCAAGGTCATTATGGAAGGAATCGAGGGCTGCGCGGCTGGGCACGTGAAGTCTATGCGCATTTTGTGCCCCAAGGCGATGGTGTGTATCAACTTCCCTTTGCTGTGCGGCGGTCACGGCTGCAAGCCGCGATACCGGTCAAGGCAGCGAACGCCAAGTTCCGCATTTTAGTGCTTTTAACTGATGGTTTCGGCGGTTTCGGCGGCATTGCAAAGTTCAATCGCGATTTCATGACGGCGCTGTCGTCCTCTGCGGATGTGGAAAAGGTCATCGCGGTGCCGCGTCTTATGCACGAAAATCCGGGAGCGCTTCCAGCCAAGATTATTCACGTGACTGCCGGGCTGGGCGGCAAACAATCCTACATCTGGACGGTCTTGAAGGCGGCTCGGAAGTTCCGCGCTGCCCGATCTCGCGGCCTTCGTCCAATCATCATCTGCGCTCATATCAACCTTCTTCCGGCGGCAGTCGCCGTGCGACGAATCACGGGGGCCGAATTGTACCTGATCGTGCATGGAATCGATGCCTGGCAGCCGACACGTGACCCGATAGCCAATGCCTGTTTTGGACAAGTGGACGATTTCATCTCAGTGAGCGCGGTTACGCGTCGGCGATTTTTGCAATGGTCCGGATTGCGTCAAGACCAAGGAATTGTATTGCCAAATTGTGTAGATCTGGTGGCTTTCAAGCCGGCACCCAAATCCATCGAATTGATTCAACGGTATCAATTAGATGACGATCGCATATTGCTTACGCTCGGGCGTCTCGCCTCAGAGGAACGTTACAAAGGTTTTGATGAAATAATCGAATGCCTGCCGGATATAGGAAAGGCTGTTCCTAACGTCACCTATATCATCGCGGGGGACGGACCAGATCGGCCGCGCTTGGCGAGCAAGGCCCAGTCACTGGGCCTTCGAGTGTGCGACTACTCATCCGCTATCGATCGAAACGGCGCTCCACCCACTGTGGAATCCGAACCACGAAGAAACGATCAAGCCATAGCCCCACGGGTCATCTTTGTTGGTCGAATTGGAGAGGAGATAAAAGCAGATCATCTGCGGTTGGCCGATGTCTTTGTCATGCCGAGTTCCGGTGAAGGATTCGGGATCGTTTTGCTCGAGGCAATGGCCTGCGGGATTCCCGTCATCGGAAGCAGGGTCGATGGAAGCCGCGAAGCTTTGCGGCAGGGGAAACTCGGACGGCTGGTTGACCCCGCGAATTCGTCTGAGATCAAAGAAGCTGTCATCGCCAGTTTAACGTCTTCGAAGCCCGATCGGCTACGCGCCATTCCGGGCGTCGAGTATTTTTCGAAGGAGCGTTTCGAGGAACGGGTGCACGCGATTGTGCGTACCCTTCGCGGCGAACAGGCTCAATCGGAAGATAGCGTTCGATCACTGCATCCGCCGTTTGAGTCTCCTCGCAAAGAAACGTTCGTTGGCGCGCTCGCCGAAAACGATGGTCGACCCGCGGAGAGGCAGAAGATGGGAGATTGGAGTTAGGAGATCGGAGCAGAGACAGAATATTGGAAATTCTCTATCCTCCATCTTCCGCTACTATGTGCGACTATGACTATGACATTTGAAGATTTGGATGCGTGGAAAAAGGTGCGAGAACTCGTGAACGTTGTTTACGAAATCACTCGGCGCGGCTCATTGAACAAAGATTTTGGCCTATGCGGACAGATTCAACGGGCGGCCGTTTCCGCCATGTCCAACGTGGCTGAAGGGTTTGAACGCCAGCATTCCGCCGAAAAGCTTCAGGCTTACAACGTTGCACGCGCTTCATGTGGCGAAGTCAGATCGTTGCTTTATGTAATCGAGGATAATTTTCCGGAGAGCGCTTCGGCCGCTGCCATTCTGCGCGATGAGGTTGTCTCCGTCGGCAAACTTGTAAGCGGCCTGATCCGGTCTACTGAAAAGCGTAGAGCTGCGCGCCGGCCGAGGCGCTAACTCCCATGTCCCAACTTCCAACTTCCATTACTAATTCATGGACCATGAATTAATCATCGAAGCCGGTCGAACCGAACGCAATTACTGGCGCGACCTGTTCCGGTATCGGGAGCTGTTTTATTTTCTCGCCTGGCGCGATGTGCTCGTGCGCTACAAACAAACGGTGATCGGCATTTTGTGGGCGGTGTTGCGCCCGCTGCTCACAACGGTCGTTTTCGTGTTCGTGTTCAGCCGGATCGCCAAACTGCCGACCGAAGGCGTGCCCTATCCGGTGATGGTCTTTGCCGCCATGTTGCCGTGGCAACTCTTCGCCACTTCGTTGAGCG
>Ga0207109_1197_pt1 | contig 13634 bp, 13 predicted proteins | sample Alteio_BWMinHeat_73_FD_153584 | JGI IMG/M metagenome (GOLD analysis project Ga0207109, IMG submission 153584) | Enriched cells from forest soil in Barre Woods Harvard Forest LTER site, Petersham, Massachusetts, United States -... | ecosystem: Environmental > Terrestrial > Soil > Temperate forest >... | reverse complement strand
GCCGGCGATGAAAAATACGGTAATAAAGAATACAATAAGCAACTGCGTGCGTATGGTTGCAAGCGTTTGTTTTTACACGCTGCTTCACTAAAATTTACACTGCCTGCTATACAACAGGCTATTTCGGTTAAAGCCGAATTGGATGAGGATTTGAGCGGATGTTTGGAAAAACTCTCCAGCTTTTGACACATACCCTTGTTCTCGGGATAATAGCGCACTCAAATTTCTTTATTTAAGGTATTTTACTATGGCTGTACAAAAATCACGTAAATCGCGTTCCCGGCGTGGCATGCGCCGCGCGCATGATGCTCTTAAACCCCAGGCTTTTTCTGTCGATGCTACCAGCGGAGAAATGCATCGCCGGCACCATATTACGGCAGACGGTTATTACCGCGGGCGCAAGGTTATTGATAAAGCACCGGTTGAGGATTAGCTTCTCTTGTTGGTGAATATCATCGCGGTTGATGCCATGGGAGGCGATCACGGGCCATCTGTGACGGTTCCGGCTGCGTTGTACAGTTTGCAACAGTATGCTGATCTGGGTTTAATTCTGGTAGGTGATCAGGAGGTACTTCGCCATCATCTTACCGAGCACCAGGCTAGTGAGACTGTGCGCTTACAAATTCATCATGCCTCGCAACAAGTAGAGATGGATGAATCTCCAGCTACGGCTTTACGCGGTAAAAAAGATTCTTCCATGCGGGTGGCTATCAATCTTGTCAAACAGGGAACTGCTAAAGCATGTGTCAGTGCGGGTAATACCGGCGCTTTGATGGCGACTGCTAAGTTCGTATTAAAAACTTTACCTGGGATTGACAGGCCGGCAATTATTTATTCGATGCCTACCATGCAGGAGAATACCTGTGTTCGTCTATTGGATTTAGGCGCGAACGTGGATTCTCAGGCTGAGCATTTATTGCATTTCGCTATCATGGGTTCTATTCTGGCTTCGGCCGTCGATGGCATAAAGAATCCCACTGTAGGATTATTGAATATAGGTAAAGAAGGCATCAAAGGCAACGAACAAGTTAAACAGGCGGGACAATTATTTTCCGAGAATAAAGCGATTAATTATATTGGCTATGTGGAAGGCGATGATATTTACAAGGGCATAGTAGACGTTGTGGTTTGTGATGGCTTTGTCGGCAATGTGGTATTGAAAGTTACGGAAGGCATGGCAAAGTTGATTATTCATTATATGCGCAATGCGTTTAATCGTAATTGGTTAACCCGTTTATCCGGTGTGGCGGCGTTGCATGTCTTAAAAAGTTTTGCCCGGCGTATCGATCCGGCGCATTATAACGGCGCAAGCCTGATAGGATTGGAGGGAATGGTTATCAAAAGTCACGGTGGCGCGAATAAAATGGCTTTTGCGAATGCTATTCAGGAAGCAAGACTTGAGGCGCGTACGGATATTCCGCAGCTTATTCGTGCGCGTGTGAGTGAACTGCTACAAAAAAGCGCTATGGGAATTTAAAAATCGTGTTTAAGAAAATCACTGGGATTTTTTCAGGCGAAGATTAGATCTCGCAAGGTTTGATCATTGGGCCTGGCGTATCAGGTGGTTGATAGTTTGGTAAATAGTTGGGTGGTGGTAATGGTTGTGTTGGCGGTGTCGGTTTTGGCTGAAAAGTAGCTGCGTAACAATCAGGTGCTTTTTGTTTCTGTGGCTGGATGATTTTTAAAATGCTGTCAATGAAAGCCAATCTTGAAGGAAGCCATTTTTCTAAGAAAAAAGTTTCTCCTCGCGTTCTGTCTTTTGGGTCCACGGTTTGAATTATTGCTTGTATATTTTCATAACCCATTTTCGCGCTTATAAAATTTTCAATTCTCTGTGAAAATATTAAATTAGGGTTATTAATAATCACTTGAAATTTTTCTTGGGCTGTATTAAAAAGATCATTGACTGTTACCCCTACTCTTAGTTCTTCTTTTGCTTCTGGCAGTCTTGAAAGCAAGGTTCGGAGGTTTTGTATTCTCTGTGGGTTGGCGTTGTTTAATGATTCTTTTTCTAGGTCTGTTCTTTTTTCTTCGGGTATAGTTCGCATAGCGACGCTTGCTTCTTCAAACCTGGCTATTGCCAACCCGTATGTTGCACCGCTAACGTTATGATTGTTATTTATTTCATCAAGAAATACCTGGCCCTTTGTTTTAGAAGTAACCACTAATTCTCTTAGATTTTGAACTTCTTTTTCTGCCTTTTTCTCTGCTGCTGGTGGCGTAGTTGGGCGTTGTCCATGGGATGACGAGGCAGGTACTATAGCTTTTGTGTCAAGAGCTGTTGCAGACGTACTCTTAAATGCTAGTGCTGCCTGATAATATTTTTTTGCTTCGGCAAAGGCGCTTTCTGCAGCTGTATAGTCTTTTCTAGCGTGAGCCTCGATAGCGAGTTTCGTATAATATTCTGCATCTTTTAATTCACCTGGTTGTGTCACCGCGGGTGATGGCGATGGTGAGTGAGAAGCAACAGGAGGTGGTACATCGTGAGCGGGTAGTGGTGAAGTAATTTGTGAAATGGCTGATGCTTTCGCGTCTTGTTCCTCTCGGACAATAACTGTGTATTTTCCTGCGTGTTCTTTTTGCATAGTTTCATATCTTTTTTTGCACACGGCTAATAAGCATTTATCTTCTGTTGTTCTTTCACTTTCAGGAATAGCTTCAAGCATTTTAATGGCGTCTTGATAACCTGCTCCCGCGAATAAAATACATTTTTTGAATTTTTCTTTGTGTTTTCTTAAGAATGCCATCTGTGCTAGATAGTCATAATTATCGGCTTCCTCTTGAAGCTTTTTTGCTAGGTTTCTTCTAGCAAAGTTTGCGTTTTGAGAAGCTGCTGTTGAACTCGTATGTTTTTTTGCGGGTTGCTCTGGAGGTATAAAAATATCGAGGGTTTTTTTTCTCGCAGTGAGAATTTGGTATTTAAATGTGACTTCTAATAATGACTGATAGTCTTCTTTTGTTCTTTTATTTTCTGGAATGGCTACAAGGAATTTACCTGCGTTTTCATACTGGGTAATAGCACGTGTCAAATCTGCCAGGGGCTCTTTTGTTTTTGGCAATATTTTTGGATTATTTACTACTGCTTTAAAGTCGGCATCTGAATAATAGTAAAATTCTTTTTCCCAGGCTTCGAAGTGTAACTTATAGGCCCGTCTGGCTCTTTCTAGGCAGGTTTTTGCTTCTTTTTGATTGTGTTCTAATTCTTTTGTCTCTACACCCTGCGAAGCAAGTATTGTTTTTGCCTTGAGCGGTAATAAATTATCTCGTGTTATTGCTTCGGTGATATAGAGAGAGAGTCTGGCAAGGACTCGCTGGCTGTCTTTACAATATTTGAGTGATTTTTCATTTTTCTCGTTTTTTTCACCGAAACGGATTATGGCTGTTTGAAGCGCTCGCTCGGCACGTAAACATTCTTGCCGAGCTTCTGTCTTGTCTGTATTCATTAACTTCAGTGCGTTTACGTGGTGGTGTATAGCTCTGGTTAGAGCTATGTCTGCTATATCATGATCGAATATTTTTTCTTCTCCATCGGGACCGAGAGGATGTTCTGGTTTTGTGAGTTCTGCTTGCCAATTATTTAAGAAGTTCTCGGTTGTTTTTAGGTTTTCTTTTTGCTTGTTTAGTTCTTCGCTGTATTTGGGAAAAAGAAAATGTTTTTGTTTTTCCCTGTCAGGAATAGTCTCCAGAAGTTTTATACATTCTTGGAAACGTCTTAAAGCAGCCAAGCCTGTCTTAATTTTATTTAAGGGGTCCTCCCAATAAAGGCGATAAAAATTTTTCATAGAGAGATGATCTGCTTCGCGTAGAAGGTTATATAGCATTATTTCTTTTGTTTTTTCTTCGCGTGTTTGAGAGATTCGTCGAGTGCTGGATTTTGCCTCTGGTATTATTTTAAGTTTTTCTTTCTCTAAGTCTAAGTTAGTTAAAAAATTATCAATAGTTTCTTGTGCTTCTGGCGCCATTTCTAACCAAAGAATTTCATCTTCTGTTCTCTTTTCCACAGGGATCTTTTCAATAGTTTGTTGCATCAAGGAGCCAGCTTTTTTTGCTTTTTCTAGCAGATTTCTTATCTCGTCATATCGAACAGCTTGACCGGCTTCTTGCATCCAGCTGTCGTGATCTTTTTTAAGACGGAGTACTACATCGTGAGTTTCTTCGTCCAAAGATAGAGCCAGCATAATCATATCCTCATTTTTGTTAAAAATTTTAAACTTCTTATGAATGTCTTAATGAGTATTTTATCAATTGAATATTAAGGCTTTCTTAAATCCAGAAAAGTTAATTATTTTCTTTAACTTTGAGTATAGGATAGGTTTTGAAAAAAACTCGGGATTTGAAAGTCTTATACGCTTCTGATATAAATATAAACATAAAAAACCTAAAAAAGTACGCCCGGTATTGATGAAGTGAAAGCCTGTGATAATTTTTCAGATTAGGGAGATTTAAAAACCGTGTCTAAGAAAATCGCTATGGTTTTTCCAGGCCAGGGTTCGCAAGCAATAGGAATGCTAAAAGAACTGGCTCTGACATTTCCGTCTGTGATTGAAACTTTCAGGGAAGCCTCTGAGGTATTAAATTATGATCTCTGGAAATTGATTCAAGAAGGTCCCGTAGAAATAATCAATCAAACAGCGCATACGCAACCTGCTTTATTAACCGCCAGCGTCGCGCTATGGCGTGTCTGGTGTGATCATCAAAATCAACAGCCTAGTTTATTAGCCGGTCATAGTCTTGGTGAATATTCTGCGTTAGTGTGTGCGCAATCTATTAATTTTACAGATGCTGTGAAACTTGTCGCGGAACGTGGACGTTTTATGCAGGAAGCTGTGCCCGAAGGCCAGGGCGCAATGGCAGCGCTGGTAGGGCTGGACAATAAACAGGTGGAAGAAATTTGTGCGCAGGCCGCGCAGGGAAAAATTTTAGCGCCGGCGAATTATAATGCGCTGAGTCAAGTTGTGATCGCGGGTGAAAGCGAGGCGGTGAATCGCGCTATTCATTTGGCGCAGCAGGCAGGCGCTAAATTGGCGAAGCGTTTGCCCGTGAGCGTGCCGTCGCATTGTGCTTTGATGCAAGTCGCGGCAGAACGTTTATCAGCATTTTTACAAAACATTTCTTGTGTTGTTCCTATTATTCCCATTGTTAATAACGTCGATGTTATTACACAAAAAAATCCTGGGCTTATTAAAGACGCTTTAATAAGACAGTTGTATAATCCGGTACGTTGGGTAGAAATTATTCAAGTTATGGCAAGCCAGGGAATTGAAATAATCATTGAATGCGGCCCCGGTAAAGTATTAGCCGGTTTAAATAAGCGTATTCTGCCTGCGATACCGACGTTGAATATAAACGACCTGGCGAGTTTAAATCAGGCGCTGACAGAAGTTAATAATTAAAATTTATAATAAAATCTTTTCAAAAAAATAATTTTTTTATATCTCTTTAGGCGTTGGGGCTTGATACGATGGCAGCGGATCTGGTTCTTGATACACTGGCGGTGGTGGGGTTGGTTTATGATAATAACTACCCCCATAATTAACGGGTGCTGATTGCGGCGATTTGGCTGAAGTTGCGTTTGCGATTAATGGGAGCTGCGGAAGGAAGTCTAGCATTCTGGTGAAAAACTCTACTCTTTTTGGAAGCCATTCTAATATGGCTATTTCTGTTTCTGTTCTTTGACTTTCAGGGATTACTCTAAGAGTTTCTCGTGCCTGTATATACAAAAGCTGCGCAGGTTTATACTGATTAGTATCTTGCTTTTGAATAATAGCGGTAAACGCGTGTGTAGCGTTAGTGAAATGCTGGTTAAATTGCTGTCTTAAGGCGTTCGTTTTCGCATCATCTAAACAGTGGGGCTTCTTTGGGCTAGACGCCAACTTTATAGCATCTTCACAGGTTTTTATTTGTCTTAGATTCTCTGCTTTTAATGATGCTTTTACTGCAGAATTTTTTTCATCTGGAGGCAGAACCAGTATAACTGCATAGGCTTCTTCGTATCTTGCTTTTGCTATGAGGTGGCATGTGAGAAAGTTATTGCCTTCTATATTTGCTTTTTCTATAGACTCTTTCGCTTCTCGGATAGAGAGATCGATTAATCCTATTAGGTTTTGTATTGTCTCTGGCTTGGCTGGCTGCACGGGCGGCGGAGCTGCAGGTGCTTTTAATTTATCTGCAGCAACCGCGCTTGCTGTAGGCTTAAGCAGCGAAATAAGAGGTAACAGTTGATCGATAAAGTTTAATCTTTCGGGAATAATCCATTGTAATAAAATAGCTTCTTTTCCTGTTCTTTGATTTTCAGGGATATTTGTAATAGTCGTTTGTGCTTGTTTATAATTTTCTCTTGCTAACCGGTAATTTTCCTGATCGGCTTTAGCCTGATCAAACAGACGTTGGGCTCTATTTAACACACTATCGATTGCTTTTCTGGATGTTTCTATTTTTTGATCGAGTTTGACTGCTTGTGCGGCGGGTACAGTTTGTTTGAAATGCTTTAGAAGTTCATCAACGGTTGTTATTCTAAGTGGATTAGCTTCTAGGAATGATTTTTCTTCCGCTGGTGTTCTTGTATTTTCCGGAAAAAAATGCATAGCTGCTTGGGCTTCTTGGTATTTTGCTTTTGCCCTCTCATAGGCTTTAACCCGTTCACCCGGGTTACCACTTGTGTTCCCTGTTTCCGCAAATCTCTGGGCGTCTTCTTTAGAGGAACTAATTAATAGCCTTAATTTATCTATTGGCTCTTGTTTGGCTTGCTGTACGGTCGGATCTATTTTTGTGCCGACCACTACTGATGATGGTATAGCTGCGTTAGCAGTTTTTTTCGAGATGTGCTTATTAAGTTTTTCTGCTTTATCCAAAACGTCTGCGAATAAATCAGAGTTTATATTTTGACCTAAGTCGTTTAACGCTGTTATAACCTCGATTGCTTTTTCATAATTTTCTTTGGCAGATTGAAACAACAGTAGTACTGATCCAGGCTCCGCTTTTAGATCGCCAGCAAGGCTCTTGGCATTAGTAAAACATTGATTAGCGGTGTTTAAGAAAGAGTCTAATTCTTGTTTTTTTATTGCTATTGTTTTTGCATCTGCTGGTTGAGTAGCCTGTTTGTTATTTACTACAGATTGATTTTCATCGACGGGGGACAGACCACCTGGGATACCAGCCATCATATAGCCTCCTTATCTTGTTATAAATTTGGTATTAATTATTTGTAAAAATTTAAATTTAATAAACCTATCTTAATACTCGAATATTAAGGTTTCCTTAAATTCAGAAAAACTAATTATTTTCTTTGAAGAAAGCCCGGGATTTGAAAGCTTTATAGGCTTCTGATATAAGAATAGAAAGTTAATTTTTAAAATACGGAGTAATTACCATGCAAATTTTAAAAGATCAAATCGCTTTAGTCACCGGTGCTAGCCGTGGCATTGGCTGGGCGATTGCACTGGAATTAGCGAAGCAAGGCGCTTTTGTCTGGGGAACGGCGACGACTGAGCAGGGCGCTGAAAAAATTTCGGCTTTATTTGAACAGGAAAATCTCTTGGGTCAGGGATGTGTGTTAAACGTCACGGATTCGACTTCAGTAACAAACGCCCTGGCGCTTATTAAAGAATATAAAAATGCGCCGAGTATTTTAGTGAACAATGCGGGTATTACGCGTGATAATCTCTTGCTGCGAATGAAAGACGACGAATGGAACGCCGTGATTAATACTGATTTAACAGCCGTATTTCAGTTGACTAAATTGTGTTTAAAAGACATGTTAAAAGCGCGTTTTGGACGGATTATTTCCATAGGATCTGTCGTAGGCAGCATAGGGAACGCAGGTCAGGCTAATTATGCAGCGGCTAAAGCCGGTCTGACGGGTTTTAGTAAAGCGCTGGCTCAGGAAGTGGCCAGCCGCAACATTACCGTCAATATGATTGCGCCGGGTTTTATAGAATCGGATATGACGAATGTTTTGACAGACGATCAGAAAACCATGCTTTTAGCGCGTATACCCGGCGCCCGCTTAGGTCAGCCCGCAGATGTTGCGTATGCCTGTGTTTTTCTGGCTTCGCCCGCGGCAGGTTATATTACCGGCCATACCTTACACGTCAATGGCGGCATGTTTATGGAATAACCTGTTCTATGCTATTGCGTTCGTGGCTGAATTGACTAAACTAAGCACCCATATTTATCTTTAATTTATCTTTAAAATTTGTCTTTAAATTTATTTTTATTTATTTTTCAATTTTTAATCAAATCCTATAGGAGTATAAACTTTGAGCACTATTGAAGCGCGTGTTAAAAAAGTTATCGTTGAACAACTCAGCGTTAAAGAAGAAGAAGTCAAGCCGGAATCTTCTTTCATAGATGATTTAGGAGCTGATTCTTTGGATACAGTGGAACTGGTTATGGCGTTGGAAGAAGAATTTCACGTCGAAATTCCAGATCAGGCAGCGGCGGAAATTCGTACAGTTCAGCACGTAATTGATTATGTCGTTGAACGTGTTCCGGACAAACAAGCTTAATCTTTTTTGGCTGGCTCATGACGAAACAACGCGTAGTGGTGACAGGGCTGGGAATGGTAACGGCGCTGGGCTTATCCGTAAAAGAAACCTGGCAAGGGATATTAGCGGGTAAAAGCGGTGTGCGGCCGATTGAGAGTTTCGATGCTTCCGCTTATGCCTGCCACTTCGCCTCTTCTGTCAGGAATTTTAATCCGGAAGATTACCAATTATCCGGAAAAGACGTCAAAAAAATGGATTTGTTTATTCAATACGGCATGGCTGCTGCTATTGAAGCTATCGCGGATGCGGGTCTTACGGTATCTGAACACAATGCAGATCGTATGGGTGTTGCCATAGGTTCAGGCATCGGCGGTTTAATCCTGATAGAAAAAACCCACCAAGCATTGATGGAAAAAGGACCTCAGAGGATTTCTCCTTTTTTTATTCCCGGCAGTATTATTAATATGATGTCAGGACAGCTTTCGATTCGCTATGGTTTCAAAGGGCCTAATATCGCGATTGTCACAGCTTGTACCACCGGCACCCACAACATTGGCGAAGCTGCGCGTATCATTGCCTATGGGGATGCCGATGTGATGATTGCCGGTGGCACTGAAATGGCTTCTTGTCCCCTGGGTTTAGGCGGATTCGCCGCTTGCCGCGCCTTATCAACCCGCAATGATGCGCCTGAACGCGCTAGCCGTCCCTGGGATAAAGATCGCGACGGTTTTGTATTAGGCGATGGCGCTGGAATTTTAGTCTTAGAATCGTATGAGCACGCTAAGCAGCGCGGCGCCAGAATTTATGCTGAATTGAGTGGTTTTGGTATGAGCGCAGACGCTTTTCATATGACCTCGCCCGATCCTCAGGGATTGGGCGCGATGGCTGCGATGAAAAACACATTGCGCGATGCCCACGTGAACCCTGAACAAGTAGATTATATCAATGCGCATGCTACCTCGACACTGGCGGGTGATGAATTGGAAGCCCGCGGAATCAAACAGGCTTTTGGCGCGCACGCGGCGAAATTAGCCGTCAGCTCTACTAAATCCATGATTGGTCATTTATTGGGAGCGGCAGGTGCGGTAGAAGCCATTTTTTGTATCCTAGCGATTCGCGATCAGATAGCTCCGCCTACAATCAACCTGGATAATCCTGACACAGGGTGTGATCTGGATTTTGTGCCGCATACCGCGCGTCCCATGAAGATCACCCGAGCATTATCAAACTCCTTTGGGTTTGGCGGCACCAATGGGTCATTATTGTTTAGCCGGGTATAGCGCCTCGATCAATATCGGATCAAGCGCATGCGCAAATTAATTTTTTCTTTTATTGTGGGTGTGTTGCTTGGGATTGGATTTTGGTTCGGCACGGCATGGAAAACGTTTTTGACAACCGCTGTTGTTTCAAGCAATCAACCTTTGCATTATATTTTAAAACCCGGTTCTTCTATTAGAACACTGGCGTCCGATCTGCAAGATAAAAGTGTATTAGATAATACAAATTTTTTTATTCTATTGGCTTATTTAAAAAACACTACGCAAAAACTTAAAGCAGGCGAATATCTTTTTTTACCGGGTACTACGCCGGGACAATTGCTCGATCAAATCGTAGCCGGTAAAGTTATTTTACACCGGTTTGTATTTATTGAAGGCTGGACATTTAAACAGCTACTTAACGCAATCAATAATGACCCCCATTTGATTCATACTTTTTATGGACTGAATTCTATTGCTGTTGTCGATAAATTGGATCTACCCTTGCGCAATCCAGAGGGATTATTTTTGCCTGCCACCTATTATTTTACTTTGGGTACGACGGATGTAGGCTTATTGCAGACGGCTTATCAGAAAATGGCGGACGCCTTGGCTAAACTATGGCAACAACGCGCAAACAATTTACCTTATCAAACACCCTATGAAGCTTTAATCGCTGCGTCAATGATTGAAAAAGAAACCGCGCAAGCGCGTGAACGGCCTGTTATCGCGGGTGTTTTAGTACGCCGGCTTAAAAGTAATATGCTTTTACAGATTGATTCTACTTTGATTTATGGCTTGGGAGAAAATTATCCCGGTAAATTAAATAGAACCGCCCTGGCGCAAGATACGCTTTATAATACTTATTTACATCATGGATTGCCGCCGACACCTATAGCAATGCCTGGTCTTGCGTCTATTCAGGCCGCACTGCATCCTGATAAAACGACGCTTTTATATTTTGTGGCGAAAGGCGATGGTACGCATCAGTTTTCAACGACATTGCAAGCGCAAAATCAGGCGGTTACGCGTTTTCAGATTAAAACAAATTTTCCCAAAATCGGTAAAAGATTGTACACTCATCTGTGCGCACACCCCTGGTATTTAAGCAGAAAATTACAAAATTTATTTATACGATGCCAAATAGCCTAACAAAAAATAACTCTCGCGGATGTTTTATCACACTGGAAGGAATGGAAGGTGTCGGTAAAAGTACGCATCAAGCGTTTATTCAACGTTATTTAAAACAAACTGGCCATGCAGTAGTGGTGACGCGCGAGCCGGGCGGTACGCCGATTGCGGAAACTATCCGACAACTCTTACTCAAACGACAAGCGGAAGTTATTATTCCCGAGACAGAATTATTATTACTGTTCGCGGGGCGTGCGCAACATATTAAACACGTGATTCGTCCTGCTTTGAACGCAGGAAAATGGGTGATTTGCGATCGATTTACGGACGCAAGCTATGCGTACCAGGGGGGTGGCAGAGGGGTGTCTATGCAAAAAATCGAAGCCTTGGAAAAATGGGTACAAGCGGATCTGCGACCCGATTGTATTTTATTATTGGATACGCGAGTTAAATTAGCATTAAAACGCATTAAGCGACGCGGTAAACTGGATCGCATTGAAACGGAAGAGGAAGAATTTTTTCAGCGTGTACGAGCCGCGTATTTGGCGCGCGCTGAAAAATTTCCCGGCCGGTATGAAATTATAGAAGCAAGCGCAGCTTTATTAAAAATACAGCGGCGGATTAAATTAATCTTAGATAAGCTAATCAATGATCGACGATAGAACGCACTGGGAATATTTAATAACGCGCCAGCGCAATAATCAGTTGCCCCACGCTTTATTATTAGCAGGCGCTCCCAATGCGGATATAGAAATTTTTGCGCGGAATTTCAGTAATTTTTTATTGTGCGGGCAAAAAATAGATTCAGATAAAGCCTGTGGGACTTGCGGGGCGTGCCTGCTTTTTCAAAACAACACCCATCCTGATTTTTATTGTCTGCAACCTGAAAAAAACAGCAAAATTATTCGTATTGATCAAGTTCGCGAATTGATTACACAGCTCACCCAAACCGCGCATCAGGGGAATTATAAAATTATTGTTATCTATCCGGCGGAGGCGATGCATGTCGCGGCTGTCAATGCTTTATTGAAAACCCTGGAAGAACCCACTCCGAATACTTTGATAATGTTGCTGACTCGGCAGCCTGATGTATTGCCTGCGACGCTGCGCAGTCGTTGTCAGCGGTTGAATTTTTACTCTGGCAAAACCGAATCACCGGAAGATAAAAATCAAGAACAACACCGGCATTTATTAAATGATTTAAAAAGCCTGAGCCAGAATACGGCTGATCCTGTTTGTATCGCAGGAAACTGGATGAAAGAATCTGTGGAAACTGTAGTTAATATATTAATTTCTATAACCATGGATTTGATTCGTTTTAAGGCGGGAGCATCCGCGTTTGTCGATTTACCGCCGGATAAAATAAATACGCTTCAGGTTCTGGAGCAAGTGATTAAAGCGATTAATTTATTTTTATATTTAGATCAGCTTTATTTTCTGCGTTCGGGTAAAATCACTCATCTTAATCAACAATTATTACTGGAAAATTTGTTTTGTACCTGGCATGAATACACCCAATCTCACACTGAGTCTTTTAGATAAGCAAAAAATATTCGCCGCGTATATGCCGTTTATTAAACAAGGCGGTTTATTTATCGCCACGGATAAAATTTATCCGTTAGGTGTTTCTGTTTTGTTGCAGCTTGAATTAAAAGTGCACGATGAAATCGAGCGCTATGCCATAGTAGTAAAAGTAATCTGGGTAACACCAGCGGGCGCGGTGAATAATCGTCCTGCGGGTATAGGGATACAATTGCCCGTTGTTCAAAAAGACTTGCGCGACAAGCTCGAAAATTTCTTACAAGAAATAGCGATGAACGAAGAACTGACGGATACTTTATGATTAAACTCGTTGATTCGCATTGTCATTTGAATATGCTGGATCTTACGGCCTATCACGGTAATTTATCTGCATTGCTCAATGTCGCCCGGAAGAATGGAATAAGTTATTTTCTGTGTGTGAGTACGGAATTAATAAGCTTGCCCGCTATAATAACCATTGCTGAAAATCATACGGATATTTCGGCTTCCGTGGGCATCCATCCTACGGAAACTGTTTCACCCGAACCTACTGTAGAGCAATTGATTCAATTGGCTGCACATCCTAAAGTTGTCGCTATAGGCGAAACGGGTTTGGATTATTGCCGTACCGAGACCGATAAAACAGTCCAGCAAGAACGATTTCGTCGTCATATTCAAGCGGCAAAAAAACTTAATAAACCTTTGATTATTCATACACGTCAAGCACGCGTAGATACTATTCAAATCTTAAAAGAAGAAAATGCTGAGACTATTGGCGGCGTCATGCACTGTTTTACGGAAGATTGGGATATGGCGCAGAAGGCGTTGGATCTAAATTTTTATATTTCTTTTTCCGGTATTGTAACGTTTTCCAACGCGAAGGATTTAAAAGAAATCGCGAAAAAAGTCCCGCTGGATCGCATGTTGATTGAAACCGACGCGCCTTTTCTTGCACCCGTTCCTCATCGCGGTAAACCCAATGAGCCGGCCTATGTACAATTTGTCGCTGAACATATCGCTGAGTTACGCGGTATTTTTATAGAAGAAGTCGCCCGCCATACGACCGACAATTTTTTTAAGTTGTTTATGATTTTGAAATAATCCGAATACGGGCGAGTCGCCCACGCTTCCAATATAAATATAAAATAAAAAAGGTTATTCATGCACATTGACGAATTGTTAGAACTCAGTGTCAAGCGCCGGGCTTCTGATCTGCATCTTTCGCAAGGATTGTCGCCCT
>Ga0207109_1196_pt1 | contig 13728 bp, 12 predicted proteins | sample Alteio_BWMinHeat_73_FD_153584 | JGI IMG/M metagenome (GOLD analysis project Ga0207109, IMG submission 153584) | Enriched cells from forest soil in Barre Woods Harvard Forest LTER site, Petersham, Massachusetts, United States -... | ecosystem: Environmental > Terrestrial > Soil > Temperate forest >... | reverse complement strand
TATCCGCAGGCCCGCACGCGATCGAAATCATGACCTCGCCGGATAGTTCCAGCGCCCCGGTGCAGGTCCGTCTCAACTGGTACACACCCGAACAGCGCACCGCCGACCATGAACACGCCATCGCCGCGGCGAAATCCGCGAAAGTCGCGGTCGTGTTTGTGTGGACGCGCCTGCAGCCGGTCTTCGGCCTGCCCGGCGACCAGAACAAACTGGTCGAAGAAGTGGCGGCCGTCAATCCCAACACCATCGTAGTACTCAACTCCAGTCAGCCTGTTGCATTGCCGTGGGTCGACAAAGTGAAGGGTGTTCTCGAAATGTGGTGGCCCGGCGACGAGGGCGGCTGGTCTACAGCCAACCTGCTGCTCGGCAAGGTTAGCCCCGCGGGACGCCTGCCCATCACCTGGGGCAAGAGCCTAGACGACTATCCCGCCACCGATCCCAAGCACCCCGAGCGCTCCAAGAGATCGTCAAACAAGGAAACACACTACACCGAGGGCGTAAACGTGGGCTATCGCTGGTTCGACAAGGAGAACATCGAGCCGCTGTTCGCCTTCGGCCACGGCCTGAGTTATACAAAGTTCGACTACTCCGACCTCAAGGTCGACAAGGCTGCCAACGGCGGAATCGACGTGAGCGTTCAGATCAAGAACACGGGCCCAATGGATTCCGACGAAGTGCCGCAGGTGTATCTCGGCGCGCCCGGCAACATTCCCGACGGTGTGCAGTTCCCGGTGCGCGCGCTGGTGGGCTTCGATCGCGTCCATCTCGCGCAAGGAGAATCGAAAACGGTCACGATTCATGTCCCCGAGCGGCAACTGCAGTACTGGTCGACGAAGGACGGCAAGTGGGTGCTGGCCAGCGGCAAGCGCACCGTCAGTGTCGGCGGATCATCGCGCGATCTCCGCCTCAACCAGACCATCGACTAACTTCAAATCTGGGTGCCCAGGTCTCGATTCTGAGACCTGGGTGGAACTACAGCTTCAGATAGAAACCCTCAATCCACCCCTGCAGCAACTCCGGCAAGCATCCCATCACGACCACCGCAGCCGAGATCCCCAGCAGCACGACCATCGTCACCGGATGAATGCTGATTTTCTTCGCGCGGTCGGCAGAATCCTCCACCGTCGGCATCACGAAGGCGCGTTTGAGCACCTGCAAATAGTAGTAAAGCGAAACCGCGCTCATCGCCACCGCCAGTGCCACCAGCGCGAACGGAACCCGTCCCGCTCCTACACCCAGCACCACCCCAAACAGATTGAACTTGGCCCAGAAGCCAACCAGCGGCGGAATTCCCGCAAGCGACAGGAACAAGACCAGCAGCACCGCCGCGAGAAGCGGATTGCGTTTGTGCAGGCCGAGGAACGCATCCATGCGATCACTGCCCGTGGCGCGCTCCACCACGCCAACCACCCCGAACGCGCCGATGGTGGTAAGCCCATAAGTAAGGGTGTAGTATAGTACGGCCGTAGCCCCGCGAAAGTAATTCGCGCTCTGGTACGCAGCTGAAGCATCGACGCGGAAATACGCGAACGCCAGCAGTATGTAGCCAGCATGCGCAACAGCGGAATAGGCAAGCAGCCGCCGCACGCTGATCTGCGCCAGCGCGGCTAGGTTGCCGAAGAGCATCGATCCCAGCGACAGGACGGTGAGGACCACGGTCCATGGACCGCGAAATCCTGCGTAGCCAGCCGCCGAAGATGCATTCGCAGCATCAAACACGTGCGAACCGGCAATGCCAATCGAGATCAGCAACGCGAAACTTGCCACTTTTGAAACCGAAGCGATGAATGCCGCGCCCGGCGCGGGTGCGCCTTCATATGTGTCGGGCGCCCATAGATGGAACGGAACTGCCGCAACCTTGAACCCCAGGCCCGCCGCGACCATCACCAGCGACACCAGCAGCAGCGGATCGACGCTGGGCCCATTGGCGCGATGGAGAGCGTGCATCACCTCATCGAGGTTTGTCGATCCGGTGATGCCGTAGAGATAGCTGAATCCGAATAGCAAAAACGCCGCCGACATGCCGCCGAACAGGTAATACTTGATCGCGGATTCGGCACTGCGCCCCGACTGCTTGGCGAACGCGGTGAGAATGTACAGCCCCAGGCTCAGTAGTTCAAGTCCGAGAAAAATGATGAGCAGGTCCTGCGCGGCCGCGATGAGCAGCCCGCCCGCTGCCGACATCAGCACCACCGCAACGAACTCGCCCACATGCCGTGTGAAGACCGAATCGATCAGGAGCAGAAGAGTGAGCCCCGTCAGAACCAGGATTCCGGCCTGTGCCGCGGCGGCGGAATCGATATTCGCAAGCAGCAGGCCGTGCGAATCTCCGACGCCGAATCCCCGCACCCCCTGCGACAGTGACCAGAACTGCGCCCACAGTGCCACGACGCAGCCCAACACGCCCAGCAGCGAAGCGGACAACGCACGCGTCTTCAGCTCAGCCTTACGCAGAAACCCAAGATCAATCACGAGCACCAGGAGTGCCGCGATTTCTAAAACCGTTTCCGGGAGAGTAGCGAGAAAGAGTTGCGCGTAGTTCATTGCAACCCTCCCGCCAGCATCGTCTTCACCGCCGGTTCAATGGCGTTGAGCAAGACGCGCGGATACAGACCGATCCACAAGCTCGCCACGGTCAACAAAACGAATCCTGCGTATTCCGGCCACGTGATGGCCCCGAGATCGTGCCAACCGCCCTTGGGATGGTCCTCGGCGGTCGGCCTCACATCGGAGAAAAAGGCCTTCTGCAGCGCGCGCCAAGTGTAGGCCACGCCCACCACGATTCCGACACCGGCCATCGCGGTCCACCACGGGTTGGCGCGCCACGATCCGGCAAGCACCTGCAGTTCTGCAACGAATCCCGAAAAGCCCGGCAGCCCCATTGACGCCATCCCCGCAATCACAAAAGCCGCCGCCGCGAATGGCATGCGCCGCGCGAGATGCATGCGTTCCAGTTCGGCAAGCTGCCGCGTGTGGGTTCGCTCGTACACGATGCGGCCCACGATCGCAAACAGCAGGCCCGCGAGCACCCCGTGCGAAAACATCTGCAGCACCGCGCCGGTCATGCCGATCTGATTGAGCGTCATAAGCCCCAGCAGCACGAACCCCATGTGGCTCACGCTCGAGTAGCCGATGACGAATTTGAAGTCGCTCTGTACCAGCGCGACGAGCGCACCATACACGATGCCGATGACGGCCAGCACCGCGAAGACATCGCGCCACGAACCCATGCCTGCAAACGAAAATCCCCACGGATCCATGCCGCGCGGGAACAACCCCATCGCCACCCGCAGGCAGCCATAGGCGCCCAGCTTCATCACCACGCCGGCCAACAGCATCGACGCTGCGGTGGGCGCGGCCACGTGGCCGGTCGGCGCCCAGGTGTGCAGCGGCCACATACCGGCCAGAATGCCGAAGCCCACGAACACCAGCGGAAACGCCCACATCTGAAAATGCACCGGCAGGCCGGCCTGCCCCAACTGCACCAACCCCGTCGAGTGACTCCCTGCAGTCGCATACGCGGCCAGCAGTGCGATCAGCACCATGGCCGAACCGACGAACGAGTAGAGCGCCAGTTTCATCGCGGCGTATTCGCGCCGCGTCGATCCCCAGATCGCGATGAGGAAGTACTTGGGCACGATGGCGATTTCGTAAAACACGAACAACAAAAACAGGTCGTAGCTCAGGAAGACGCCGTACACGCCGCCGATCAACGCCAGGAAGAATGCAAAGAATTCATTGGTCCGCAGTTCGATGTTCCAACTGAACAACACGCCCGCCACTGCGGCAAGCCCAGTGAGCAAAACAAGAACAAGACTGATGCCGTCGGCGGCGAGCGTGTAATGAACGCCCATCGACGGGACCCAGGGCACATCCACAATGGTGATGCGTTCGTGTCCCGCTCCCGCGGAAAATCCCAATACGCCAATCACCAATCCGGCGACGGCCACCGCAAGCGCGAGTCCGCGCGCGAGTCCTGCTCTGCCCTTAGGCAGGAGCGCCTCGATAAGAGCGCCGGCAAACGAAAGGTAGATCGTCCACGCCAACATCTACAGCGGTTCTCCAGTTACATCCAAACGAAGCCTCCTAAATTGGAGTGGCTTTCGACCCCAGAAGAAAGTCACCTTGAAACGCGCTAGAAATGCCAAGCAAACTGGAGAACCGCTCTTAAAATCTCCAGTGCGCCAGCAGGTTCAGCACGGTTGGGTTCACGCTGTCCACAATCAGCTGCGGAAGCAGGCCAATCAGCAACATCAATCCGATCACAGGCGCCATCGCGATGCGTTCACTGGTGTGCATGTCAGGAAACGCGGCCCAGCGCTCCGGCACCGGACCCGTGAATACTTTTTGAATCACCGTGAGGATCACGACAGCGGTCACGAGAATGCCGAGCACAGAAACCGTTGCCGCGACCCATGCGAGTGGAAACACGCCGCGGAAGATGAGGAACTCGCCGACGAATCCGCTGAGGCCCGGCAGCCCCAACGAAGAGAACAGCGCGATGCCCATCAGGCCGGCAAACACGGGAGCCGGTTTGCGCAGCCCCCCGAAATCGTCGATGCCGCGAATGCCCCGCGTCCGTTCCTGGATCATGGCGACGAACCAGAACAGCGCCGCGGCCGTGATGCCGTGGTTGAACATCTGCAGGATCACGCCGTTCAGCGCGGCGGCCTGGCTGGTCTCCATCGCAGCACTTGTAGCCGGCACAGCGAGCGCGAAAATGCCCAACTGACAATATCCAAGGTGGTTCACCGACGAGTAGGCGAAGACGCGCTTCAGGTCCTTCTGCGCTGCCGCGGCCCACGCGCCCATCACAACGGTTAGCACCGATAGGACCAGCAACGGCGTGCGCATCTGCGCAATCTCGTGGCCGAACATGGGCAGCGCGATGCGAAGCAGGCCGTAGACGCCCATCTTCGACATCGTTCCTGTGAGCAGCATGGTCACCGGCGAAGGCGCTTCGCTGTACGCCGCGGGCAGCCACGTGTGAAATGGCATCAGTGGCACTTTCACCGCAAAGCCGGCCAGCACGCCAATCGCCAGCCACAACATCACATGATGGTGCGGCAGATATTGCGTGACGGCCTGCTCCAGTTCTCCCGTTGAAGCCATCAGGCTCAAGTGCGTGAAGTCCATGCTGCCGGTCGAAAGAAACACCGCCAGGAACGCGAGCAGCAGGCCCACCGATCCTGCCATCGTGTACACAAAGAACTGCGTCGCAGCCGGTCCGCGCTTCGCCCCGCCCCACAACTTGATGAGGAAGAACGCGGGAATAAGACTAAGCTCCCAGAACAAAAACCAGTGGAAGAAATTGAGTGCGGTGAATGTGCCGAACAGGCACGCTTCCAAAACCAGAACAAGCGCGAAGTAGAGCGCGGGCTGGCTATGCACGCGATGCGCCGCGTCGATCGACATCAGCGTGACCAGCGCCGAAAGCACCAGCATCAGCGCGCCCAGCCCATCCACGCCGAGGTGATACTCGATGCCCAGCGAAGGAGCCCACGCGCGCTGCTCCAGCAGACCGATCGTTCCGTCGGGCGGCAGCTTAGTCCACACCACCAGGGCCACGGCCATGGCGGCGAGCGCGGTGATCATGGCAACGGCGCGCGCGTGCTTTCCTGAGAGCAGCACGATCGCCGCTCCAACAATGGGCAGAGCAGTCAACAACGTCAGTATCGGAATTCCGCTCGGCATTCCGCTCATCGTGGGCTGCTCCAGATCAGGATTGCGGCCAGCACCACCACCGCAACGGCGAGCAGGCGCAGATAGTGCTGCACACGGCCGGTCTGCACGCGCGCCAGCAGCCCTCCGCCGGTGTAAATTTCCTCGCATCCCTTGTCGAACCCGCCGTCAACGAACTGCTGATCAAAGAAGCGATCGAAATGCGCCAGTCCGCGGAACGCCGTCGTAACCGCTGCCACAATGCCGCCCCACACGCGGCGATCAAGCCAGTCGGCCACACGCGCCCACCACGCATAGAACGCAACCACCGTCACGCCGTACAACTCGTCGACGTAAAGCCGATCACGCAGCCATCCCCACACCGTGGGCGCAACCCTCTCGACCGCATCAGCCTCTTCCGCGCGCGGCGACTTGTTGCCGTAGAACCACCAGCCCAGTCCAAGACCAAGAAAAACTACCAGCGTCGAGGTCGCAATCAGCGGCCAGAATCCCGGTTCGTTGAACCTTGCAAATTCGAGAGCCGCCGGATGATCTTCAAGGAACGCTTGGAACCACGGCCATGCGGGTGTCCCAACGATCCCCAGGCCTATCGCGAAGAGCGCCAGGATTCGGAGCGGCGCTGTCATCACGCGCGGGCTTTCATGGGCGTGTCCGTGGCCGCGATACTCGCCAAAGAAGACGTAGCAGACCTGGCGAGTCATGTAGAACGCAGTCAGCAGCGCGCCGAACACAAGCAGGTAAAACGGCCCTCGGCCCGAATGCCAGTCGTGGGCCGACGCGAGAATCGCGTCCTTACTCCAGAAGCCCGAAAACAGCAAGGGAAATCCGCTCAGCGCCAGCATGCCGATCGCATACGTCGCGAACGTGACCGGCATCTCCGTGCGCAGGCCGCCCATGCGGCGAATGTCCTGCTCTTCGTGGCAACCGTGAATCACCGATCCGGCACCCATGAAGAGCAACGCCTTGAAGAACGCATGCGTGATCAGGTGGAACATGCCCACCGCCACGCCGCCCATTCCGAGACCAGCCATCATGTAGCCGAGCTGCGAAACCGTCGAATAAGCGAGGATGCGCTTGATGTCGTTCTGAGCAACGGCAATAAGCGCCGCGAACACAGCCGTCGACGCGCCTACCCACGTAACGACGGTGAGAGCCGTAGTGGTGCTCCCGGCCACTGCTCCCCCCTGCGACAGGGTTCCTCCCGCAGCCATTAGCGGATACACCCGCGCGACGAGATAGACACCGGCGGCGACCATGGTCGCCGCGTGAATCAGCGCCGACACAGGCGTGGGGCCCTCCATGGCATCGGGCAGCCACACGTGCAGCGGAAGCTGGCCGCTCTTTCCCGCGGCCCCCGCGAAGATCAGGAGCCCGATCGCAGTGGCCGCGCTCAGACCCATTGCAGCCTTGCCGGCCAGCATTGCGGAGATTCCATCCGGCTCGAGCGCGCCCCCGCCATGGTTATAAAAGAGCAAGGTTCCCGTTTGCGCAAACAGCCAGACGATTCCAAGCAGAAAGAAGATGTCGCCCACGCGCGTGGTGATGAATGCCTTCTTCGCCGCGGCCGCAGCCGAAGGCTTCTGATACCAGAAACCGATGAGCAGATACGACGTGAGGCCGACGATCTCCCAGTTCATGAACAACAGCAGCAGGCTGTTGGCTATCACCACGCCCAGCATTGCCCCGGCAAACAGCGAGAGGAAGCAGAAGAAGCGCGTGTAGTTCTCGTCATGCGCCATGTAGCCGGTGGAGTAAATAAAGATGAGCAACCCCACCAGCGTGACCATCACTAACATGACTGCCGAAAGCGGATCGAGCACCCAGCCCAGGTCCACGGTCCCGGTGCCCATCGGCAGCCATACGAAGTTGACTGTCTCGCGCACCGAAAAACCGTGCGACCACCCGCTGAGTACGTGGCCGAATGCGACCAGCGCGAGCAGGAGTGAAACCGCGAGCGATCCGATGGCCAGCGTCGATGCCAGCTTCCGTGCTGGCTGCTTCAGCAGCGCGATCACACCCGACGCCACCATAGGCACGGCCGGAATCAGCCACAGGATCTGCGCGATGGAGGACGCAGTGAGTTGCGGAGTGAAGCCCATTCCTTCCTGCATCAGCGGCTCACCCTTTCATCCTGTTCATCTCGTCGAGATCCGTGGTGCGTGTATGTCGATAAATGGAAATCACCAGCCCCAGTCCTACCGCGGCTTCGGCCGCAGCTACAGCAATGGAAAACACCGCAAACATCATGCCGGTCAGCAACTCGGGATGCGGTGAGTAGCGCCAGAAGGCGATCAAGTTCAGGTTGGCGGCGTTCAGCATCAGCTCGATCCCGATCAGCACCAGGATCGCATTGCGCCGTGTGAGCGCTCCGGCCAGCCCGATGGCGAACAGCAGCGCGGCCACCAACAGATATCCACCGAGCGGCGTCACTTGCTTTCTCCTTTTTCGTGCATGGCCACGATCACAGCGCCCACCAGAGCCGCAGTCAACAGCAGCGCGACGATCTCAAGCGGCAAAACGTAGCGGCCCAGGAGCGCGTTGCCAATCTGATTCACCGTCACGGACGGCGCCACCGTTTCATCCGGCAGCACCTGGCTACTCTGAATCACGGCCCAACCCAACACCGCAAAAACGCCCGCCGCGATCGTCATTCCTGTGAACCAGGAACGGCTGAAGATGCCTTGCTTCGGAGTTTCCGATCCACGCGTGAGGAGAATCGCGAACACCACCAAGATGGCAACCGCACCGATGTACACCAGGATCTGTGCAAACCCGGCGAACTGCGCATCGAGTTGCAGGTAGAGTAGAGCGAGTCCCGCGAAAGCGACCGTAACAGCCAGTGCGCAGTGCACGGTGTTCTTCAGTGTCACCGCCGCCAAGCCCCCAAGTACGGTCAGCGCCGCGAGAATCCAAAAGACCGCACTCATCGCGGAACCTCCTGATTCCGGTTGCCCCAGGTCTCGACTTTGAGACCTGGGAAAGCTACACGGTTCATTAGCTCCCTACTCCGCATAGCGGTAACTCCTCGGCGCGATCTTCTTGCTGCGCATGCCGATGCGGGCCATGGCCACGTAAGCAACCACGACAATCGCGGAACACACAATCCAGCGCGCCCAGCCTTCACCCATAAAGCGCCACACCACGACGTTGACAAGGTTCAGGAGCGTGAAGGGTATAACGAACTTCCATGCGAAATTCATCAACTGGTCTTGCCGCATCCGTGGCAGCGTGCCCCGAACCCAGATCATCACGCAAATCGAGAGCATCACCTTCCCGAAAAACCAGATCCATGACGGAACAAACTGAAGGAACGAAAAAGGAGCCGACCATCCCCCCAGAAACAGCGCCGTTCCCAGTCCGGAAATGGCAAACATCCCCAGGTACTCGCCCAGAAAGAAGAGCGCAAATTTGAAACCCGAATATTCCGTGAAGTAGCCCGCCACCAGTTCCGACTCGCCTTCCGGCAAATCGAAAGGAGAGCGATTGGTCTCCGCGGTGGCAGCCACCGCATACATCACAAAGGCCGCGCATCCCCACGGGGTAAAGATGTACCAGTGGGGCAATCCCCAGGTGTACTGGTTCTGCGCATCCACAATCTTCACCAGCGAAAGCGAGCCCGTAATCATCACCACGGCCACGCTCGAAATCAGCAGCGGAACCTCGTAGCTGATCATTTGCGCCACCGCCCGCATCGCCCCCAGCAGCGAATACTTGTTGCGGCTCGACCAGCCCGCCATGAAGATCGAAAGCTCCGTCGAAGCGCCGATGGCGAAGAAGAACAGCAAGCCGGCGTCCATATCCACCAGCACCATGTTGCGGCCCATGGGCAGGACAGCAAATTCAAGGAACACCGCCACCACCAGCACCAGCGGCGCCAGAAAGTGGACCGCAGCATCCGCATTCAGCGGCACAATATCTTCCTTGGTAAGCGACTTGATCCCATCGGCAACGGGCTGCAGAATTCCCAACGGCCCGGTGCGATTCGGCCCGATGCGATTCTGGATACGCCCCAGCCCTTTGCGCTCAATGACGGTTGTCAACGCAAACAAAGCCGGAAACGTGGCAATGATCGCCACCACGCTCAGCAACACGCCCACCACCGGCTGCAAGACGGGAGGCAGCAGGCCCACGATCCAATGCTTGAGGAGGACAAAAATCTGGTCCAGCGTACCGACCATCGACTAGTCTCCTCCTTCTGTCTTGGGTGTTGATTTCGCCGCCGGCTCCGGAGGTTTCGTCGCTTCCGAAGTCGGTGTCCCTGTTCCGCCCTCCGGCGTCTTCGGAGCAGAAGCCGCCTTGGCCGCGGCATCGGCCGCAGTTTTTGCCTTCGCAGCCGCATCGGCCTTGGCCTTGGCTTCAGCCTTGGCTTTCTCCTCCGCAAGCTTCGCATCGACTGCCGCCGCTTCGGTCGGATGAATCTTGTGGTAGTACTCGTTCGGCTTTGCCAGTTGCTTCCGATCGAGGAGCAGGCCGCCAAAACGATCATCGGTCGCGAGTTCAAACTCGTTGTCCATCTTGATGGCTTCGAACGGGCACACCTCGACGCAGATCTGGCAGCTCATGCAGACCGAAATATCGATATCGAACTTCGCCGGATAAATTTGCGGCTTGCCCACGAAGTCGGGTTTCTTGTCTTTGCTCTTCTCGATGTAGATGCACTTGGGCGGGCACTCTTTTTCGCAGATCTGGCAGGCGACGCAGCGCATCCCCTTCTCCCAGTCACTCCCGTCATATATAAGGAAGGGAAACACGCGGGCCGCCTCGACCGGAGCGATCCGTTCTTCCGGATACTCTACGGTCGTGAGCCGCTCTTTTGAGACAAAGCTTCCGGCAAAATTCTTCGCCGTCTCCGCCAAGCCCTTCAGTATGCCTTCACCCAGCAATGACTTCCTCCGAGAGTTTTCAGTTCTCAGCCCTCAGTTGTCAGCATTTCGCAGGAACCGAACAGGAACTGACAACTGAAAACTGACGACTGTTACCGATCCACTTCCCCCAAAACAATATCGACGCTTCCAAAAATCAGCACCACGTCGGCTACATTCTGACCCAGGCACATGTCCTCGAGCACTGTCAGATTGATAAGGCTCGGCGGACGAACTCGATAGCGATATGGATTCGGCCCTCCATCGCTGATCAGATAAAAGCCCAGTTCCCCCTTGGGCGCTTCAATCCTTCCATACGCTTCGCCCGGCTTCGGCCGGAATCCGCGAATCTTCGCTTTCGGATCCATGATCGGACCGGCGGGAACTTCTTTCAGCGCCTGCTCCAGAATCCCGACCGACTCCCGCATCTCCAGAATGCGCACCATGTAGCGGTCGAACACATCGCCCTGCTCGCCCAGCGGCACGCGAAACTTGAAACGGTCGTAGATGCCGTAGTGATCCACTTTGCGAATGTCGTAGTTCACGCCCGAGCCGCGCAGCATGGGCCCAGTCACGCCGGCATTCACAGCCAGTTCCGACCGCAGAATGCCAACGCCCTGGGTACGCGCCATCAGGATTTCGTTGGCGCTCAGCAGCGCTTCAAATTCATCGACAAACTTCGGCAGCCCCGCAACCACTTTGCGTGTTGCCTCGAACCATGCCGGCGACGGATCGACGCGGCACCCGCCGAAGCGCATGTAGTTGCACATCATGCGCGACCCGGTCAGGCTTTCAAACAGATCGAGAATCTTCTCGCGTTCGCGGAACGCATACATCAGGGGCGTGCCGCTAGCGCCCATTTCCTGGATCAAAAATCCGATGGCAGAGGCATGATTCTGCACCCGCGTCAACTCTGCCGTGATAACCCGAATGTATTCGGCGCGTTCCGGCACGGCCTGCCCCACCAGCTTCTCCACCGCCAGCGCGTACGCCCAGTTGTTGGTCAGCGAACAGAAATAGTCGAGCCGATCGGTATACGGCATGGCTGCCAGGTAACTCGCGCCCTGTGCGATCTGTTCGTGATTGCGGTGCAGATAGCCGAACACTGGCTTCAACTTGATGACGCGCTCACCGTCCAGCACCACGTCCATGCGGAACACGCCGTGGGTCGAAGGATGATGCGGACCCATCGAAACTTCGAGCAGTTCCCCTTCGCCCTCGGTCTCAAATACCGGCGGGCGATTCCAATCTTCGAGAGCATTCGCGCCTGCAGTTGTCGCTCGATCCTTCATTGGGCAGCACCTGTGCCTTCTCGACCGGCCTGGTGCGCCTTGGCCCGCGCCAGCACATCGTCGTGCGCGGTCGGCTCGTACTCGAAATCGTCCGGCTCCACGTAATCGCGGCGCATGGGATGGTCCTTGAATCCCTCCCACATCAACAAACGCCGCAAATCAGGATGCCCGGTGAAGACGATTCCAAACAGATCGAATATTTCGCGCTCCTGAAATTCGGCCGACCGCCAGATGGGCGTGAAAGAAGGCAACTCCACCTGGTCTGTGCGGTTCGCAGTGCGCATGCGCAGCACCACCGGCCCGTGCTTCTTCGCCATCGAAAACAGGTGATAGACCGTTTCCAGATGCCCCGGCTCGGTGTGCTTGCGGGTCTCTTCCACGGTCTCTTCAACCGTCTGCTCCACACCATCCACGGTCTTCGTCACTGGCCGCGCGACTTTCACCTTTTCGAAAATTTCCTTGTCGAGGTAGTCGACTCCGGTCACGTTCGACAGAAAATCGAGCACCAGCTCCGTGTCGTCGCGCAGAAACCGAGCGACATCCAAAGCAGTCCGCGGATCGAGCAGCAGCGAGTGCTGGCCCGACGGGCTGCTATTGGGGATGATCTTCACCCCCGCGCCCGGCACCGCCGTTTCAATCGCCGCCTTGATTTCCTCGACCGTCTTCAACTTGGCTCCTCTCAGCCATCCACTCTCAGCCGATGCCGAGTCCCGAGTCCCTGGTCCATTCGTCACTGACCACTGACCACTAACCACTTACTTAATAACCACCGGCACCGGCCACACACCCGGATTCGACGGCGGCTCCAGATCGTGCTCGCCTTGTTCCGGAACCGGGAATTCGCACTGCGCTTCCGAATCCAGGTGCCGCGGTCTTCCCTCGCCCGTCAACTGCTGCTTGTCGATCTTCTCCTGCAACGTAATGAACGCCTGCAGCAGCGCCTCAGGCCGGGGTGGGCAGCCGGGAATGTGCACATCCACCGGAATGTAGCGGTCGATGCCCTTCAGCACGTTGTATCCCTGTTTGAACGGGCCGCCGGAAATCGCACACGCGCCCATCGCGATCACGTACTTGGGCTCCGCCATCTGGTTGTAGAGGCGCACCACCTGGGGCGCCATCTTCTTGGTCACGGTGCCGGAGATAATCATCAAATCGGCCTGGCGCGGAGAGGGACGAAATACCTCCGCACCGAAACGGGCAATGTCGTAACGCGCCATGGTGGTGGCGATCATCTCGATCGCGCAGCACGCCAGCCCAAACTGCATCGGCCACACCGAGCTGCGCCGGCCCCAGTTATAGAGTTCCTCGATGGTCGTTACGAAGACGCCCTGTTTGCCCAGTTCGATCTTCAGATCCTGATCCGCAGCCATTCGTCGCTCCGCTCCAGAGGACAGTTCTCAGTTTTCAGTTCTCAGTCTTCAACCGAGGGGGTACTGAGAACTGACCACTGATCACTGACAACTGTCGTTCACTGCCACGTCAACACGCCCTTCGCCCACGCCCACGCCAACCCCTCGATCAACAGCAGAACGAACACCAGCATCGCGAAGCACGCCGCCGCGCCCAGTCCTGTAAACGCCACCGCGAAGGGAAGGAGAAACACTGCCTCCACATCGAAAATGAGAAAAATGATCGCGTACAGGTAATAGGCCGACCGGAACTGTACCCAGGCGTCGCCCTTCGACTCCAGGCCGCACTCGTAGATGGCGTTCTTCACGGCATTCGGCCGGGGCGGCGAAAACACCATTCCCCACAGCCGCGCCAGCCCTAGCGGAGCCAGGCCGAAACCTAGCGCGGCGACGAACAGCACCGCCAATGAAAAATAAGGATTTGCAGCCATCGCGGGAATTGGGTCTTACTTATCAAACGTACCAGTTTGGCCCCTGTTTTGG
>Ga0207109_1195_pt1 | contig 13752 bp, 13 predicted proteins | sample Alteio_BWMinHeat_73_FD_153584 | JGI IMG/M metagenome (GOLD analysis project Ga0207109, IMG submission 153584) | Enriched cells from forest soil in Barre Woods Harvard Forest LTER site, Petersham, Massachusetts, United States -... | ecosystem: Environmental > Terrestrial > Soil > Temperate forest >... | reverse complement strand
ATTCCAACCGGCGGGCGTGAGCGTCTCTTCCTCGATTTCGGGTGGCGCTTTCACTTCGGCCACGCCAATGACGCGGCGCAGGACTTCGGTTACGGGAGCGGCCGCACCGGCAACTTCCAGAAGACCGGCAGCTTTCTCGCCCGGCAATATCGCCTTCGACGACAGCCAGTGGCGGCCCATCGATCTGCCCCACGACTGGCAAGAACGGCCTGGGGAACAAAGCGCGTCAAGGACTCAGGGACACCAATCCGTGCAAACCACGCCGCAATTTCACCGCCATCAGCCGCCGCGCCCGGGATGTGCGCAAATCCAACAAGTTGCGCGGCCGAACAATCCCCGCGTGACGACGCAGGTCCTGTTCGTTTCCGTCCGGCCTGTTCAAACTGGACAGGCGCGAAGCCATGCCGTGCAGCGTTGCGTGGGATAAACTCTGTCCGGTGAGAATCAACTGGTTGACGGTCGTCGTCTTCGTCATTGGTGGGGCGATCGCGGTCGTCTATGCCATCGAGGATCGCTGGCGTGCCTATGCGTTTTGGCGGCTGGCCAGACAGTTCGGATTCGCTTACCTGCGCCAGCGATTGCCGGAGGCGCTCAGCCTGTACGGAACGCCTTTCGTGCATCGGCGATTTACGTGGAATGTGATCGACGGCGAGCGCAATCGGTTGAGAGTTGTGGTGTTCGATTGCCAGATCGGAGAGGGTGGGGCGAACTGGCGCCGCACGGTGATCGCGATAAGAACGGGTTCGAGCACGATGGATGCCGGGAAATTCGATGCGAGGATGACGGTCGAGAACTCCGGCGGGTGGAGCGTCTTCTACCACCCCCAGGAACTGAAACTCGGAGTCATGCCTGTCAAGGAACTGCGGGCGCATCTGAATTCGATTTAGTTGTCGCCGCTACTGCGCGTTTTCGTGCCCCTGGTCGGGATTGTCGAAGCGCGTGAACTTCGAGATGAAGTTCAGATACACGGTGCCGGTGGGGCCGTTGCGCTGCTTGGACAGGATGATCTCCGATTTCGCTTTGTCGGCCTCGGCCATCTCCTCGTCGCGGTTGTAGTAGGCCTCGCGGTGAATGAACGCCACTACATCGGCGTCCTGTTCGATGGACCCCGATTCGCGCAGGTCGCTCAGCAGCGGGCGCTTGTCTTCGCCGCGGCGCTCGCTGGCGCGCGACAGCTGCGACAACGCAACCACCGGCACATCGAGTTCCTTGGCCAGTGCTTTCAGGCCGCGCGAGATCGCGGAAACTTCCTGGGTGCGGTTCTCATAGCGCTTGCCTCCCGCCGAGGGCAGCGTGGCCGACATCAGTTGCAGGTAATCGACCACTACCAGGTCGAGTCCGCCGTGCGTCTGCTTAAGCCGCCGCGCCTTGGCGCGCATCTCCGCGAGAGAAATACCGGCCGTATCATCGATGAACATTCGCGATTCGACCAGGTCCCCGAGCGCCCGCTGCAACTTGCCAATGTCTTCGGCCCCCAGAAAGCCGGTCTGCAGTTTGCGCTGGTCGACCCACGCCTGCGACGCCAGCATGCGGCGCAGCAGCGACTCCTTGCTCATTTCCAGGCTGAACACCGCCACCAGGGCGTGGTGATTGACGGCGGCGTTCTGGGCCATGTTGATGGCGAATGCGGTTTTGCCCATCGACGGGCGCGCCGCAACAATGATCAGCTCGCCCTTCTGCAGGCCGCTCGTCATGCGGTCCAGCTCGTAAAAATCCGTGGCCAGCCCCGTAACTTCGCGGCTTTGTTTGTACAAATTGTCAATCGACCCGAAGGAGCCCGCCACGATCTGTTCCAGACTCTGGAACCCGCCGGTCAAACCCTTCTGGCTGACTTCGAGCAGTTGCGTTTCGGCCGCGCCGATGACCTCGAGAGCCGTCTCCGTCTGGTCGGCCGCCCGCGCGATCGCCGCCGAACAGATCCCCATCAGGCGCCGCAACAGGCTCTTGTCCTTGACGATCCTGATGTATTCCTCGATCACCGGCCGGCGCGGCAAACCCTCGGTGAGCGACGCCAGGTAGGCCACTCCGCCCACCGACTCCACTTCCTTGTTGCGCGCCAGCTCCTCGGCCAGGGTGACGATGTCGACAGCCCGCTGCGAATTCATCAGCTCCGTCATGCGCAGGAAGATGCGCCGGTGCGAGTCGAGGGAAAAATCGTCCGCGTCGATTTTTTCAGAAGCCTCGGAGTGGGCCGCGTTATCGAGCAATATGGCGCCGAGAATGGTCTTTTCCGCATCGATATTCGCGGGCAGTCCGGCATCGAAACCCGTCAGGTTGGGGATGGTGGCCATAGGGAAAGTCTAGGCGGAAACGCGCCGCGCGAGAACGCAGGAAATCGCGGATGAAAGTGGAAAAGGCGTCCCGCGCGTGGCAAGTCCAAGTCCGGCAACCGCGTAGAAGGAGACGCCGGGGAGTGGCCGACCAGGTTCCCTTACTGCGCGATCACCATCTTCGATGAACTGCTCAGATTGAACGTCAACTTCGGCACAAACGGCACAGCAAACGCGTAGGAGTAACTGGCGACCACTTTCACCTGGTTCCCCGGAGCGTTGCAGGTGCCGCTGGTGCACGCGGACCATGTCGTGGGCTGGCTGGCGCTGGCCTTGAGCCAGGTCGTCGTGAGGGTAAGCGTGCCCGACTTGATCCCGGGATACGCGCGGCCCTGAACCCAGGTCTGGATCTTGTCTCCCGTGACGTTGCAGTTCGTGAGCGTCGGGGTGTTGGTACATGACGTCGAGCCCCTCACCATTGCATAACGGCTGCCTTGGCGCGCGGCATCGGAGACATAGTTGAACGTGTACAGCGCCAGCATCATCTGAAACACGCCGATCAGCATGGCCAGAAAGACCATCGAGGCCAGCGCCATCTCCACCGTCGAGGTTCCGCCTTCGTCGCGCACTCCTGTGCCGGACTGACGCAAGGGCCGTATCATTGCACGCATTTTTGAATCGCCTTGCCTTTCAGCGTGTATGTCTTGGGCAGACCCTTCAGATAGATCAGAGGGTCGATGGTGGCCTGGGTGTTGACGGTCAACGTTTCCTCGATGTGAGAGTTGGCGCAATCGGTGGGGAGGCACGTAGAGGCTGACCCGTCGGAGCACGCACACGAATACGACGAAGTGGTGGTGAGTCCGGTCAGGTTTCCCGCGTCGCTGGCTGCTGCGTTCGAGATTCCCGTGGCGTCCGAGGCCGTCGATCCGTTCTGCCCGCCGTATTGCACGCCGGCTTTGGCTGCATTCGATACCTCGATCGCGGCATACGCCACGCGAGCAAGTTCAGTAGCTCCAAGAAGAATGGTGGCCAGGACCGGGACGAGCAGCGCTGTTTCCACCAGCGACTGGCCGGCCTGGTAGTCGCTTCTGTTCCGGGTGGCTCCGCGATCGTTAAAATGATTCAGCTTCATGCGGCCTCGCTGTTACTCCACCAGGCTGACAACCCGGTTTGGCGTGGTGCTGGGGTGCGCCTTGTCGTAGCTGGGAATTGTGATTTTCGATGGACCCAGGTGCATCGAGTTTGCGACTATGCCCGTAGTTGTGACACCATTCCCGCCATTGTCCTGCAGGTAGACCCTGGCGCCGGGCGCATATATGTAGCCATCCAGGGTCTGACTGTTGCTGCCGAACTGCACATGCAGATCGGTGGTGTTATTGGACGGCTGCATCAGGGCAATGCCGTTGTAGATCCCTGACGTTGGTGCGGTGATATTCAGTATCGCGTTCCCCTGGCTGAAGGTTCCCCCGTAGACATCAATGGTTCCTCCGTTCACCGTTACCGTGCCACTGATCGTGACGCCTTTTTCGAACATGTACACTCCGGCGCCAAGTGTCGCGCCGTTCAACGTAACGGCCTTCTGGTAGCAAATGGCGTGGTTCAGTCCCGGCGCCGATGCTGTGACGTTTCCGGTGATGGACGTTGTCGCAGTGTTGATCGTGGTGCAGCCCCCATTGCCTTCCGTCGGCCCGGGGATCTGCCCCCATGGGCTCTTGCGAGGAGCCGCATTGAGGGTGGGTTGAGTGGGGCTGGTTGCGTGGACCGAAGTAGAACTCCCCACCACTTCGAGAAATGCCGTGTTCATTGTGCCGCTAGCGCCGGTCACGCTCAGAGCGCTGGCGTCGGTTGAATTGACGTAGACGCCGCAACTGGTGGCCTCGATGTCATACTTGCCTTGCAGATCGAGAGCCGTGCCGGAGTTGGCCATGAACCACATGCATGCCAGCCCATTCGTGGGTGTGCCGGCCACCGCGCGCCCTGCTACCGTCATGGTTTTGTGCCCGAACATGCCCATGAAGAAGGTTTTCTGCGGTTTCGTGACCACCGCTTCTACATAAGCTGATATACCAGCGTTGGGACCGTCGGCCGGGGGAACGCTGATCGTCACCACGGCGCCATCGGTTCCATCCGTGAATCCGTTGAGACTGGACGCTGCCTTGCCGGCCGAGGTCGCACTCGTCGAAGTGCCTTGATAGAGATACTCGAGTGCGCCCGCGACAGCGGCTGCATCAGCGGCAGTCTGTGCGTTGCGCCGTGCGCGGAACAGGACTCCCATGTCCGTTGCTAGTGCAGCAAATCCGAGCAACCCGGTCATCGCTACCGCCGCAAGCACCAGAACGTTTCCGCTCTCGTCGCGCAGAGTGTCTTTCCAAACCGCGATGGTTCTCATACGCATCGCAGGAATGGCAGCACGGGTATTGCCAAAAACTGAACAAAGTAAGCTCTTTGAATTGAAATGATTGCGGATTACCCGCTGTGCGGGTGTCTTCGCGTGTTTACGGTAACGACCAGCCGGATCACCCATCTGGTTACAGTGGTACTCGAAACAGCACGTAACGAGCTTGGGAGTCGCGCCGGATTTGTCCAGCCCCGAGACATTTGTTCCATGTTTCGCGGTCCTGACAGCCCGAAATGTGACTTGCACCACACGCGAGCGACAAGCGCAGTAAACCCGATTGGACAGTTGCCGATAAGAGCTGTATACCAAGTCGCACATCGGGTGGAGAGGTTTGTGTCATAACTTAATTAGATTGTTATAGATAGCATACGTGCAGCTCTGGTGCTGCGCCTGCACTTCTCCACCACTGGAAAGCGTCTCGAGTCTTTCGGAGGCGTCGCGAGCGGCAATTCCTCGCTCGCCCCGGTGAACAGGAACCGCGTAGGGCATTTCGGCACAATCCGAAGTCGGAGGCTGGTAGTGGATCGAATCGGGCAGAGAAACATGTTACAAAGCATAATCGCACCCACGCGAGAAAAGAGCCGGGCCCCAGGAGCACGAAGCCGTTTTGCGCAACGTCTGTCGCGTGGTGTTTTCCGCGAGCAGGGGTCAGCCCTGGTTGAGACTGCCGTTGTGATGCCGATCCTTCTGCTCGTGATGACCGGCATCTTCTCGTTCTCGATTGTCATTTACCAGAAATTGGCGTTGGCGGAGGGCGTCAGCGCCGGAGCGCGGTTCCTGGCTGTCGATCGCGGCGATACCGATCCCTGTGCATCGACGGCGGCCAAGGTGTATGCTGCCGCGCCGGGGCTCACCTCGTCGAAGATCAAAGTCACGTTCGTGATCAATGGAACGGCCTATGACAGCGCGACTTGCAGCGGAACCACTGGCATGGTGTCGGGAGGGACTGCCAAGCTGACCGCTACCTACCCGTGCAGTTTCTCGGTTTACGAAAAAAGTTTCGGGACCTGTTCGCTGAGCGAAAGCTCCAGTGAGGCAATCCAATGAACACGAATGCCGGCCTGGTTGTCGTGCGGCCGCTCCTGGACCAAACAGCCCAGGCGCTTCCGTGGATGGCGTTATTGATGGCTGTATTGATCGGAATGGGTGGACTCACCTTGGATCTGGGACGCGCCTATATCTGCCACAGGGAACTCCAGGCTTCCACCGATGCGGCCGCCCTGGCGGGTGCGTATGCTTTGTCTCTGTCCACCGCAACAACCTCGTCGGTAACGGCTGCCGTCACCAACTTTAGTTCCGCTACGGGGGGCGCCAATACCAACCCCAATCTGCCCAACGTGACGCTTGCGACGCCTTCGTTCAAATGTCTCACCAGCGTGGCAAACATGGGAGTTCTGTGTTCGGCCTCTCCAACGGGCAGTAATGCCCTCCAGGTGAAGCAAACGGTAACCATTCCCACTTACTTCATCAAGGTCTTGAGCGCGCTTGGCGTCAAGTCCGCCAAAACCCTGACGATTTCCACCGCCTCCACCGCGGCCATGCGCGGCGCGACCAATGCCCAATACAACGTGGCCATCGTGATCGACACGACCGCATCGATGGCGAGCAACGACACTGACGCGAGCTGTATGTCTACGCGAATCAAGTGCGCGTTGAAGGGAGTGCAGACGCTGCTGCAATCGCTTTCCCCGTGCACCCCGTCGAGCACTTCTTCCAGCTGCACCCCGTTCGACTCGGTCAGTCTGTTCACCTATCCAACCATTCGGGCAGACACAACCTCCAGAGACACCACGTGCCCGACGAGTAATCCCACCATCTGGACGTATTATTCGACGCCCGGAATCGGCGCAACCTGGTCGGCGCCCACCGGCAACAACCCGACCTACCAGATCACCACATACAAGAGCGATTACAGCTCCACCAACAAGGCGGGAGGTGCGTTGAACACCTCGTCGGCACTTACGATTGCCGCCGGCGGCAAGAGCGGCTGTAACGGTATGCAAACCCCGGGCGGCCTGGGAACGTACTTTGCGGGCGCTATTTATGCAGCCCAGTCGTCGCTCATCGCCGCACAGAAGGCCAATCCCGGATCACTCAACGCAATGATTATCCTTAGCGACGGCGACGCCAGCAGTTCGAAAGTCACATCGAGCCCCAAGGCAAATGGGACCGCCTACGGCTCATCGATCTATCAATGCCAGCAGGCCATTGACGCGGCAAGTTACGCCACCACAAACAAAACCGCCGTGTACAGCATCGCCTACGGCGCGCCCGCTTCCGGATGTTCTACCGATACGTCGGGGCCTCTGAAGGGAATTACCGCATGCGCGACCATGCAAAAACTGGCTTCAAGCCCCGGTAACTTCTATTCCGACGCCACTGCCTCCCAGAACAAGGGAGAGTGCACTTCAACCGCGAATCCAAACCTGACTTTGAATAACATCTTCAAGCAGGTGGCTACGTCATTCACGGTTGCGCGGCTGATTCCTGACGACGCGACATAGGCCGATCGATTCGCGACCAGGCCCTAGCGTGCGCCCTTTTTTCCAATTACGGCTTCCAGCGCAGCACCGGCTTGCGTGCGGCCGCTACTTCGTCCAGACGCGAAACGCGCGTCGAGTGTGGCGCCGTCTTGACCAGTTCCGGCGTCTCCTCCACTTCTTTAGCGATGGAGCGCATCGCTTCGATGAACAGGTCCAGTTCTTCCACCGATTCGCTCTCCGTGGGCTCGATCATCAGCGCCCCGGGAACGATGAGCGGGAAACTGACCGTGTACGGGTGGAAGCCGTAGTCGATCAGCCGCTTGGCGATGTCGCCGGTCTTCACACCCTTGGCTGCCTGGCGCTTGTCGCTGAAGACCACCTCGTGCATCGACGGCGTCTTGTAAGGCAGTTCGTAAAGATCTTCGAGTTTCTTGCGAATGTAGTTGGCGTTCAATACCGCGTCTTCGGTGGTCTGGCGCAACCCATCGGGCCCATTGGCCAGGATGTAAGCCAGCGCGCGGATAAACATGCCGGTATTGCCGTAGAACGCGCGCACCCGGCCGACGGACTGGGGACGATCGTATTCCCAGTGCAGTTGGTCCGTTCCCAGTCCCTCAGTCCCCAGTCCCTTAGTCCCTGCCTTCCGCACCAGCACCGGAATGGGCAGAAACGGCTCTAGAAACTTCTTGCACGCTACCGGCCCCGACCCCGGACCGCCGCCGCCGTGGGGCGTAGAGAAGGTCTTGTGCAGGTTCAGGTGCATCACGTCGACGCCGAAGTCGCCGGGGCGGACCTTGCCCACCAGCGCGTTCATGTTGGCGCCGTCCATGTACAGCAGCGCACCCTTGGCGTGGAGGATGTCGGCGATCTTGTGGATCTCGTTTTCGAACACTCCCAGCGTCGACGGATTGGTGAGCATCAGCGCGGCCGTATCTTCATCCACCTGGCGCGCGAGGGCCTCGAGATCGATGCCGCCCTGCGGGTTCGACTTGAGGTTCTCCACCTGGTAGCCGCAGATGGCGGCTGTCGCGGGATTGGTCCCGTGCGCCGAATCGGGAATCAGCACCTTCCGTCGCGGATTGCCTTGCGACTCATGCCAGGCGCGGACCAGCAAAATGCCTGTGAACTCGCCATGCGCGCCGGCCGCCGGCTGCAGGGTGATCGATTCCATGCCCGTGATGTCGAGCAGGCAGCGCTGCAGCAGGTCGATGATTTCGAGAACCCCCTGTGCGAGCGATTCGGGGCGATAGGGATGCGCCTCGGCCAGCCCCTCGATGCGGGCCACGAACTCGTTCACTCGTGGGTTGTACTTCATGGTGCACGAGCCCAGCGGATACATGCCCAGGTCGATGGCGTAGTTCCACGTCGAGAGCCGCGTGAAGTGGCGAATGATCTCGATCTCGCTCAACTCGGGCAGCAGGCCCGGCGTGGTGCGGTGCGCGTCGCCCAGCAGTTTGCCCGCGTCCACTTCGGGCACATCGAGCGGCGGCAGCTTGTAAGCGCGCTTGCCTGGTGCGGACTTCTCGAAGACCAGCCCTTCGTTCTGCGTCTGGTGAGGGCGAACTTTACCCAACGTGCTGCGTCCCGATGAATTTGTATGTTCTGTATTCATGCGTTTTCTCAATCACAACCTTGTCAAAGACGTTGCATTCGGCCGGCTCATAGTTGAAAGCGACGTGTTCGTCCGAGTCTTCCATTCCGGTTTCTTGCGGATATCGGTCCAATACTCTTCGCGAACATCTTCGTCGATCTCGACTGGCCAATCGCTCTTGTAGAGCCGGTCAGTTCCATCGCGCCTCGGCCCCGAAATCCAATACTGTTCGCCCGTTTCCACGTCGTAGTAATTCGCCTTGAAGCCGCTTCCTTTCAAACTCTGAAACGACTTGCCGTTGTAATGCAGCGTCGATCCGGTGCGGCTGAAAGTTACCCTGCCAATCCGGGCGGTTCCGTGCAGGCCGTTGCCCTTACTCTCCTGGCCGTATCCATACGGATCCACGAAACCGCCGCCCTTGCACTCGATGTACATGATCCGCGGTGGAAATTTCTGTGTGACCATGACCGTATCCTTCGAAACTACGCTTCTACCAGTCCCGCCGCGAGCACCTGCGCGGCGGTGTCGATGTTTTCGCGCGTAACCATTTCCGTCGCGCACCACAACGTAGCGTTGCCAAGTTCCGGATACCAGCGGCTCAACTCGATGCCGCCGACAATCTTGTTGTCGAACAGCCGCTTGCCCCACAAAGTCGGCGCCTCTTCGGTCTGCAAAACGAATTCATGAAACCGCGGCGCCCCGGTGAACAGCAGCTGCGTTCCCGGCTGGCTGCTCAGCGTTTCGGCCGCATAGGCAGCCTTGGCCAGGTTGTGCTCGGCCAATTCGCGAATGCCTTCCTTGCCATACACCGTCAGGAAGATGGTCGCCATCAGCGCCACCAGCGCTTGATTGGTGCAGATGTTCGAAGTAGCCTTCTCGCGCCGGATGTGCTGCTCGCGCGTGGAGAGGGTGAGGACAAATCCGCGATTGCCGTCATGGTCCGTGGTTTGCCCCACCAGGCGTCCCGGCATCTGGCGCACGAATTGTTCCTTGGCCGCGATAACGCCGCAGAACGGGCCGCCGTAGCTCAGCGCAACGCCGAACGACTGCGCCTCCATGCTGACGATATCGGCCTCCACCGGCGGGCGAACCACGCCCAGCGATACGGCCTCGGCGATCGAGACAATGAGCAGGGCGCCCTTGGCATGGGCGATTTCAGCTATCGCGGGAATGTCTTCCACAACCCCCAAAAAATTGGGGCTCTGCACCAGCACTGTGGCGGTTTCACTGGTCACTGCGGCTTCGAGCGCGGCGAGATCGAGCCGTCCAGTCTTCGCGTCGTAACCGACCGCGGCAATCGGCATCTCCCGGTAGCGCAGATACGTATTCAACACTTCGCGATACTCGGGATGCACCGTCGCGGCGACCACGGCACTGTGGCGACCGGTCACGCGCATGGCCATCAGCACGGCCTCGGCCACGCCGGTAGAGCCGTCATACATGCTGGCGTTGGCCACGTCCATTCCGGTGAGTTCCGCGATCATGGTCTGGAACTCGAAGATGGCCTGCAGTGTCCCCTGAGTGATCTCCGCCTGGTACGGCGTATAGCTGGTGAGAAACTCGCCCCTCTGCACCAGCGAGTCGATAATCACCGGGCGGTAATGCCGATAGCAGCCCGCGCCCAGGAAACTGGCATAGTCGGTCGCGTTCTTCTGGCCGGCGGCACGAAAGTAGTCGATGATCTCGCTCTCCGCCTGCTGGCGGGGCACGTCGAGGTCGCGCGTGAGCCGGTACTCGGCCGGAATGGTCGCGAACAGGTCATCAATGGATGAAGCGCCGATATCGGCGAGCATCTTGCGGCGTTCCGCGGGCGATTTGGGTAAGTAGCGCATGGTGTCCTTCGGACAGTGATTAGTGGGCAGTGATCAGTGGTCAGTTTGAGCACAGCGCCATCTGGAGGTAGCCCGCATACTGCCGGGCCGATGTCCTGAAACGGGTTCTGATCACTGTTCTTCTGAAATAAATTTCTCATACGTTGCGGCGTCGAGCAGGGCGTCGAACTCGCTCGGGTCCGATAGCTGTACCTTGATGATCCACGTCTCGTGCGGGGCCGAGTTGATCTTGTCGGGCTCGGTCTTCAGTGCTTCGTTCACTTCGGCCACCGTTCCGCTCACCGGCGAATACAGATCGCTCACTGCCTTCACGCTCTCGACGGATCCGAACGTAGAATTGGCGCTGACCGAGTCGCCCACCTTGGGCGCGTCGACATAGACGATATCGCCGAGCGAGTTCTGCGCGTAATCAGTAATGCCAATGGTCCCAATGCTGTCGTTAACCGAAATCCACTCATGCTCGCGGGTATAGCGGAAGTTCGCGGGATAAGCCATTCGAGGCTCCTCTATCTGATGAATTCGCACAACCCTCCAGTGTAAGGGGTGAGGCGGAGATTGGGCGAACGGGGGAAACAGGACTAAGGGACCAGGGATTAGGGCCGCCCAGGTTAGCCGCGGCGCCCGCAATCATTTTGGCGGGCCGAAACCGGCATAGGGTTTCAGCGGCACCAGTACAACAATCTCGAGCATGCCGGCTTTGAAGAGGGGCAGCGAGTGGGCTGCGGCACGCACTTCGTCTTCGCTGCCAGCTTCCCACAGGATCGCGGCCCCCGGCGTATCTCCACGCGCCCAGACCTGGCGAATTAAACCCGAGGCATACAGCTCTTTCACGCGCATCCCCTCCTGAGCAATGAGATCGGCTGTGAAAGCTTCAGGTGGAAACGCATCCGTGCGGCGGCGGGAGACGCTGAAGAATTGCATAGACCAGATTGTAGAAGAGCAGGGAACAGGGAATAGGAAAAGACTGGCGGCACCGCACGTCCCTGAAGCTGGTGCAACAATTTTTCAATCAACCGCAAATCTTGCTCACATACCCTATTCCCTAGTCCCTATTCCCTATTCCCTAGTTTTTAAAGAACTCCCCCCGCCCCCCATTTGCCCATGGGTCATAGTGCGCGGCGAAGTTGGCGCGATTCTGAACTGAGGGATGGCTGTACAACCAGAATTCAATGAACGCATTGGGCTCGGGGTCTTCCAGCCACGCCTCGCCCAGGTGGTTGAACCCTGCGACCGCCGTCTTCTGCGGGTCTGCCACCAGGCCATGGATAGCTTCCTGCCCATACACGTCCGCCTGGTGCTCAAAATAACGCGAAACCGTGTTGCTCACCGGGTCCCCCAGGAACGACACCACCGAAACCACCAGGACCAGGACCAGGAAGCCGGTGCGGGTGGCGATAGGAGCAAGGTTCTCTCGGGGCTCAATCCCCCAGCGCACGCCGAAGCGCCGTGCCATCCACTCGGCAACCCGCGCGCATGCCCAGAAAACAAAGAAGAAGCACACGCCCGAAATGGCCAGCCCCTTCACAATGTGGTGGAGAACATAGTGGCCGCTCTCATGGCCGAAGACCAGCATCACCTCGTCGTCCGGGACGCGTCCCGCGGTAGTGTCCCAAACCACGATTCGTTTGGTGGGCCCCATGCCGCTCACATACGCATTCAGCCCGTTGGTCTTCAGGCTGGCTTTCATCAGAAACATGCGGTCAGGTGGAATATCGGTGCCGGTGCGCGCGACCACTTTTTCAAGCTTATCGACCAATTCGGCGTGGTTCGTCTTCAGAGGCTCATATTGGTTGAACAAGGGTTCAACGTAAGGCGACCCCATAGTCACAATCACCATAAGCGGCAGCGTCACCATCCAGGCGCCGAACCAATAGGTACGCGGCCAGCGGCGCACAATCCAGTTGAACAGGAGAAACACCAACGCACCCACCAGGGCAAGCCCCAGACCCTTGCCTTGGTCGCCGAACCAGCCTCCCCAGCCCTGCACGCTGATGCCGTAATGGCGGCTGGCGGCGTGGCCAAGCATGTCGAGAGGAAGGCTTGCGACCGCGCTGATGAAAATGAACGCGGCAAAGAACAGCAGTCCCTGCACCCAGCGACGATTTGTCCGCCGCTCGGTCCAATGCTCCAGACGAGCAGCGGTACGCGACGCCAGCAGCCACCACAGGAACAGCAAACTCCACACGGAGCCGCCAATATCGAGCGCCAATCGTATCTTGTTCAGCGCTTTGGCCTTTTCGAGCTTGTCCGGGGGCAGGGAATAGGCCCGTTCCGATTTTGCCTGTTCGGCTTGTGCCTGCGGCTCGGCCGGGGCGGCTTGCGCCGGAGCAAACTGTCCCGCTGCGATCACGAAGAAGATGAAGAGGCAGCCCATTAACGCCCGTCTTAAAACGAAAGGCACGACTTTTCCCCCCTTATGCGCCTGATTCTGCGAGAATCGGAACTACCGATGTCCCTATCTGTATCGCGATTGACACTTCCCTGCGTTTCGACGCCACTCAGGGCTTTCCGGCACATGAACCTGTCCCTTGTCGCGGTCCTGGCTGCTGCGGGGATTCTAATGCCGCAGGCGTATGGTCAGCAGCCCGCCGCGCAGTCGCCGGTCCTTCTCGACGCCATGACCACGGAGTTGCATCGCGCCTTCACCGCGCTCGGAAAACCCACCGCAGGCGATGAAAAGCAGGTTCCGCCCTATTTCCTCAGCTACTCGGTGGCCGATGCCGACCAGGTTTCGATCCGCGCCCAGTATGGAGCGCTGGTGGACAGCTCGGCGAACCGCCAGCGGGTGGCCGACATTCAGGTCCGACTCGGCGATCCCAAGCTCGACAACACCCATGGGTCGCATCGCGGTTCGGCCGTGAACAGCCTTGAACTGCCCCTTGTCGACGATCGCCAGGCGCTGGCGCGCACGTTGTGGCTTGCCACCAACACCGGCTACAGCAACGCCCTCGACAACTACCTGCGCGTGAAAACCGAATCCCAGGTCCGGGCCAAAGAAGAGGATTCCTCGCCCGACTTCAGCCAGGAGGCGCCGCAGGTATCGATCGGAAAGACCGCGCCGCCCGCGGTGGTCGATCGTGCCGCCTGGGAAAAGCGCGTCACCGCGCTCTCCAAGATCTTCCGCGAGTTCCCCAACGTTTTCCAGAACGTGGTCATGCTCAACGTCCAGAACGAGACC
>Ga0207109_1194_pt1 | contig 13761 bp, 8 predicted proteins | sample Alteio_BWMinHeat_73_FD_153584 | JGI IMG/M metagenome (GOLD analysis project Ga0207109, IMG submission 153584) | Enriched cells from forest soil in Barre Woods Harvard Forest LTER site, Petersham, Massachusetts, United States -... | ecosystem: Environmental > Terrestrial > Soil > Temperate forest >... | reverse complement strand
CCAACGGCCATCGCCGGAGAGCACTGTCCCGCGAATCGAGCGCCAGGTCTTAGCGTCTTCCAGGCTAAGCGGTTTCTTCGCCGCCTTCGTCTCCCCTTTCTTGAGTTCGGCCAGTTTCTGCTTCAGATCGGCGATCTGTTTTTCGATCGCCTCGACCTGCTTTTGCTGGTTCTCAGGAGGCGCGGCGACGACAAAACCGGCGAACAACAGCAGGCTGGCGCATGCCAACCGAGGGAAGAAACTGGCGCAAGACATGAAATAGCTCCGAGAAACGAGACAGTCGGTGGGATTCAAGTTGCTTTGACGAATGATACGTCAAATTGACGAAAGAGTCACGCGCCGACCACTCTCGCAGCCCGCCACCGACCGTGGACGGTCCCGGAGCGCCGCCTTAGACTTGGGAGCTGGACCATCCTCGCCCATTTCGGAGCCGCGATGAAGAGCCATACGCAATACCTGACGTTGAACGTGCCGTCGAAAATGGAATTCGTCAACATCACGACGGAAGTCGAGGAAGCCGTGCGGGCCAGCGGCGTCAAGGAAGGGATCGTCCTCTGCAACTCGATGCACATCACCGCCAGCGTCTTCATCAATGACGATGAGCAAGGCTTGCACCACGACTTCGGCAAATGGCTGGAGCACCTCGCCCCGTTCAACCCCGATCCCAAGGTGTATCACCACAACCACACCGGCGAAGACAACGCCGACGCCCATTTGAAGCGTCAGATCATGGGCCGGGAAGTCGTCGTCGCGATCACGAAAGGAAAGCTCGATTTCGGCCCCTGGGAGCAAATCTTCTACGGCGAGTTCGACGGCAACCGGCCGAAGCGAGTGCTGATTAAGGTGATCGGGGAGTAGGCTCAATGCTCGCGAGCGAGATAATGGATGGCCGAGCTGATGAAGCAAGTGCAGTCGAATTTGTAATACCGAATGACTTTGATGGCCGTTTCCGCTTCGGCGGCGGTCGAGAAGGTCGCCAGAGTCTGCTTGCCGTCGCTCATTGTCCAAGCGTCGCCGGTTTGTTTTGCCGCGAGCATTTTTGGTTGGAAGGAAATGCTGCGCACGCCGAGCGGCACTTCGCGCGGGGCCTGGTTGTGGCTCAAGAAGAAAGTGAAATTGCTGGTGCCGACGCGGACGTGCTCGGTGAACGGATATCGCTGAGCGATCTGCATCGCGGTCCGGGCCTGGTAGTCGCTGTTGCCGACGGAGCCGAGATCGGTCGCGCCCGCGGTCAGGTGCCAGCCGTCGGCCGCGTGTTGAATCTCCATGCGCATCGCGTCGATCGGCCGCCGCTCCCCGACGATGCCAAGGCCCGGGATGTCAAGCGGGTAGCGCGTCGCGTGCTGCGGCAAGTATTCCGGCCGAAATGAATCGCCCTGGGAAGGAGACTGACGGCTTGGCGTGCCGTTCTTGAGCATGTAGATCACGGTCGGATTTGGCAATCCGATGTAGGCGATCTCATTGAATTCATATTTGCGAATGATCCGGATCGCGTCCTCGGCGTCCTTGGCGTACGGGCCGAAGTTGAAGAGGACGCGGCGCGCGTCGCGGACATAGTAAGCGCCCCCTTCCGGTTCGACTCGGAGCTTGGTCGGATCGAAGGGCACCATCCTGCGCGACAAGTTCGTGACCGGCGGGGGCTGGCCGTTCGTCAACCAGTATTCCATCACCGGTTCCGGCGTGCCGATCGCGCCATATTCACTGATGCGGAGGTCCGAGATCAATCGCTTCGCTTCGTAGGCGTCGCGCTGACTCGCGCCGAAGTCCTTGAGAAGGCTTCGTCCCGCAACCAGCTTGTAATGTCGATCTTCGAAGCGCACATCGACGGAGCTGGGGTCGAAATGGATCAGGTTTTCGCCGCGATCGAGGCCGAGCGGTCGCGCGCCGCGGATGGCGTCTGGTGGAAGCGTCGCCGCGGGCTGGGAGTTTCGGGTCGAAGTCATCGAAGCCGGCTGAATGGTCTGGCGCGGCGGCATCCGTTCGGTCGCTGGACTCATTCCTTGCGGCGCGATGGGCGACTGAGCCTGGGCAATTGGGGAATGTGCGAAGGCAAAAGGAAAAAGGAAAAAGGAAAGAATTATGGCAGAATACGAGCGCATGGCAGACCTCGTCCGGAACGGACCCCGGAGCGCAGATCGGCGGAAAGCTGGGTGGAGCTTGACGGAAATGAAGAAAAAGCAAGGCCAGCCATGATGTAACCGAATTACTCGGTCACCGGATCGGGCGGACGACACTCATGGTCGTCCGGGGACGGACGGGTTGTTCACCTGCCCATCCCTTCGGCAGCCTGGCGACCACCGACCTTGCTTTCGCAGGGGAGATCGAAGGCCCATAGCTTTGCGTCGCCGTCTTTCGACGGTTTTGCCCTTTCGAGGATGAAAGGCGTTGGCGATCCGGACGAGACATCAGGCTGGCCACCGACCGTGCTACCAAAACTAGCACGATCGTTCGCTATTGCACTCTATGTCGCAAATGCCCTCAATGCAAATCGCGTTCGGCAAAGGCCCGTTTTACCTTAGTTCAATCCGAAATCGCTCGGCAGGGTGCGCCAGGCGCTGTGAATGTGATTGGCAGGGTTATTCTGCGAATCATCCTGGACGTTCAGGAACTGCACGATGAAGGTCGGTCCCTGGATGCGATAGCTGTGCGCCTCGCCGCCATTCGAGCTGCCGGTCCAAGCGAAATGCACCTTGTCGAAGCCGGCGTCCTGCAACGCTCGCCATTGTGCCGCCCCGATCGGATCCGGCATTCGAGCCGTATAGCCTTTCAGCAGTTGCTCGAGCAATTCGCGTTGTTTTTCACTCATCTGTGCCGCCGGCAAGCCCAATGGTTGGCCAGCCTTCTCGCGCGGCACATGTTGGGCGAGCTCGCCAAAATGCTTGGGCTGAAGCGCCGTTTTCTTTTGGCTGTCGTCAAGCGAAGCGAACAACTCGCGCGCGAGATCCTCGACGTCCTTCAAAATGCGCTGGCCTTTTCGATCGCCGGTGCGAATCTCGGCCGGGTTCGCGCCAAAAAACGCGGGCGTCGCCGACGAAACCTTCCCATCGACGATCGTGAAATTCAGCGACAGGTGGTGCCCTTCAATACGCCAGCCCCACTTCCCCGTCCGCGACGGTTTGCCGAAGATCGTCAAAAAGTACCAACCGGGATTACGCACATTTGTCCCATTCTTTTCGACCTCGCGCAAGATGACCTCAAGGCTCATGATGGCGACGGCCTGCTCGAACCCTTTTTCACTCGTGCCGGTCTTGAGCAGGTTCAACACTGCTTGGTGCTGGTCTTCGGTCAACTCCTCGAGGCGCAGACCTTTCCGCCCGGGCCGCTTTTCTTTGTCCTGCACCGGTACGAAAATCCAATTCGTGCGTTCTTTGTCATCGAAATCGTAGCTGCACTTCGCGCGCTGTTCGGCGGAAAGCGATCCAAGAAATGCGTCGGCCGCGTCGGCCATCCGCGCTCCCAGCGGCGCCTGCTCATCCGCGAAATAGGCGACGCCGCCAAGACCCATCACCACGACAACGCCCGCAATCACTCGATGCAGCCTCATGGCGAACCTCCATAGAGCCGTCGCGCGAAGGCGGCCCCTCGCTCCCCGCTTGTGCAAGAATCTGGTTTGCCGCCGGCATTGCGGGCGTTCGATTACCGGCAGCGGCCTTCGCGGGAGGCAGGCAATGCCCACGGTGAAGCCACGATTGTTGTATGCCGACCATGGCCAGGGCGAGATCGAGTGGACTTAGATAGGCTGAGTCGCCATCCCGTTCAGATCGTCAAAATTGCCTTCAGCGCCAACTGGTTGATATCGCACGTCAGAAGCGGAAGCGCAGGCCGTCATATGCCATTTCGACATTCGGCGGCAGCGTGGAGTTGATGCGGTCGTAATCCATTTCATGGGCCATGTGGGTCAGGTAGGCTTGCTTGGGCTTGAGACGGGCGATGACCGCGAGCGCCTGGTCGAGATTGAAGTGGGCGGGATGCGGTTTGGCGCGGAGGCAGTCGAGGACCAGGACTTCAAGACCTTCCAGAAGCGGCCAGCTTGCGTCGGGAATCTCGTTGACGTCGGTGCAATACGCGACCGAATCGAAACGGAAGCCGAGCACCTCGTACCACGAATGCTTCAGCGGAATCGGCACGACGTGGTGATACAGTACGTCGAACGGTTCGGACGCGATGCGGCGAAATTCGAGCCGCGGCAAAGCGCCATAAGGCAAGTGCTGTAGCTCCGATGTGAATGCATACGGAAAGGTGCGGCGAATGACCTCTTCGACTTGCTCGGTGCAATAAACAGGTAGCGGCGTACCTAGCAGTTTCGGGAAAAGACGCAAATCGTCCAAGCCCATCAGATGATCGGCATGGTAATGGGTATAGATGACGGCATGGACGAGCGGTATTCGTTCGCGCAGAAGTTGCAATCGAAGTTCGGGGCCTGAGTCGATCAGAACGTTGCCGCGCTGTGTGCTGATGAGGACCGAGGAGCGATAGCGATGATTGCGAGGATTGTCGGACCGGCACACTTCGCAGCTGCACCCGAGCATCGGCACGCCGACAGAAGTCCCAGTTCCCAGAAAGGTGAATGTTCGCGAGCCGGCCATCACTATCAGGATAAGTGACGAAGCGCAGGAGCGACAAGTGGAAGATGTTTGTTGGCCGGACGCGCAAGCGACGGAGTTCCGTTGGCTCATATAGAATTCCGTCGCTCGCGCGTCCGGCTAACGAAACATCGTCGCGGCGCATCATGCGGAGGTGCGCTTTAGTATTCCGCCGGAGCCTCCTGTTCTTCGAGATGCACCTGCGCGTAGCCGCCTTGCATTTTGAAAACAAGAACCAGGAGCAAGAATCCGATGGCCATCGCGGCGGGAACCACAGCCGTATAGAGCAGTGCTTTCTTCATGCCGACTAGCTTTGCTTCCTCGAGTGGTTTCTCGTCCTGGCTATAGTAAGGTTTGCCTTCCGTGTCCCACCAGGTCTTCCGACCCGTCAAGGATTTTTCGAGTTGCGGTTCGACTTTCTGTCCCTTCGCCTTATCCGCATTCAGTGTTGCCAGGTCGGACTCCAGCGTCGTTTCTTTCATCCTGTCCGGTTTGGTGCTGTCTTTGTCCTTCAGGACCTTGCCATAATCCTCAAGGACCTTCAGCTTGCCGTTGTCCAATCCGGCGACCGGAGGAATAGTGCCCGGCGCGACGTCGGAAACAAACGGGAAGCCCTTGGAATCGAGCGAGCCGTCGTCCTTTTTCGCCACATAACGGTCATAGCTGGATGGAGAGACTTGCCGAATTTCGTCCACGGCCAGGCGGTCCTGCCAATAGCCGATGCCCGGGCCGCCAAGCAGGCCCGCCGACAGCATGCCGACGCCGCCACTAAATCCCAGCGCCAGCGCCCCGCCTTTGGGGAAGCGTTCCGAGATGACCCCGAGCAAGGTAGGCCAGTAAAACGTCTTGCCGACCGCATAGACCGTGCTGACCACAAGCCAAAGAACGAGATTGTCGACGAATTCTTGGCTGAACAAAACCAATCCAGCGACTCCCAGCAAGGCGCTGACGAACAGCAGACCAAGCGGCGAGATTTTGTGTACGATCGGTCCTGCGAAGAAGCGCAAACTGAACATGACCAGATTGGTCCACATGAATGCAACGAGCGCTTTATTCTCGCTCTGGAGCACTTGATCGCCGATATTGACGATCCAACTGTCGGTCCCAAGTTCGACGTAGCCGACCAACGCGTGAAGAATGTAGAGCAACGCTAGCACCAAGTGGCCGAGTTTGAAACCGGAAAAAATCGCGTAGCCGATCCATATCGCCAGCGCAATTCCCCAACCGATCGCCCATTGAGTCGATTTGTCCAACTTCACCCAAGATTGAGGAATAGCCGGCATGACGATCAGACTGAACAGCAATCCGATGAAGAAAACGACAACCGCGACGCCGAAGAATCCGACTTCTCCAGCCATCTTCTTGACGCTGACGCCTTGCACTCGAGCTTCGGACCTCGGGAACGGGCGGTTGAACATCATAATGCCGAACAACAGCACGGGAGCGAGAAACACGCCGAGCTTCGCTTCCCACGGAATGCCGCTGATCCGATTGAGTCCGAGCTTGATGATTGCCCCAAGGATCAGGCCACCCGGCCAGCCCGCGTGCAAAATGTTCAGCCAGTGCGTCTTGTTCCTTGGGAACAGCGTGGCCGTGAGCGGGTTGATCACGGCTTCGCAGGTGCCATTGGCCAGCGAGAAGAGCCAGGCGCCTACGAACAGGCACCAGAACGCACCTTCTTTTCCAAATCGTCCATACGCGAGGGTCGCTCCAAACGTCACGATCGCCGACGCGACGTAGAGTGCGAACGCCAGCAACATCAGCTTGCCGTAACCGATCCAGTCGGCGACGAAACTGAGAACGATAATCGTGATGCCAAAGCCGAACAGACCGCCGCCGGTGATGGCCCCGAGTTCAGACTGAGTGAACCCGAATTGGCCGCCCCAGTCCTTCAAGAGCGCGTTGCGGATCGTGAAGCCGATGCCGGCGGCGACGAGGGTGAAGAAGCTGGCCCAGAAGAGCATTTTCTCGTTGAAGCCGGGGGCCGATGCCGCGGGAGCGCGACTGGCGGCGGTTGCCATGGTGTGTCTCGATGGAGATGAAGTTCGGAAACCGTTTTGGGGATGCTAAGACGGAGGGGGCTGGAAGTCCAGCGAAAAACAAGCAATTCGTGCCTCAAACGAGGCTTTCGGAGCGGAATTCCCGCACCTCCAGCTGACACGCGGGCCACTCCATGCGAACGAGCCGCTTCCAATCGTAGTCGCCGCCAATGTTGATGCCACGAATCGAACCGAGCCGATTTTCACGGGCACGATGGGTGTGACCGCAGAACACGAACGGGATTTGGTCGGAGTGGCCGGCGAGGAGTTCCTCCATCGAGCGGTTGCCGGAGAAGGCGCGCCAAAGCATCCGGTCGAGAGACGGTGGTCCGATCTCCGGGAAATTTAGGCCGATGAATGCCGGATGATGCATCACGACGATTGCCTGCTTCACGATTGGCAGCGTTTTTTCCAATTGGCGTCGGAGTACCGAGACGACACGAGAGGTGAAGGATTGATCGGTGAAATGCCAGCGGACGAAGCGGCCGTCGTTGTGCCGGCCGCGAGTAAAGCGCTTGTCGCGGAGTCGCTCTTCCCAATCCGGCGGCGGCTCCCAGCCCACCTCCTCGCCCCACGAATAGTCGTACCAATTCATCGAGCCGACAATCGCCAAGTCATTGTCCGGCAGCATCAGCGGTCCATGATCCAGATAATGGAAGCCGAACTGCTGGCTCAGCTTCGGCAGATGCTCGTCATAGACGTGCCATGAATCGCCGCGAATATCGTCGGCCTCAACCCAAATGTCGTGATTGCCGGGAATGAGCGCCTTCTGTCCCGGCACCTCGGCGAACTGCTCCAGGCAGCGCTCGAAATCGCCGCCCGCGCCAATGTCGCCCGCGAGGATTAGCAAATCCGCCGGCTGTTCTTTCAGGTGCTCGATGAGCTGGAGCGTCGCCGCATCGCCGGCGTCGCGAACTCCCCAATGCAAATCAGCGGTCAGAGCGATGAGCATTTCCTGATCGTACAGGATTTACTTCGCCTCAGCGCTGTCGAACGCGAATTTGCATGTCACTGTGGCCCAAGACTCGCCGAGAGCCGTTGTCGTTAGTTGGGTTCCCGGTCCCGAACCACCCGACGCAGGCTTTCCGAAACCCTTGACCGCGAATTTCAGTTTCACATCCGCGGCAACATGCTTCTTGTCGGGAAATCGATATTCTTCAGCAATCACGAACGTAATCGCGCTTTCCTCCCCTGGTTCAATCCAACCCTCTTCTCCCGGCCCAATCATTATTCCGTTGTCCGACCACCACATCGTGAGATCTGTTGGACTCCCTTTGCGGAAATCTGAGATTGCCAGGAGACGAACAGGTCGATCGTATACATTTTTGAAAATAAACTCGTGAAAGCGAAATTCCCCATTTCTTTTAATCACGCCGAAGTCAAAGCTCCTGCCCTTCACGAACATTGCGTCGGCCCAACCGGTATCGGTATCTTGGCCGGTTTTTCGCAATCGAAGCAGCAGCGTATCCGACCCTTTTTCGCTCGCTATGACGCCCGGCCGAACGGCCCAATTGATGCTTAGGCAGATTTGCAACTGATCGCCGTGCAGCGAGTAAATGCCCTGCTGGGTTTTGCCGCCCGCGATCAGATCGATGGTCGCGGGGCCGACTCGCGGGTTAATTCGATACGTCATGGGGACCGCGTCTTTGTTGGGGAAATGCTGTTTGATGCGCATCGTGCCGAATGGTCCGATGATCATGACCTTGTCTTCTGGATCGCGAGCCTCCCCGCCGACGATCGAATCGGTAATCTTCCACCCGCCAATCAAGTTGAGTTCATCGGGGTGAACCGTATAGAGCGGTTTCGTGGGCATCAGCAGGTCGAGCGGCGTGGGCTGGGGTGGCTTTTCGGATTTCGGCCGTCCTTCATCTTTGGGAGATGCCGGACCGGCCGGCGGCTCGGCGCGAGCTTGGAGTTTTTGGTTTTGCCGTGGAGCCGCGATCTCGTCGGCCTTGGCCGAAGGCGCCTGGCGGGGTAAATACGTGACGCCGGCGACACATAAGATACCTGCCGCGGCCAAACCGGTGGCCGTCAATTTCAATTTGTGAAAAAACATGGCTTGAATTACTCCCTTCGCGAGAACGGATACCGAATCGGCCACAGCGCCGTCGGCCGTGGAATGAAAGACCGCTCGCACGGCGGAAGCAACGAGCGCCGCGGAAACCGGCTCGACGACCAGTGCCGAGGCGAATCCGGCAGCGCCGAGCACCACGCCGCGCTGGGTCAGGCGCCGCCTCAATCGCTCGCGAGCGCGGCTCAAACGCGAGCGAATTGTTCCGTCGGGAACGGCGAGCAACTCGGCGGCTTCGGAATTCGATCGGCCCTCGATTTCGCAAAGAACGAAGGGCTGGCGCAGCCGCTCCGGCAAGCGATCGATCTCGGCATGCAGAATCGGCCCGAGTTCCGACCGATCGGGATCCCGCGGGTATTGAACTTCCGCTCGAGCAGCGCCGCGCTCGTGACGCTGACGCGAAAGCAAACTCCGGCGGCAGCGATGAGCCACCCTAAAGGCGACGCCGTGCAACCAGCCCCCCAGCGAATCGCGATTGCGAATGGAGCGCGACTTCTGGAGCAGCACGAGAAACGTCGCCTGGAACGCATCGTCCACTTCAGCGCACCGGCCGAGCACGCGCCGACAAACCGCCTGGACCATCGCTCCATGTCGCCAAACGATCAATTCAAACGCGGCCGGGTCGCGCGCCTGTTCGAATCGCAGTAGCAGCGCGCTATCCGGCACCGACGCATCGCAATCCGCGGCCACGCGTTGCAACTGATACACCAGGGCACCGGTCGAGCGCCCGATCATCCAGCGTCCTCCGCAGCCCACACTATTCTGTGCCCAGCCGCGCTAGATTTGCTCCGTCAATTTGGCGAATTCTGCCGCGACTAAAAGCAAATCAGAATCGATTCTCGCTCGCGCTCAAGGCTATTCAAGCGCCAAACCGACGACTGCACATCGACTCCTCGATGAGCCGCGTCGTCGTCGCATGGCCGGCATCGCGAACGCCCCAATTCAAATCGGCGGTTAATGCGATGTGCACTGGGGCTCGGGGATAGGATTCTGAAGACGGCTTGTCAATTCGCGCAGCGGTGATGGCTCCCCTTCAGCGTATTAGCACTTGGTCTCATTATCGAACCTTGGGAAAACAACGCGTACCTTGCGTCTCTTTCTTTCTGCGCGATCGGATACTGTTAGGCCAATTTGACCAGGTAGAATTGTCTCACCGCTATTTCGACACGCCAGTACCGTTGACGACCATCGTTGTAGAAATGTGACCTGGCAAGTCGGTCCGAAACGTCAGGGTCCGCGATATGTTTCCGGCCTGCTGAGGTTTGAATTCGATTGTAAGCAGATGGCCAGGCCGGGACCTTTCAGGCAGCTTGATCGAAATGCCGTCGCTCAGTCCTTCGATTTTGTCCACCTTGAAGTCTTTTCCAGTTGGGCCGCGGATGATCAATCTTTTCGCAGCGAGTTCGCCCACAGACACGTTTCCAAAATCAATTGTGCTCGGAGACGCCAGGACGCCGAAATCCATTTTGTCCTTGCTCATCGCGACTTCTGCCTGCACTGCAAACGTGATCGTCAGGGAGCAACTCGCCGAATACACGGCGTCGCTTGGCTTTTTTTGGACCGATGTCAACGTGACAAAAACGCGAACCGTCCTGCTCCGACCATCGGCCACAATTCTTCGCGCATCGATGTTGACCACAAATTCTGCCGATTGTCTCGGTTCAAGTGACCCGGTGGGAACGACGGTCGAAACGCAATCGCTGGTGGCCTTCGCGTCACTGATGACAAATGGCACGGCATAGGGGTTAAAGATTTTGAAACTGTGAGTCGGCTGAGATCCAAAGTTGACCATGCCGAAGTCATAGGTCAAGCCATCCGGAAAAAACTTTGTGGCCCACGACGGTTTCTGTGGAGCTTCAGCAGGCTCTTCTTGGTCCGCAGGTTTTGGTGGTTGTGCGGCGGTTTCTGGCTGGGTGAGAGATGTCGAGATGGCAGGATCGCGATCTTCTGCCTTCGGTGGCGCGGGCTTGCCTGGCAGAATCTCTGCTGGCGCCGAGGCCGAGGGTTCGTCGGCAGAATTGGCCGGGGGCATCAGGCGCGGCACGGTCATCAGGCCCACGCCCAATACCATTGATGCTGCCAGGCCAACATAAGCCACAAGCTTCAGTTTTGTCGCGAACATGATTTTGATCACTCCATTTGCAAGCACGGCGGCTGGAGCGGCAATGGCCGTTCCGGACGAGAAATGGAGGGCTCCATGAACGGCGGACTGAACAAGTCCGGCGGACACCGGTTCGAATGCAAGCATCGAGCCAAACCCTGTCGCGCCGAGAACAACCCCGCGCTGGGTTAGGCGTCGCCGCAATTGCTCGCGAGCCCGGCTCAGCCGCGACCGAATCGTCCCGTACGGAACAGCGAGCAGCGCGGCCGCTTCGGCATTCGTTCGGCCCTCGATCTCGCATAGAACGAACGGCCGGCGCAGGCGTTCCGGCAAGCGATCGATCTCCGCATGTAGGATTGGCCCGAGGTCGGTCTGGTCCCGATTGGGAGGATACTGCGATTCCGGCCGACTGGCGCCGCGCTCGTGGCGCCGCCGGGTCAGCAAATTGCGCCGGCAACGGCGAGCCACGCGAAAGGCAACGCCGTGCAACCAGCCCGCCAGCGAATCGCGATTGCGAATCGAGCGGGCTCTCCCGAGCAACACGAGAAATGTCGCCTGGAAGGCGTCGTCCACTTCGGCACCTTGGCCCAGCACTCGCTGGCATACCGCTTGGACCATCGCTCCATGCCGCCAGACGATCAGCTCAAATGCAGCCGGATCGTGGACCTGCTGGAATCGTTGCAGCAATGCTCCGTCCGGCACCGCATTATCGCAATCCGCAGCGACGCGATGCAGTCGATCCACCAGCGGTCCCAACGAGCGCCCAGGCATTCACTGTTCTCCGAAGCCTCCACTATTCTGTGTCAGGCCGCGTCAATTTGCTCCATCAATTTCGCGAATTCTGCCTCGATTATTGGCAAATCAGAATTGATTCTCGGTCGCGCTCAGTGTTATTCAAGCGCCAATCCGACGACCGTGCATCGACTTCTCGATGAGCCGCGTCGTCCCCGTATCGCCGGCATCGCGAACGCCCCAGTGCAAATCAGCGGATAGTGCGATGTGCATGGGGCATTGAGGAGATGACGCGGCGGGTCATCACGGTTTCACTGTCTCATCCGTCGCCGTAACGGTGAGGATAACAGTGGACGTGCCGATTACTTGATTTTTTTGCGGGCTCGGCCCGGTTGGTCCGCGACGATTGGGGGTGCCGCCTGCTCCGCGGCCGCCACCAGGCGCGAAAGCGTCTGCCGAATTCCCGTCCGCGCCGCTCGTGGCTCGCAATTGATCCAGGCCCTTAACCACAAATGTTACGTAAATATTCCCATTCGCCGGTCCGCCAGGCGTTCGAGTAAGGGTTTGCTTGCTTTCAACTCGAACTTCGATCGTACTTTCTTGTCCCGGCTCGATCCATTCCTTGGTTGCGGCCTGGGCGGATACATGAAGATTCGAGTATTCGATTATGGGTTGCCCTGGTCTGTTGATGCCTACTTGTTTTCCGAGTTGCGCGTCGCTCGACCAGTTAAGGACGCGGATCGGCCGATCATAGACGTTTTTGAACTTGATGAGATAAACCGGTTTGTCGCGGTATTTGACACTTCCGAAATCGTGGGTCAGGCCGCCCTCGAACATCTTGTCCGCCCACTTGGTGTCAAACGAGCGATTCGACTCGCGTTCGAATTTGAGTAGGATCCTATTTGAGCCTTTAACGCTGGATAAAGTGTTGGGACGCTTGTCGTCCTTGGCGGCAAGACAGATTTGAAGTTCATTATCGGCGGCCGCCAGAGTGAATATGCCGGTTTCGGTCTTGCCATCGTCGATCAAGTCAATGGCCGGCTCCGCATCGGCGCGCCTCTTGATTCGATAGATCATTGGCGATTTTACAGTCGGGCCAATCCCTTTCACTACATACATGGTCCCAAAGGGTCCGATGGCGAGTGCCGTTTCGTCCGGATCGCGATTCTCCCCATTGACGGTGGCTGCTGTCAATTTCCAGTAGCCGATAATGCCAGCCTCATCGGGATCATAAGCCTGGAGCGGTTTGGTCGGAATCAACTGTTCGAGCGCTGACGGTTGCTTTGGCTTGTCACCGGCCGTCGGCCCGTCGGTGCCCTTGGCTTCGACGGGAGGTTGTTTGGGCTGGGCGGACGGCTGCGGTTTCGCAGCGGCGGCGTCATCTGCGCGGACAAAGCTGACGAAACGAGAAGCACTCGACAGCCCCGCAAGACTAATAATCGAGGCAGCCAGAACAATCGCGCATGCGATTCTCATTTTGCGTGCGAACATATCCTGCATCACTCCCTTCGCGAGGGTTGTGGCTGCGCCAGGTATCGCTGTCGCGGCGTTGGAATGGAGAGTTGCCTGCATCACGGACGCGACAAGCGCCGCGGAGGCGGGTTCGCCGATCAAGACCGATGCGACACCGGCCGCACCAAGCACGACGCCGCGTTGAACCAATCTGCGTCGCAGGCGCTCGCGCGCCCGGCTCAGTCGGGACAGGACCGTCCCGTAAGGAACCGAGAGGATTGTCGCGGCTTCGTTTTTGCTTCGGCCTTCGACTTCGCAGAGGACAAACGGCAGGCGCAGCCGGTCCGGCAGGCGATTGATTTCACCATGAAGGATCGAGCCGAGTTCAGCGTGATCGGCGTCGACGGGGAGTTGAGCCTCGGGCTGGGATGCTTGACGCTCGATCCTTTGGCGCGTCGTCCATGACCGCAGACAGCGATGGGCGCAGCGAAACGCGACGCCATGCAGCCAGCCCGCGAGCGAATCGACCTTGCGAATTGAATGAGCGTACCGCAGCAGGACCAGGAATGTCGCTTGAAAGGCGTCATCGACCTCACCGCGCCGGCCGAGTACGCGCCGGCAGACCGCTTGGACCATCGCTCCATGCCGCCACACGATCAATTCGAACACTGCGGGGTCGCGCGTTTTCAAGAAGCGTCGCAAGAGTTCGCCGTCGGAAACCGAATCATCGCGCTCCGCGGCGACGCGGTGCAGATGGTCCACCATGGTTTCCAGCGATCGCTC
>Ga0207109_1193_pt1 | contig 13809 bp, 9 predicted proteins | sample Alteio_BWMinHeat_73_FD_153584 | JGI IMG/M metagenome (GOLD analysis project Ga0207109, IMG submission 153584) | Enriched cells from forest soil in Barre Woods Harvard Forest LTER site, Petersham, Massachusetts, United States -... | ecosystem: Environmental > Terrestrial > Soil > Temperate forest >... | reverse complement strand
TCGTAAAGGTATGGATAATGCAGATGTTTCCACGCAAAGCGGGCCATCATCTCCTCGAGAGTGTCGCTCATGTCCGAGGAATCCAGTTCATCGATGGTCAACGCCTTGGGGTCATTGCCCTGGATTGCCACCACGGCAACGCCGCGCTTCCCATAGTCTTCGTAGAGCTTCTCGATGCGCCGCTCGTACACCTGCGCAATAGGACAGTGGTCGCATGTGAAGACCACGACCAGCACGGGACTGCGGGCGTAGTCGCTCAGCTTGTGCACCTTTCCATCCACGCCGGGAAGCTCGAAGTTGGGCGCGCTTGATCCCAAAACCGGGATGGGATGAGCCTGAGCATGGACACTTACTGCCGCAATCGACAGCAGTGCAGAGGTCAACAGCTTTCGCATGATAGCCTTCCCTCGCGCAATTCGACCGGCCACTCGCGGGGCGCGAGCGATGCCTAGACGCCGCGCCGAAAGCAGCGGGAAATGTTTCTAACGTTGTATAACAAAGTGATCGAGCCTGCAAGCGCCGAAATTCCCAATCGAAATTACCGTGCCGGCTGCGGAAGCAGAACCGAGGGAAGAGCCTCCAGGGCCAGCGAGATGCAGCCCCAGAGCCCGGCCCGTTGGCCCGGCGGGCTCGATGCGATTTTGGTCACCGCGAACTCGCCTCCCTCCAGTTGCTTCTGGACAAAATCAATCAGCACTGGATGGCTGCCAATCTCGCCGCCCAACATGATTAACCCCGGATTCAAAATCAAGGAGAGGTTCACGATGATGTCGGCGATAATCTCCGAGCGCTGGCGCACAATCTTCACTGCGCATCCATCGCCCTCTTGAGCCAGATTCAAAACATCCAGAGCACCGACGCCTGCTTGGTCCGCGCCGCGCGATGACTTGCTGCAGGCCTCGCGCCAACTCTTCAGAATTCCCGGGCTCGTTAACAGAGTCTCCAACTCGCCGAACTCGTGGATGGTCAACTGCCGGCGAGAGGTCGAGGGCAGGCGGAGATAGGCGATTTCGCCCGCCGACCACTCCGCGCCATGGTGAATCCGGCCGCTCAGAAAGATGCCCGCTCCCACGTTGGTGCCGATGTTGATGAAGACGAAGTCCCTCACCGCCTGGGCCGCGCCGCGAAAGTGCTCACCCTGCGCAGCGAGGTTCGTATCGTTCTCCACGATCACCAGGCAGCCCGCAATCTTGCTGAGCATGGCGCGCAGAGGAACCGAGCGCCAGCCTTCGAGATTGCTGATCGACAGCACGCTGCCTTCCTCCACATTGGTGATGGCAGGCACTCCCACCACCAGCACCAGCAGTTTGTCACGGCTCTTCTTGTGCTTGCGGAGAAGACCCTTCAACTCCTCCCCGATGAGGCTGCAGATCGCTTCCGGTGTAGTCTTCTTCTTGGCCAGCGAGACTTCCATCCGATCGAGTTCGCTGCCATTCAGATCCGCGAGGAGAAAAGAAATATTCCGAGCGGTGATCTCCACCGCCAACAAGCAGCCGCGCTCCGCCTTGAAGCGCAGCATGTCCGGTGGTCTGCCGCCGCTGGACGGTCCCTCACCAAGCGGTTCCACCAGTTCCGCCGAAAGCAGGTCTTTCACCACATTGGTGACCGTAGGCGCGCTTAGCCCGGAAGCGCGCACAAGATCCGCCCTGGAGCAGGATCCACTCTCGCGCAGCAGCTTGAGAATGCCGTGAGCATTCGTGTGACGCAGGACCGACGGCCGGCCAATTGGAATGGGTTTCTTCTTCACGGTTCCTAGAGAGTATATTCGGCGATGAGAAGCTCAGTCAGCCTATTTGGTCATTCTTATCCCATCAGATCGTAAATGGCTTGCTTTTGCACAAAGAAGTCCTTGCTTTCACGTCTCCCAGGAATGATACTAAGTAAACATTACGAAGTTGTGGGAAAGCGACGTCCGCTTTGCGCTGGGCAAGGGGTCCCGGAACTTCGCGAGGAACGGATCATGCGGGAAACGACCATGGATCAACCGCGGTGGATCGGTGGAGTCGAACCTCGGCCGGAGCTTCTGACGGCAACCGGCACCGAGATACTCGAGATCGAATGCCGGGAGCAGCCACAAAAACTCCGCGAACTGATCCGGGCCTATTTCGGTGACACCGAAATCCGCACTGCCCTTACAAAGCTGCGCGATCTCTCGGGGAGACCGGGTCCCGTTCTGTTCATCGGGATGGGTGCGTCGTACTGCTCGTCGTTCAGTGGATCCGTGCTCCTTCAGACGCACGGCAGGCCATCTTTCTCCGTTGACGCCGGGGAGTGGCTGCATTACGCGCAATCCGTCTGGGATGACGCTGCCCTCTCCGTGCTTCTCACTGCCTCAGGAGAGAGCGCCGAACTCGTCGCGCTGATGAAGGCCGGCAAGGATCGGCCCGTCGGGCTGATCTGCAACAACGCGGCCAGCACCTGCTGGCGCCTGGCGGAAAACCGTTTGCCTGTTCTGGCGGGCCCGGAATACGGCAACGCAACAAAGACCTATACCAACACCGCTACTGCCGCCATCCTCCTCGCGTCAGAGATCGTGGAACGGTCCTGGCACGCAGACGCCGAGCGTGTCACGGACATCTATGCAAGTTCTCTCGATCGCATCTTCGCCGGCCGCAAAGACCTGGAAGGGTTCTGCCGTGGAGCCGCCAACATCGAGATCGTGGGCCGTGGCGCAGCCTACGGCGCCGCAGTGATGAGCGCGTTGACCATCCGCGAGATAAGCGGGTTTCGCGCTGCAGCCCACACCGGGGCAGGCTTCAAGCACGGGCCCAACCTGGACGTGGACGGCACGCACGTAGCCATCATCTACGCACTCGGGCGCGCGGCGGGATTGGGAGTCAAGCTTGCCGATGAGTGCATCTGGCGCGGTGGAAAGGTCGTGCTAGTCTCTGCCGAAGACCGCGCCCCTGCAGAGTGCCTCTTTCCGGTACGTCTCGACGCCGTGCCCGAGCCGTGGGAAGGAATCACCGCGAATCTGGTGGCGCAAGCCCTTACGCTGGCCATGGTAGAAAGAACCGGATCCCGCTTGCCGCCGCGATTCCAATACGGTGCGATGGAACAGTAGGATAAGGAGCTCACTGAATCGCGACTCCAATTCGTCCCGCAGAGAAGAGCCCGCAGAGACCCACGTGCGCCGCGGCTTTCTAGGTCGCGTCTCGGTGATCGCTGGATTGGGCGGCATCCTCTATGGCTTCGATATGGGGATCATCGCTGCGGTGCTGGTCTTCGTGCGCGAATCGTTCTCTCTCTCCACGCGCATGGAAGAGATCGTCGTCAGCGTGGTGCTGGTGGGCGCCATGTCAGGGGCTATTGCCGGCGGCAGCATTGCCGATCGCATCGGTCGCCGCTCCACTCTCGTGTGGGGCGGCATCATCTTCCTGCTCGGCTCGCTCCTGGCGTTCTGGTCGCCTGATGTAGTGATTCTCATCGTCGCCCGCGGCCTCCTCGGAATCGCGATTGGATTCACCTCTGTTACTGCTCCGGTGTATGTCTCGGAGCTGGCGCCGCCGCAGTCGCGAGGTCTGCTCATCGGCCTTTATCAGTTCGCTCTTACCATCGGCATCGTGCTTGCCGATCTCGTCGGCTATTGGCTGGCAGGGCAGCACGCGTGGCGAACCATGTTCGGCTTGGGTGCCGTGCCCGCAGCGCTCTTTCTCGCGCTCATCTTCACCCTTCCGGAAAGCCCGCGATGGCTCTTCATGCAGAATCGCATAGCGGAAGTGGAATCGGTATTGAGCAGCTATACCGATGCCGTCGGCGCGAATTTGCTGATCCAGGAGATTCGCACGGCTCTTGCCATTCCTGTGGAACAGCGCTGGAGCGAACTATGGAAACCCGCCGTGCGCACCTCGCTTTTCATCGCGGTGGGGTTCACCGTTCTGCAGCAAGTCACCGGCATCAACACCATCATCTACTACGGACCGCAGATCTTCGCTCTGGCCGGCATCACCTCCAACAAGAGCGCGATCTTCGCCACGCTGCTGGTTGCGGTCACGAACATGCTGGCCACCATCATTGCGCTGGTCCTGGTCGATCGCGTGGGACGCAAGCCGCTGCTCTACGCGGGCGTCAGCGGCATGACGGCATGCCTCGTTCTGCTTGCGTACTCGTTTCACACCCCCACTGCCTTTGGAGCAGCGCCCGGCCTGGTGGCTACCGTCTGCTTGATGGTCTACATCACTTGCTTCGCGTTCAGCATGGGCCCCATCGCCTGGATCCTGGTGTCGGAAGTCTTCCCGCTGCGCGTACGCGGCCGCGGTGTCGCGGCTGCATCGCTTGGCTCAGGCGCATCTAATTTCCTGGTCTCGATGACCTTTCTTTCGCTGATCAACGACGCCGGCAGTAGTGTCACCTTCCTCATCTACGCAGCGTTTTGCATCCTCACGCTGCTTTTTGTTCGCTTCATCGTCCCGGAGACCGCACGGCGGGAGTTGGAAACGATCAGTTCCGAGGCCAATGCAGCGCCGGCCAGGATCAATGAACCCATAACATTTCACGAAGTTTAGAGCGGCTAAGGAAACGATGCGACGAGAGATAGAGACTATCGCGGTAGTAGAACAGAATATACACGCAACGACAGAGCCCGGTTACGTCGTCGGAGTCGACGTGGGCGGCACCAATCTGCGTCTCGCATTGGCGGACATGTCGGGAACGATTCTCACCAGATGGTCGTCTTCGACCGTTGCCCTTCGCGGACCCGAAGCGGTAATCCGGCTGGTCTGCAGCGGCGCGAAAAGTATGCTGCAGGAAGTTGCGGCCCCTCCAGATGCGCTGCGATCCACTGCCATCGGTGTACCGGGCGTAGCCGATGTAGACAACGGCATCATCATCGCCACTTCCTACCTGATGGGCTGGAGAGATGTGCCGCTGCGCACGCTCGTCGAGAAAGAGCTCAATGTACCCGTCGCCGTCGACAACGACGTCAACATGGCGGCCATCGGCGAACTGTGGGCCGGCAGTGCTAAAGACGCCAAAGACTTCGTCTTCCTCGCGATCGGAACCGGCATCGGAGCCGGCATTGTCCTCAACGGTAATCTGCATCGCGGAAACTCATGGTCGGCCGGCGAGATCGGCTACATGCTCGTACCTGGTGCAGCGGAGATCCCCACAAAGAGCGATGAGCCCGGCGCACTGGAAAGGATGATCGGCGGGGAGGGCATCAAATCTCAATGGCAGAAACTTTCGAGCACCGAAGATGCGGCGCCTTCTAGAGAGTTGAACGCGACGGAGATCTTTGATCGCGCGATTGACGGAGATCCACACGCGCAAACGCTGCTGCGTCAGTCATCCACCAAGCTGGCCCAAGCCATCTATAACGTATCTCTGATCCTGAATTGCCCACTATTTGTGCTTGGAGGCACCGTCGGCATGCACCCTGCACTCTGCGATGCAGCGCAAAAAGCGCTGGACCAGTGGATCGCCCCTGTGAGCCCGCGCTTGGTTCGCAGTGCCTTGGGAACAGACGCGCAGCTTTTTGGTGCTGTTCGGGCTGCATTGGAAGCAGGACGAACTTGTCCAGTCTCACCTGCAGTGTGGGCCAGTTCCAATTGAGCGTATACGCTTCTAGTTTCACTGTGACTTGGACCATCCGGTTTTTATCATGGAAGACATTCGACCATTAATTGCCAAGAGCATGTATTCGGTTCAGTTCTCGAATGGCAACTTCAGGGCAAATCATTCATCAAGCTTGCTTTGCGCTGCCGTGCGGGAATAGGTACCCTAAACGCCCCAGTATCCAATGATCAATGCATTTCGGCTTCGAGTTTCGAGCGCCGCGTCGAGAAAGCAGCTGTTCAGGCCCATCATTTGCAAAAACACATGCGCGTAATTCTGAAAACGCTCATGAACCCGTCGTGCGATATCGTGCGATGTGCCCCGGCGACGGTGGCGTCCGTGGCAATCGTGGCAACCTGGAATCTATAACTTAACAGCGGTCAATGGCGGATCATGGTTCGATCCCATCTAGCCGCCCCAAAAGCATGTCGGACGACCATACCCAGGTCCTCTCCGGCAAAATGAATGCGCCCTTCCAATCTGGCATGCCCCTTGATTCGTGTCGGTGAGCGCCTCGGCGATAATGCGCTCATCGAGAACCTGGCGGTGCGCCCTGTGTCGCGATAGAGATTTTCCTTGACAATCCCTTTGTACACTTGTTTACTCTAGGCCTGTAGGAATCTAGCCTATGAGTGAGACTCTCTCTCGTGATTTGTTCCCCGGTGCCCTCGAAATGATGATCCTCGAATCGCTTCGGCGACAACCTGCCCATGGGTATGCCCTGGTCCAGCATATCCAGCAGAGATCCAATAATCTGCTGCAGGTGGAAGAGGGATCACTTTATCCGGCCTTGCAGCGGCTGCTTAAGGCGAAGCTGGTCAAGGCAGAGTGGGGCTTATCCTCAACGAATCGCCGGGTGAGAACCTATCAGATCACAGCGCTAGGTCTTCGCCACTTGGAGAAGCAGATCTCCAGCTTCGAAAGGATGTTTGAGGGTATCACTCTAGTCTTGAATCCGGGCAAGTCGTCCGCCTAGCCAGCGGGAGGTTCCGATGAACTGGATCCCCGACAGTTTCCGCCGCCGCAAGCTCTTTGACGAACTCTCAGAAGAAATGCGCCTTCACCTTGAAGAGCGCGTCGAGCATTTGATTGGCCAGGGCCTGAGTCCGATCGAGGCGCAGCGACAAGCGCGCATTGCATTTGGCAGCCTGGCGATGCTCGAACAGCGCAGCCGCGAAATCTGGCTGTGGCCAACCCTCGAGTCGATGTGGGCCGACATTCGATTAGCGGCGCGCCAACTAAGAAAGTCTCCGTGGTTTGCAGTTACAGCCGTCCTGACCCTCGCCATGGCGATCGGCGCGAACGCCGTCGTGTTCGGCGCAATGAATGGCCTGATTCTTCGGCCTCTTAACGTTCCTCAGTCACAAAACCTCTATTCGATCGAGCGCGCAGGCGATTCGGACACGAGCGAGTCGTATCCCAATTACCTCGACATGCGTGAACGAAATCGCAGCCTTGTGGATTTGGCTGCTTATGCAATTTCGCAAGTGGGGCTTGATGCGGGCCACGGTCCGGTTACAACTTGGGGCCTTGAGGCAACCGGAAACTACTTTGATTCGCTGCGAATCCACCCCTATCTTGGCCGCTTCTTCCACGCTTCCGACGAACACGGGCCGAACAGTGCTCCATTCATGGTGTTGAGCTATGCCTACTGGCATTCGCAATTCCAGGATGACCGCGACGTGATCGGTCGCATCGTCATGGTGAACAAACATCCGTTCACAATCATAGGTGTGGCGCCGCCCACGTTCCGTGGGACCCTGGTATTTTACTCGCCCAATTTCTTCGTGCCTGAGGTGAACAAGGAACAGGTGGAAGGCGTGAACGACCTGAGCGATCGTGGAAGCCGCGGACTCCTGCAGGTACTCGGACACCTCAAGCCCGGGGTGACTCGAGCGCAAGCGGTTGCCGACTTGAATTCGATCGGAACATGGCTCGTGAGAGCTTATCCGCGCAGCGAACGCCCGGTGAGTTTTTACCTGGGGCGTCCCAGCCTCCTCGGCAAGGAGGTCTCGCGTCCTGTGACGGCCTTTGTCGCGGGATTGATGCTTTTGGCGACCTTGATTTTGCTCGCAGCATGCGCCAACCTTGGTGGCCTGTTCGCCGCTCGCGTTGCGGACCGATCGCGTGAATTGGCCCTTCGCCTGGCCCTTGGATCGAAGCGAACGCGCATCCTGCGCAGCCTGTTCACTGAGGCTCTGTTGATCTCGCTTCTCGGCGGCGCCGCCGGAGCAGCAGGCAGCGTGGCGCTATTGCGATGGCTGAGCGACTGGCAGCCGTTTGGTAATTTCCCCATGCACACGCCCGTCACTCCCGATGCAAGCGTGTATTCCGCCGCACTGCTGGTGACCCTTCTCAGTGGATGTCTGTTTGGGGCAGTCCCAATCGCTCAGGTGCTCCGTACCAGTCCTTATGAGGTCGTGAAGGCAGGATTGGCGGCGAGGACCCTGAAACGGTTCTCCACTCGAGATGTATTGCTCGTGGTACAGATTTCGCTTTGCGCGGTGCTGGTCACAGCATCCCTGGTGGCCGTTCGCGGATTGATTCGTTCGCTGCATGGCCCTTTCGGTTTTGACCTAAACCACTCGATGCTGGTCGATCTTCGCATGGTCGGCTTAAGCGGGAATCTGGAGGGCCCGACACAAAGACGCATGCTCGACGCGGTTGAAGCAATTCCCGGCGTGGACTCGGCAGCATTGACCGACGCTCTGCTGTTGAGCGATACGATCGCAACAAATGTCTTCACGGACACAACGACCGACCTTAGTGCTTCGCATGTAGCCGCTGCTCCTTTTACGTTCCGCGTCTCTCCCGCGTACCTTCGGTCCGAAGGAACAGTTCTGGTGGCAGGAAGAAGCTTCACGAAGAACGATGACAAGAATTCGCCCCGAGTTGCGATCGTGAATCGCGAGTTTGCGCGGAAGCTCTTTGGATCAGAGATCGCTGCGATCGGGCGCTATTTCAAGATGCCCGATGGAACGCGCCTAGTGGTGGTGGGTATTGCCGAAGATGGCAAGTACGGCTCGCTGACCGAGGATCCTCACCCCGCCATGTTTCTTACCCTTACGCAGTGGTCCGCCGGCCCGCAGTGGATGGTGATTCGCTCCGGTCGCGATCCACAACAGCTTGGCGAAGAGATCAGGCGCGTGTTGCATCAGGTAGACGCCGGGATACCCGTTGAGGTCGAAAAGAGATCCGACGAATTGGTGACGGTGCTGTTTGGCCCAGAAATGGCCACAATCGCGCTCGGCGTTCTTGGGGGCATCGGGGTGATCCTATCCATTACCGGAATCTTCGGTATGGCTGCTTATTCGGTGAGCAAACGGCTCAAGGAGTTGGGGATTCGCGTGGCGCTGGGCGCGCAGCGCAAAGAGGTGCTGCGAGCAGCGTTTGGACGGGCAGTCAAACTACTGGTGATCGGATCGGCTGCTGGGCTTGGATTGGGAATTCTGGCAACACGCGTCCTAGCTTTCATCGTCTATCAGGCTACGCCCCGCGATCCGTTGGTCCTGGCCGGTGTGGTTGCGGCAATGGCTGTGCTCGGCCTTGTGGCGACGTGGATTCCTGCACGACGCGCGCTGTCGGTCGACCCGGTAATCCTGCTGCGCGAAGAATGAACGCTGAGGGCCCGCTCCGTCAGGTGTGCATTGGTCCCGACAAACCAGCACCGAACGCCCCATTTGGTTCTCAAATGGCGATTTCAGGGCTTACCGCTCATCGAGCGGGAGGGCAAACCAGCAGCGGGTCAACTTACGACTTGGCGATGATGTACCAACTGAAGTGTCAACAAGAGACCAGACCATTTGTGCAACCTGTGAAGTTGCCAGAACGTTCTGAATCAGCAACCGCTCCTCGCCAGTGTTGCTCATCGGGCCATTGCGCCCTTGCGTCTGAGGCGGAGGCCTCTACGCAGAGGCGACCGCCGGAGCGCAATCCCTCCCTAACCACGTCGCGCCGTAAGGGGCGAGCGCTCCGCGGGCAAACACGGCGCGCTCGAGCTCCTGCCACAGTTCCTGCCGGCGCGGATGCATTAAGGCTCAACGCCCTCTGCGACAGCTAGAGCAACTCCCATACTGGGTCTGCGGGAACGATCCAGGAACCGTTTGTCAATTCAGAAGCTTCATGTAAGCGACTATGTCCGCTTGATCTTGTGGTGTGAGTATTACGGGGTCCGGAAGCGTCAGAAAGAAGCGCGCGTAATGAGCGGCCACGTCCTCCAGCGTTTTGGCGGAATTGTCGTGGAAATAGGGCGCGGTGTTCTTAACGCCCCACAATGTCGGTATCTTGAATGAGTTAAGGTCCGATGAAGGCCCTGGTTGGTCGATTCTGCCAGTGATAAGAGCGCGGCCCGGGTCTGGGCTCCACACAACAGTCCGAGTCCCGTCGGGGTTCACCCAATTGAACTGGTGGATGGGATTCGCAGCCTCGTTCAACTCCGAGACGCCGACGCTCTGAAAACGTGTGCCTGCCGGGACCAGTCCGAACGTGGCTGTAACGAAAAATGAATCGGTCTGATTGAGCATCGGGCCGCTGTGGCAGAGGGCGCAAGCACCCGCCCACTCTCCTGGAAAAAATGGCATATCGACAAAGAAGAGACGGCCTCGCTTCTCAGAAGCCGTACGTCCCGCCGGCAGCGACGGGGCCGGGCCTCCTCGTGCGTATGCCAGCAGCTTGAACGAACTAAAAAACGACTCGGTCCGTTCAAATTGGGCGATGCCAAGCAGGTCTGCTTGTGTGGGTGTCGTGGTCGCCTGGGAATGCGCTTGGATCGCATGGAGTGCCTGCGTCGCAAGATTCGAGTCCCTTCCATCCAGCATCAGAACCGGGTCGAGCGCGGGGGTGTTCAGAGTGGTCGGTGTGCCTCGCCGAAGAACCACTGACCTGGCCCTGGGATCATCTCCCATGCTGACATTCGCCGGCAGGGGAATGCCGATGAGGACCGTCGCATCGGTCAGCATGCGGTCGACGCCGTGACCCTGCCCGTCGTCGCTTCCGTCGAACAGAAAGAGAGGATCGAGCGGGTTCCGCCGATACCGCTTCTGGGCGTCTTCAGGCGAAACGGTTCCGGTGTCTGAGCCGTGGTAGGTGCGACATGTCCGGCCGTTCCCGCCGAACGTTTCCTTTGTGAACAGGCGCCGGTTCTTTTCGCTCGAGTCCGAACTGCTTCGCTGGGCCTGTAAATTCGAGAATGTGGCTGCCAGCACCAGGATCGTAATTGTGGTTCTCATCGCGTTTTTACCTCCATGGCTGTTGATCCTTCCGAACTTTGAAGCCCCACACCTCGGAGGTATGCGGCGAACGGTTCCAAAAATCGTTGCGTATTCGTGGTTCTGCGGTAGTGCAGGAAGCGCGTCAATCACGCCCCCAACGCATGGATCTGGTGCATGGGTTGCGTTACGCCTGGACTCGCAGTTTCCCCCTTTTGAAATGAAACCTCCACTCGTGCCTCCCGCTGATCTTTCGAGCCGACTGGCGTGCCGTAGTAGCGACGCTAAGTTGCCGCGGCGCAAATGTCGATGCAACCGCTATGATATGCGGGTGACATATTAGTCACGAGGTATGTGCTTGATAAGCAGTACTTTAGGGCGATGTGTAAGAAAAATGTGTAAGAAAAATGTGCTAGCCTTAGGAGCTAGCGCCGAAAGGCTTGGGGGTTCAAGTCCCCCCTTCCGCACCAGATTCAAATTGTAAGATTTATGAGAAACCAGCCACGAGTTCGTGAAAGGTTCAAGTCATCGTAAGGGATTACCTTCAGTCGCGCGCGCTTGTTGAGCGGCCTCAGTCTCGCGACCTTGGGGCCTCCTAGATCGAGCGTCGCTCGCGATTAGCCGCCCTCTTTCGCCGCCAAAGTAAAAGCCCGTGATGCTGCCGAGCAATGTGCCGACAAATGTCAACGCTTGATGCTCATCAATCTTGGTCCAACCGATCAAAAAAAGCAGTGCAAATCCCAACAGGACTAGACCCGACGCGAGGATAAAGGGAAATCTGTTGTTCCATTTCGCTGCGCTCGCTTCGACGAGTCCTTTTCCCCAGCAGACTGAACAAATCAGGCCACTAGTGGGATCGCCGGGACCAAGCTGTTCTCTTACCCTCCAGCGTCCGATACATACCCCACAACTAGGCTTGCCAGGGTTGCAGGTTCCACTCTCGTCACAGTGTTTGCACGGTACAAGCTCGGGTCCGGCCATTGTCTTACGCACCCCCACGAGGGACTGCATTCCAAAGTAGACGTGTTCCACGATGCCGTAACAGAAGCAGCATTGGTGGCAGCGAATTCCTTCGCTTCTTTTCCGGGGACCTATTCTAGCGCAGATCTGTTTCGACGGGAATTTTGGGGTCGATGGATCATCCGCCCCGTTGTTCTCCTCCAGAAGCACGCCCTCGCCCCGGCAGAGTAATCTGATGGAGTCATGAGTCCATCGCCCCAACAACCTCAGCTCAATCTCACCCAGGCGCCCGACTACCGCGAGTCCTACGCCAACAGCGTCCAGGTTCGCGTCAGCGTTTGGGATTTTCAGCTCGTGTTTGGCCTCGCCTCCAGCGAAAGTCCCGACCAGGTCACCATCCGCAATCACCAGGCCATCTACCTGAGTCCGCAGCAAGCCAAGGCCCTGTGGAATGTCCTGGGACAGAATATTTCCCAGTACGAGCAGGCTTTCGGCACTCTCGCGCTCGAGCCCCAGACGCACAATTTCCCCCAGGGACCCGTCAACTAGCTGAAGCATCCCACCCTTCGAGGATTGACAAGCTTGACAAGCTCGTCCTGGAGAAGACTGATCGAGCCGCGGCTGGATGCGCCCTTTCCCCTCTGGATGATCTTTCCAGTGGTGTTCGCAGCGCTCTATGCCTGCCACTTCACGCTGCTGAGGCTTCCCTACTACTGGGACGAGGCCGGCTACTACATTCCGGCCGCATGGGACTTCTTCCGCACCGGTTCGCTCATCCCCTCGACCACGCTCACTAATGCCCATCCTCCGCTTCCCAGCGTTTACCTCGCCCTGTGGTGGAAAGCCTCAGGCTTCTATCCCGAAGTCACGCGCGAGGCGGTGTTGATTATTGCCGCGGTCGGCCTGCTCGCGGTGTGGAAGCTTGTCCTGTCCATCCACGGCTCGCGCCTGGTTGCGTTCTGGACCGTCATCCTCACGGGCCTCTACCCCATATGGTTTGCGCAAAGCACGCTGGCTCATGCCGATATCTTTGCCGCCGCGTTCGTGTTGTGGGGTCTTGTCTATTCGCTCCCCGAGCGCGACCGCAATCTCTGGGCAGCCGCGCTGTGGTTCACCGCCGCGGCGCTCTCCAAGGAAACCGCCATTGCCGTCCCGCTCACCTTGGCTGCGATCCGCGCGGTGGAAAGCTTCCGCTCTCGCCCACCGGTTCGCCGCCTCTGGCGCGAAGCCGCCTGGCTCTCCAGTTGTATCGTGCCCCTGGCCGCATGGTACGGCTGGCATTTCGCCAAAACCGGCTATCTCTTCGGCAATCCGCAGTTCCTTCGCTACAACGCCCAGGCTACGCTGGCCCCTGACCGCGTCGTGGCTGCGTTCATCCATCGCGTGCTGCACCTCACGGCCCACATGAACATGTTCGTGCCGGTGCTGCTGACGCTGGCTGCGCTCATGCTGCAGCCGCGAGTCGAAAGGGATGGTCGCGCGCGCCCTGGAATCAGCGCATCGGTGCGCTGGTCGATCCTGATCCTTCTCCTCGTCAATGCGCTCCTTTTCAGCGTGCTCGGCGGAGCCCTGTTGTGCCGCTACCTGCTGCCCATGTATCCGCTGATCCTGATGCTTGCGGTCTCTACCTTTTACCGCCGCGTTCCATACTGGCAGGCATTGGCGCTGTTGTCGGCCGCGGCTTTCGTGGCGGGCCTCTTTGTCAATCCACCCTACGGATTCGCCCCGGAAGACAACCTCAGTTATGCGCGGGTGATCCGCCTCCATCAGGCCGGAGTCACCCAGCTCAGCCAGCGTTATCCCGGCGCCACCGTTCTCTCCGCCTGGCCAGTTACCGACGAACTACGCCGCCCAGAGCTCGGCTACGTCAAGCAGCCCTTCGACATCTATGACATCGAAGATTTTTCCGCTCCCCAAATCGCCCGCGCTGCCGAGGAGCCCGGCAAGTATTCCGCGGCGCTTGTCTTCTCCACGAAATCGGAACCCGCCAGACCGCTCATCAGCCTCGGCACGCGCAGTGCCGCCATGGATGAGCGCTACTTCGGGCTCCACCACGACCTTCCGCCCGAAGCCATCGCTCATCAACTGG
>Ga0207109_1192_pt1 | contig 13811 bp, 10 predicted proteins | sample Alteio_BWMinHeat_73_FD_153584 | JGI IMG/M metagenome (GOLD analysis project Ga0207109, IMG submission 153584) | Enriched cells from forest soil in Barre Woods Harvard Forest LTER site, Petersham, Massachusetts, United States -... | ecosystem: Environmental > Terrestrial > Soil > Temperate forest >... | reverse complement strand
ACGGAGGCAGCGCACGGGTCCGCAACGACATTGGCAGCGAATCCTGGGGCGGATGCAAAGGCGCCGGCGGCGGTCAAAGTGCCGATGACGGCGGAACACTGGCAGGTGGAGTCGTCGGCGGCGTTTGAGAAGATTCAGGGGATGGATGCCATCGCGTTGCACGAAGGCGGAAATGCGATTGCGAAGGACGTTACGCTGAGGGACGGGACGATCGAGTTCGACGTGCAGCCGATGGTGATGGGAACGGGAATGGTGTTTCGGCGGGCGGACGACAAGAACTTTGAGATGTTTTATTTTCGGCCGAACGGGAAGTGCGCGGAGTCGCCGGCATGTCTGCAATATGCGCCGCAGACACATAACATTTTGTTGTGGGATGTTTTTCCGCAGTATCAAGTGCCGGCGCCGATTCGCGACGGCGAGTGGAATCACGTCAAACTGGTGATTTCCGGCAAGCGGATGAATATGTACGTCAATCACAGTGCGACGCCGACGCTGAGGGTTGGACGGCTGGAAGGCGATGCGACGGAAGGATCGATTGGCCTATCGGGCCCGGGATATTTCGCGAATCTCGTGGTGATACCGAATGCTACAGAAGGCCTATCGGCGGAACCGGAAGCGGACCCGACTGCTTCGGATGCGCGGTTTGTGCGGAACTGGCTGCTGTCGGCGGCCTCGGAACTTGGAGAAGGTAAGGACCCGAGCTACTCCGAGCTGCCGGCAGCTTCGGCGGAATGGAAGCCGATTTCGGCGGAGCTTGGCGGGCTGATCGACATAACACGGGAATATGGATTGCCGCTGGCCCGTCCGAAGAGGTCGATGGCATGGATCAAAACGACGATTGATTCGGACAAGGCGCAGACGATTCACACCTCGATGGGATGGGTGCGCGAGGTCTGGGTGTTTGTGAACGGGAAGCAGGTTTACGCGGACAAGAATTTGTTCATGCCGGCGAGTGCGCGGAAGAGTCCGGAGGGGAGGCTGGTGTTGACGAATGGTGGGTTTGATCTGCCGTTGAATGCGGGGAGCAATGAGGTTGCGATTGCGGTGGCTAGCAACTTTTATGGGTTGGGAGTGGTTTGGAGATTGGATTCGGCGGAGGGAGTGCAGTTCGCGGGGAAATAAGGCGCGGATTCAGATTGGGAGGACGCAACCAGCCGGACACGGAAAGCCGGTTGGTTGCGTCTTTGTTTGAGTGGGAGAAGAATTGGAGAGAGCGCAGGGAGAAAGAAAGAAAGAAAGAAAGAAAGAAAGAAAGAAAGAAAAAACCAGATTTTCTTAAGGTTGAGATCGTGCGGGCCTGGGGCGCAGCGATGCTGCGCCCCTACATTGGCTCGGCGAGGCGAGCGGTAAGCACGGATTGAAAATGAGCCAAGTAGACAAAGCGAATGTTCGGCGATGGGTTGGGGGGGTGCTGTTTGCGGCGGTGCTTTGGACTTCGCTTGGGTTCATTTTTGCTTTGCCGAATTTGGGGATGGGACCGCGCAAGGTGGTTCTACTTTCCGCTTTGGCGTTATGGTGGTCGTGGGGGCTGCTCGCGTTTGTGATTATTGCAGTCGATGCGCGGTTGCCGTTTTCGGCGGCGCAGCTTGGGAGGCGAATCGCGGCGCATGTCTTTCTCAGCCTGGTGTTCACTTCCCTTTTTGTTTATGTACTGGTGGCTATGCGAGCTTTGCTCGGCCTACAAAATTTGTCGACCATGCGGGATCCGCATCTTTTTGCGAGCGCGCTGCGCGGGATGTTTCTTTGGAATTTGCTGATTTATTGGGTGATTGCGGGAGGCTGGCAGGCGTACCGGTATAACCAAAGTTATGTGTCGAGCGAGCTGCGCAGCGAACGGCTTGAGCGGCAGTTTTCGGAAGCGCGATTGAATGTGCTGCGGATGCAGTTGAATCCGCATTTTCTTTTTAACGCGTTGAATACAATTTCGGCACAAGTGGAGCGCGATCCGCGGCTGGCGCGGGCGATGATCGAACATTTGGGCGATTTGCTGCGGTTGTCGCTGGAGTCAAAGGATAAACAGGAAGTGCCGCTCGCCGAGGAGATGGAATTTCTGGAGCACTACGTTGCGATTCAGAAGATTCGATTCGGGGAGCATTTGAAGATTGAGGTCGCGGTGACGCCGGAGGCGCGAACTGCGTTGGTACCGTCGCTGTTCCTGCAACCGTTGGTGGAGAACGCAATTCGGCACGGAGTATCGCGGCGAGCGAGTGGCGGGACCGTGGAGATTTCTGCGGCGCGCGTCGATGGACGCGTGAAGATTCGCGTGGCGGATGACGGCATGGGGTTGCCAGCGGGATGGGATTTGCAGACGTCGGCGGGGCTTGGATTGAGTGCGACACGGGAGCGGATTGCGGGAATCTATCCGGATGCGCGGAGCCGCTTTGAGATTCGGAATCGTGAGGGCGGAGGAACAGAAGTCGAGGTTGATATTCCGTATCGCGTGGCGGACGGAGAGCGATTGTGACCTCATCGACGCCGGGGCCGATTCGTGTGTTGATCGCGGACGATGAATTGCCGGCAAGGCAGCGCTTGCTGGATTTGCTGCACAAGGACGCGGGCGTGGGAGCGATTTCGCAGGCGGAGAATGGCGCGATCGCGGTGGAGATGATTCGAGCACAGCGGCCGGACATACTATTTCTCGACGTGCAGATGCCGGAACTGGACGGACTTGGCGTGATCGATGCGATCGGCGCCGAGGAGATGCCGCTGACGGTTTTTGTGACGGCGTATGACGAACATGCGATTCGCGCGTTTGAGGCGAACGCGCTCGATTATTTGCTAAAGCCGTTCAGCGATGAACGCTTTGAAGCGACGATGGCGCGCATCAAAGCGCGATTGGATGAGCGCGGGATGCGGGAATTCGGGAAGCGCGTACTGGAGATGGTGTCGCGCGAGCCAGAGCGGGAGCAGTGGCTGGATCGATTGGTGATAAAAGCGGCGGGAACGACGCGATTTATCCGCGTGACGGATATTGAATGGATCGAGGCGGCTGGCGTGTATGTGACGCTGCATGTCGGGACGAAAGAAGTTTTGTATCGCGCTGCGTTGAACGATCTGGCGCGGAAGCTCGATCCGATGCGATTTGTGCGGGTGCACCGGTCGGCGATCGTGAATATCGAGAGCGTGTCGCATTTGCAGCCGATTTCGCATGGCGAGTTTGAAGTGGTGATGAAAAGTGGGACGAGATCGAAGATTAGCAGGACGTATCGGGCGGCGTTGGAGAAAAGGTTGGGGCAATCGCTGTAACGTAAAATCTAACGCGTAGACGTGGCGGTCGCAAAATTTCTGAGCACAAAATTAAAAAAGCGCAACATTTAGGTTGACACGCTTATGACAGCACCGTATCTTGTGGTTCGTTTGCTGGTGACGTTTCACAGGGAAACGTTAAAGGGAATCCGGTGTGAAACCGGAACTGCCCCGCAGCGGTAAACAGGAACGAACACCCAAGCACCACTGGTTTTCCAAAGAACCGGGAAGATGGGTCAGTAGAAACGCCATTCCATTGAAGGGCGATTGCACTTCGACGAGTGGGCGCGCCTGTAAGTCCGAAGACCTGCCAGCAGCCACGCCAATCCTGACGTGAATCTCTAAGCGAGCCTCCGCGGGGAGGTTGGCGACGATTCGACGCATTCGCGTGCTGTCTCTTCGTGCGCCTTCCCCTGCGTATGGGCGGAAAAGGTTTTTCAAATGGCGACTCCCGCGCGTGCCGGCGTGACTGATTCGGTTGCAGCATTCCCTTCTGGCCCCACGGCAACACATCATTCGCAAATGCAGGTTCGCAAACGGAACGGCAATCTGGAACCGGCAGACGTGAACAAAATTGTGCGCGCAGTGGAGCGCTGCTCGGAAGGATTGGACGCAGTCGATGCGATTCGCATCGCGAGTAAAACGATCGGCGGCTTGTATCACGGTGCGACGACGCGCGAGTTGGATTTGTTGTCGATTCAGACGGCGGCATCGCTGATTGCGGAGGAGCCGGAGTATTCGAAGCTCGCCGCGCGGCTGTTGGATGGATTCATCGCGAAGGAAGTCGCGAACCAGAACATTCACTCGTTTTCACAGTCGGTGGCGACGGGAAAACAGCACGGCTTGGTGTCGAAGGACCTAGCGCTTTTTGTTTCGGAGAACGCGCGGAAACTAAATGATGCGATCGACGACAGGCGGTCGGAGCTTTTTGAGTATTTTGGATTGCGGACAGTGTATGACCGCTATTTGCTGCGGCACCCGGAAACCCGCGAGGCGCTGGAGACTCCGCAGCAATTCTTTTTACGCGTGAGCTGCGGGTTGTCGCGGACAGTGCAGGAGGCGGTGGAGTTTTATCGTGTGATTTCGGCGCACGATTATTTGCCGAGTTCGCCGACGCTGTTTAATTCGGGGACGAAGCATTCGCAGATGTCGTCGTGCTATTTGCTGGATTCGCCGCAGGACAATCTCGAAGCGATCTACGAGAAATATAAAGATGTGGCGCTGCTTTCGAAGTTTGCGGGCGGGATTGGGCTGGCGTATCACCGCGTGCGAGCGCGCGGTTCGCTGATTCGCGCGACAAATGGGCACAGCAAAGGGATTGTACCGTGGCTGAAGACTCTGGATTCGTCGGTGGCGGCAGTGAATCAAGGCGGAAAGCGCAAAGGGGCGTGCTGCGTTTATCTGGAGAGCTGGCACGCGGACATCGAGGAGTTTCTGGAACTGCGCGAGAACACGGGGGATAACGCGCAGCGGACTTACAACTTAAATTTGGCGAACTGGGTTCCGGATTTGTTTATGAAGCGGGTCGAAGCGGACGAGACGTGGTCGCTGTTTGATCCGAAGATCGTGCCGCACTTTCCTGACCTGGTCGGCGAGGCGTTCGAGAGGGCTTATGTGAAGGCCGAGCAGGAGAAGCTTTTTGCAAAGCAGATCAAGGCGCGCGAACTGTTTGCGCGAATGATGAAAGTGCTGGCGGAGACGGGCAACGGGTGGATGACGTTCAAGGATTCGTGCAATTTGAAGTCGAACCAGACGGCGCGGGCGGTGAACGTGATTCATCTCTCGAATTTGTGCACGGAGATCACGGAGGTCAGCTCGAAGCAGGAAACCGCGGTTTGCAATCTTGGCTCGATCAATCTGGCGAAACATGTGAATGCGGATGGCTTTGATTTCGAGAAGCTGGCACAGACAGTGCGGACGGCGGTGAAATTCTTGGATCGGGTGATCGATATTAATTTTTATCCGATTGGGCAGGCGGCGGATTCGAACAAGCGATGGCGGCCGGTGGGACTTGGATTGATGGGATTGCAGGATGTGTTTTTCACGCTGCGGCTGCCGTTTGACTCGGAGCGCGCGCGGGAGATTTCGCGGCGGATTCAGGAGGACGTTTATTTCAACGCCCTGAGCACTTCGTGCGCGCTGGCGGCGGAGTACGGAGCGCATCCGGCGTTTGCGGACACGCGAGCGGCGGATGGCGTACTGCAGTTCGATGCGTGGGGCGTGAAGCCGCGTTCGGAGAATGCGCTGCGGTGGGAAGATTTGCGGTCGCGTGTTCGGGCGAATGGGCTGCGTAATTCCCTGCTGATCGCAATCGCGCCGACGGCGACGATTGCTTCGATCGTGGGGTGCTATGAGTGCATCGAGCCGCAGGTTTCGAATCTTTTTAAACGGGAGACGCTCTCTGGGGATTTCTTGCAGATCAATCGGTATCTGGTGACGGAGTTGAAGCGGCTTGGTCTCTGGAACGAGGCGATGCGGAACCGGCTGAAGCTTTCGGATGGTTCGATTCAGAGTATCGGTGAGATTCCCGAAGAAATTCGCGCGGTTTATCGGACGGCCTGGGAGATTCCGATGCGTTCGCTGATCGATATGGCGGCGGAGCGCGGGGCGTTCATCGATCAAAGTCAGTCGCTGAATTTATTCGTGCAGAGTCCGAACATCGGGAAGCTGTCGTCGATGTACATGTATGCGTGGAAGAAGGGCTTGAAGACGACGTACTACTTGAGGTCGCGGCCTGCGACGGAGATTGCGAAGACGACGGTGTCGGCAGTCTCTACCACTTCAGTTGATGCAAATCAGGCTGTCGCCTGCTCGCTGGAAAACCCAGGTTCATGCGAAGCGTGCCAGTAATGATCGGTGACAAAGATTCGAAGAGAAAGAAGGAGACAAAATGATTCTCGATCCGGGATTTGATTTGACGTTGAGGCCGATGAAGTATCCGGCGTTTTACGAGCAGTACAAGGCGGCGATTAAGAATACGTGGACGGTGGAGGAAGTAGATTTTTCGACGGACGTGAGCGATTTGCGGCAACGGATGACTCCAGCGGAGCAGCATTTGATTAACCGGCTGGTGGCGTTTTTTGCCACGGGCGATTCGATCGTCGGAAACAATTTGGTGCTGAATCTTTACAAGCACATCAATTCGCCGGAGGCGCGAATGTATTTGTCGCGGCAGCTTTTTGAGGAGGCGCAACACGTCGAGTTTTATTTGACGCTGCTGGACACATATATCGCCAATCCCGACGAGCGAAGGCAGGCGTTTGATGCCGTGGAGACGATCCCGTCGATTCGTCGGAAGGCGGATTTTTGCTTTAAGTGGATCGACTCGATTCAGGCGCTGGATCAGATTCACACTCTGGATGAGCGGCGGAACTTTTTACTGAATCTGATTTGCTTTGCGTGCTGCATCGAGGGACTGTTTTTCTTTGCTGCATTTGCGTATGTGTATTTTTTGAGGTCGCGCGGATTGCTGCATGGGCTGGCGACGGGGACGAACTGGGTGTTTCGAGATGAGAGCGCGCACATTCAGTTCGCGTTTGAGGTGATACGGACCGTGCGCGAGCAAGAGCCGGGGCTGTTCGATCGCGGGATGGAAGAGCGCGTGGTCGAGATGCTGAAGGATGCGGTCGATTGCGAGATGGCGTTTGCGGAAGATGTGCTGAGCCTCGGAGTCGGAGGGCTGTCAGCGCGGGACATGCTCGAATACTTGAGATATGTGGCGGATCGTCGGCTGGAAGCGCTGGGGATTGCGCCGGTGTTTGGCTCGAAGAATCCGTTTGGATTTATGGAACTCCAGGATGTGCAGGAGCTGACGAATTTTTTTGAGCGGCGCGTGTCGGCGTATCAGGTCGCGGTGAAGGGTGAGGTGGCGTTTCACGACGACTTTTGAGATTGTTTTCGTTCGCTTTGCCGCTGCTGAGTTTGCGACGAGGCCGGGGACGAACGGGTGCCTGACGCGATAACGCTGTACGTGGTGGCGGTGATTTTTGTCGCGACGTTAATCCGATCAACATTGGGATTTGGAGAGGCGCTGGTGGCGGTGCCTTTGTTGGCGATGCGCGTACCGATTCGCGTGGCGGCGCCGCTCGCAGTGTTGGTGTCGGTAATCGTGGCGGGCGTGATCGTTGTGCAGGATTGGCGGCACGTGCATGTGCGCAGCGCGGGCGGGCTGATTTTGGCTTCACTGCCAGGGATTCCGCTGGGCGTGTGGCTGCTGGCGCGCGGGAATGAGCATGCGGTGAAGTCGGTGCTCGGGCTGATCATCCTGGCGTTTTCGATTTTTTCATTGGCGGGAAAGTGGAGTATGCATTTTGTCGAGGATCGTTGGGGATGGCTGGTTGGCTGCGGATTCTTGTCGGGCGTGCTGGGCGGTGCTTACGGGATGAATGGGCCGCCGCTGGCGGTGTACGGCGCGTTTCGGCGATGGTCGCCGCAGCATTTTCGCGCGACGTTGCAGGGATATTTTTTACCGGTGAGCCTGGCGGGGTTGGTTGGATATGGGGCGCTGGGACTATGGGGCGGAGTAGTGACGCGCTATTTTTTGTGGTCGCTGCCGGGAGTAGCTGTGGCGACTTTGTTGGGGCGGGCGATTAATTCGATGCTGAAGGGTGATGGCTTCTTGAAGTTTGTTTATGTCGGGCTGGCGGTGGTGGGAGTGATTTTGGTTGGGCAGGCGATCGCCGGTTAGAGACTAGTTCCTGTGATACCAACGCAAGATTCGTAGTGCACGGAGAGTGTTCCAGCGGCTCGATTGGCCGATGGCTTCGGTCAGCGGGAGGGCTAGAGATTCGGTGTAAGAGTTGTCGAGGCGCCAGTGGCCGTCGAGTTGGCGTTTGGATTCGATCAGCTGGATGGCTTCGTTCATGCGGGGATCCGGCTTTGCGCCGGCGGCGCGAAAGTAATCGAGCGCGCGGAGAATGTCGTAGTGGTAGCGAGGTGGGAAGGCGAGTTCGAGAAATTCGGGATTGGCGATTTCGCCGGTGGAGCGGCGTCGGAAGAGAGAACGTTCGAGCAGATATTCTTCGGCACGGTGGCGGGCGGCGGCAATTTCGGTTGCGTGCGCGTGGTGAGTCTGTTGCGTCAGTTTCGTTGACGATTTGGCTGACAACAGGCGGATGGCGCGTTCGTATTCGAGCAGTCCTTCCAAGACACAAATTGTGGTGTGAAATGAAGAGCGCTGGCTCTTTGGTGCGTCGCAATTCCAGCCACCGTCGGGAAGTTGCTCGTTCAGCAGGCGGCGGGCAAGGGTGTCGTTTGGATGACCCAAATAGCTGCCGAAGGCGAGAACCCCGCCGTTGATGCAAGGCTCTTCTTCGCCTTGGAAGAAGGGATTGCCGGTGTTTGTGACTGGGCGCAGGTCCCAGTTGCCGGGGGCACAGTCCCAACAGAGAGCGGATTTGGGGAGTGCGAGTGCCCTTGAGACTGCGTGATCGTTGGGATCGACGCCTGTTGCGCGCAAGAGCTGCAATGTGAACAGAGTCGTCAGCCAAGCGGGTGCGCCTTCGCGCCGCCACGCGCCGTCGGACTGCTGATGCGCAAGAATCGCGGCGCCGAGGCCTTCGCGCGTAACGCGGGCGCGTTCGGCGGCGATCGCTGAAGGCTCGGCGTCGGTCAGATCGCGCATCGCCTGCCAGCGGATGGCAGGATCGGAGTCAGAATCGAGCAGCCAGTCGATCGGGTTCACGCCGAAATTTTACATTGTTCGACGCGATCGCGCCGATGCGATGTGAAGGACGACGGCTCAGACACTTTGGTTCGGAGATTTCGTCGCGCGTCGGCGGGTTGCTTTGGACCAACCGCCCAGATCCAGAGCGACCGACATGCACGCGGTCCTCAAGTCGTCGGCTGTGGAGCGATCTTCGATCGCTCGGGCAACGACCATGCCACCTATACATAGAGCGGCAATCGCCTTTGCTTCGGCGGCGCCCGAAGCGCGCTTCTTGTTCGAGCTGCGGTTGAGCAAATCGACCATGGCGGAGAAAACATTTTCGAAAGCTGCTTTCGCCGACTTGCCGCTGCGGGATACATCGGTGGGCAGCGCGACCATGGGGCAAGAGTTCTCGACGTCCTCGAAATGCCCGCGAGAAAGATACGCGCGAACGACTTGTGGGCCGAGGTTCTTGGACTTATCGATCACAACGCCCTTCCAGTTGTTTTTCCAGGTCGGGTCGGTGAAGAAACAGCTCAAGACCTCGGCGTAAAGATCGCTCTTACTATCGAAATAGCTGTAGAAGCCGCCGTGAGTCAGGCCGGCGCGCGCCATGATTTTCTGGATCGATACGCTTTCAAAGCCGTGCAGATTGAACAAACTGCGCGCGCTGTCGACGATGCGTTTTCTTACGATGCTGCGATGACCATTCGGATATGGCATTGGCTCCTCATCTAGCTCATTTATAGGACAACCAAAATATTATGTTGAACATATTTTACTCGCATGGTCGGATGACGGCGATGCAGCTTTGTGGGCCACGTAGTGATCCTTGTGTGAATAGATGGAGGGGAGCCTTGGAAATGCGCGAGAGTATTCACAGCCGCGTGGAAGCCACACGGCGACAAATCCTTTTTGGTGGTGCGACTGTCATTGCCGCGTTGGTCGCGTGCCCTGTGCACGTGCTGGGCGACGATGGGTCAGGTCTTACTCACAGCAGCGAATCGATTCATCAAGAGGTTGTGTTCCACGCGAAGCGAAAGCGTGTGTATGAGGCGCTGATTGACGCTCAGCAATTTGACAAAGTGATGAGGCTGAGCGCCGCGATGCGCTCGATGGCAACAGGCACAAAGCCTGCGGAAATCGATCGCAGCGCTGGCGGCTCCTTCGTGGTCTTTGGCGGATATGTCTCGGGTCGCCAGATCGAAGTTATGCCGGAAGAGAGGATCGTGCAGGCGTGGCGTCCGCAAAGCTGGAAACCGGGCGAGTATTCGATCGTGAAGTTTGAGTTTGTCGAAGAGGGCGAATCGACCAAAGTGGTTTTGGATCACCGTGGATTCCCTGACGGCACCGGCGAACATCTCGCCGCGGGATGGAAGGTAAATTACTGGGAGCCGCTCCAGGAATACTTGCGAATGCCGAGTTAGCTTCTGAGCGACGAAGACCAGCGATCGTCGCCATTCGCGTCTCGCCCAGAGCGCCACGCAGTGCGTATCGAAGAAGCGCATATCGAAATAGAACCGGTGCCGGCTCCGTAGTACGTTGTGTAGGGGGCCACCGATGCCGACCAAAGTAAACCGCCAGACTGTCGATCTTTCTTCCTACCCCGATCTCGTCGTTATCTATCTGGGAATGCGCGTGAATCGGCTGACCGGCCTGAAGACGCTACTGGGATTTGGTCCCAAGATTTCCGATTCCGCAGCGGCGGCGCCGGATGGGCTGCTCGTGCACGAGACTTTGATTTATTCGATGTTTCCGGTGCACGTCGGCATGCGCCAATACTGGCGGAATATGGACACTCTGGTAGCGTGGTCGCGCTCTGAACCCCACCGAACATGGTGGAAGAATTTTCTGCGCGATTCCGGCGGGACCGGCTTCTGGCATGAGACATACATGATGCGCGGCGGCATGGAGGCCATTTTTGACGATATCCCTGAGCCGACCGGCTTGATGAAGTTCGCACCGGCAACGCCCGCGCGAGGATCGATGTTCGGAGCTGTGCGACGCGCCGGCGGCAACGCCAGCCCTGAGGCAGTGGTCAGCGAAAAGGATCTGTACGGCTGACGTTAGACAACTTATTCCGAGTGGAGCACCGCATTTGGATCGAGCCGCATAGCGCGCAAAGCCGGTACGTAGCTGGCAGCGAGCGCGACAGTATTGAGCGCAAGAGTGACGCCGACGAAGGTGGCTAGATCGTTGGGCGAAACACCGTAGAGCAGTCCGGCCATGAGGTGAGAGACGACGAGCGCCCCGCTCACGCCGATTGCGGCGCCCGCAGCGGCTAAGCCGAGTCCTCGGCGCAAGACCATCTTGAGAATGTCTTCCCTTTCGGCTCCCAACGCGAGGCGAATGGCAATTTCGCGTCGCTGTTCGCTCACCACAAAGGAGATCGTTCCGTAGATTCCGAGCGCCGCGAGCAGTAAAGCGGTCGCCGCGAAAAACGCCACCATTTCCATCGAGAATCGCCTGACGGATAGCGAAGTGGAGAGCACGTCATCCAGTGTCTCGGGATGGAAGACCGGAATTTCGGGATCGACGGCCTGAACCTGCTCGCGCACTTGCTCCGTGATGGCCCGGGGGTCGAGTTGCCCGCGAAGATAGATGGTCAGATCCTTGGAGGCGTGCTGATATACGGTGCGGTAAAGCTGCGGAGCGACCGCGCCGGCCAACGATTCCGTGCGTGCATCCGCAATCACACCGATGATCGTGGTCCAGACAGAATTGTTCTTCAACAGCTCGCGGTTGCCGAGATTTCCGGTGCGCAAACGAACGCGTTTGCCCACCGGGTCTCCGTTGGGCCAGAAGGTGCGAGCAGCGGCTTGATTGATGACCGCGACGTCCGGCGTGCCCTCGACGTCTTGATCGTTGAAGAGGCGTCCACGCAATAGCGACATTCCCAACAGGTTGAAGTATTCAGGGGACACGGTCGAGCCGTTGATCCGAGGAGCCTGAGTGTCTGTGAGGGGGGAACCCTCATGGACCAGCGGCATCGGATTGAGAGAGCTGCTGTCGTGACCCAAGGGAAGAGCGCTCGTGTCGCCGAGAGCTACTTGCTCTACGCCCGGCAGCGTTCGGCCGCGGCGAAGAATCTCGCGCACCAACGGCGCTTCCTGTGTGGCACTTCGATACTTATCCGCACTCGGATCGTTTGGCCCCGGCAACCAGGTCTGGAGGGACATGACGCGGTCGGGATTGAATCCGGGCTCCACGTTGTACAGGTCCCAGAAACTCCTCAGCAACAGCCCCGCGGCAACCATTAACACCAGCGAGAGTGCCAACTCACCGATGACGAGAATCTGCCGCGCGCGCGAACGTCCTTTGGAGCCCCTGGAGCCACGCCCGTCCTGCTTGAGCGTTTCGATCAGATCGGTACGGCTTGTGAGCCAAGCGGGAGCGAGGCCGAAAATGGTTCCGGCCACGACCGAGACGGCAATGGCGAACGCGAGAACGTTCCAGCTCACCGAGATGTCGCTGAGAGTTGGAAGGCTGTCCGGAACAAGGCGCAGCAGGAGATTTTTCGCGGAGAAGAGAATGGCGAAACCGGCGATGCCACCAAGGAGAAAGAGCAGCAGGCTTTCCGTGAGGAGTTGACGGATGAGGCGCGGGCTTTGCGCGCCAAGAGCCTGCCGAACGGCGATCTCGCGACCTCGACCGCTAGCCCTGGCAAGCAGGAGGTTGGCGACGTTGACGCAGCTGATGAGGAGGACGAGTCCGACGGCGCCGAAAAGCATCACGAGAGTTTGGCGCGTGTTGCCGACGATAGCTTCGCTGAGGGGAGTCAGGCGAACTGTCCACTGGACCTGCGCCGGGTAGTCGACTGCAAATTGCGTCTTCAGTGATTCGACAAGCGCGTCGAGCTGCGGTTGGGCGGCGGCAATCGAGAGACCCGGCTTGAGGCGCGCGGTCACCCGGCGATGCACACGCAAGCTACGCTGCGGAGGTGGAAATGGCAGCCCGGAAAGGCCGGCAGCCAACCACGTTTCCGTGTTGCGCTCTTCACTGTCGGAGCCCATATCACGATAGCCGCGCGGCATGACGCCGACAACGCGATATGGGTCGTTGTCGAGCAGAAGCGTTTTGCCGAGAATGTGGGGATCGGCTGCGAATTCGCGCCTCCAGAGACCGTCGCTCAGCACGACTTCGAGGTTATAACCGGGGGTGGGATCGTGCGGATCGAAAGTGCGACCTAGCTGCGCTTCTACGCCGAGTAGCGCAAAATAATTTGGAGTGACGCTCTTGAAAGAGATGCGCTCCGGCTTAGCGCCTCCAGTGAGGTTGACCGACGCGAAGCCGTCAATCGCCACGACCTGAAAAATGCCGGAGCGCTCAAGATCTTTCCACTCCGGGACGGACATGCCGACGTCCTGCGCGCCGACTCCAGGGAGGTCATCCTGGACGTGGACGAGTTCGGTGGGATTGGGATACGGCAGAGGTTGGAGCAGCGTGGCGTCAATCACACTGTAGATTGCGGTGGTGGCGCCGACGCCGAGCGCCATCGTGGCGATGGCGATGAGAGAGAACCCGGGAGATCGCAGAAGCATGCGAACGGCGTAGCGCAGGTCGAAGAGGAGATTCTCGATCATGTGCACCCCATGGGAACCTCGCGGATGAGAGTCCGAAGGTGTTTAAGATCGACAGTACGTAGAAACTCGCCGCGCGGATGATACCATTCCCGGCGAAATCTAATCTGAGACCTCACTTTGCGGATCGCTGACCTTATCCTGCCCGTTTTTGCTGTGATCGTGACCGGATGGCTCGTCGGGTATATGGGCTATCTGTCGCGAACGCTGTCCGAAGCGCTCATTCATTTCGCATATAACATCGCGATGCCGGCGCTGCTGATCGTCACGATCGCGCAAGAGCCCAGTCGTTCGCTGATCGATTGGCGTTTTCTGGCGGCGTTTGGCGGTGGCTCCCT
>Ga0207109_1191_pt1 | contig 13812 bp, 11 predicted proteins | sample Alteio_BWMinHeat_73_FD_153584 | JGI IMG/M metagenome (GOLD analysis project Ga0207109, IMG submission 153584) | Enriched cells from forest soil in Barre Woods Harvard Forest LTER site, Petersham, Massachusetts, United States -... | ecosystem: Environmental > Terrestrial > Soil > Temperate forest >... | reverse complement strand
AATCAGTTTCCGGATGGCTGCAATTTTCTACCTGGTGGTCCGCACGTTCCTGGCGTGATCCAAAGCGCATTCATCCGACTGCTTGCTTGGGCGTCATCACCTCTGCAGGGAGCACTGCGTGCAAAAACGCGATTTCTACGTTACCACTGAAACCCTGGGATCACTCCACACGGGGCCGTTCGGGTACTGGTAGGCGAGCAAAGTCTCCGAACGTATCTCGGTACTGTATCCGGGGTTTTCAGGTAACAAATAGTGGCCGTTTACTATTCGGGCAGGATCGACAAAATGTTCATGCAGATGATCCACAAATTCAGCGACCCGGTCCTCGAGCGAGGTGGATACGCGCAGATAGTCAAAGATGGCAAGGTGCTGCACGCATTCGCACAAGCCAACTCCGCCCGCGTGAGGGCAAACCGGGATGTCGAATTTAGCAGCCATCAACAGAACTGCAAGATTCTCGTTCACGCCCGCGACCCGGCAACTGTCAATCTGACAGACATCCAATGCGCCCGCCTGCATGAATTGCTTGAACATGACTCGATTGTGGCAATGCTCCCCGGTTGCGATGCGAACGGGAGACACCTCTCGGCGAATCCGAGCGTGGCCCAGAATATCGTCAGGGCTGGTGGGTTCCTCCATCCACCAGGGATCTAGTTCAGCCAGTTCTTTCGTGCGCTGAATGGCCTCGATGACCCCCCACTTCTGGTTTGCATCCATCATTAGCTTCTTATGTGGGCCGATTTCTTCGCGTATCAGTTGGCCGCGGCGAAGATCATCGGTGGGGTTGCCACCAACCTTCAACTTGAAATGTGTCCATCCCTGGCTGAGAGCTTCGCGACAGAGGCGCCGAATCTTGTCGTCAGTAAAGCCGAACCACCCGGCGGATGTCGTGTATGCGGGATACCCATGCTGTTCAAGCCGCTCGAGGCGCTCGGCTTGAGATGCCGTGCGCCTCCTTAATAGCTCAAGGGCTTCGTCCCGAGTAATGGCATCGTCGATGTATTTAAAATCAATCGAACGGACAATCTGCTCGGGTTCAAAATCAGCCAATAGTCTCCAGAGAGGCTTGCCTTCCGTTCGCGCATAAAGGTCCCAAACTGCATTGATGAGGGCTGCAGCGGCCAGGTGGATCACACCCTTCTCGGGCCCCAGCCAGCGGAATTGACTGTCTTCCGTAAGCTGTTTCGAAAAGGCAACCGTATCGTCTGTCACAGAAGATAATTTGCGACCTTGGACAAATTGGGCAAGATACTCAAGTGCAAGCACACATAGTTCTGTTCCGTGACCCAAGGTGAAGGCGAGGCCATATCCTTCGATACCCACATCCGTTTCCAGAATGCAATACGCGGCCGAGTAATCGGGGTCTGTGTTGACCGCGTCGGAGCCAATCTGATGACGTGAGGTCGGAAATCGCACATCGAGGACGCGAACATTCGTGATTTTAGGGTCGCTCAAACGGATCCACTCTCCTTTGGAGGGCTTGCAACTCGCGGCCCCAAGACGTTGACAACTCGAGGGGCTCGCCAGCAGACGACCGGTCCGTTTAGGCGTTCCTCGGCGACGGCCATTCAGAATCATTATTTCTATTCCTGAAACATGCACTTTGTCAATAAAACTGATCGGCGCCCGCCTGAAGAGGAGAATTTGTGGATTAGCCGAAGGCGCGCGACTCAACGGCTTTGAGCATCGAGTTTCGGGCGGTCACGCGAGATTCCCCCGATCTCATGGGAAAGTTGAGAACTCGCCCGTTTCAAGGTCTGGCGTACGATGGCCATGGTGGATTTGTCGCCAATGCGCCGGATGTAAGGGACTGTTAACGCTGCAACCGCGTACCCATGTTCGTCGAGGACTGGATATGTAACATTGATCACTCCCTCCACTTCGTAACTTTCCTTCTCTTCGTATCCTCTTTCCTTAATGGTGGCAAGATGCGAACTCAGATCACGCGGAACTTCAGCCTTGTTACGCTTGCACCAGGTTTGTATTGCGCGCGCACGAGCTTCTTGGGTTTGGTGGGCCAAGATGACGTGACCTGTGGCGGCATGCATGAGATCCACCACGGCGCCAGCCTTAACGTAAAAGCCCGGACTCACGGGGGAATCCACCTGCACGATTATCACGACCTGCCCCCCGTTGAGCACGCCCAGATGACAAGACTGACTGAGTTCGTGAGCAAGTTGCTGCATGATCGGCAACGCTTGCATAGTCATGCGTCTGATCGGCGGGTGTTCTTGCGCGAGCCTAAAGAGGTGTAAGGTGAGGTGGTAACGTTCACTGTCCGGGCTTCTCGCAATGTAACCACGTTCTTCGAGGCATGACAGCATCCGAAAGATCTCTGAAATCGTGCGGCCCAGCTTCCGTGCCACGTCGCTTTTTGTCAGTCCTGACGGCTCGCCGGCAAACAGCTCCAATATGTCCAAGCCTTTCTCAAGAGCCGGGGTTGGGTACCGGCTGGAAACCTTTGGCGCCTTTGTCTTCATAGATTGTCGAATCCAGGTCAAGGTGAACGTAAATGGCGATAGTGCAGATGGTGTCAACCAACGGACGGAGCATGGGTCCGCCCGTACCTGGGACCTGCCCCGCGCCGGATCGTGAGATACTATCGCACCGCAAAAAGATCTTTAAAAATGCCTACACGTTGATGCAGCGTCCGCTGTGGCTCTCGTGGGCGCACCGACTATTTTATATATGAAAATACCGGGGATAGCAAAACAATCGCGGATACCGCATTTTGTGCTTTTCGATTTGGCCCGGTCGGCAGACAGACACCTTCGGCCTGGAGTTGTCCCAGCGAGTCGCATACCGTTCAGAGTAGCGGCCAAATTCACTCTGATATCGGCGCTATCAATCGCCCTATTTCTCCCGAATTGCGCGCCGCAATTGGCGCATCATGTCAAAAGAACTCTGCTCGATCGTACCGTCCTGGTAGATTCCGATGTTGATCGTCGTGACGGCCTTGTGCTCCTTGTTGGCCTTCACATGTGCGATCAAGTCATCCGTGCTGAATTGAGGCGGTGGAATCGGGCCGGTTTCGCTATGCACCCATGATTGCAGCGTGGATACCAATCCATGGGCTTGAAACCCTGCGCCAGCCCCCTTCTGAATGTAGCGAGACTCAAAAGGCCTTTGAAGAGCGTTAAGCTCGCCTGCCCAGTAGTCCTGCCAGCGAGTTAAAACTGGAAAGATCCAGAAGTTAAAGGCAGTAAGCCGCCCTGGATTCCCTATTTTGCAATAGCGGTAAATTTCTTCAATCGGTACATCGGGGTAGGCAGCGAGCGACTGGTACCATGAATCAAACCAATAGCCGGCCAACTTGTTCCGGTATCGCGAACCTATCTCGGTAAGTACATTCTTGTGAATTTCCGTAAACTGCTCCTCACTGCAAGTCAGCTTATACAAACCGGCGGCTCCAATGCCGCCAAGCATCGTCAAAAACAGGAGAGTTGATATAGAGAAGAAGTCTGATGCTTCTCTTCTCCAAGGCATCCGCGATGTCACCAATTAGATCGCGTCGGGTTGTGCACCCCGGATGAATGGTTTCCCAGGAGTGGATAGGCGCGGGGCAGTGCGGGTGGGCATGGTTCAGAGTAAATATGACGTAAGCCGCCCCTATTTTGCTTATAAGTCCTGCAAAGCGATCAACGTCAAAGGAGCTGACGGCCTCTGGATACGGCTTCTGGACGCTTCAATGGCAAGTTCTGGGCAGAGCCTTGCGCGCGACTACGCTGTAGTCGCCCGGGTTCACGTCAAGGTCGCTGGTGAGCCAGTCATAGTCTTTGGCAGGAATCCTAGGAGAGGAACCGAAGCAGCCGGCGAGGTCGTCTCCAACCCTGCGTAGTTGGATGCAATGCTGCAAAAGGCTCCGAAGAAATGGGACCAGCTCAATCTGGAAGCTGTAATAGAGGCGAACGTCATTGAAGGCCACCCCGGCCCGCCGACGGTTGTTGCAGTGGAAACATGGTAGACCGTTTTCCCACCGAAATCCCTGTATCATACATCCCTTCCTCCTCCATCCGATCTTGTTTCTATCTGATTGCAAACACGACATATATACGCGTTCTTGCATCGTCTGATGCACGATGCAGCTTACAAAAAGGGATCGGCGCGGCCTAGGCTCAATGCGTTTGAAGGTTCTGGAGCGAATCCGTAGATCCTCGCTTTGAACCAAAAGGAGACTTTCCATGAAACGCATTCTGGGTGTCGCACTCTTATTCATGCTGTCCTCGGTCGCCCTAATGGCGGCCAAGAACACAGAGACGTTCTATTTGTCCACCGATGTTCGGGCGGGAAGCGCTCAGCTGCCCCACGGAAAGTGCGAAGTGACATGGAACACAACCTCTGGATCGCAGGGGCAGTTGACCATCAAGACGGAAGACAGGAAGACAGTCACAGTACTTGCCCGCATGGTTGAAGGAAAACAGGACAGGGCCGGTACAGTCACGAATGTCGTGGACGGCGTCACGTACCTCGTCGAAATTCACACGAAGAACGCCAAATTCATTTTTGATAACGGCACCGAAGCCTCGAAATGAGGACTGGCGGAATCCTGCGTGGGGCAGGATTCCGCTTCCATATCGCCGATTGGGAACGAAGCATGCTTTCGGACGCGTGCTGTGATCGACGGCGCGGCCAAAAGAGACTAGCCGCGGCCCGGTCTGAGTGGGCTGGAGAAGTTCTCAGCAGGCCGCAGAATCGTTCGATGAACCGAAGGAGGCCTCGCATGAAAAGCATTCTGGGACTCGCCATCTTTGCGATGACGCTTTCGGCCACCGTGATGGCTGCCCAGAACTCCCAGACGTTCTATCTGGCCACCGCTGCCCGAGCGGGCAACGTGCAGCTACCGCGTGGAATATGCGAAGTGACCTGGGGCTCACCCTCAGGATCGCGAGTGTGGTTGACCATCAAGATGGAAGACGAGAAGAGGGTCAAGATTCTCGCACGCGTGGTCGCGGGTAATCAGGGCAGGACCGGTTTGGTCACTTCCGTCGTGGGCGGAGTTACCTACCTGGAAGAGCTTCACACCAACAAAGCAACATTCATTATTCAAAACGGGATACAGACGTCCAAATGAGTCTCATCGGTCAATCACTCGTGAACCGTACCTGGAGGCACATGTACAACCGCAAGATTGGTCATCATCTCTCCTTTTTCGTCATCGCAGTCCTCGCAGCCTCTGCCGGAGCATGCGTAGTCTTCGCTCAAAGTGGAGACCGCCCATGGATGAATGTCAATCTCTCCCCGGAGGAGCGCGCCGATCTGGTACTGAAGCAGATGACACTCGACGAAAAGCTGTCGCTGCTCCACGGGAACGGAATGGCGCATAATCCGCAGTGGACAATGCCTCTCACAGAGTTGACCAATGGCGGCGCAGGGTACGTTGAAGGCGTCAAGCGATTGGGCATACCCCCGATCGTCATCTCGGATGCCGGTTATGGAGTGAGGGACAGCGGCGCGAATGGCAGGTATTCAACCGCCATGCCGTCGAGCCTGGGAGCAGCATCGAGCTGGGATGCGGAATCGGCTTGCGCATTCGGCGATGTGATTGGTGGCGATCTCCGGGCGCAGGGCTTCAACATGACCCTCGGAGGCGGCGTTGACCTTGCCCGGGAACCTCGAAATGGCCGCACCTTCGAATACGCAGGAGAGGACCCCCTCCTCGCCGGTACCGTGGTGGGCAATCTCATGAAGTGCGAACAGGCCCAGCATGTCATCGGCGACATCAAGCACTATGTGATGAACGACCAGGAAACGGGACGCAACTTCGTCAACTCCATCATCTCCAAACGAGCCATGCAGGAATCAGACCTGCTCGCCTTCCACATCGCGATCTCGCTTGCGAATCCGGGCGCGGTGATGTGCTCCTACAACCGAATCAACGGAGACTTCGGCTGCCAGGATTCCTATACGCTGCGCAAGGTGCTCGAAAAGGAATGGGGCTTCAAGGGGTTCGTAATCTCCGACTGGGCCGGAACTCACAGTACCGAGAAGGCATCCGCTTCGGGTCTCGACCAGGAACAGCCGATGGCGGACTACTTCGGACCAAAGTTGAAAGCCGCGGTCGATGCCGGAAGGGTGCCGCTTTCCGAGATTGACGACCACGCGCGTCGCGTCCTGTACGCGGAGTTTCTCTCCGGAATCGTTGACAACCCGATTCAGACGAGCGTTCCCGATGTCGAAAAGGGTTTCGAAGTGGCACAACGAGTAGAAGAGAAGAGCATCGTGTTGCTGAAGAATAGCCCTGCGGTGCTTCCGATCAATACGATCAAAGTCCATAGCATCGCGATCATCGGTGGACATGCAGATGTTGGAATGCTCTCCGGCGGGGGATCGGCACAGGTAGACCCACCCGGCGGCAATGCAATTTTGCCTCCTGGGAAGGGTGCAACCGTCTGGCAGGAGCACATCTGGTTTCCGACGTCGCCGCTGAAGGCGCTTCGTGCGAAATTGCCGAGCGCGAGAATTGATTTCGATCCAGGAACAGACCTGCAGTCTGCTGCGAATCTAGCCAAGGGCGCGGATCTAGCCATTGTCTTTGCCTATCAGTGGCTGTCCGAGGACATGGATGTCACGAGTCTGTCGCTTCCCGACAATCAGGATGCCTTGATTGAGCAAGTGGCAGCGGCGAATCCTCACACAGTCGTCGTGCTTGAAACCGGAAGCGCAGTCTCGATGCCCTGGGTAGACAAGGTCGCCGGCGTCGTCGAAGCGTGGTTCGGCGGCAGTTCTGGGCATAAGGCGCTGGCCAACGTCCTGGTCGGCGATGTTAATCCGAGCGGAAAACTGCCCCTGACATTTCCGAAGAGTGATAATGACCTTCCTAGACCTGCGATTCAACCGGCACCGTCTCTTAATCAGATACAGGCAAATGCCGACCCGATGAGTCCGGGAGGCCCGTTGGAGAGCTACGCCGTTCACTACGACGAAGGAGCCGCTGTTGGTTACAAGTGGTTCGAGATGCAACGCAAACAGCCGCTATTCGCCTTTGGCTTCGGCTTGTCGTACACGACTTACGCATACTCGGGACTGATTGTTGATTCCGTTAAAAAGAACGCTCACTTCACTGTCAAGAACACTGGAAAACGACCAGGCACCGAAATTACGGAGGTTTACGTGCGCCTTCCCAAGGGCTCCGATGAGCCGTTCAAGCGGCTCGCAGGGTGGACGCGCGTCAACCTCGCTCCTGGTGAATCAAAAGCCGTGACAGTCACCATTGATCCTCGAGTTCTGCAAACGTTCGACGAACCCACTGACAGTTGGAACCTCGTACCGGGTGACTATCAGGTACTTGCAGGGGCTTCTTCAGATAACACACCGCTCACGGGTAACCTGCAGATTCACTGATGTTGCACTTGAGCTCAGGCAGTGCGCACCTGGCTCAGTCAGGAAGAGTCGCGTTTGCTTGAAAGGAAGCTCGTTATGTATCGATTTCACAGATGGACGCTGTCGATATGCAGTTGCTTGTTTGTGGCCTCATCATTCGTAGGTCAAGAGGTTCGCGCCACTCATATCGACATTGATGCAGCCGCTCCCACTGCGCCATTCCCGCACTTTTGGGAACGGACGTTTGGTTCAGGGCGCGCGATTTTGTCCTTGCGGGAAAGCTACCGGAACGATCTTCGGACCGTTAAAGGCGTGACCGGTTTCGAATCCGTGCGCTTTCACGGGATCCTGATGGATGAGGTTGGCCTTTACGATCCCGATCGGGTCATCAAGAATCCAGGATTGGCCGCTGAAGCGGTGAGCGATTCGGGGTCTTACAACTTCATGTATGTAGATCAAATCTATGACGGCCTGTTAAGGAGAGGTGTCAAGCCCTTCGTTGAACTAAGCTTCATGCCGCGAAAGCTGGCTGCCGATCCAAACGCTCTCCATTCGTTCTTCTATCACCCGATTGTTTCACCTCCGAAAGATTACAAGGTTTGGGATGAAATGATTCGGGCCTTCTCCGCGCACCTTGTTGCTCGGTACGGAATCGATGAGGTGAGTACCTGGAACTTCGAAGTATGGAACGAACCCAATCTGGACTTCTGGGGAGGCTCACCGAAGCAGTCCACCTATTGGGATCTCTACGATCACACTGCGCGCGCAATCAAATCTGTGTCACTCAAGCTTCTAGTGGGCGGTCCGGCCACTGCGCAGGCAGCGTGGGTTCCTGAATTTCTGGCGCACGTGTACGAGAACCATGTACCGGTGGATTTCGTTTCAACACATGTGTACGGAAATGACAGCGCCCCAAACGTACTCGGGACAAATGATGATGTACCTCGCGACCAGATGGTGTACCGCGCAGTAAGGAAGGTTCATGACCAGATTGCATCGTCGCCACTTCCGCGTCTTCCGCTGATCTTCTCCGAGTACGGCGCCAGCTATTCGAATGAGCCGAATGTTACGGACTCACCCTACATGGGTCCTTGGCTGGCGAACACAATTCGACAGTGCGATGGACTGGTCGAAAACATGGCGTACTGGACGTTTTCGGATGTGTTCGAAGAGCAAGGTGTAGCGCGATCTTCGTTTTACGGAGGGTTTGGCGTGATTGCGCCGAACAATATTCCGAAGGCATCGCTGAATGCCCTGGCAATTCTTCACAAGCTTGGAGAGCGCCGAATCGCGGTTGATTCCGATTTTGCTATCGCTACGAAACTTCCGGATGGAAGCCTGGCAATCGCGGAGTGGAACTACGCGCCACCCGGTGGCAACGGACCAACTTACACTTCGCAGACCACGCCGGGTGAGCCACGGACTTTCGTCGTGGAACTGGACCATTTCACCGCCGCACATACAGCCACCCTATATCGCGTGGACAGCACGCACGGGAACAGTCTTGCGCTATTTGACCAGATGGGCCGGCCAGAGAACCTGAGCGGAGAACAGATCGCCCGACTGCAGAAAGCGGGTGCTATGCCCCGGGCTGAACCCGTCTCGATTCAGGACGGGAGGATTACGACCACCGTGCAGCCCTACGGGCTTGTGGTGCTCTTGATCAAACACCGATGACGGGGGCACACACCTTCGACAAGGCGGCGAGCGATTGGAATGAGAAGCCAACAGCTCGCTAAACCATCAATCGACTTCTCAGGCTTTCTCTCTATGAGAGTGGCAGAGTCTCAGAGTCAGACTTTGGTCCTATTCACCGAGCTGCAAACGGCGTGTGGGCCCAGCACCGGAAATGTGGAGATTGCTGATCGATGATTGTCCCCGTTGTTTTAGACCGCACAAGTAGCGGAAAACAGCACTTTGAAGTGCTGGATGGGTTGAGAGGCAGTGCCGCATTCCTGATCGTGACCTTCCACGTCTTCAATTATTCGTTCGGCTTCCACGGCCCGTGGGCCCTCGTCAAACATGCCTATCTTGCAGTCGATTTCTTCTTCGCGTTGTCGGGGTTTGTCGTCGCCTATGCGTATGACGATCGATGGACGCGAATGTCAATCCTTCATTTTTTTCGCATTCGGTTGATCCGGCTCCATCCGCTGGTTCTGATCGGAGCCACACTGGGGCTGCTCGGTTACATCTTCGATCCTTTCAGTAAGGTCATCAACCATGCGGCCGCCTCGATGCTGCTGGCGGCATATTTCACGTCACTGCTTCTGTTGCCGTCACCTCCTGTGGCGGGCAGGCTTGGGGAGACTCAAGGGCTTAACGGGCCAGCCTGGTCCCTGATGCAGGAGTATCTGGGAAACATTGCCTATGCTCTGATACTTCGCCGACTGCGCTCGCTCACACTGGCGATCTTCTTTGGCCTGTCCGGACTGCTTCTTATATGGACTGCCAACACAAAAGGATCGCTGGATGGAGGGTGGGGTTACCTGGAAATCTGGATGGCGCCGTTGCGTCTGACAGTTTCATTTGTCATGGGCCTCTGGCTTTATCGGGTTCATGACAGGATTCGCGCGCCCAAAATTGGACTGCTCTTGCTTTCAATCGCGCTTGTGGTGTGCTTTCAGATGCCAGTCTTCCCCAAGGTCGGCGAATACTCGCTGAACGGACTTTATGAGGCGGCATGCGTTCTCTTCCTGTTTCCGGTCATCATCCTTTGTGGAGCGCATTCGGACGCAGGCACAGGCATGATCAGACTTTGCAAGTTCAGTGGCCGCCTCTCTTATCCGCTCTATATTACTCACATTCCGTTCGTATATGTACTAGCGGGCTATTCGTGGACAAGGCATCCGAGCCTGGATGTAAAGCTGACAAGCATTTTCATGACCATTCCATTCGTAATCATTGTGGCGTGGCTGATTCTGAAGTATTTCGACGAACCTGTGCGGGCTTGGCTGACCGGTCGTTACGCGATCAAGCCGACGACGGTACCTCCCGAGCAGTTAGGAGCAGGGCGATGACACGGATATTGGAGAGACTCGTAGGTTATGCAACGCAATCCCTGGTGTTTGGTTTGGTGTTTCATATACCACTACCCGCACAGGTGCCCACAACCGCCGTATGGCGCGGATATTTACGGAACTCAGCGAGCGCACCGGTCGTGAATGCCAAAGTGGGCTTGACCGGTGCAGCCACCGCCGAAGCCAGCACGGCCCCTGACGGTGCTTTCACTCTCCCCGCGTTGCCACCGGGGAAATACAAGCTGACCGTGGAAGCGGAGGGGCGCAAGGTTGCCTATACACAGACGATTGACCTGACGCCTGCCGCGCCTGTTGCATTGCTTACGTTGTCGAACCGCGGTGAGATCGAGGTTGCAGAACAGCAGCAGACAGGGGCGACCGGCGGAGTGGCTCTTTCGAGCCAGGCGGTGAGTGAGTTGCCGCTCAACAAGCGAGACTTCTCGTCCTTGCTATTGCTGGCGGCAGGCACAATGACCGACACGAATGGCGCCACGAACTTCACCGCACAATTTGCAATCAACGGGCAGCGCGGCGTGGAGGCCACGTTCGCGATGGACGGAGCAGACACTAGCGATCCGGAGATGGGCGGCGCCACTCTTTCGAACTTCAATGTGGACGCGGTTGAGGGTATCGACTCAAGCTCGGGTTGGATGCCGGCTGACATTGGCCGCGGGGCGGCAGGCTTCACAAATATCCACACGCGTTCGGGTGCGGGCGGTTTCCACGGTTCGTTCTTCGAGTTTGTGCGCAACTCGGCCTTTGACGCGCGCAATTTCTTCGATCATCCGACGCCTGCATACCCGGGACGCATTCCCCCGTTCCGTCGTAACGAATTCGGATTCACCAATGGCGGCCCCGTCTACATCCCTCATCTCTATGACGGGCGTAAGCGTACCTTCTACTTTGTTGAGTACCAGGCCTTCCGCCAGGTGCTGGGCACCACCCAGGTCATGCCGGTACCCAACGCTGCACAACGGCCTTCAGGAGGCTCAAATATCGTCTCCGACACGGTGAGTTTTCCCGACGGCACAACAGATTCGCTGGCAATTGCGGTGAATCCGTCCATTGCTGCGATACTGGCTCGATACCCGCTGCCGAATCTTCCAACTGGCTCCTTCGGTGCGAACACCTACGCGACCGCTTCGAAGGTGACCACCAACGCCGACCAGTTCTCGTTGCGCATCGACCACAAGCTTTCAGCAAAGAACCAGTTCTTCGCGCGTTTCACGATGGACAACCTGACGGGACCGACGACAAACCCGGATCAGACAGCCATCGATCCCACCTTCGCCGTCGAGTACCTCGATCGGCAGCGCAACGTCGTCGGGACAATAACGACGACGTTCACGCCAAAGCTTGTGCTGGAGTCCTCGCTCTCGATAACCCGATCCACCCCTGGCTTTCCTACCCCTAATTACACGGACCCCGCGGTGAAGTTTGAAGACGGGCTCTTCGAAGCCTTCAACAGCGCCGGCGGTTCAGTGATGCAGGCCTACGGCAATCTGTTCCAGGAGCAGGAGAACATCAGCTACTCCGCCGGACGACACACTCTGAAAGCGGGCTTCGAAGTCAGGGAGAATGTGGACACCACCTATTTCGGTATTCCACCCAACGGGGAGTACGATTTCGGCGGCGGAACCGCCTACGCAACGGAAGCGATCGCGTCCACGAGTGGCAAGCACAACATCAACCTGGGTGATCCTCTACCGGATACGCTCTCTGGTTTGCTCTCTGGTGCGCCATTTGCCTATATCGTAGCCGTCGCGCCTCCAGGAGTTTCAGATGGTGCACACATCGGTCCGGCTGCCATCAACCGCAGCGATTACAACGCCTATGTCAAAGACACTTGGAAGCTGACGCCAAAACTGACGCTGGACTACGGGGTCCGCTGGGAGTACTACACCCCGATCACCGAGCGTGCACATCGCACTGGCTCCTTCCGGACACTGAATGGAGCCTTGGACTATGTTGTTAACCCTCAGCCCGGATATTCAACCACCTGGAATGGATGGGGCCCCAGGGTGCAAATCTCATGGGCGCCGCTTAAGAACTTTACCGCGCACGCAGGTGGAGCGGTGACGGTAATACCGCCTAACATCTGGCAGGACAACATGCTCACTGGTTCTACACCTTTCTCGATCAGCCCGCGGCGTCAATCCTCATCGAGCGCACCACTTGCGTATGGGTTCACGATCACCCCATCGATGTTGCCCATTGCCTACGATCTGAGCGGCAATGACATTCTGGCGAAGGGAGCGAAGAATATTCCTGCCAACACGCCGATGAACGTGGACCGGTACGAGAAGGATTTGGCCAACGTGACTTCCTCGGGTGCGGTGAGCTCTCTGAACCTCTCGGGGATCGATGCCAAGTTTGGCAGTGGCACACTCTATACCTGGACGCTGGGCCTCGAGCGCAAGATCGCCAACCTGACTGCGGACTTGGGCTACGTTGGAACTGCGGCCCAGAAGCTTCCGCGCATCTCTTTTCCGAACGCCTATCCCGGCGCTACCCCTGAGTTCGCACCCTACACGCAATTCAACTCCGCGGGCGACGTAACCGGCGGCTTTGGGGTGATGAACGTGATGACCAATGATGTGCACTCCAACTACAACGCGCTGCAGGCTTCGCTATTCGGTACCGTGGGTCACGGCGGACCCGGCATTCAGGCCTCGTACACCTGGGGTAAGTCGATCGACACTACTTCGATGGTGTTGAGTGGTACGGGTTCAACAGGTGCTACTACCTCAGGAGCGTCACAGGACCCGTTCCATCTTCGCGCAGAGAAGGGACCCTCTTCTTTCGACGTGAACCACGGCTTTGGCCTGAGTGTGGCGCAGGACTTACATCTGCAAAATGCGAATTTCCTAAGTGCTGTTCCCCGCAAGATCACCTACGGTTGGGAACTGCTCTCGATCTCATCCATCTCCTCAGGCGCACCGTTCACGGTTTACTCGGGAGTCCAACAGACGGGAGCGGGCGCGAACGGCGTCGACCGTCCGGATCAGATTGCTGTGCCGAAGTTGTCCACGGCGCGCACGAACCGCCAAGACTACTTTGGGATGGGAACGGCCAACGCGAGCACATATTTCAAAATTCCCGTTCATATTGCCGGCGGCACCGGGCCGAACCAGGGACGCTTCGGAACTCTCGGACGCGACACTTTCCGAGGGCCTGCCTACTACGATTTCGACTTCGCGATTATCAAGGACACCCCGTTCGGACGCAGATCTTCGGGCGCAGAACGTATCGATCTACAATTTCGAGGCGAATTCTTCAATCTATTCAACATCGTCAATATGGGGCTCCCGGCGAACATTCTGACTGGATCTGGTTTCGGCGAAATCTCCAAGACGGCCGGCACTTCGCGGCAAATTCAGTTGTCTCTTAAGGTCATCTACTGAGGGAATCCTTTAGATGCCAATCGCCTGCTATCGAACGGGCATTGAGATTAACTCACTTCCAACAAGGTTTA
>Ga0207109_1189_pt1 | contig 13854 bp, 13 predicted proteins | sample Alteio_BWMinHeat_73_FD_153584 | JGI IMG/M metagenome (GOLD analysis project Ga0207109, IMG submission 153584) | Enriched cells from forest soil in Barre Woods Harvard Forest LTER site, Petersham, Massachusetts, United States -... | ecosystem: Environmental > Terrestrial > Soil > Temperate forest >... | reverse complement strand
GGGCCGCGCCTTAATTCCGAAAAACGGCGGGTGGAGTACCTTAACGCCCTGAGACGAATCTGAGTGCCGCATCTCTTTGGGGTTTGGTTCACCAAAAGGGTGCGGGTTTTGACTTTGGTTCCGATTTTCTTCTAGGGAACCTTGACGTCGGAGGCTGGCTTTAGCCAGGTGTTGTGGGATCCTTTCTTTAGCACCCAACCTTCCGCGGGCATCCAGTCGCAGTAGAGGATCCGTCTCCACAGTCTGTCATTCGGGGGATCCCAGGAACAGTGCGATTCGGTGGCATCCTGCTTCTGGCGGACTTCGATGAGTTTGTTGACCGTACCTGGGTCCTTCTTGGTGGACTCGTGGCCCATCCGGACAACCACGATGTCACCCGGCTTCACCGGCGAGTCAGGGGGAACATAGAACCATATGGCTGTCCCTTCGTCAGTGGAAGGGTGGCAACAGTAAACGCGGCCCATGGCAAGGCTGCCATCCTGGAAGTCAGAATCTTTCAATCCCGAATCCAGCAGATGCTGCCTCTGCTCTGTGAGCTTGAGGATCTCCTCGCGCGTGGCCGTCTGCATAACCTGTGCGAGCCGCAGCGTTCCAGCTTGGTCCTTGCTGGGTGGAAAGAGTTTGGACGTTCCCGCGCTGCAGACGGCGCAAGGAATACAGATCATCAGGAGCAAGACCGTCATCGGCAGCTTGCGGAAATGGCCGGATGACGCTGTCAAATTCGATTCGTCCGCCAACTGTTTCAAGGGCAGATGCTGAACCATGGGCAATCCTCTCTCCGCATCCGCACTGCGGACACTTCGCCGGAAATTTCCATTTGAGTTTTCACTTTGCGCAAGACCATATGCCCGCCGCCGCATCGTGTCAAGACGGCACGTACCGCTGGCTTGGCAGGCAGGCGGGTGGCCGACGCTTGATCCAGCAGCCGCGTCTGCGCTATCGTAGCGCAGCGTCGCTGCAACTCCCTGACGGATCGATCTCGCGATTTGACTGAATTCCAGGAAAGGGATCGCCATGCAAAGAAGACTTTGCTGTTTCCTACTGGCAGGGCTGATGGTCCTAGGCACTGGCGAAACTCGCGCCCTGGCGCAGGCAAAGTTCGAGGCGCATCCAGCACAATCGATAAAAGTGAAAGAGGCGCTCGCAAGCCTCGGCACCGGTGAAGCGGCGCGGATACGCGTCACTTTGCAGGACATGTCCTTCCGCTCGGGATACGTGTCCGAAGTTCGCGGCCATTCGTTCGTCGTGACGAATCCCCTAAGCGAGACACAAGTCGAAATCGGCTATAACGAGGTAATGCGTCTGAGAGCGGACAACACCATCACGGGCGTCAAACTCTCGTTGCCGCGTGAAAGGCCGAGAGTACTGAGAGCAGCGAATCGCCTGGCCACGCTGGGAAGTCCGGGGCACAGGCGCGCGCAGACCTCAACCAATAACTACCTCTCGAAACCAGCAATCATAGTTCTCGTAGTTCTTGGGGTTGGCCTGATTCTGATCGGAGTTGAATTGGGAAAGTCTTAGTGCCATCTTCTAGTTCCTCACCAAGCTCTGCGCATCAGAACCACGCGCGGATGGAAGGCTGGCGGGTGGCGACGCTTATCTTCCGTTTTGGGGTGGCCTACCCTTTTGGGTTTGTTTCATGAAAGGGTGCGGTCTTTCTCTTGTCCTTTTCAATTTCTAGTTTCGCATTTCTAGTTTCTAGTTTCCGTCTTCCTCATTTCCTCATTTTTCCTTTTCTACTTTCTCCTTGGCCGCTGCCTTCGCGGTCGCAGGCAAAAGAGGCCGGAGCTTGCCGGAGGCCAGGTCGTCGAGCGCGCGCAGCTGGGATCGGAGTTCGTCGGCCGTCAAGCGCCCGTCCCGGTAGAGCCAGCGCAGAAAATCCCTGGCCGAGCGTTCCCCCTTGTGCGAGTTGCATTCCATACAGCTCGAGACCAGGTTGCGGTACGAATTGCGCCCCGACAGCGCCCGCGGCACCACGTGGTCCAGGCATTCCACCGTCGGCGTAATCCGCCGCAAACAATAAAAGCACCTGCCGCCCTCTCGCGCGTGAATCGCCTTCCGCAGCGTACGGGTTTGCAGAAAGTCCGCCTCTTCAATGCCAACCTCCGCCCCGCCGTCCGTGCCTTTCCCCTTGGCCGCCCTTAGACTCTCGATTCGATACGGCCTCAACGCTCGAATCTCCTCGGGTAGCCTTACTTCCACCGTGTGCCCCGCTTTGCTGCGTTCCACCAGGCGCAGAGCACCGTGGCCCACTAGCCGGCGCACCGCCTCCCGCGTGGGCCCGCCAGACAATCCGATATGGCGAGCCAGACCAAGAATGGAAAACTGCAGCTGCACCTTCCCTTCCAGCCGGCTGTGCCGCAGCAGATGCGAATACACCGCGCGATCGACGATGTTCAGGCGCAGCCGCGGAACGACTATATCTTCAAATTGCTTCCAGACTTGTTCTGCATTGGGTTTTGTATTTTTCATGTTTGTGTCCAGTGTTGAAATTTTGGAAAAAAGACAAAAAAATAGGGGCACGATAGTTCGTGCCCCTTTGCGACTAAGGCCCGCGCCCTTCTACGGAACCCTAGAGCTTCAAGCTGTCATTCCGAGGGCCGGGTTTGCCCGAGGAATCTGCTTTTCTCTGTGACCTCTGTGCTCCCCGACTCCGTGCTCTCTGCGTTAAGTCCTTGTCTCTTCTTTTCGCCGAGAGCAAGGAGCAGACGCAGCACGGCCCCGAGGGCTAGAAGAGCCCGTAGGGCCTAACGTTGTGTTTTCAGAAGGCTGAAAACCGGAGCGATCCGAGGCAGGCTACCCGCAAAAGCAAAAAGGGAAAGTTACCTGAAGGGCAACTTTCCCCACAAGTATCCTACCAGATCGCAAGCCGTTGTCAAGGACTATTTTTGCCTTGCGAGCCAGCCCACCCAGGATCAGCAGTTACCCCCAGACGCCTCCGCCTGCCTCTTTCCATTCATTATAGCCATCCAATTCGTCAGGCTCGACCAAACCGTGTTGCAGAAATTGCGGATTCCAGGATGCAAAAGCTCTCCGGCTGGTGGGCGTGTGACCTATCCCAAATCCATCTTTGTCGTGGATGGTACCAAGATCGAGGGTGATGGGATCCACTCGGCCGGGCACTTTTTCGAAACGATTTTTGTAGATCCTGACATGGACAATATCTTTTTCGACTTTGAGCACCTTCACAATCTTGTAGCAATTCTCCGAGGCGATTACATACAGTCCGCCTTCGATGGGAGCAACAGGTTCAGACAAATCCATCCTCCACGTCGGCTTTTCGAGATCTACAGTTTAAACAATTCGCGCAGGCGTTTTGTTTGCGCGCGGCTGACGGGGATTTCGGTGGCTTTCTTGTCGTTCATTTTCAGCATGTAGCCGGATTTGAACCACGGCACAACTTCCTTGATGTGGTGAATATTCACCAGGTAGGAGCGATGCGGGCGCCAGAAAGATTCGGAATCGAGCGCGGCGTTTAATTCTTCCAGAGTGCGATAGTTCGACGTTCCCTCGGTGTCCTTGGCCATCACCGAAATCACGCCGTCCTGGATCGATGCGAAAATCAAATCTTCCGCGTCCACCAGTAGCAGCCGCTGCTGCGATTTCACCAGCAATTTCACCGGTTGCGAAGAGGTCTGCTTCCCTGCCCCGAGCTGCAGCACCAATTGCTCCAGCCTCTCCGTCGGACTCGTGTGCGCCTCGATCTCTTTCCGCGCGCGCTGGATGGCTTTCGAAATGCGCGCCTTGTCAAAGGGCTTCAAAACGTAATCCACCGCGTTCACATCAAACGCCTGCACCGCGTAATGATCGAACGCCGTCGCAAAAACCACGTGCGGAACTTTCATTTTGCGCTCGACAAGTTTTTTCAAAACGCCGAAGCCATCCAGCCCCGGCATTTGCACATCGAGAAAAACGAGATCCGGCGCATGTTCCTTGATCAGCGAAACGGCTTCCACGCCGTTCTTTCCCTGCCCGATCACGTTGATTTCCGGGAAACCTTTCAACAGATAGGCCAGTTCGTCCCGCGCCGGCTTCTCGTCATCCACAATGATGGTATTAATCGTCATTTGCTTCGTCTTTTTACTTCTTCTTTAATGTAGGGTCGCGCTTCAGCGCGACCTCGTCGATTGCAGGAATCACGCTGAAGCCGAGTATAGGCGCACGGCGTACCCCAAGCAAACGCCAGGCACCATCCGTCGTCTCTGGCGAATTTGAATTTTCCCGGTATCATGTCCCTCGGCTCTCCCGGACAAGGAAAAAGAAATGAAGAAATCTTCAGGCAAGCACGGCGCGAAGGCAAAAGTCATCAGTTCCCTCACCATCTACAATGGACCCGTTTTCGGAATTCGCCGCGACGAACTGATCGAGCCTGGCGGCGTTCGCACCACGCGCGAAGTCATCACCCACCCCGGCTCCGTCGTCGTCCTGCCGGTTCTTCCTGATGGACGCATTTTGATGATTCGCCAATACCGCCACGCCGCCCATCAATACCTTTGGGAACTGGTCGCCGGGCGGATCGACGCCGGGGAAAATCCCCGCGAAGCCGCCGTCCGCGAGCTGATCGAGGAAACCGGCTACCGCGCCAGTAGCTTTCGAATCTTCCTGGACGTCTTCCCTACTCCGGGCTTCCTGGAGGAACGCATGTTCATCCTGCTGGCCGAAGGTCTCACCTCCGGGGAGGCAGAACCCGAAGAAGATGAGAAAATAGTTTCCCGCGCCTTTAGTTTCAAGCAATTAGAAGAAATGATTCGAACGGGAAAGCTGCGCGACGCAAAATCCATCGCCGGAATTCTCTTTTATCTAAAGTTTCTATCCCCGGGAAAATAATTTCCTGCCCAAGCGGGGTTGAATCGATTTTGCAAAGGGTTTTCCTGTGCACGCATCCTTACTATAAAAGAAGAATGTTCTATTGACTCGAACTTTGATTCTGATACACTCCGCGCAATTTGAATTCATTGCGGTGCTGAGAGAGTCCCCAGCCGCTATGACAAAAATATCTACTGCCTATTCAGGAGGCAATCGTTGCAAGGAACTGTCAAGTGGTTCAATAATTCCAAAGGGTATGGCTTCATCGGGCGCGATGATGGCCCAGACGTTTTCGTTCATTATTCCGCCATCACCGGCGATGGGTACCGCACGCTTCAGGAAGGAGATCAGGTGCAGTTTGAGATTGTTCAAGGTCCGAAAGGGCCGCAAGCGGCCGAAGTCTCCAAAGTTGGTGTTTGAGCCGTACAGCCAGTATTCGGCCGGCAGGGCGCGCCCCCCTGCCGGCCATTTTTGTTGACCCCCAGAGTCAAGAAAAAAGAGATTGGTCCGCCGGTGGCCGGAGTGGCGCGGGCTTTCGGTGAATTCCGAGTGGGCCGTCAATGGGGAGACTATCCCAACGGCGAGCATTCGCATGGCGGCTTACTGATTGGTTTCAGACTTCAATGTGGTATTCGGTCTGCACCAAACCGCTCGGGTAGTGGCGGGTGGCTACGTGACGAAGACGGATATCGTGCGGCAGCTTGTCGAAGAGAGGAATTCCCTCTCCGATGAGCACAGGGACGCGCGTGATAACGAGGCGCTGAACGAGGCCTGCGCGCAGGAACCGTTGGATGGTGATGCCTCCGTCGACGTAGAGATGATGGGCGCCAGTGGCGGCGAGTTTCGAAACGATGTCCGCCGGCGGTCCAGACAAGTGCTCGACAACGCCTCCGCGCACGACCGACAAATCGACAGGACGGCTGCTCAGAACGACGACGCGTTTGTCGCCGTAGGGCCAGGTGGGAAAAGCCAGAACCGTTTCGAAGGTGTTTCGGCCAATGACAAGGGCATCGACGCTGGCCATGAACTCCTCATAGCCGTGGGGCTCGCCGCCGCCCGGCGGCAGGAAATCCAGAGCGCCGTTGCGGCGGGCAATAAAACCGTCGACGCTGGTTCCGATGAAAACAGACACGGGCATGGCAGATTCCTCACTCTCGAACAGGAGGCATTATACATTTTGGAGGCTTCCGGCCCCCTCCAACGCTTCCGCGTAAATTGCGAGCGGTCAACGCCGCGAACTAATCGGGCTTATAATTAGGCCGCCATGGACAACAAACAGATTGCCCGCATCCTGCGCGAGACGGCGCAGCTCCTGGAAATTGATGGCGCCATCATCGGGCGCTACCGCAGCTATGAGAAGGCCGCGGAGCTTATCGATGGGCTTCCGGAGTCCATCGAGCAGCTTGTTAAGGATCCAAAGAAACTGAAAGAGCTCCCGGGGATCGGCGACGGGATGGCGGCGCATTTGGCGGAAATCGTGGAGAGCGGCGACTACGCGCTGCGCAAAAAACTACTGAAGAAATATCCGGCGACGCTGCTCGATGTGCTGCAACTTCAGTCGCTGGGGCCGAAGAAGGTGGCGTTTCTGTGGTCGAACTTCAAGGCTGGGACGGTGGCGGACGTCGAGCGCATCGCGAAAGAAGGAAAACTGCGCGACTTGCCGGGGTTCGGCGAGAAAAGCGAACAAAATATTTTGAAGGCCGTGGAAGTATTCAAGAAATCTTCGGGACGGTTCCACATCGACGTGGCAGAAGATGCGGCGACGGCGATTGTTGGGCATATCAAGAAGGCGGGCAAAGCGGTCGAGGGCGTCATTCCCGCGGGCTCGTTGCGGCGCGGCAAGGAAACTGTGGGGGACCTGGATTTGCTTGTGACTTTGGCCGATGGACACACTTCGCAAAAACATGTGGATGCCCTCGCCAAACATATTCTGGAATTTCCGGGGATCGACCAGACGCTGGCGCACGGCGAAAATAAGGTCAGCTTCACGCTGGGAAACGGCTTGCAGGTGGACGTGCGGCTGCTCGAAAAGGAAAACTTCGGCGCTGCGCTGCTCTACTTCACGGGTTCGAAAGAACACAACGTGACGTTGCGCGGGCGCGCGAATGACATGGGCTATACGCTGAACGAATACGCGCTGGCGACCTTGAAAGCCGAAAAGCGCGTGGCGGGGCGGACGGAAGAAGAGATTTATTCGAAACTGAAATTGGATTTCATTCCACCGGAGCTGCGCGAGAACACCGGCGAGATTGCCGCGGCGGAGCAGCACAAGCTTCCGCACCTGATTACCCTCAAAGATATGAAGGGCGACTTGCAGATGCACAGCACGGCCAGCGATGGCAAGAACTCCATCGAAGAGATGGCCGAGGCCGCGCGGCAGCTGGGGCACCAGTACATCGCGATTACGGATCATTCGAAAGCAGTCACGGTGGCTAACGGACTGGATGAAAAACGCATGGCGGCGCATATCAAGAAGATCCATGCCGCCAACGACGAGGGCCTTGGCATCCGCGTTCTCGCCGGAGCGGAAGTGGACATTCTCAAGGACGGTGCGCTCGACTATTCGGGCGAAATCCTGGCGCAGCTCGAGGTGGTGGTGTGCTCCATCCACTCGTATTTCAACCTCGATCGGGCGGCCATGACGGAGCGCATGCTTGCAGCCATCGAGAATCCTTATACGCAGATCATTGCCCACCCGACGGGGCGGCTGCTGCTTCGCCGGGACCCGATGGACTACGACATGGAGAAAGTTTTGGAGGCCTGCGCGAAGCATGGCGTGGCCATGGAGTGCAATTCTTATCCGGACCGCCTCGACTTGAAGGACGTCTATCTCCGCATGTGCAAAGACCGTGGAGTCAGGGTGGTGATTTCCACGGACTCCCACAGTGCGGCCAACCTGTCCTTCATCCGCCACGGCGTGACGATGGCCCGGCGCGGCTGGCTGGAAAAGCATGACGTCATCAATACCCTGCCCACGGCTGACTTCCTTGCCGCTCTCCGGACCAAGCCGGGTGCCTCAAAACAAAAGTCCACTTCTCCTAAGAGGGCCGCCGCTCGGCGCTGAGGGCAACTTGACAGTTACTGCGTCAGCGTAAAGTGTACCTCACTGGATCACCTCATTCTCGGCAGGAACACTGATGCGACAAGAATGTCGAGTTTCGAACGCCAATCCACATTTCCGGCAAGCGCGGTCGAAGGTACCTCGCCAGGCGTTTCTGAGGCTATAATCCCTGCACTTATGCCGCTTGCTTCCGGGTCAAAGCTCGGACCGTATGAGATCGTGGGGCCGCTCGGCGCGGGCGGGATGGGTGAGGTGTATCGCGCGCGAGATACGCGGCTGGAGCGGACCGTAGCTATCAAAATCCTGCCCGCAAATATTTCCGCGGACCCGCTGGCCAAGCAACGGTTTGAGCGGGAAGCAAAGACAATCTCCGGTTTAAATCATCCGAACATTTGCACGTTGCATGACGTGGGTAGCCAAAATGGCGTGGACTACTTGGTGATGGAGTGCGTGGAGGGGGAGACGCTGGCGAAGCGGCTGGAGAAAGGACCGTTACCACTAGACCAGCTTTTGAAGATCGGGCAGGAGATTGCGGTAGCTCTGGACAAGGCGCACCGGAATGGCGTGGTGCACCGGGATTTGAAGCCGGGAAACATCATGCTGACGGCGAGTGGGGCGAAGCTGCTGGATTTTGGATTGGCGAAGCCAACGGCGCCGATGGTGACGCTAGCGACGATGACGGCTGCGGCCCCGAAACAGCCGCCCGTTACGCAAGAGGGAACGATTGTGGGGACGTTTCAATACATGTCGCCGGAGCAGATCGAGGGGAAAGAGCTGGATGGGCGTAGCGACGTTTTTTCGTTGGGTGCGGTGCTGTACGAGATGCTGACGGGCAAGAAAGCGTTCGAGGGGAAGACGCAATTGAGCGTGGCGTCGGCCATCCTGGAGAAGGAGCCGGCACCGATAAGCACGATCAAGCCGCTGACACCCGCGAATTTGGATCACGCCATAAGGAAATGCCTCGCGAAGGATTGCGACGAACGTTGGCAGACGGCGCGGGACCTGGCGAGTGAGTTGAAGTGGATTGGTGAGAGCGCCGCGGACAGTGGGGCGAGTGGAGTCGCAAAGAAATCATGGAAATCCCGCCTGGGACTGGTATGGGCAGTGATGATGCTGGCCGGTATCGGAGTGACGATAGCGGTGACGTATTTCGCGACGCGGCCTGCGCCGGAGGCGCCGTTGATGGCTTCGGTAATTCCTCCACCCGGTGTGTTTGTGGATACCTCGGGAAGAATTGGGCCGCCGCAGATATCTCCCGATGGGAAGAGGATTGCGTTTATCGGCTGCAAGAGCGAATCTGCCGCAGCCTCAATTGTCGGAGGCAAGACCTGCTCGATCTGGTTGCGCGTGCTGGCCTCGACCGAGGCCCGCGAAGTTGGCGACACCAGCGGCGCCTACTATCCCTTCTGGTCTCCGGACGGGCGCGAAATCGCTTTTTTTGGTGATGGCAAGCTGAAGCGGGTCGCTGCGGACGGCGGACCAGTTCAGATCATCTGCGATGCCGCTGACGCCCGAGGAGGAAGCTGGGGAAGCTCCGGAATCATCATCTTTGCGGCCACAAGACTAAGTCCGATTCTTCGTGTAACCCCCGATGGCGGGACGCCGGTGGCAATCGCTGCCTTGAAGCCTTCCTCAGTGCCTCTGGAGGAAGTTAGCCGTCGCTGGCCATATTTCCTGCCCGACGGCGAACACTTCCTTTTCGTAGACGCTCCGAACGGTTCGTGCACGGAACGCAATGAGTTGCACTTCGCCTCCATCGACGGGAAACAAGACGTCTCGCTAATGCGGACATGCAGCAGCGCTACTTTTGCGAACGGAAACTTGCTTTTTTGGCGCGATGGCAATCTCGTCGCACAACGCTTTGACCCACGCACCGGAGTATTGAGCGGAGTCCCTACGGCCATCGTCGAACATGCAAGTTTCGAGACACTCTTCAGTATTGCGGAATTTTCGACCTCCGCCGACGGGAAGCTGGTGTACATGGCAGGAGATGCCCCCACAGGCTCGCAGTTGGTGTGGTACGACCGGAACGGAAAAGTAACAGGCACGTTGGGTGAGCACGACCGCTACGTGAACGTGGCCATTTCGCGCGATGGGTCGCATGTCGTGGCGGATACGACCAGCCTGAAGGAGAGCAAGATCCAAGTTCTGGATTCGCGGGGAACCAGGACGCTGATGACACTCCGCAATAGCGATGGAGGCAGTCCGACCTGGTCGCCTGACGGCAGGCAGATCTATTTCACGTTGACTGCCAATGGGCCGCGGGATATTTATGTGAGATCGGCGGATGGTTCCGGGGAGGAGAAAGAGGTATTGAAGTTTAACAAAGACCAGTTTGGAGCGCTGCACCTCGCCGTGTCACCGGACGGAAAGTATCTCGCTTATGATTTTATCGACCGTGCCACGGGAGCGGACATCTACACCTTGGCGCTTGCCGGTGAAGGCAAGCCGCAACCGTTCCTTCATTCGGCTGCAAATGAAACCTTCCCGGCCTTCTCTCCCGATGGGAGGTGGCTAGCGTACGAATCAGATGCTAGCGGCAGAAAGGAAGTCTACATTACACCTTTTCCCACCGGTGGAGCGCAGTACCAGGTTTCTACCGTTGGCGGGGAACGAGCAGTTTGGCGGCACGACGGGAAAGAGATCTACTATCGAGAAGGGCTAAGAATGATGGCAGTGCAGCTAAATACAACGGCCAGCCCCGTTGCATTCAGCAGTCCGACAGCACTGTTCGAACTGGCCTCCAGCAATCTGAATGGCCGGTATTACGATGTGGCGCCGGACGGACGTTTCCTCACCAACACATCCCCACTCACACCGAAGGCACAAAGTTTTTCGTTGGTGGTCAATTGGCCGGGAAGGCTAAAGAAATGAGCCAGGTGCCGGAAGCAAAGAAAACGCGCTTAAAACCGAATGCTGCGGTTCCCTGCTAAGGGAAGGCACTGAATGAATTCGTCAAGTGATGGGAATTCGAACAGAGGAGCAAAAGGAAGAGGCGCCCGGTAAGCTCACAAGCGCCTCCTCTACTACCTCAACGTAAACCGTACCTCACTGGATCACCTCCTTCTCGGCGGGAACGCCGATGTCGACAAGAGTGTCGAGTGGTTCCGAGTATAGCGCGGGACCGGGAAGATTTCAGAACAAGAGTTTCCTTGACCTTAGGGTTTAGGCACGCGAAAGCCAGTTGCCGATAAGCGCGTTTTGTCGGTACTGGAATCCGGACTTGCATCCTCGGTGTGAGGTCAAAAACGACATGGACCGCACACTCATGCTGCTGCGTAGATTCGGCGAGTGCGAAGCGAACTTTCTAAGCCGTGGCGGCCTTCGCCTTCGTCGCAGCCCGTTCAATAAGATCTGCGACCGCTTTTGGCTGAGATACGTAGATGGCGTGGCTTCCCTTAACCTCAACGACCGTAGCACCCGCGCGCTTGGACATGGCACGCTGGGCGTCAGGTGGAATCATCCTGTCCTCGGTGGTGACCAGGTACCAGCTCGGCTTGGTTCTCCACGCGGGTTCGCTGATCGCGCCGCTAATGGCTCCCATGCCCCACGGAACTTGGGAGTCCGCCATGAACGCGGCTTTTTCCGGGTCCACGTCGGCTGCGAAAGAAGCGGGAAACTTCGCTTTGTCGAGGAACAAAAAACCGTCTTGCGGCGGCAGTATCGGCGGTACGGGCGCGCCGGGCGGCGGGTTCTTAATCAGCGATCCCACCGACTCGCCTTTGTCTGGAGCGAAGGCAGCGATGTATACGAGGGCTGAAACCTTTGGATGGTTTCCGGCTTCCGTGATTACCGCTCCCCCGTAAGAATGGCCAACGAGAATTGCAGGTCCGTCCTGCGTTGCAAGAGTTCGCTTGGTAACTGCTACGTCGTCCTCCAACGATATTGTAGGATTCTGGACGATGCTGACGCTGTAGCCGTCTCGCTTCAGGATCTTGTGGACGCCCTCCCAGCCAGCGCCGTCAACAAAGCCACCATGGACGAGAACGATGTTCTTCATGGTTCGATACCTCCTTCTTTCGATGATGCGGAATAGATCGGCGGGACTCGCTTTGGGACCGTACAGCGGGCCCTGAGCGTTTGGCCCGAATGTGCCGGAGTGTAACGAGGGACCGTTGAATCTGTCAACACAACGCCAGAATCCTTGCTTCTGGGATGGTCAGCAAACCGGAAGCTATCTGGCCTCCAGACAGGATTAATGCTCTGAAGCCGGCATCTCGTCAGGAAGTCAAACACTGACGAGATGGGCGCTTAGCGAGACCTGACTCCGTCGTGGTTACAAATGCCCTGGCGAATCATGGCATCGTCCGCCGTGCTCAGAAACTTGCAACAGCCGCGGTTTCGGTTGGAGAGGTTTCGAAAATTGGCAGCAGGCGGGCAATTTCCAACGCTTGCCTCAAGTTCGGGCCGAGATTACAAAGCTTGAGGCCTCCGCCTTTGGCTTTTGTCTTTCGATGCACTTCGATGAGAGCGCCGAGGCCTGCGCTGTCAACGTAATTGACTTGCTCAAGATTAATGACAATCCGTGTGGCACCGGATGCGAGGAGATTGTCGATCATTGAGAGCAACCCGCTGCTCTCCTGTCCGAGGACGAGACGTCCTTTGAGCGCTAGAAGGTAGATTCCATTCATCTCACGCTGCGTTATTTCCAAAGGCATCGGTTGCCTCCCTAAGGGCCACTACGCGGATTCGCGAATGCATCCATAGTACCCCCACGGATTCTCGATACCAAAGGGTCGTCAATGATCCGCTGAACCTATAAGTTGACAGCCCGGCGGACCGGGAACAGACTTTCCATGACGGGACACTCCCTGCTCTGCCCCAATTTGGGTTTAATTCGCGTCTGCGCTTCAAGAGGGGCAGTGATATGAACAAGAAAACGGTCCGGGTAATTTCTCTGCTGTGCTTCTGTCTTTCCCCGATTCGTGCGCTTTCGCAATGCACGGACCAGGTCTGTAAAAATCTGGAGATCATCGCCACAGCAGCTAAATATGACTTTAGAGAATATAGACAGAATCAAACGGCGGGTCCCGACATCTCAACCAATGATGCGAAAGTCGCCTGTCAAATGAGCGCCTGGGCGAATAATGTTCCGATGTATATGTGCTACGCGCAGGTAGCTTCCGCGAATGCCGAGAACTGGTATGCAACCATACTCGGCGCGCTACAGCGTCTTGAGCCCGCGTGGCGCTTCCAAATCCGATCGCCCGATGGCAACCATTTTGTGGACGCTGGGCCTGAGGGTTGCGAGATTCCGCCCAACAGGGGGCCGTACATCGGGCAATGCCCGCTGCATGTGCAAGCGGTAAAACAAAAAGATGGAACGTTCAGGCTGCATTACTGGATGAACTCACTCTCTTCGCCCTATTTGTTTCCGCGTCCACCTGACCCTGCTCCAAAAACCATCCCGCATGGGTAGCCGGAGGTTGCATGATATTTTGCCCGAAGATCGAGAAAGCGTTTGCGGTACGCATTACTTCCTTTCCGCTATCCTCGGTGGCAAGTTTGCTTTGCGCGTGAAGGGTGAGAAGACTTGATCGGCCTCCTGAACGCGCGGGAGTGCCGGCTCTAAACTGGCTTCCTTTGAATCGGAGGCGATTCCGGCCGCATCTTATTATCGACAACGGGAGGGACCGCATGAATCTGCCTGATGCGCCGATTGCACAGGGAGGTTTCTTCGCCACGCACTTCCTCACTGTGAGGGACCAGGAAAAATCGAAGGACTTCTACGTTCGGATTCTTGGCGGGAAAGTGATCAAGCCGGAAAATCCCTGCTACATCAAACTGGCTAACACCTGGATGATTCTCAATTCCGGTGGTGGCCCGACTCCCGACAAGCCAGAGGTGATCCTCGAAACGCCTTCGGATCTCAACCGAGTGAATAGCTTCCTTAACTTGCGCGTCGCCGACATCTGGGCCTGCTACAAAGAATGGGGCGACAAAGGAGCGACCTTCCTGACCGAACCGCTAGACAATCACGGCTGGGA
>Ga0207109_1188_pt1 | contig 13878 bp, 9 predicted proteins | sample Alteio_BWMinHeat_73_FD_153584 | JGI IMG/M metagenome (GOLD analysis project Ga0207109, IMG submission 153584) | Enriched cells from forest soil in Barre Woods Harvard Forest LTER site, Petersham, Massachusetts, United States -... | ecosystem: Environmental > Terrestrial > Soil > Temperate forest >... | reverse complement strand
TGCCTGCTTCGAGATTGCGGTTGATGTTTTCGATCTCGACGGTGGCGTCGTCGACCAGGATGCCCACGGCCAGCGCCAGGCCGCCCAGGGTCATGATGTTGACGGTCTCGTGCAGCGCCGAGAGCAGGATCAGCGAACACAAGATCGACAGTGGAATCGAAACCGCAATGATCAGCGTCGACCGCCAGCTTCCCAGGAACAACAGGATCATCACTGCCGTCAGGCATGCGGCGATGATGGCTTCGCGGACGACGCCCTTGATGGCTCCGCGCACGAAGATCGACTGGTCGCTGAGAGCGGAAATATTCAGTTGCTGGGGAAGCCGGCCCTTCACCTCGGCGAGCTTGGTATGGATGCCCTCGATAATATCGAGCGTCGAGGCCGACCCGGTCTTCATGATGCTCATCAGGGCGGAACGCTTGCCGTCCACGCGAACAATGTTGGTCTGCGGCGGGTTGCCGTCGCGCACGTGGGCTACATCGCGGATGTAGATCACCGCGCCGTTCACGGTTTTGATGGGCAGATCGTTCAGCGCGCCCACCACGCTGGGGGCCGAGTTCGTCTCGATAGTGTACTCGAAGCGGTCGATCTTCATGGTGCCAGAGGGCGCGATCAGATTTTGTGCGTTAATTGCGCTCACGACGTCGGCAGGTGACAAACTCTTGGCTTGCAAGGCAGCAAGATCGAGATCCACCTGGATCTGGCGCTGCTTGCCGCCAAAGGGAAAGGGAATCTGTGCGCCTTCCACCGTAGCCAACTGGGTGCGGATAGTGTTGGTACCGGTGTCGAAGAGCTGTTGCTCGCTCATCCCCGCACCGGAGAGCCCAAGCATGAGCACCGGCACGCTGGATGCGTTGTACTGAATGATGAAGGGCGGGTTAGTACCCGGCGGAAGGAAGCGCAGCTGCACCTGGCTGATGGCGGAAACCTGCGCCACGGCGGCCGCGATGTTGACGTGGGGCTGGAAGAACACCTTGATGATCGCCACGCCATTGAGCGATTGCGACTCAATGTGTTCGATGTCGTTGACCGTGGTGGTCAAGGCGCGCTCGTTGCTGGAAACGATGCGGTTGGCCATCTGGTCGGCGGAGAGGCCGGCATAGCCCCACACCACGGTGACGATGGGAATGTCGATGTTGGGGAAGATGTCGGTGGGCATAGTCTCAATGCTGAAAATGCCCAGGATCAGAATCAGAAGCGCAAAAACGACAAAGGTGTAAGGCCGTCGCAGCGCAAGCCGGACAATCCACATCATAGGTCGGTCTCTCGCTCCTGCGGGTTTGTCCCCGCGTACTTACACATAGTTCGGATCAATCACCCCGATAGGGACTTGGCCTTGCTGCGACGCTGGAAGAATTTATCAGGATCGCGGTAGGGGCCGATTTCAGTCATTCGCCTGAATCTGCTTGTGGCAGACAGAAAAGAGAACAACTCAGGATGCGCGCCAGGCGCGCGGGTTGGCAATCTCGAATCCCTTCTTGATTTTAAGACGCCCAGGCGGGGGGAAATGACGCAGTTTTCGCCCTCCTGTGTCTCGCCATGCAAACCACTTCGAGTTCGTTCAAGGTCTACGCTGGGCGTGCCGGCCAGGAGCGGCCACGCCGCGATGCAACGGCCAGTCGGTGTAAGTGCGGTCGGGGCGATATAGTGAATCCCGACAGCATTTCGGGGCAGCGAGCCGGCTTGGCTTGCCGGCGCCCTTGCGAAAAGGTGTGAATTATGAAGACCGAATCGTCCGAACCGCTTGGCCACCCCTCCCGCAGGGACTTTCTGCGTATCGGCGCCGCCACTGCTATCGGCGTAGGCATGACTCAGCTTCATGCCGAACCTGCCGCCGACGATGCGCAAGCCTCGCACGCGGTCACAATGATGAATGTGCCGTTCGAGAAAGCCGCTCCGCGCATCGGCATCATTGGCACCGGAGGGCGGGGCACCAACCTGCTTGAAAACCTGCTGGGCGCCGACGCCAAGGTGCTGGCTCTGTGCGACATCGTTCGCGAGAAGGCCGAGCACGCCCAGTCGCTGGTGGTCAAGGCAGGGCAGGCTTCTCCCGAACTCTACACCAGCGGCGAACACAACTTCGAAGCTCTGGTAGCCCGCGACGATCTCGACCTGGTCATCATCGCCACGCCCTGGGACTGGCACGTGGAGATGGCGGTGGCCGCCATGAAGCATGGCAAGCACGCCGCCGTCGAAGTGCCCACAGCCACCACCATTGAGGACTGCTGGAAGCTGGTGGACACATCCGAGGAAACGCGGCGCCACTGCATGATTTTGGAGAACTGCTGCTATGGGGCGAACGAGACTACCGTTCTCCGCATGGCGCACGCCGGCCTGTTTGGCGATCTGCTCTATGGCGAAGGCGCCTACGTGCACGATCTGCGCGATGAGTTGTTCTCGAACAAGGGCGAGGGCCTGTGGCGCCGCGACTTCCACACCCGCTTCAACGGCAATCTTTATCCCACGCACGGTTTGGGCCCGGTGGCCAATTACATGGGCATCAATCGCGGCGACCGCTTCGACTACATCGTCTCGATGAGCACCCCGCAACGCGGCCTTGATGAATACCGCAAAGCGCACTGCTCCGACACCGACCCGCGCTGGGCGGAGCGATACATCACCGGCGACCTGAACACTTCGCTGATCAAAACCGCGAAGGGGCTGAACATCACGCTCAAGCACGACACGTCGAATCCTCATCCGTACGACCGGCTCAACGTCATCGGCGGAACCAAGGGTGTGTTCGTTGACTATCCACCGCGGATTTATTTCGACGGCCAGGCTGGCGACGAAGCGTGGGGTTCGCTCGACCAGTGGAAGCAGTACCAGCATCCGCTGTGGGCCAAGGAAGGCGAGATCGCGAAAAAGCTCGGCGGCCACGGCGGCATGGACTACATCATGCTCTACCGCCTGCTCCAGTGCATGCGCGAAGGCCTATGCCCCGACATGGACGTCTACGACGCGGCCGCGTGGTCGGCCCCGGGGCCGCTCAGTGTGGCTTCGGTGGCGAACGGCAGCGCGCCGCAAAAGTTCCCCGATTTTACGCGCGGCCGTTGGAAAGAGCGACCTGCCTCACAGATCGCGTTGTAATGCCAGACCAGCTCAGCCGGTACAGTTGTATCTATGAAGTCTGTTTCCGATCTGGGTGCGATCGGGTTTGCTCTGGCCGGGTTCACATTCTGGGTGTTAGCCGACAGCTCCATCAAGCTGGTCGGACAATCGGGCCTCCCGCCGTATGAGATGGTGGCGTTCCTGGGCCTGTTTATGGCGATGTTCCTGGGCGCCTACGGCATTTGGCGCAAGGATACGCAGGCGCTGCGGCCGCGCAAGCTCAAGCGCCAGATCGCGCGAGCCTGCCTCGACATGGCCAACAACGTGTGCGTGGTTATCGCTCTCCGCCATCTCACGCTGACCCTGTTCTACATCCTGGTCTTTACCGCCCCCATGGTGATCGCTCTCTTGTCGGCGATATTTCTGCGCGAGGGACTCCCGTGGCGCAAGGGCCTGGCCATTGTCGCCGGATTTGCGGGAGTGGTAATCGCCGTGAATCCATGGGGAAGCGCGCGCCAGGGAGACTGGATCGGCTTCGCCGCCTGCATGATTTGCGTGGCCTGCTTCTCGGTCAATATGGTGTGGTCCCGCGTACTTACTCGCACCGAACCGCCGGAAAGCCTCGCATTTTTCTCAGGGCTGGTCACCGCGGCGGTGGGGCTTTGCCTGATGGTGTTCCACGCCGAGCCTTTGACCGTGCGGCAGCTGGCCGGGCTGTTTGCCATGGGCTTGTTCTGCGCATTGGGCACGCTCTGCTTTTACATCTCCGTGAAACACACCTCGGCGGCTAATGTATCCCAGTACCACTACACCCAGTTGATCACGGGCACGCTGATCTCCTACCTGGTATGGCACGACAAGCCGGGATTCTTTGTGCTGGCGGGCGGCGCGCTGATTCTGGCGTCAGGGCTCTATATCGCGGTGGCAGCGCGGAGTCACGTGCCGCTGACCGAAGGCAACTAGAGCCTGTCGCGGGCTGGCTCCCCGAAGTCGATTACTAGGGCGCTACGATTCGCAATAATTCGAGGACAATTGAGTCATTTCGTCCGAATAATGCGCCTACTCCAGTGAACCGCCGCGTGGTTCATCGAAAAAAGGGAATAGGCCGGAGCAGGATGGAGTCGAACGCGGCTTAATTCTTCCCGGTCCTGTTCTGGATAAATCGCCCCATTGCAACGAGTCCATCGATCAGGAGAGGTCGCTATGAATGTGAGACGAATCGCAAATGCATCGTGCCTGTTGTTGTCTGTGACAATATCCTCCGTTTCCTTCGCGGCCGCTCAGGCGGGTGGTCAGCCGTCAGTGGCTGCGATTCGTGCCGCCTGCCAGGACGATGCGCAGAAGCTTTGCGCGGGAGTGCAACCGGGCGGGGGCCGTGTTGTGGCTTGCCTCAAGGAGCACAAGGACTCGCTGTCCGATCAGTGCAAACAGGCCGCCGGTCTGGCTGCGAGCCCGGGTAGCGGTTCTGCGCCCGTCGCTGCCAGCGCGCCAGCCACGTCGGCAGGTCCTGCTAACGTGCCGAGTAAGGCGTCAACGACGGCCTCCCCGAGTAAAGCGCCGACAACTGGGGCCGCTTCGACGATCGGCGGAGAAAAGTTCGTGGAGCAAGTCATCGCGGATACAGAGCATGGCGGGATGCGCGCCGCAACCATCCACATTCCGGAGAAGTGGCACTTCGAGAGCAAGATCGAATGGCACTACGACCGCCTTGAGGTGCCATTGATCTTTTCCTCTCACGCGGAGAATCCCGACAACGCCGAGGCCTATTTCCAGTATCCGTTGCTGCGCGCAGAGATTGTGGATGTTTCGCCCCAATGGAAACAATACACTACAGTCAATAAAAACAAGCCCGGCGATCGCCTGCCCACCGGCGCCATTTGGTCTGCACCCATACCTCCAATGCAGGCTCTGGCCAAGTTCATCCAGCAGGTTCGCCCCAATGCCGCCAACCTCAAATGGATCGGGCAGCAGGATCTCCCCGACCTGGCCAAGGCCCTCAAGATGGATCCGTGGCCCAACGATCATGGTGTTGCGATTAAGATCGGCTACGACCTGAATGGCCAGCCAGTTGAGGAGGCTTTCTTCGGTGTTTACTACATCACCAAAAAGGGCAGCGACGCCGTCAGTCTCGGTCAATTGAGTATGGCCGCCGGTGCTATGCAACAGACCAACTGGGGATTTCGGGCCCTGCAAAGCATGCGCGCACCCGCCGGCACGCTCGACAAGCGCATGCCGATGTTTTGCGTGATTGCCAAGTCCATCTACGTAAATCCGGAGTGGATCCGCCTTACAAAGGCGATCAACGACCAGTTGATGGCCGACTTCAACCAGAAAATGAAGCAGGGCTGGGATCAAATCCGCGCGGCCCAGGCGATCATGGAACAGACCATGAGGCAGCAGGCAGCGTTCCAGGCCAACTTCGACAAACAGGAAGAGGCCTTCCGCAACAGCGGCGGTGTGGACGACAGTTTTTTGCGCGATGGCGGCAAGCGCAGCGCTGCAGACCATTGGGACGATTTGATCCGCGGCGTCGATACGGTCAACGATCCCAGCACCGGAGGTACTACGCAGCTCTCCAACCTCGGCCAATATCACTTCACCGACGGCTTCGGCAACTACCGCACCAGCGATAATCCCAACTACACCCCGGAAAGTGCGGGTGAGGTCGGCTCCTGGCAGCTAATGACCGCGGCGCAGTAGGTCTTCTCCGGCAGAGCCCAGGTGGCTTCGCCACGTTGTCCGGCTCGCGTCCACCAGAGACACAAACGGGCGGATCTCGATCGAGATCCGCCCGCCGACTTTTCTTTTACCTGTCTGGCTAGCTCCGCTGATCCGCGAAGGCGTCTTCTTCCACCGACGCTTTTTCCACCAGTTTCACCGGATAGTACGCGTTGCGGTTGTACTGCTTCACCATGCGGTTGGTGTTGAAATAGGAGCCGTTGAAGGCGATGGTTGTGCGCATGAGCCGGGCCCACTTTTCAGGCGCCTGCAAATACAGCGGAACCACGGCATCCTCAAGCTTGTTGTAGAACGAGGCAGCTTCTTCGGCATCGTTGGCGCCGTCTTCAATGGCCCAGCCGGTCTGGCCTTCGATGCAGCCTTCGATCCACCATCCATCGAGGATGGAGAGACTGGGCACGCCGTTCAAGGCCGCCTTCATGCCGCTGGTGCCGCTGGCTTCGTAGGGGCGCCGCGGTGTGTTGATCCACACATCCACGCCCGCCGTGAGCATGGCGCCCAACTCCCACGAGTAGTTCTCCAGGTAGACGATGCGCAACAGGTTGTTCGACAGGGCGGCCGAGGTGTCGAATACCTGGCGGATGAGGGCCTTCCCGGGCTCATCCTGGGGATGGGCCTTGCCGGCCACGATAATCTGCAGCCCGCCCGCCTTTTTCGCAATGCTCGCCAGCCGCTGGGGATCGGTGAACATGAGGCCGGCGCGCTTGTAGGTGGCCACGCGGCGTGCAAAGCCGAGCGTCAGAACGCGCGGATCGAGCACCAGGCCCGTGCGCGAACCCACCTCCGCCAGCAGATTTTCCTTGGCGCGAGTGTGCGCGGAGAGAATGGCCTTCTCGGGCAGATCGATGGCGTTGCGCAAATAAAGATTGTCCCGGCGCCATGCCGGCAAATGGGTGTCGAGCATCTGCTGGATCGGCTCCGAGGTCCAGGTCGGTGCGTGCACCCCGTTGGTAATGGAGTCGACGGGAAACTCGGGGAACATGTCCCGCGAAACCTTGCCGTGCTGCAGGGCGACGCCATTAGCGTAGCGCGAGAAGCGCAGCGCCAGCAGGGTCATGTTCAGCAGGCCCTCGTGGAAGCAATTCAGCTTCTGCAGGCGTGCCGTCCGCTCGCCGCCGAGAATGCGAATGGCCTGCTCGGAGGAGAAACGATCGTGGCCGGCCGGCACCGGAGTGTGCGTGGTGAACACGCACTTGTTGCGCACCACCGCGAGATCGGAGTCGGTGGCCGCGCCCTGCGGCCCTCCGCCCAACTGGCTCTCGAGCAGTGCCAGGGTGAGAAGCGCGGCATGGCCTTCGTTCATGTGATTCACGTTTACATGCAGGCCCAATGCATTGGACATACGGACACCGCCCATGCCCAGCACGATCTCCTGCTGCAGGCGGTAGTTGGTATCGCCCCCGTAGAGATGGTCGGTCAGGCCGCGATCCCAGCCCGAGTTCCCATCCAGGTCGGTGTCGAGCAGGTAGATAGGAACTACGTGGCCGGAGCGGCCTTCGAGGTTGTACCGCCAGGCGCGCACGGTTACGTTGCGGTCTTCAATCGAAACCGTGATCCGCGCCGGCTCCTCTGTGCAGAAATCTGCCGGATTCCAGGGTTGAACGCTTTCGGTCTGGGTACCGGACTTATCGAGATGCTGCTGGAAGTATCCCTTCCGATGCAGCAGGGTAAACGCGACCAGGGGGATGCCAAGGTCCGCGGCGGAACGGAGTGTGTCTCCAGCCAGAATGCCCAGGCCACCCGAGTAGGTGGGCATGGCGGGGTGAATGGCGATCTCCATGGAGAAATATGCGACCAAGCCTGAATGAGGCAGAGCCTCGTAGGAAAATGGCTTCGTTGTTGACGGTTGCATGATGTACCTGTATGCCTCCAACTTCCAACTGACTTCTAGCGGCCACCTTTAAGTTAAGAACAAGGGCTCGCCACAGGGCGTCCTTGCTGATATATCCGGGGTCAATTTCCCGATTCTAGCAAGGAACCCTCTCAAAGAAATGCAACTTTGGGACCACGACTCAAGGGAAAGATTAAGCCGGCGCTCAGAAATTCTCCCCCGGGCGCCAACTGCGTAATACATAAGACGCCCCTGCAACAAAAGCGATTTTGCGCAAGATCAACAATCCGGGAGGGAAATCAGACTACCTGATTGCTTGGATGCTTGCATCCACCCGATGCGCACCGCCAGATGCATGACAAATGTGGATTTGAGGTACGATTCCGGTCCGGGCGGCGTACCGCTCGCCGAGCACCTCTGCAAACTCGGACGTATGCTCGGCCTCGACCAGATTCACCGTGCAGCCGCCGAAACCGCCTCCAGTCAGGCGGGCTCCGATCAGGCCGGGAAGGTCCTGCGCCAGCTCCACCATCGCGTCCGCTTCCACACAACTGGCTTCGAAATCCTGGCTGTAGCTTTTGTGCGCCTCGGCCATCAGGCGGCCCAGTTCTGGCAGGTCATGGCTGATAAGGGCGTTTGCGGCAGCCACCGTGCGCAGGTTCTCGGTGACTACGTGTCGCGCCCGCTTCAGAGCATTGGGGCTCATTTCCGCCCCGTATTCGGCAAGATCCTCGACGGTTGCATCGCGCAGGAAGCGGACTTCTGGACGGTGGCGCCCGATGACCGCCGCGGCTGCTTCCACCTCCGCCCGGCGGCTGGTGTATTCGCCCCCGCTCACAGCGTGCTTGACCATGGTGTTGGCGATGACCAGGGCGATTGAGGACGGGATAGGAGCCAGCTTGAAACTGAGGTCGCGGCAATCCAGCAGCAGGGCGTTGTCTCGGGCGCCATTGGCAGAGATGAACTGGTCCATGATGCCGCAGTTGGCGCCGACAAACTGGTTCTCGGCGCGTTGGCAGAGCCGGGCCAGCACCGGGCCCGCATACGTGACCCCGAGAAGAGAGGTGACGGCAAGCGCGGTGGCGACCTCCACAGCCGCCGAGCTGGAAAGTCCGGACCCGAGGGGAACGTCACCCCAGAGGCTCAGGCTGAACCCGGGGATCGTATGCCCTTCCGCGGCGAGGATGGAAACCACGCCCATCGGGTAGTCGCTCCAGTGGTGAGCCGCGGAAGCGGGAAGGGCCGCAGCATCGAACACGCGTTCCTTTCCGTAATTCTCGGAGTAAATCACGATCTTGCCGTCGCTGCGCGGGGAGATGCCGGCAAGAGTAGCGAAGTCAATCGCCGCGGGCATGACGAAACCTTCGGCATAATCGGTGTGTTCCCCGATCAGGTTGACGCGGCCCGGAGCAACAACGATTTCCGGTTCGGCATGGAAACGGGCAACATGCAAAGAACGCAAAGCATCGGGATCGTGCATACGGCTCCAACCTATATCAATTCAAAATCCACGTGCATAGTCCATTCGGAGCATGCGCCGGGCGCGAGTTCGCGCGACCACGGACCGGTCTCGGCGAGCGAATCCACGGGCGCGGTGGCTGGTTCCATAGCCACACAGGTCTGTTTTGGCCCGGGGCGGTCCGGCCAGCCGCCATAACAGATCCACAGGCCCAGGTACGGCGTGGCGGCGGGATCGAAGCCCACCTTGATGCGGAGACGTGCGGAGGGCCTCTCCAGCACGCACCAGTTTTCATGGGGAGCGAGCGGACCGGCGAACAGCTTGTCGCCGATACCGGAGCCGGGCGCCTGGGCGATACTCAGATCGGTCGTGCGGTCGGCGAGTTTCGCGATCGGCCAGTTGACCGTGTCGCCGTTCTTGCCCAGGCGGTTCCCCCCTGATCCTTCCAGGCGCAGCGAAGCGATCGACTCGGGCAGAAGGATCCGGTCGCCGGCTTCCGCCATGAACAGCGGATGTGCCGCCCACGACCATGGAACGGCCGACAGGCCGGTATTGGTCAGCTTGTAGCGGAGATCGAGGCGCCAGCCCCGGCGCGTTTCCGAAACCCTGAGCCTACGGTCCAGAGCCAGCGGCAAGGAGAAGCACTCGCCACGCAAGGAGAGCGAAGCACTTTCGGGTCCACTACTCCCCATTGCCCGTACCCTGTGCCCTGTTCCCCGTTCATGCCACGCCACTCTCCAAAGGTCGCCATGATCGGGAACCCGCGCCTGGCCCGCCTCATTCGTAACCGTGCACGCAGCCACGGAGGGCAGGCACTCGTCCCAGCCGCTGGCATCGCCGGCGTCGAAACTCATGGTCTGCGTGCGGGGGCCGAGAGGAGCAAGCGGGCTCTGCAACAGTTCGCGGCCATCGATCTTGATAGATGCGATTTTTCCGCCGAATTCGGGCGCAACCGTGACAGAGCAGACGCCGGCCTGGATGAGAACGTTTTCTTTCCCCACGCTAATAAATTCTGTCTCCATCCCTACCCTCTGCTAATTAAGGACGTCGTGGCAGGCCGCTGTATACGCCTCCCAGATGCGGTCGAGCCAGGCTTCATGCTCCGGTTTCATCAGCACCGACCGAAGGCAAGTCACCTTTTCGGCAACGGAAACCGGCGCACCTTCCGGCCGGAACCAGCGTTGCGGCAATTGTACTAGCGCCAGATGCAAATTCCTCTGAGCACACGCCGCAAAGATCTGCTGGGCCCGGTCTGAGGCGCTCTCCCATGTCCCCGCAGCCAGTTTCCAGACCACGATGTCCAGCTCGGGTGGACCAGCGGCCAGGGTCTCAAAACGGCTCGCCTCGTCGTATCGGAGACGGCGGTCCAACTCCCCGGCCGCAGCCCGTCCGCTCGCCAGTCCTTTTGCAAATTCGCCTCCGGGGGTCAGAGGCAATAGCCGCTGGGTGGCCCATAAAGCGACCGCCGCCGCCCCCGCCCGGGAGCACTCCAGGCTGATCTCGCCAAGGTGCAACTCGTTGGAAGTGAAGTACGTATACGGGGAGTCATGCTTGTAGAACCGGCCCACACCGGGATCACGAAATAGCACGCAGCCGCAGCCGTAGGGCTGCAACCCATGCTTATGCGGGTCGACCACGATGGAGTCGGCCTGGTCAATGACCGCGTAGGCGCGCCGCGCCGGCTCCTCCAGTGCCTCAGGAATCAGCTTGAAATACCCGCCGTATGCCGCGTCGACGTGAATGCGAAAGCCGTACTTTTCGCGGAGCCTCAAAATCTCGTCCAGCGGGTCAACCGCCCCGATCGCCGTCGTCCCCATAGTAACGACCACCGTTCCCACATCGCCCCTGCGCAGTTCCGAGTCCAGGGCGTCAAGCGAGAGCCGGCCGCGATGGTCGGTTGCGACGCCGTAATAGGGCAGCTTGAGCACCGCCGAGATGCGCTCGTGGGTGTAGTGGGCCTGCTCTGAGCCCAAAATTCGAGTCCGGCCGCGCTTGCCCTGCGCGATCTGCCCAGCCACCCAAAGCCCTTCGAGATTGGCCACCGTACCGCTGGAAGTGAGGTGGCCAAGAAAATTGGACCCGGACCAGCCGAACATCTCTGCGATGCCGCCAACCGCCTCGATTTCCATGGCCGAACTGGCCCGGCCGCCATCGCGGGCATGGTTGTTGGGGTTGATGGCCATGGCCAGCGCATAGGCCGCCCGCGCCAGCGGGTGGGGCGGCTTCAGCATCTGGCCGGCATAGAGGGGATGGAAGTAAGGATAGTTGTCGCCGAGCCGGTGGGCCGTTTCATCGAGAACCCCCGTCATCGCCTCCGCCAAATCGGACGGCACCGAATCCAAAGGCGGCAGATGGCCGAATTCCATCCCCAGGCGCCGGGCGGCGCGCTCCAGCAGGGCCGGTACCGGATCGTCGATCATCATGGACCCTTCACCCTATCACAGCACCGAAGTGGTACGCAGTATGCCATTCATTCTGAAACAGTTCGCGAACCCGCAATTCTCAAAACGGGACGCCCAAAAAGAAAAACTTGTACCCTTTTCGCAAGGGGAATGGTACACTCACGTCAGCGTTAGAGCCGAACCGGGCGTGTGCAGTAGCTCGCCCAACCAAGCAAGATTCTGCCAGTGGTCGCTCCGATTCATCCAGCGCAATTCAATCCCAGGAAATACGAATCAAATGGAACAAGGTACTGTGAAGTGGTTTAATGACGCGAAGGGCTTCGGCTTTATCTCGCGTCAGAACGGTGAAGATGTCTTCGTGCACTACTCGGCGATCAACTCGAGTGGTTTCAAGAGCCTGCAGGAAGGTCAAGCCGTGCAGTTCAACGTAGTGAAAGGCCCCAAGGGTTGGCAGGCTGCCGACGTGCAGCCGCTGTAATCCGAGAAAGGCCGGATTCCCGGCAGAATCGAGCAACCAGACGGGGACTGGACCTAAGCGTCCAGTCCCCGTTTGTGTGTGGCGGCAGGGACTGAGGAACCAAGGGACCAAGGCCCCAAGGGAACAAGAAAGCAAGGGACTAAGGGGACCAGGGAACAGGAAAAACACCCGCGAAGGACTGGGGCCGCCTTCGATTCCTTCCGATTTCGCGATCAATCGCTAACTTCGACGTGTATTGAAAGGGCACGACTTCAGTCGTGCCGCCAAGACGCAAAAAAACGCATGGGCTTTAGCCCTTGAGGGATGTTCTTTGGGGTTACTTCCGCATCGGCGGTGATACGCTCATAATCTTCGCGTACACGGGTCTAAGGCTGCAGAAAGGCCGATATAATCTGCGGAATTCGGAGGAACCCTGCGATGAACATTTCCAAAGCCTGTCTGATGCCGCTCTTCCTCGGTTGGTTGACAGCCGGAATCGCGTTCGGACAGCAACCGTCGCAATCCACCGTGAAAGAACCCGAAGTTTCATCTCAAGCTGAGACATTGAGCGGTCAACTCGTTTATCACGATGGCCTCCGTAAATGGTTTGAACTGAAACTGGATCGGGCGCAATCCGGACAAGGCTCGATTCAACTTATACCTGGAGGAGAGGATCCGAAACCGATGCAGGCTCTCAGAGGTTGTCGTGTTCGTTCAAAAGGTCCTGTCTTCTCTTCGCCGGTCGGCGACCCCTATTATTCGCTGGACACTACCCAAAGTGTGCAGCACATCGAGCCCGTTGAGACGTGCGCTTTAAAGCCACCAATCCCATCTTCCGGCAATGGGACGGCGCCCGACAAGGACGTTCATGATTACCAAGTCGATATGCGTGTCAACTCCTCGTCCGGCGATCACCCGGTGGTCTTCCGCGTGACAAGCGCGGGTAAGGAACTGCAGCCATGGCAAGCTTGGGCGAGATATGAGCTGACCCCCGGCCTTGCCTTAAACGGACTATGCGACGGCGGCTTCGTCGTCGACCAGGTTTTCGGGACACTGCAAGCTAGGCCATCGCTCCTCACAGTGCCTCAAGATTCCCAGAATATCGCGGTGTTCGATTTAAGGGGCGCGGCTTTGTCCGGCAAGACCGACCTGCAGCTGGGCTACACCTGCGTCCGCACAGACCCGAATAAGCAGAAATCCTACCATATAGCAAGCGGGCAACTGGTGCCGAATAAGTAGTGAGATTGTAGGAATGGAATCTGAAAAGATCCGTAGACGCGTGAATCCGAATCTACCGCGCACAGGCAAGCCGTAAAAGGGGCGGCCAAAACAGGACGACGATTCGGTTCCGAGCGAGTAGTGGCCAACTCAGAAGTTACGACATGGAAGATGTGCCGGGATTCGTACCGCCGATCCTGATATGGCCGAAGGACATCGAGGCGGCGAGTGGCAGCATAAGGTGTATTGACTGCCGCCATTCCACGCATCCAGCAATGGCGGCGCATCAGCTTCCGCCCGTTCCCTCAGTCCCTTGGTCCCTCAGTCCCTCAATCCCTGCCCCCAAAAAGTTGATGCTGGCTGCGATGACCTCAGAGGGTGTAATCGCCGGCCAGCATCGGAACGTCGTGACAATAAATGGTTCAACTCGTGCCTGAAGCTACGTAGAGAACCAAGGTAATGAACTCAAGGGACCGGTTTTCAACTTATTCTCCGGCAGAGACGTCGTGCCGCAGGATCCCGTTAATTTGATCTGCTTTGCGGAGCCGTATCTTCGACTCTCGCCTTTCTATCTAACTGGAGGCTGCCCATCGTGGCCGCCTCAATCCTTATCGGTAAGATGCTTCAAAGTGCCCAGCTGGGTGCATTGCCCAGAATCGCGGCGCCGGAAAAAGCAACCGGGCCTTTCCATTCCGGGACAAGGAATCCGCGATTGGGGTGA
>Ga0207109_1186_pt1 | contig 13979 bp, 13 predicted proteins | sample Alteio_BWMinHeat_73_FD_153584 | JGI IMG/M metagenome (GOLD analysis project Ga0207109, IMG submission 153584) | Enriched cells from forest soil in Barre Woods Harvard Forest LTER site, Petersham, Massachusetts, United States -... | ecosystem: Environmental > Terrestrial > Soil > Temperate forest >... | reverse complement strand
ATGAACGTATATGCGGTGAGATAGTAGATCGCATACCGCAAGCCGAGCGGCGTTGCGCCCGCGAACGCGGTGATGATGTAACCTACCTGCGCGATGCCCGAGTAGGCTATCAGGCGTTTGAGATCGTGCTGCGCGAGCATGCCGACGTTTCCGACGATCATTGAAATCGCGGCAATGATCCAAAGCGGCAACATCAAGCGCTCTTGCGCCCCAGGCGGAATCGCGACATACAAGAAGCGCGCAAGAACCGCGAGCGTCCCCGCCTTCGTTACCACGCTCATGAACGCCGTAACCGGGAGCGGCGCACCTTCGTACACATCCGGCGCCCACGCATGGAACGGCACCAAGCTCAACTTAAATGCGAGCCCGACAAGAAACAGACCGGAGCCAACCCAATAAAGCGGGCTCGCCGCGAGCGCGGGAGTCGCAAGATCGGTGAGCGCGACGCTTCCGCTCGCGCCAAAGAGCAACGCCATTCCGTAGACGAGAATGCCTGAAGCCATCGAGCTCAAAATCAAATATTTCAACGCGGATTCGCGCGCTGTCTGTCGATCCGAAAGCCCGCAAAGACAATAGAGTGCGAGCGAAAGCAGCTCGATGCCGAGGAAAATCGTCATCAAGTTGCCAGCACCGGCCATCAACATCGCGCCGCACGTCGACCACAGCATCAACGCGAGCGCACCCGCGGTCCGCTCATTTTTTCCGATCGCGCTATAGAGCACAATCGAGCCGATCGATGCGATCAGAATGATCTCTTGAAAGACGATGCTAAATCCGCCGAGTGAAAACGCCCCGCCGAATGCCTGCGCAGTCGCATGTGCATTCCATTGCGACACCAAGGTCGCTCCGGCCGCGATAAGACCGACGAGCGAAATGCCGATCCCGAGCATGCGATTCACAAATTTCGCCGCAAACAAATCAGCGAGCAGCACGACGAGTGCCGCAACCGCGACAATGGTCACCGGAAGAATCGCCGCCCAGTCGGCGCTCGTGACGTTGGGCGTAATCATCGCGTCGCTCCTTGGGCCACGGTTTGAACCGCGTTAAAGTCTTTGGCATCGAACGTCGTGAGCGCGTGTGGCGCAACGCCAAGTACCACGAGCGCGATCAAGAGCGGTGCGAGCGCTAACCCTTCGATCCAACTTAGATCGCGGCGAACCGGCAGATCGCCGACTTCGGGTCCATTCATGATGCCTTGAAAAAGCCGCAACATATACGCCGATGCAACGACGATTGGAATCAACGCGACGATCGCTTCCCAGATCATTCCCGCCTGGTAGATGCCAACGAGAATAATCAACTCGCCGACAAACCCCGCGAGCCCAGGCAACCCAAGTGCTGCAAGCGCGGCGATGCACAGGGCACCCGCGAGCCGCGGGTTCGAAGCGCCGAGACCACCCAATCGCACGAGCGAACGCGTCTCCTCGCGCGATTCAACGAATCCAAGTGTGAGGAAGAGCGCAGCCGAGAACAACCCGTGCGCGATGATGTAAATGACCGCTCCTTGCAACGCCGTTGCATTGAACGACGCGATCGCGATGACGATCAGCCCAAGGTGCGAGAGCGACGAGTATGCGACGATGCGTTTTGCATCACTCTGCACGAGCGAAACCGCGGCGCCATAGAGCAATGAGATAATGCCAAGCGCAATGAAGAGCCACGCCGCGTCTTTCAGGTAATCGGGCATGAACGCCATGCCGATCGCGATCAAGCCGTAGAGACCGGCCTTCGATTGCACCGCACTGACGACGGCAACCATTGGCGCAGGCGTATCGCTGTAGGTGAGCGGCATCCACGTGTGCAGTGGCCACACCGGCGTCTTCACTAAGAACGCGAAGGCGAAGCCCGCGAAAATCCACGGCACCCACGCGCCCACCAGGTGCACATCGGTGCGACCGATCACATCGGTCGAACCGTTAAGCACGCCGAACGCCGCGGTTGCGAGCAGCAACGCGAGACCGCCGGCGAAATTGTACAGGAAGTAACGCCACGCCGTTGCGTGATGTTCGCCCCATCCGAGTAAGGTGAAAAACACCGGCAGCAGCATGAGATCCCAGAAGAGCGCAAACGCGAGCAGATCGCGGGCGAGAAACACGCCCATCATGGCACCTTCGAGAATCAGCATCTGCGCGATGAACTGTCGCTGACGCGGCAAGCTCGTTGCGAGGATAGCGCAGAACGTGCAGAGCGCGAGCAGCAGCACGATCCAAAACGAGATGCTCGTCGCGCCGAAGTGGAACGATGCATCGAACGGCCGCGAAAGCCAGTGCCAGGTCCACGAGTCGTTACGCGACGCAATGGCACCGAAGAAGGTTGCCGCTGCCACCAACGCACCGACCGCTTTGGGTGCAACGGAGTTGTCGTCGCCGATTGGGAGCAACAGGAGCGCGATTCCGAAAAGAATCGGCACAACGACGAGTCCGAGAACGAGAAGACTGCCGTCCACTAGTGCATGCCTCCGGAGACGAGTGCGTAGTACGCCACGAAGGCAGCGACACCAAGAACGAAGAGAAACGCGTACGCGCGCAAGAGCCCGGTTTGGAACGAACGCACGAGTGCTCCGAGCCATTGGGCCGAGATCGCCGATTCGCGGACGGCGCCGTCGATCACGTGCGGATCGAGGACTCGACCAAAGAACGTTCCGAGCAATTGCGTCGTGCGAACGAACAACAAATCCAGTGCCGAATCGAAGTAGAACGCATGCGTGAGCACACTCGGCATGTGGATCGATTCATCGCGTAACCGCTCAACCGCGTTTTGCTTCGCAGTCGCGGTGGCATAGCGCATGTACGCGATCCCGATACCGATCAAGACCACGACCAGCGTGATAATGCCGATCATTGTTTCATTGAGCGCCGGTGCAGCAAGAGCCGGATGCGGAAACTCTTGTGCGAAGAAGTGATTCCATGGCGAATTCTCGCCACCGTACATCAAGAGGCCAATCAGCACCGTTGGGATCATCAGGATGCCCACAGGCACATACATTGGGATTTGGCTTACGCCAAATCCATGGCCCTCCGGGCCAGCCGACACGTGGGAATCGTGAGCGTTGAGCGGTTGACCGGCGAGTTCGGGATGACGAATACCAAGATCCGAAGGATCGACGTCGCCGCGATAGCTCCCAAGGAACGTGACGAACAACAGGCGCCACATATAATAGGTGGTGATGCCGGCAGTAAGAATACCGACCGCGCTCATGATCGGATGCCCATGTTCGAGCGCCCCGAAAATCACGCGATCTTTGCTGAAGAACCCGCTGAAGCCGGGAATGCCGGAGATCGCAAGCACGCCCGTGAGAATGGCGTAGAACGCGAACGGCAGCTTCTTTCGCAGTCCGCCCATGCGCCGCACGTCTTGCTCGTTCGAAAGGGCGTGGATGACGATACCGGCCGCCAGGAAGAGTTGTGCCTTAAAGAACGCATGCGTGAAGAAGTGCGCGACGCCGCCTTCATACGCGCCAACACCGACGCCCATGATCATGTAGCCGATCTGCGACATCGTCGAGTAAGCGAGTATGCGTTTGATATCCCATTGTGCGCAGCCGAGGATCGCACCGGTGAGCGCGGTGAGCGCGCCGATCGTTCCAACGAGCAGTTGTGCGTTGCTGTTCATGCTCCACAGCGGCGCGCACCGCGCGACGAGATACACGCCGGCGGTCACCATGGTGGCGGCGTGGATCAATGCGGAGACCGGAGTCGGGCCTTCCATTGCGTCGGGCAGCCAGGTGTGCAACGGCACTTGTGCCGATTTCGCGGCCGCGCCGATGAACAACCCGAGGCAGATCACAAAGAGCGCGGTGTTCGAAAAATGACCGGCGGTCGCAAACGCAAACACGTCGCCGAATGAGATCGAGTGCACCGATGCCACGATCGCGAAGATTGCAAACATGATGCCAACGTCGCCGGCCACGTTGATCACGAACGCTTTACGCGCCGCCGCAACAGCACTCGGCTTAAAGAACCAGAAGCCGATCAAGAAATACGATGCGAGGCCAACTAGGCCCCAACCCACGAGCAATCCGACGAAATTATCCGAGAGCACCAGCGTGAGCATCGCAAACACGAAGAAGTTCATATAGGCGAAGAACCGCGCGATCGCCTTATCGCCGTGCATGTATCCAATCGAATACACGTGGATCAGGAAACCAACGCCGGTGATAATCAGCGCCCACAACAGTGAAAGCGGATCGAGCAGCAGCCCAAAGTTAAAGCCGGGAATCCACGAGCCGAGCGACTGGTGAGCCCCCGCGCCTAAACCATTCGACCACGAGAGCACCGTCGCCACGAAAGCGAGGCCAAGCGCTGCAGAACCGAGCCACGCTGCGAAACTCTTAAGTTGTGGACCAAACGTCCAATTGATAATCGCGCCCGCGAGCGGCAGCAGCCACACAGCCAGCAAGAGCGGGTAGCGTCCATCAACTCCCATCGAATGAGTCACGGGCTACCCTTTCAAGAGCGCAACATCGTCGACATCGACGTGCTTCGCGGTTCGGAAGACGGTCACGACGATCGCAAGGCCAATTGCCGCTTCGGCAGCCGCGACCGTAATCACCAAAAATGCAAAGATGTGGCCGGCATTATTTACCCACGCGCGGGCAGACGCCATGAACAGCAGGTTTGCTGCGTTGAACATCAGCTCGATCGACATGAGCATGATGAGCGGATTGCGTCGTACGATCACGCCCGTCATACCAATGAAAAAAATCACCGCTGAAAGCGAGATGTAGTTGATGAGAGGCACAGCCATGACGCTCACTCGCCGCCCCCTCGCAAGATTGATTCGCGCATCGTCCTTCGTACATCCGCAGCTTGTTTCGAGGACGGAAGGTATGGCGTTTGGTCGCCGGCGAGCACAATCACGCCGATGACGGCGACCATCAGCAGCAAAGCTGTGATTTCAAACGGAAGCAGATACGTGGTGAACAGGGCCTTGCCGAAATCCGCGACCGAACCAAACACATCCGCGGTGCCCGGCGGCGCCAACGCCGCGCCGACTTTCGCATCAGCACGCGAGATCGCGTAGGTCAGGAAGCCGAGTGCAATCACGATAACGCCGATACCCGGAACGGCAACGCGCGGCAGTTTGTCCGGGCCAACCGTGAACGGCGCGACACCACTGCTCAGCAGGGCGATCACGAACAAGAACAAGATCAGGATCGCACCAGAGTAGACGATGATTTGGATAACGCCGAGAAACTCTGCATTGAGCGTAATGTACGTGAATGCAAGTGCCGCAAAATGCAGCAGGAGCGCCACGACGCTATAGACGGGCTTCACGGCGGTGATACACCAAATCGCTGACGCGATCAGAACGAGGGCCAGAATCCAGAACATTATCCGGCAAGCCCCCGCCGCTCGGTCTTCAGGATCTCACCACGGTGCGTTGCGCCATAACCAGCCGTAATATCGACCGTTGACTTCACATCTGCAACGTGGCCGAGATCCGAAGGTATGCCGTTCGGCCGTTCATCCGGAGCCGTTCCGACGCCCGCTTCAGCCGGCACGAGCAAGCGATCTTTCGAATAGATGAAGGCGCCACGACGATAGTCGGCCATTTCAAAGCGCGGCGTGAGGACGATCGCATCGGTCGGGCACGCTTCTTCACACATGCCGCAGAAAATGCAGCGCAGTTCGTCGATCTCATAGCGCGCGGCATGACGCTCGCCTGGAGATACTTGGTCTTCGGCGGTGTTCTCCGCGCCGATGACCGTGATGGCATTGGCCGGACACGCGCTCGAGCAGAGCTCGCATCCGATGCAGCGCTCTTTGCCATCGCCGTAACGACGAAGTTCGTGCAAGCCATGAAAACGCGGCGCATGCTGCTTCTTCACGCTTGGATACTCAATCGTCGGCCGTTTTGCGAACATGTATTTGAAGGTGATCGAGAGCCCCCTCAAAATCGCACCGACGTTGTATAGATTTTTACGCATGCTAATGCCCCATGAACGCGACAATGACCGCCGTGACAATCAAATTGAGGGTGGCAACCGGTAGCAAAACCTTCCATCCAAACGCCATGAGGCGATCGTACCGGAAGCGCGGCAGCGTTGCTCGCAGCCACATGTAAAAGAAGAGGAAGCACGCGATCTTGAGTACGAACCAGATGACGCCCGGAACATGCAGCCCGCCGAGGCCAAACGGCGCGTTCCAACCGCCAAGAAAAATCAGCGTCGTGATGCACGACACTGTAAGCATGTTCACGTACTCGGCGATAAAGAACAACCCGAATCGCAGACCCGAGTATTCGGTGTGGAACCCAGCGACGAGCTCCGTCTCCGCTTCCACGAGATCGAATGGCGTGCGATTGGTTTCAGCAACCGCTGTCGTAATGTAGATTAAGAATCCGACAAACTGCGGAACGAAGAACCACCACTTGGCCTGCGCGTTCACGATGCCGTCGAGCGATGTTGTTCCAGCGAGAATGAGCACGCCGATAAACGAGAGCGACATGCCAAGCTCGTAACTGATCATTTGCGCGGTACCGCGCACGCTTCCGAGCAAGGGATACTTGGAGCCCGATGCCCATCCGCCGAGTGTAATACCGTACACACCAAGCGACGTGATGGCAAGCAAGAACAACAGGCCGGCGTTCACGTTGCCGATCGCCCACGTTCCGCTCCCGTCCGCACCGAACGGAATGACCGCATACACCGAAAACGCCGTGAGGAGCGAGATGAACGGCGCGAGGCGATAGATCAACGGATCGGCGCTCTTCGGCGTGAGATCTTCTTTAAGGATCAGCTTCGCAGCATCAGCGGCTGGCTGCAACATTCCCCACGGTCCAACTCGATTGGGTCCGGGGCGCAGTTGCATCCAACCGAGGACCTTACGTTCGGCCAACATGGCGTACGCGAACGTCGTAACCACAACGAGCAGCAGAATTGCCGACTTGATGAGGATGATAATCCAGTCTGGCACTTATGCTACTCCAGCCTGGGTGTTGCGCAACGACGCAATGTTTGGATCATGTTGTGATGTACCACCGCCGTCCCACATCGAACGCGCCGGTCGCGTCGCTCTCGCCTGTGAAGGCGCCGGATGCGCGAGTTGATGCGAGGCGACACGCGCCACAACCGCAGCTTCGAGTTCTTCGACGCTTGGCAACGCCACACCAAAGTGCTGCGCCAGGCCCACAAACATTTCGAGATCGCTGAGCGGTCCCTCGGGCCCTTCGAGCGCAGCATTGACGGGCAACAGCGTTCCCGCCGCATTCGTCGTCGTGCCACTCTTCTCAAATGCTCCGAGCGCCGGGAGTACGAGCGTCGCGAGTTCGGCCGTTTCGGTTAGGAACAAATCGCTGATCACCACAAACGGCGTCGCGCGTAAGGCCGCGGCAACGGCTTCCGGATTCTCGGCGTTACGCACCGGATTTACGCCGAAGAGCGAGAGCACGCCAAGGTTCGCCGATCCGTCGAGCATCCGTGCGGCGGTCAAACCGCCGTCTGTCGGCAAGACGCCCATCGCTTCTGCGCCGCGCGCGTTTGGTTGTTCGTTTGCAATAAATGCGAAGCCATCGCGCTGCGCGAGTGCTTCGCGTATCTCGGTCGCGGGATTGATGCCATCCCAAATAACGGCGATGCTCCCTTCCGCTGGAATATGGGCCATTGCTTCGGCTGCGGTTGCAACATCAACATGCGGTACGCCCGGAGCACGATCGTGCGAGCCGATGCGAACCAATTTCGCACCACGCTTGACCGCCTTGATCGCACGCAGCCACAACACGGGTGCGCGCTCTTCGGGCGATTCGCCGATGACAATCACTGCGACCGCGGACTCGATCGCTTCATACGAAACGCCTGGACGGGCGGGCGTCGCCTGAATCTGTCGACCAGCGCGCCAGTCGATATTTTTTACTCCGATGCCGCGGAACACGTGTTGAAGCAGATACGCCTCTTCGTTCAGCAAGCGGCCGCCGCCAATGGCGCCGACGCCCTTACCGGATGCTTGCGCGTCGCGAATCGCTTTCGCCCACATCGCAAACGCATCGTCCCAAGCGATTTGAACGAACTGCCCGTTGTCGCGGTAGAGTGGCTGCTTCAAGCGATCGGGCGATGCATAAAAGCCGATATTGTAGCGACCACGATCACACAGCCATCCATCGCTAATTGCATCGTCGTTCTCAACCGACATCGTGCGAAGGACCGTGCCTCCACGCGTGTCGACAAACATTTGGCAGCCGACCGAACACTGCGAGCATGAGGTCTGCGTGCGATGCAAATCCCACGGACGTGAACGGAAGCGGTACGTCTTCGACGTGAGCGCGCCAACGGGGCAAAGCTCGGTAACGTTGCCGGTAAAATTGTGATGGTACGGATCGCCCGTCGCCGTCGCGATGATATCGTTGTGCCCGCGATCTTTCACGATCAGCTGGCTCTCGGCCGCGATGATATCGTCGAAGCGTACGCAACGCTGGCAGACGACGCAGCGCTCTTCATCGAGAACGATCGTCGACCCGAGATCAACGCGCTTCGGTTTGCTCTGCTTTGGATCGGCAACGTCGGATGCGCCACGACCATACGCCATCGCGTAATCTTGCAGATCGCATTCGCCGCCCTTATCGCAAATCGGACAATCGAGCGGATGATTCACGAGCAGCAGCTCGAGGATCATTCCGCGCCCGGTATTCACTTTGTCGTTCTGAGTATGCACGACCATGCCGTCGCTAACCGGCGTGTTGCACGCGATCTGCAACTTCGGCATGCCTTCGATTTCGACGAGGCAGACGCGACAGAGCCCGGCGGGGCCGAGTTTCGTGTGATAGCAGTAGACCGGAATCTCTTGCTTCACTTTTTTCGCAGCTTCAACGAGCAGCGTGCCTTTGGGCACTTCCAACGGAACGCCGTCGATCGTTAGCTTGACGAGATCGCTCACGCCGGGGTTACCTCTCGTAGAACGCGCGCTTCAAATTGATCGGGGAATCGTTTAAGGACGGAAATCAAGAACGGTTCGAGTGAGTCGCCGAGCGCGCAGAGATTGAGTCCGGTTACGCCGGTTCCGACGCGACGAATCATCTCAAGATCGCTTTGCAAGCCTTTGCCTTCAACGAAACGATGCAACACGCGCTCGAGCCACGAGCCGCCCTCGCGACACGGCGTGCATTGTCCGCACGATTCGTGTGCGTAGAATCGAATCATGTTAAAGGCGGCCTTCACAAAGTCGGTCGAATCGTCGAATACGGTGAACGCGCCCGATCCTAACATCGAGCCTGCTTTCGCAATGCTCTCGTAATCGTACGGAAGATCGAGATGCTCTTCAAAAATGCACGCCGATGAACCGCCACCCGGTTGCACCGCCATGAATTTGCGCCCGGGACGTAAGCCGCCCGCGATCTCGATGATCTCGCGGACCGGCGTACCGACCGGCACTTCGTAGTTGCCGGGCTTCTGCACGTGTCCGGAAACGGAAACGATCTTGTAGCCTTTGCTGCGCTCGGTTCCAACCGATGCGAACCACTCGGCGCCTTTTTCCAGAATCGGAACGAGATACGCGAGTGTCTCGACGTTATTCACCACGGTCGGCATGCGATACAAGCCTTCAATCGCGGGGAACGGCGGTTTGAGTCGCGGTTCGCCGCGCTTGCCTTCCAGCGAATTGAGCAGGCCCGTCTCTTCGCCGCAGATATACGCGCCCGCGCCACGATGCGCGGTCACGTCGATATCGATGCCCTTGCCGAAGAGGTTTTTACCAATGAACCCGGCAGCGCGTGCGTCGGCGATAGCCTTTTGAAAAATCTCGAAGCCGCGCTTGAATTCACCGCGTATATAGATGTAGGCGTGCGTGCAGCCGATGCCATACGCGCCGAGCAACATCCCTTCGAGCACCAAATGGGGCGCCTCTTCGAGGAGTTGGTGATCCTTGAACGTGCCGGGCTCTGCTTCGTCGCAGTTGCAGACGAGATAGCGCGGCTTGCCGTTCTTCGGCAGAAAGCTCCATTTGCGTCCTGTCGGGAACCCAGCGCCACCGCGTCCACGTAATCCCGATTTATCGCAGGCTTCCATCACGGCTTCTGGGCTCAGTTCGCTCACGGCGCGTTCCCATTGTTTGTAACCACCGCGAGAACGATAGATGCCGATATCGGTGAGATCGACTTCGCCGATGCCGGCGGTCAGAACCTTAGTGACCGGCATGGCCGTTCTCCTCAATCACTTCCGACATCACGCGTGCATCGCGCACCGTGCGCTCATTCGAGCGGCCGGTAAACGAAATATCCTTATCCTTATTGACGAAGCGATCGAGCATGATCACGCCACTCGAGTCACCGACGCCCCCCGGATTATTCGCATTAGTGGAATAGGTCGGTTCCTTCCAGGTCCGCTCCGGCCTCGCCGTTTGGACAAGCGGCTTCGTAAGATACGATCCCGCGCGCATCGCGGCGATCATATCGTCGATCATCGCCGGGGTGAGATCGTACACGAACTCAAGATTTACTTGCATACACGTCGCGCGATCGCATGCGGCAAGACACTCAACTTCTTCATACGAGAACAGCCCGTCGTCGGTCGTTTGGAGATGACCGATACCGAGTTTCTCGCGGAAGTAGGCCATGATCTTTTCGGCGCCGTTCAGTTCACACATCAATCCGCGGCAGACTTGCAACATGTACTTGCCGACCGGCTTGCGGAAAAAGAGCGTGTAGAACGAGACAGTCGATTCCACGACCGCTGGGGTGAGATCGATCATCTCGGCCGCCGCACGCATCGCATCTTGCGACACGTAGCCTTGGTGATCTTGGAACAAGTGCATCATCGGCAACAGTGCCGAGCGCTTCTCTTCGTATTGCGCGATCAGCGCATCGCATTGCGGTTGCAACTGCGCGCGCAACGAAGCGAAGTCAAAAGCGTTGTCATCCTGAGCCTGTCGAATGACGTCCACTAGCGATCGACCTCGCCAAAGACGGGGTCGAGCGACCCGATCATCACCACGAGGTCGGCGATCAAGTTGCCCGGCGCAATACCCTTGAGGCATTGCAGGTTGTACATGCTCGGCGGACGCGTGCGTACGCGATACGGACGATTCTCGCCATTGCTCACGATGTAATACCCGATCTCGCCACGTGGACTCTCGATTGCTTGATACACGTCGCCCGGCGGCACGCGGAAACCCTCGCTCACGATCTTGAAGTGGTGAATCAACGCTTCCATGGAAAGCGCGATCGTCTCTTTCGGCGGTGCAACGATCTTCGGGTCGTCAACAACTGTGGGTCCCGGCGTATTGAGCACTTTGCGAATCTTGGCAATGATACGCAGCGATTCTTCCATCTCATCGAGACGCACGAGGAAGCGCGCGTAGGCATCACCTTCGGTGCGCGTCGGTACGTCGAATTCGATTTGATCGTAGCCGGTGTACGGGAACGCCTTACGAATATCGTAGGCGACACCGCTTGCACGCAGCGCCGGGCCGGTAACGCCCCACTTGATCGCTTCTTCCGCCGTCATGATACCGACATCGATCGTGCGATCTTGGAAGATCGGATTTGCTTGCAGCAACCCGCGCAAATCTTTCATACGGCCCGGGAATTTCTCGACGAGCGCATCGACGCGTTCGAGATAGCCCGCAGGCAAGTCGCCATTCACGCCACCGACACGAATATAGTTCGGATGCATGCGCGCGCCGCCGGCGGCTTCTTGCAGATCGAGAATATTCTCGCGAATATCGAAGCAGTAAAAGAAGCATGAAATGGCGCCGAGATCGATCGCATGCGTTCCAAGCCACACACAATGCGAGGCGATGCGGGTCAGCTCCATTTGCAGCAAGCGAATCGCCTGCGCGCGCGGTGGAATATCTTTATCGATGCCGAGCAGTTTCTCGACCGCGAGCGCATAGCACAGCGCGTTGGAAGACGGCGCAAGATAATCCATGCGCTCAGCGTTGGTCTGGCCTTGCGACCAGAACAAGTTCTCCATGTTCTTTTCGATGCCGGTGTGTAGATAGCCGATTTCGGGCTCGGCTTTTACAACCGATTCGCCTTCGATTTCGAGCATGATCTGCAACACGCCGTGCGTTGATGGATGCTGCGGACCCATCGAAAGCACCATGGCGTTGCCTTCTTGCGACACAATCTCCGGCGTGAGCGGCGTGGACATCGACATCGCTATTTGCCCTGCGCCTTCTTCACTTGCTCTTGCAACGCTTCGAGCGTACGACCCGTTGGCGGGGTCCCGGCTTGCACGTTGCTCTTGAGCGCAAATGGCGGACGTGGCGAGCGTTCGTTTCCAGGCCCGCGCAACGGATAATCTTTGCGCAGCGGGTGGCCTTCCCAATCGTACGGCATTTGAATGCGGCGCATATCGGGGTGACCTTGAAACGACAATCCAAACAAGTCGAAGATTTCGCGCTCGGCCCAGTCGGCATTCTGCCACAGATCGACGGCCGTCTTGATCACGTCGCCATCGTTGACCGCACAAAGAACGCGCAAACGCTTCGGCGTGCCAACTTCCGCGACGCTCGACGCGACAATCGGCATCTTCAAGAAATGATACACGAGATCGAAGCGCGGCTCGCGCGGCATGTAATCGACGGCGCCCAAATCGAGCAGCATCGTGTAGCCTTCGGCCTTGAGCGTTTCGAGGCGCACGCGCAGGTTCGAACGCTCAACGCGCTCGATCGTCGCGTCATCGATCGGCGGACGCAGGCTTGTTGGATCAATTGCAACGCCAGCGATCGGCGGGGTTTGAGTACTCGGCATCGTTCTTCCTTAAATCAGGCGCGAGCGAGGATGCCGCCGCGGCCGCCCTCGCGGATCTGCTGTTGAATCAAATTCACGGCGTAAAGCAAACCGTCGGGCGTCGGCGGGCAGCCGGGCACATACACATCAACGGGAATGATCGTATCGACACCTTGGACGATGGCGTAATTATCGAACACGCCACCCGAACTCGCGCACGCGCCCATCGAAATCACCCATTTCGGATCGGCCATTTGATCGAACAAGCGCTTCACGACCGGCGCCATTTTCTGCGCAACGCGGCCCGAAACGATCATCAGATCGGCTTGTCGCGGCGAACTGCGAAAGACTTCCGAACCAAGGCGCGCGATATCGTACTCAGCCGACGTGACCGTCATCATCTCGATTGCGCAGCAGGCAAGACCCATCGTGAGCGGCCACACCGATGAACTCTGCGCCCATCGCGCCACATCATCGAGACGCGCGAGCATGAATTGACCTGGGCCTATCTCCACTGAAATCCGCCTTTCTTCCATACATAGGCATAGCCGATTGCGAGCACGATCACGAAGACGATCATCTCAAGCAATCCAAAAACTCGCAGCGCATGCATCTGCACGGCCCACGGATAAAACGACGCCGCTTCGACATCGAAAATCACGAAAAGCATCGCAATCAAGTAAAAACGCACGGGAAATCGGCCGGAAACGGCCGAGGTCGGCTCCACGCCACACTCGTAGGCGTCTTGCTTATGCGGATTGGGTTTCGCCTTGCCGAGCAAGCCCGGCAAAAACGTAAAGAGCAACGCCGCTGCAAGCGCGACGACAAGATAGATCGCAACCGGTCCATACGGGTTCATGGCAACCGATGGTTTTCACACCCCGTCCAATTTACCTAGGTGCGCACCGAGCTCAAGGCAGGCCAATCAGCGCCTAATGGATGGTATTCTTTCGACCAATGGACCTATTCGACTTTGGGCCAGCTCCATGCGTAGTACGCAATAAGCAGCGTTAGTGCAATTTCGATCGCGCAATAGATCTCGTAATAGGTCCACGACCCGATCATCGTAGCGATTTCGATGAGGACATAGACGACGGCAAAGATGAGGTTCAGCCATCGATTGAGCGCCGGACGCAAAGCGAGTGAGAGAAAGATCATGAGGCTTGGAGCGATCAACAACGCCGAGGTTCCCAAGAGCACACCCTGCGTTACGGGGGAGAACGGCCCCATTTTCCCCGCAAGGATCCCTTGCAACTCGCCGGGTTGGTGGAGTTCAAAATAGTCGTTGTAGATGAACAAGAACATCAAGCTCGTCC
>Ga0207109_1185_pt1 | contig 14002 bp, 11 predicted proteins | sample Alteio_BWMinHeat_73_FD_153584 | JGI IMG/M metagenome (GOLD analysis project Ga0207109, IMG submission 153584) | Enriched cells from forest soil in Barre Woods Harvard Forest LTER site, Petersham, Massachusetts, United States -... | ecosystem: Environmental > Terrestrial > Soil > Temperate forest >... | reverse complement strand
AAATCATGGGGCAGGATTGCTGGTCGCAGGCGGTTCCCCTGCGCCGCAAGGTCGGCTATGTCCCCGAAAAGCCGCGCTTCTACGATTGGATGACCGTCGACAATATCGGCTGGTTCGTCGCCGGCTTCCATCCGCATGGCTTCCTGTACCGGTACAAGGAACTGATCCACAATCTCCGCGTCGATCCCACGGCGAAGCTCAAGAACTTGTCCAAGGGCGGATATGCCAAAGTTGGCCTGGCGCTCGCTCTGGCCGTGAATCCCGAGGTGCTGATCCTTGACGAGCCGACTTCCGGCCTGGACCTGCTGACGCGGCGCGAATTCCTCAACAGCATGGTCGAAATGGCCGGCGCCGGGCGTACCATCCTCATTTGCAGCCACCAGATCGCTGAAATCGAAAGGATAGCCAGTCACGTCGCCATCATGGTCGAGGGCAAGCTGCTGGTCACCGCTCCATTGGATGAGTTGAAGCAACGCTACACGCGCGTCGGCTTCCGTCACGAAGGACTGCCGCCCGAATCGACAGCGCTGGGCGAGGTGATCGATCGCAAGGTAACGGGTCGGCATTTCGATCTGCTGATCCGCGATGCGAATCGCAACTCGTTGGACGACATTCGCAACAGTCCAACCATCTTCGATTATCGGGAAACGATCATCAGTCTGGAGGAAATCTACACTGCTGTCGTCGGCGGAAAGGTCGATTCCACGCGGAACGGCGAATGGATGGCTCAGCCCAAGGCCGCGGCGGTTCGAAGGGAGGGCTAGTCCATGTTCTTTCGCGTCATGTGCTGGAAAGAACTGAGAGAGCATCGGCAGCAAGCCGTCATCCTGACCGCGCTCGCCGCGCTCTTCCTGACCGTCGCCATGCCGATGTTGCTTTCGGAAACGGACTACAACGCCGATGTCACGGTGGCCGCGATCGTGTTGGTCGGTGCATGCGGTCTTGTCACCGGCGCGATCCTACTAGCCAATGAATCCGAAACGCACACCCAGGTTTTCCTTGATCTCCTGCCGCGGCAACGGTTCGCCGTTTGGATGTACAAAGCGATCATTGGCGTATCGATTACGTCGCTGCAAGCACTGATTCTGACGCTCGCAGCGCGAATCGCAGCTCCGAGTCCTGGCGGAATTCTGAACAATCCGAGCGTCGTATTCATCATCGCTTACCTGGCCGGCTTATTTGGTCTTGGCTGCGGGATCTTTGGCTCGGCGCTGGCGTCCACTGTCTTGGCCGCGATTGGCTGGGGCATCGTGTGCGGCTTTGTCAGCGGTATTGGGGCGGCCTGCTTGATGAGCATCGGTGCGGCGGTGCATCGAGAATTCGGGCTATCCGAGCAAGAGTCAGCGAATCTGGGCCTCATACTGTGGGTTCTCTTGCTGCCGTCGCCGCTGGTATTGTCCGGGTTGATTTACACGCGAGTGGACCGGCGACGGCAGGCGATGGCGCGGCCCAACTACAAACGCCGCCGTTGGGCGCTGCCTGCCACGATGGGATTGCGTTCGTCGTTGTGGCTTTCGCTTCGACAGGGCCGGTTTTTTATCCTCGGTGTGGCGATCGCCGCACTATTGGCCGGGCCGCTCGTATTGATCGACGCACTGGCGATATGGCCGATTGCGACGCTTCTATTCGGGCTGATTATGGGCATCGCGGTCTTTGGCGACGAGCAGTTTTACGGAGCATTTCGTTTCTTGGCGGAGCAGCGGCTGCCGCTTGGCCGCCTCTGGTTCGCCAAAGTCGGAACGCGCTTGCTGGCGACGCTCCTGGTTGGGTTTTTGATGGGCTGCACCGCCTTAGCGGCCATCAAAAGCGCCGGGAATACTAGCTTCGATCCATATGACGACGGACGAGGAGGTTACGTCACGGAAATGATAGTAAAGCAGTTCGGCGGAACGATATTCTTGCTCCTGTTCCTGACCTACGGTTTCACCTTTGGTCAGATGGCGGGGATGTTGGCGCGAAAATCGATCATCGCCGTGGCGATCGGTCTTCCGGCAGCGATCATCGGCGTATCGCTCTGGCTGCCATCGCTGGTGAGCGGCGGATTTCCAGCGTGGGAGCTGTTCGTGATTCCCATCGGTCTGCTCTTCGTAGCCCGGCTACTTCTGTGGTCGTGGGCGACGGACCGACTCCTCACCCGCCGAGCGCTGATCGCACAAGGTTTCGCGGCCATCGTCGGAATCACCTTCGTCGGTCTCTGCCTCGCTAAGCGCGTTTGGGAAATCCCAGCCGTTGCTCCGCCGCTGGGCATCGACGAATTCGCCGCCGCCTACCCGACGCGCGATCAAAACCCTGTGCGCAGTGCCCTATTCCGGGCGAGCGAGCGCTTCCAACAAGCGTATGGGCCCCGTCAGTCCGTCTTCGAAGGATTCGAACTCGAACAAAGCGACTCGCACGTAAAGGAACCTTCGCGCCGGAACGCCGCCGATCTGGTGCTCTTGGATGGCTGGCCGAAGAACGACGCTCTGGAGTCATCGTTGCTCAGTCAGATGACCAAGAACGACTGGCTTTCGCCCGTCCGTGAATGTGCGAACTTGCCGCAGTCGCCCGCTGAAGACCCGCGCGACCGGTTCCTTGGTGCGACTCAATGGCTAACACGTTTGCCGGCGATGGGCCAATGGCTCAGCGTCGAGTCGCTACATCGGCAAGCGCTCGGTCATCATGCCGAGGCGCTTGACTTGATTGTCGCCCAGCTCGCGGTCGCGCGCGACGTCCAGACCAAGGCCGCCCGATTGAACCGCTCCATCGGCGACCGCGTCGAGCGCGATGCACTGCTCGCCTTGGCGCGTTGGTCTGAGGACCCGGACGTACCGACCGAGCTGATCGAAAAGGCGCTTCAGGAGACGCGAACTCACGAAGCGAATCGGCCGCCGGCGAGCGACGTGATCAAGGCGGAGTACCTGTTGATGCGCGAATATGCCAACAGCGCGGACGCGGGCCTCGAGTATTCGTCGAATTCCAAAAAGGATTGGACGCATTCGCTCGTCGCATTGGCCAGGCAGGTGCCTTGGGAACGGGCCCGGCGCGAACGGCTCATCAACGCCTATTTCGAACAGATCGCGCAAGCGAACGAAGTGGATTCTTCAACAGTCCAGAATGTGCTCTACGGGCACGCGCCATCGCCGCTGGCACAAACGATCAGGGATGATTTGGTCTTGCGTCCTTATCTTTGGTACGGCTTGGGATTGAACCGCGAAAAGACCAATCTGTGCAATCTGCGCGCCGCGCAGGTCAGCCTGGCGCTGCTCGCTTACCAGCGGCGCAACGGCGCAGCCGCGAAGGCCATGTCCGACGTGGTCCCGCGGTTTCTGCCGCAGGCGCCGATCGATCCCTTCAGTGGTGCGGCGTTCCATTACCGCCTCGCCGACAAAGAAGAGTGGATCAGGTGGGAGGAGGATGTTCGAATCGACCGCGCCGATGAATGGGGGATCCGCGAGCAGTCGTCGCGCCTTTCGAGCGTATTGCCGCTGACTCGCGACAATGAGCGTCTCGGCGACTTGGTCCGTCGCGTGCGTCCCGGCACCGGCGTGCTTTGGAGCATCGGGTCCGATGGGATCGACAACGGCGGAACCGTGCAACAATTTCATGATTATTCGTACGGCGCTGACATGATTTTCCTCGTCGCGCCGTTGAAATCATTCAAATGATCATTTGATTAAGAGTCTGATCGCGAAGCGCACTCGCCGCGGACAACGTCAAGGAACGCAGAGGGATCGCCAAGTCCTGCCCGGCAGGCAGGACCGATCGCGCTTGTCGGGAAAGTTGAGTACGTCCTGCCCGCCGGGCTGACTATTACCAACAAATCGGCTCAATCGCCAGTTGCAGCCGTGGAGCGGCGACCGATGGAAGCCCAGGGCGGAGGCTTTGCGGAGCCCTGGGTATGCGAAGCCAATCGAGATTTGGTGGCCGACCCATCGGGTCGGCCGCCGTAAATTGGTCGGCGCCGGTTTCCTAGGGCTCGAAGACTCGCCCTTGGCTACCATCGGTCGCCGCTCCGCGGCCGCATCCGGACGCAATGTCAAATCCAACTTGTGGGTAATAGTCAGCCTGCCGAGCGGGACTTGCCTATCGCCGGCCAAGCCTGAGCTCGATCGCTTCCGCAATGTCGGCAGGCGCGGCCATGCCGCCCGGGCCGATATCGCCACAGGCGAGCGCTTTGCTGACCGGGGCGACGAAGTGCAATCGGGCGCACCGTTCGTTCAACAATGGGATGAGCTCATCCTGATCGAGGTCGCTCGGCAAATCGGGAACGCCTGCGATCGAAGCGATCGAGCGAAGGTGGCGGCGCGTCAGCGGATTCTCCCACATCAGGGTGTTCATGGCGGGCGCGAGCACGACCGGCCGCGCCGGGTCCCAGGCACGCCAGACGCAGGCGAGGCAATTGTCGCAGATTCCACCCGCCAGCTTGGCCAGCGTGTTGGCATCCAGCGGCGCAATCACCAACACCTCAGCCCACCGGCGCAACTCGATGTGCAACACCTCGTCGCCACGCGCATATTGCTCACCCGGCCATTCGTCTTCGTCCAGCGAGACGATCGATCGATTTCGATTGCCGTCGCGCGATTCAATTGCCGATGGATCGAAGAAGTAGGTGGCCGCACGAGTCGCCACGAGGCGTACCCAATGCCCGCGTCGCTTCAATTCGGCGAATAACTCCGGCGTCTTGATCGCTGCCACCGAACCGGTCACGCCGAGCAGAATGTTAGCCATGCCCGCGCCTCTCGTGACATGCCGCGACCGCCTCAACAAGCCGCCTGGGCAATTCGGAACGCGCGACGCGTGCGTATTGCCCATTCATTGGGCCGAGCCAGGCCCAATTCTGCTTCCCTTCCAACGTATTCGCAACCATCAAGTCGGCGTTAGAATCCTGCCTGGATGGTTCTGCGATCGCCAGTAGATCATCGTCCGTGACCTCGACTTCGAGCTTGAACTTGACGACGACCCCGCGAAACTGCCACTCGTTGCGCACCGCATCGATGAGCTTCGGATTGCGGAGCAGGCGCAACCACAACTCCGGCAAGCCGCCGGCGATTTTCGCCGCCGTTGCGTCGATCATTCTCGGGCGGCCATCGGCTCGCCACTCTCCCGAGTCGAGGTAAAAAATCGTGCCCAGTGCCGGGCCATAAGCGCGCGCGAATTCATAGTCGCTGACTGCCGCGGCATGCACCAGAGCGTCGATCGCTCCCGTCCGGAGCGAGTGCTCCATTTCGCCGTGCAAGTCGTGGAATGTTTGAAAAGACCGGACTGCAAATCGCGCTTCGGACGGTCGCCAATCTTTGGCGACCTCGCGCAGTGCATCCGGCCGCGAGGTCAGCAGGGTCACATTGTGCCCCGCTTCGTATGCGGCCAGCGCGATCGCTGCACCTGTCCGACCCGTAGAGCTGTTGGTGATAGAGCGGACCTTGTCAATCGGGACGGAAGTCCCTCCGGCAGTGACAAGCCAGTGCATGACAAGCCCTTCGGATGGAGTTGAACCCAATCAATTGTACCGTGTCCTGCAATGGGCGTGTATGGAGCCGACGTAGAACGAGCGACAAGCCGTTCAGGAACACTTGCGGGCAACATTCGGGTCGGTATGATACGGAAGAATCGACCGGCGCTCACTGGAGAGGTGGCTGAGTGGTCGAAAGCACCGCTTTGCTAAAGCGGCGTAGGGGTTAAACCTTACCGCGGGTTCGAATCCCGCCCTCTCCGCTGGTGAACGAACGATGGGCCGCAACTCGCGGCCCATTATCGTTTTTCGGCAGATCCATTTTTTTGGTCTCCTGGATTGTGCTGGTTTTGTGCTGATTTCAGTTCCAAGGAATCCTCTTGCAAATCCTTCGTTAGGCTTTTCTTCCACAGTCGATCGTTGGCCTTGACCAGTGGCAATGTGCATAGTTTGCGCAAGCAGAACGACGGGACCCGTTTCGGTGAGACGCCGCCGATTCGGAATGGGAGGCCGGAGGCGACGAGCTTACTAATTCGATGGCAATCGGTTTCTGTGCCGATCGCAATTGACTCGCCTGGTTGAAATAAGTCGCCCGGCAGCCTGCGCCAGAATCGACGAATGCACTGACTCGGTCTTCTTCGCACGCGAATCTTGAGTCCGCCTTCAGTCGGGCCACGGTCAGCGCCACTCCGGATACGTGGCGAGATCGGCGCGGCGAACATCTTGCCAGCAGAACTTGGCAATAGCCGAGGAGGTCAGCAATGGTCGCCGCAAATGCTCATTGAGCGAGGTCGCGCGGATGCCTTGGAGGCCGGATTCAAGAACCCAAACTTGGCCACGTGCATTCGTCGAGGCATCTTTGCCGCTGCAAAGTTGCACCCGATGGACATTACGGATTTGAGCACAGAAAAAGCGTGGTTGATGGTGCGACTAGCGCTTTTCGATTTGGGGCCGGCAACAATTCGGATTGAAGACGATGTTGCCGAACGAGTCGAGCAGCGGTTGCAGGCCGTACTACATCCTCATCTCGCCGATGAGACCGCGAAATTCAGTCGCTATTGGACCCAGCTTGACAGCTTGGTGCACCAAATCGCGAAACAAAAGAAGCGCGGCGGAACGATTCACCGAGAAGTCGTTCGAAGCGTGCTTCTCAATCTGGTACTCCGGTCGTTTCGCTACGTCGCCGATTGCGTTCATTTACAGATGAGTGCGTTTCAAGACGCTCTCCAGCCGAAGCTGAACGAAAGGGAAAGAGCATTCTTCAAGTTATTCTTCCTGCGCCAGCCGTTCCTCGGGAATCTTCCGCTCATCATGCTGCAGGACCGTTTTGAAATCGCTCGTGATGCCATCAAAGAAATGTGGGACCAACCTTTCTGTTCGGACAACGACTGCCCACCCTTTGAATGGCGCTGGGTACCTGAAACCAGGACTATAAGGACTTCTTCGGCTCCCTTTGCTCGCGACGCCATTGTTCGGCCAATAATCTTGCCACGATGCGTGCGAATTCCATTTGAGCATCGGTAAGCTCGGGCTGGACTCGTTCGCGGGATAATTGGCGTTCCTCGTCGTCGGTCGGCGATGATTTTGAATTCAGTTTCATTTCCTTTTCCCTTGGTGTTTTGATTCGGTCGAAACCGGCTGGAACTCAGATTCGCATCGAGCCAGATGACATGCCGAAGATGCCTCGTGTTCTACTAATTGCAAATGGCGCTCTCGCCCCCGGATTGGATTGTTGTGGTGTTGCGGCATCGACCCGTTTCGAGCTCGCGTTGCGGCGATTGATTCCGAGGTTGCAACAATATCGAGCGTGACTTGGCTCGTGACAGTTACCGGAGTCGCTTTCGGAGTTGCGCGATAAATGCTTGCAAGTGCGGCAGGAACGCCGCTCGCACCGCCAGTTCGCACTCGCCAAAAGGCACGAACTGGCGCATTGCTTCGATTTGTACTTCTCCCTCTTCCTTGATCGCCGCGAACTCTTCGGTGTCCCAAAACACGACGCCTAGCCCTTTCGGAAAATGCAGCACCGCCTGGACCACCTGGGCCGAGTCGGAAGAGTCTTGGCGTGGGTCATACTCGTTTTCCTGGATAACCGGTCCCAGAATGGTGCCCGCTGGGAGTGCACCCGCTTCGCCTATGCGACGAACCAACCGGTTCAAGCGTTCGGCGTGAGCTTCGGCTAGTTCCGCGCTATGGTAAATCTGGTCGGTAATGCGCTGAGGGTCGTCTTCGGAATTGTCCATTGCTTTTTGCTCCCGTTGTGAGTCTGCGGCGGTGTTGCGCCGAGTGGAGTGGAATTGAAATGGCTGGCAAACGGACGAAGTATCGCCGTTCAAGCACACGCTTGACGTCTCACTGCATTTGTCTGCCCGTTGCCGATGGACTCCCACCTTCGTTCAGGCGTCGCCACGGGGACTGGCGAAATATGTTTGGCGACATCTATCTTCGTTAAATGAACAACAAGAACGAGCGTGGCAGTTGGGCTGACTTCAATTGGTCGATTTCGACCGGAATCCAATCGACTTGCCAAGACGGCAACTCTTTGATCGAAACGTGCGGGCCTTCGTGAACGCGCTGATGATGGCGCTGGAATTGCCAGGATCCTAGGTTCCCAACAAACTGAGGGGAGTCGGCACTCGTGGGAGGTTCTGCGATTGGCCGCGACGGATTAGTGCCGACGGCCGCCAGGGGTGAGAGGCTGTCAAAAGGTAAGCTCGCTCTCATATATTCTGACACGTATCAGAGCGTTATTTAGGTGGCGAAAAAAGCCTTGCCGGAAGTAGTGGGCGTTGCTCGAGGGAGACGGTATTCCGTCGGGCTATTCTTGCTCGGTGGGATTGACTTCTTCCGTGCTTTCACATTCTTCTTCGCTCATGCAAGAGCTAATGCACGTCAAAGAAACTGCGTCGTTCGGAGTCTACCAAACCGCCGAGGTACTGGGCGTGAATAACACCACTGTCTGCCGCGTTGCCGCTCGCTTCAGAGCGCACGGCGAGTGGGGCCTGTGGGATGCCCGCGAGGACAATGGCCAGACCAAGCTCGACGACCGCTTCCTCGTACGGCTGCACAGCGTCGTCCGCAGCACGCCCTATTAGTACGGCTGGCACCGGCCGAGTTGAACGCGTGAACTGTTGGTCGCGACGACGGCCCGGCTGACCGGAGTGCGTGTCCACGTCACCACCATGAGCTGGGCGTTGGCGATCGTGCAGGCGCACCGCGGCCAGCCACGCTCGATCGTTGGCTGCCCCTGGCCCGAGGCCGCGAAAACCCGGCATGTGAACGCCATCCGCCGCCAGATCAACGCTTTACCGCGCGGCGAGGTGGCGGTCTAAGAGGGCGAGGTCGACATCCGCCTCAACCCGACAGTCGGCTGGGACTGGCTGGTGAAGGGGCAACAGAAGGAGGTCGGTCACGCCGGGCCGGAGCATCAAGCGCTACTTGGCCGGCATGGTGGAAGCCGACAGCGGGCGGCTGCTATGGGTGGAGGTCGAGTGTAAGATCAGCGCCCTGTTCATCGCGCAGCTGGAGAAGTTGCGGTAGGCGTACCGCTGCGCGCCGGCGATCCATGTGATCCTCGATAACTTCCGCATCAACGACAGCAAGATCGTGACGGTGGCCTTGGCGGGCTTCGGCGGCCGGATCAAGCTGCACTTCCCGCCTCCGTATTGCCCGTACGCGAACACGATCGAGCGGCTGTGGGAGGACCTGCACGCCAGTGTGACGCGGAACCACCACCGCCGGGACATCTGTAGCCTGATGGGCGAGGTCCATACGAACCTCAAAGCCCGAAGTCGGCATAACCTAATTGGGAAAACAAGCGGCTACACGTTAGCTGCATAATCCCGGACCGTCATTTAGGCTCCAATGTGTTTGGTTTCGGTGAACCAGACAATGGACTCCTTGGTCCAACATTCGATACGAAAAGCGGAGTCGGTAATCACGTCCAGTATTTCATTTCCCGATTTATTTTCCAGCTATGCATTGAAAAGGGGTTCATCTATGAATAATGGACATTGAGGCCAGCGAGTTTCCGGTCTTTCTGGATCGCGCATTTGAAGCCTTTGCGCCGCGCATTGTGCGTACCGTGTAAACCAATTGTTTCTCGCGGGCTATCGCGAGAAGAAGTGAAGGGCCGCCTGATCGAGTGCTTGCGCTCACTTGATTACTAAATGAGTGTCGTTTGCGATTGTCCGTATGGCAATTGCAAGGGCTAAATGAACGCTAGCGAAAACGATTTGAAATGCCTTCCAAAGGAACGAAACGTACTGAGTCAGCTGAAAAACTGGCTTCCCTTCCTGCGGACGAGTTTGGCCTGCTGGGTTTCGGTCGCGACCGCGCGATGACCTCTGTTATCGCCAGCGCTGACCAACCGGGATGATCTGTATTGGCGTCGAGCGATTCTGCCACGCCTCCGTGGGAGCATGCAATGTCGATTTCCTCCGTGGCGGTCATTTATTCCGACGCTCAAAGACCTGAGACAACTGGCGGGTACTGTATGCGAGCACTTCGGCAGCTCGCAAAAGTTGAGCATTTCCAGCTGACGTCGGAAACTGCGATACCTCATTCCGGCTTTGATTTGTATTTGCGAATTGATGATGGGTTAAGCGACAACCTTTTGAGCAACTTGCATCCAATGGTTTGGTGGGCGATAGATACTCATTTGGATTTTGACCGCTGCCTTGCGCAGGCGAGGCGTAGCGATTTGACGTTTAGTGCCCAACGAGACGGGGCCGATGCTTTAGGGCGAGCTGGCATAGCAAGCGCCCAGTGGTTGCCGCTTGCATGCGATCCATCAATTCATAGAAAACACGACTTATCGAAGACTTATGACCTCTGTTTCGTCGGCAATCTGTTTCCGGGTCCGCGAACAGAGCTGCTCCGTCTCATCCGAAAGCAATACCCGAATGTATTCATAGGTAACCGTTACTTTGAGGAGATGGCCGCGACCTATTCGGCGTCGAGGATGGTTTTTAACCATTCCATTCGTAACGACGTAAACATGCGAGTATTTGAAGCTCTCGCATGTGGGTCACTTCTGATTACGAATGACCTTTCGACAAATGGCCAAGCCGAATTATTCAAGGATGGGTCCCATTTTGCAACGTTTCGCGACGCCGAGGAATTGATCGACAAGGTCAGCTATTACCTTTGCCGCCCAGAGGTTCGAGGAAAGGTGGAATCTAATGGCCGCGTTCAAGTGCTTGAAAGGCATACTTATCGCCACCGAATGGCCACAATTCTCTTAAGCGCTGATCGGATTCCAACGACGGTAGCTGTTACCAAGTCGACGTTCGGCGCACGTGCGAAAGAGCCGTCCTATTTTGAACACGCCCGTCCTGAGCTTGTTGCACTTATCCCAAAAAAGGCAGAAGATGTTATTGACATCGGTTGTGGGGCAGGCGGCCTAGGCGAGGCGCTTAAATCGCGACAATCCTGCCGTGTTACTGGCGTAGAGACGAACTCGCGTGCCGCGTCACTTGCGAAAAATCGCATAGATGTCGTTTACGAATGCGATATCGAGGCAATGGATTTGCAGAAGGCTGGCGGTCCTTTTGACGTGGCGGTTTGCGGCGACATTCTGGAGCATCTGCGGGATCCCGTCGGAGTGCTCAAGCAAGTTCACACAGTGCTCCGGCCAGGAGGCAAACTGATTGCTAGTATTCCCAATGTCCGCCATCACACGGTGATAAGGTCGCTTCTCGCCGGCAATTGGACATACGAGGCGGCTGGCCTTTGCGATAATACACACCTCCGTTTTTTCACGCGGCGAGAGATCGAAAAGATTTGCTATCGAGCAGGATTCGAAATCGAGTCATTGACTCCAATTACGTTACCTGGCGACGGCTTGCCTAGAATAGTGAGCGATCCCAGCAGCATTCAAATCGGTAAACTTACGATCGCGGGCCTTTCCCCGGACGACGCCAATGAATTCTTTGCGTATCAGTTTCTTGTTTCGGCAATCCGTACCGATCCCGTTAATATTGGACTTACATCGATCGTAATAGTTACAAGAAACCTAATTCATTATACTCGCCGATGTATTGATTCGATTAGCGCGTTTACGGACGAGCCATATGAGCTAATTCTGATCGACAACAGTTCTGCGGATGGCACGCCGGAGTATTTGGAATCAGTTGCGAGCTTAAGTTCCAACATAAGGATCGTCAGGAATGGCGAGAATCGCGGTTTCCCAGCAGCTTGCAACCAAGGAATCCGACTGGCGACCGGCCAACAAGTTCTTTTGCTCAACAACGACACGGTTGTAACGACGGGCTGGCTTCGCAGACTGTTGTCGGCCCTGAATTCGGATCCAACCATTGGATTGGTTGGCCCCTGCTCCGACAACGTTAGCGGGTATCAGCAGGTTCAGACCGATTTCGAAGCGATCGAGGAACTTGACGGTTTTGCTTGGGATTGGTCAAAAAATCGTGCCGGCCAAATTCAAACGACGGACCGCCTTGTCGGGTTTTGCCTACTGATTCGGCGCGAGCTCATTGATGCGATCGGGGAATTGGATGAGCGGTTTGGCATAGGCTGTTTTGAAGACGACGATTATTGCAGACGAGCAATCGCGGCAGGTTACCTCAATGTCATCGCGCGTGATGTTTTTGTTCATCACGTGGGGGGCGCCACCTTTCGAGATTCCGATGTCGACTATCAGGCACTCTTGAACTCAAATCGAATCGAATTCGCGGACAAATGGAATTTGGCGTCGTCTGGTCTATCTGTGGGGCTAACGAGTCAAAGAGAACTTCGGCTGGTGGCACCGGGTGATGGCAGCCTGCTATTGCAACCGGGCAGTAGATCAGACTCCTTGGCGATACGACGAGGAAAAGAAACCTTACTTGTGCCCGGAACGGAACGAGGTAGTTCATGTCTTTGCATGATTGCGCGCGATAACGAAAACACTATCATTCCCTGTCTCAACAGTATAAGGCCCTGGGTTGACCGAATGGTGGTCGTCGATACTGGCTCCCGAGACCGTACGCCGCATCTGTGCCGCGAACTCGGAGCGGAAGTATATTACTTCCCTTGGTGCGACGATTTTTCGGCAGCCAGGAATGAGAGTTTGAGACATGCGCTGGGTGACTGGGTATTCTGGATGGACAGCGACGATGTAATTGATAGCGCAAACGGAAGGTCTCTTCAGAGGTTAGTGCGCGGATGTCACAACCCAAATGTGCTAGGATACATTTGGCAGGTCCATTGTCCTGGGAGTAATTCCCATGATTTAACGGTGGTTGACCACGTCAAATTGTTTAGGAATCGCCCGGATATTCGGTTTGAAGGCCGAATCCACGAGCAGATCCTATTGTCAATTCGCCGTATAGGAGGAGAAGTTGCCTGGACTGATCTTTTTGTAGTGCATTCGGGTTACGATAGGACGAAAGTGGGCCAAGAGCGCAAGAGGCAGCGAGACTTTCGATTATTAGAGCTCGAGCTACGAGATCGTCCCAACCATCCATTTACTTTGTTCAATTTGGGAATGACGCACGCTGATGTTGGCGATTCTGTTGAAGCTGTGAATTACCTAAATCGTTGCTTAGCCGTATCGAAGCCGGAAGAATCACATGTCCGCAAAGCGCATTCAATTCTGGCGCATGTGCTGGCTCGAATTGGGAAATGGAATGAAGCCATAACGCGCTGCGAAGATGGCCTAAGGCTATATCCGCTAGACGAAGAATTACGATTCCGTAAGGGTGTGTTGCTATGTGACGCGCAGCGCTATTCTGAAGCAGTAGTCGTTTTTCAAGATTTAATACAACGGCCAGATGAGCGGCATTTTACGAGTGCGCCGGCGGGCTTGCGCGGGTTCATGACGAGTCAAAACCTAGCCGTTGCGTTCGAGGGGCTTGGGCGCCTAGCGGACGCAGAAGGGCAATGGCGCCGAGTAGTCGCCGAGATGCCCACCTACCGCGACGGTTGGCGTGGTCTTGGTGAGACAATGTTAAAGATTGGGAAACTCGATTCAGTTAAGGGAATTGCGTCGAAATTGATTGAGGAGCACCCGGAAGCAGGGGATGGAGCCGTCTTGTTAGCTAAGGTCGCACTGGCTAATGGCGACAAGTATCGAGCGCGAGAAATCATGGAAGATTGGACCAACCGACTTCCAAATAACTGCCAGCTTAAGCGAGAATGGGCAGGTATGCTTCTTGAATACTTTGATGCGATTGACGCGGAGAAACAGATAGCTTCAATACTGAATTTGGATTCGCACGATGCTGCGGCATGGCATAACCTCGGAATGGTGCGATTTCTGCTAGGTCGGCCTTTGGAAGCTGTAGAGTGTTTTCGGCAGTCGCTGCAGTACAGGCCTCGGTATTCCATGACCCTCGATGCGTTGGGCCGAGCTAGGGCGGCGTGCGGAAACGCTGAGGACATGCAGCAATCAAATAGGGAAACAAGAAAAACGGCTTTGGAAGCGACGGATGGCGTTGCGACTGAAGATGCGCATTGAGGTGACGAACAACGGAGGCTACCGACTCGCGTGCAGAACACTAGGTCGTGTCTGGTGAATCCGACGGCATTGTGGTACAAGGGCGTCAATGGAATCCAGAGTTCATTGCCAAGGAGTGG
>Ga0207109_1167_pt1 | contig 14035 bp, 7 predicted proteins | sample Alteio_BWMinHeat_73_FD_153584 | JGI IMG/M metagenome (GOLD analysis project Ga0207109, IMG submission 153584) | Enriched cells from forest soil in Barre Woods Harvard Forest LTER site, Petersham, Massachusetts, United States -... | ecosystem: Environmental > Terrestrial > Soil > Temperate forest >... | reverse complement strand
GCGCTCCAGGCGCGCGAAGCTGCCGGCGGCAGGCGACGGTTGGGGCTCTCCATTTACCCGCAGCGTAGTGCCCGCGGCCCAGGCCGGGACTCGCAGTTGGAGCGGGAACGCCAAGGGAGCCTCAGGATTGATGGTCAGGCCCACAGTACCGCGGAACGGATAGCCCGTCTCTTCGACAACATGGATCTTCGTGCCGCGCAGCACGGTGCGCACTTCACAGGGTGCGTAGGCGGCTGCAACCAATCCGTCGCCGGCATCCGAGTCCTGCGCGCCAGACAAAAGGAAAAGGCTGTTGGCGAACTTGGGCCAGCCCTGGTGAAAATTTGCCGTGCAGCAGCCGAAGTTCGGCTCCAGGCCAAACAGATTCGATTCCGGCCCATCGGTGGTCCACGGCTTGCGATGCAGGCTGCACTCTACCTGGTTCGGCTCCTGGTTGTATTGGTGGGCCCACATATCGTCAGTAAATGTGCCGGGAAGTGCGTTGAAGGCAAGCTTCTCGAGCCGGTCGCCGAGGGCCGGATTGCCGGTGATGGCCAGCGAATGCTCCAGCGAAAACATGTACTCGACCACGGTGCACAACTCGGAGCCCTGCGATGGATCAGGACCGGCTAGATGCTCGTCGCACGAGAACATGCCGTTGGGCAGGCCGTGGTACTTGTCCAGTTCCGCAATCATCTTGAGAACGGCGGAACGGTCATCGGAGTTGCCGGAGATGATCGACCATACCGAACCTGTCTTGATCGCCTGGCCGTTGTTGACGCCATGCGTGGAGAGGGAAATGTCTCTGAGACCGCGGTCTTCGTCGAGCTTGATGAAATCGGGCGTGATCTTCTTGGTGTATTTGAAATCGGCGAACTGCGCCATCCAGTCGTGCCCCTGCGCATGCAGCAGACGGGCGAGATCAAGAAGATACGCCGATCCGGTGCGGTTATAGAGCCAGATCACGCTCAGCAATTCATCTTGCCAGCGAAACTTGCCCCAGTCGCGCAGGGGGCGTGCAGGCAGTTCGGACAACTGGTAGCGAAAATATCGATCCATCACCGGAATCACGCGCGCATCGCCGCTGAATTCCTGGTATTGGGTGAGGGCTTTCAGCATCACGTAGCGCGGCCACCAGTCATTGTTCGAAGCAGGGCCGATCATGCCATTGGGAGCCTGGTGGTCGAGAGTCCAGTCGATGAAGCGCTGCGCCTTGGCCTTGAGCCGGTCGTCATTCAGCGTCCACGCCAGGGGTACGAGGCCGTCGAGAAAGTAAGGACCGCGTTCCCACGACTCGCCTTTGCCGCCGAGCCATCCGCTGTCGGGGCCCACATCCGCCCAGGTCTCATCGAGGTGACCACCGAGTCCGTTGGCCTGGATCTGCAACTGATTTTTGAGCCATCCGGCCGGCCGAATCGAGCCGAGAGGAAGAAAGTAGAACGCGTTGGGAGCAAGAGGCGCGTGGTTCCGAACCACGGCGAGAGGAATACTCTTCGGCGATGGAGCCGGATTCTTCTCCGATGCCAGCACCTGTCTCAATGGCAACGAACTCGCCAGGCTCACGACTCCCAACTGATTCAGAAAGCGGCGGCGCGAAACAGAAAAATCGGAGAAGGGCAGCAAAGATCAACTCCTGGTGAAGACTATCAAGGATGATAAGCAAATGTGACACATCCCGCATGGTACAGATGATCCAGGCAGCCCGCGCACTTACCCCATCGAAGCCCAGCTACCGTCGCGCCATGGCATCATGTCGGGACTTCGATGATCCCGCGCTGGATAGCGGTCGTGGCTGCCTCGGTGCGGTCGGAGACTTCCAGTTTCTCAATGATGCTGTTCACATGATTTCGAACCGTGTTTCCGCTGATCAGGAGAGCGTTCCCGATCTCCTTGTTGGTGAGCCCGCGAGCCAGCATGTGCAGCACTTCAAGTTCGCGCGCCGTCAACTCGGTGCGCATGATGCGTTCGGCGAGGCGCGCCGCGATATGTCGAGGCAAATAGCGCCTGCCTGCGTGAACGGTGTGAATTGCCTCCACCATATCGGATTGGGGGGCCCCTTTCAGGAGGTACCCTTGCGCTCCCGCCTGGACAGATCGGTAGATATCCTCGTCCGTTTCGAAACTGGTGAGAATGATGGCGCGCACATGGATGCGTTCGGCCCGGATGGCAAGCAGCGTATCGACTCCGTTCATCCCCGGCATGCGGAGGTCGAGCAGCAAAATATCCGTGGTCCGCGTCCGCAGCATCTCGAGAGCCTCTTCGCCGCCGGATGCTGAACCGACCACGTCGAAATCAGGCTGGGTGCTGAGCATGCTGGTCAGTCCGGCCAGTACCACCGGATGATCATCCACGATAAGAATGCGAATTGGAGAGCTTCGAAGGTCGGGCATGGATCCAGGACTCCATTAAGTATTTCGATAGGAACTTCGGCCAGGTGGCAAAGGTCAGGCGCGGAGGCAACGGCGCGGTCACCTCGATCCGCGTGCCCTCGCCTGGCGTACTGTTGAGGTGAAAAGTGGCTGACACGGTCTGGGCTCTGCGGCGCATTCCACGGATGCCGAAGCCCTGAGAAATGTCTTCGGGAATAAATCCTGTGCCATCGTCCTCGACCTGCAGAGACGCAGAGTTCTCGTCGTACTGAAGTCGGATTTTGAGCACTGACGGATTGGCATGTCGAAGGGAGTTGGCGATGGACTCCTGTCCCACCCGGAACAGAGTGTCGGCCACGCGCAGGGGAATCGATCGTGCCTCACCTGTTTTTTCCGAGACGACGCGGACTGAACCGCCTTCCACCAGGCGCCGCGCGTGCAGATCAAGTGCCGAAAGCAGGTCCTCCGATTCCAGGGATTGCGGGCGCAACATCGCGATGCTACGGCGCGCCTCCTCGTGGCTATGGCGAACCAGGTTGCTGGCCAGTTCCAGTTGCTGGTGTATCGTGGCTTCACGCTCCGGCAGATTATTGCGGATTGCCTGCAATTGAAATCCGATGCCGGCGAAGCTTTGCGCGAGAGTGTCATGCATCTCGTGTGCCAGCCGTTCCCGTTCGTCGAGAACCGCGCGGAGCCGCCAGTTCTCGACACGCTGGAAGACGAACACCGATACCACTCCCAACAGGAGGATAGCGGCCAGCATGGCGAGGACGTGACCTGTGCTCCACCAGGGCGGCCCAGCCAGAACATTGACATCTTCACTGGACCGAAGCAACAGGACGAACGGAGTAAGGTTGTTGGTAATCGCGGGATCGACAACACATATGCCGCGGAGGCTTACCCTGCTCCCTATCTTGAGCCGGTCGAAGACGTAGGCGCTGCGGCCAGGATTCATAATTGCGCGAAACGATTGTCCTGCTTCTTCAAGATCAAGAATGAGGGTGTTTTCGGGCCCCCGTTCCTTAGCCGAAAGCCGGCCCTGCACCTCGATGAATGTGGCATCAAATTTACCGGTGGAAGCCTGCGGGGCCGTGACTGCCACGGGCGCGACGGGGATGCCTTCCCACAGCACGCGGATGTTGGCATTGTCGATCACCGAACTGAACTCGCCCGGCCGCACCATGCCGGTCACCTCCACTTCATCGCCAACCTTGAGAGCAGGCGATTGGTGCTGCGTCACATAAACGCCCCCCGTCGAATCCTGGACGAAAAGCATCGGCGCGTTAAGGATGACGACGCCGCGAATCGTAGCCTCCGCAGGACGGGCAAGATAGGCTAGACGCAGACTTTCGATACTCTCCACGTGAACATTCGGGCGTAGCGCCGGAAGGGGCGCCAGCGGCGCGAATGCGGAATTACTGGGGGGAGGGATTCCGGGCGCGCGGACCCCGCGATCGGTCTCGTTGCTGAGCATCGCCATGAGGTCGTCGTGATCAACGGGTCGAACAATGACGTTGCTCCATGTTCCGCCGGATCGGTATGAGCGGAGGCCAACGCGGCCTGAAGGCACGCAGTCCGGATCGGTAATGGCGATGGATTCGGGCGAAGGACGCGACGCGCTCGTGATGGCCGCGACAATCTGGCAGTCGTATGCGAGCAATTTGAGATGATAACGTGCGAAGGGCTGGATGCCGCCGGGAATCGAGGCCTTTTTGGTAACCTCCCTCCAACCATGTTCCGCTCGTCCCAGCACCAGGGAATCGTCGATGGTGCGGATTCCGGCGTAATAACCGCTATAGGCATCCACCCCTTCCTCTTCTCTGCCCGAGCGGATGATCAGACCGGCATCGCCCTGTCCGAGGAGGCTGAGGTCTGCCTCAACGGAGTAGTTGCGCCAACGAGGCGATCCCGTGATCAACTTCGCGCCACGCTCGTCGGAGTCGTTGCGCATCAACCCATTCATCAGTTCCCAGGTTCCTCCCAGAGCGGTCCATTCCTCGGCCTTGCCCCGGACAAACGAGTCCTGATAGAAATGGGCCCCAATGGGGTTGCGCACAAACGCTCGCCACCCGATCAGCCCGACAGCAGCAGCGATGAAGGCGCCTCCTCCAATAAGAACGCCGCGTCGCATGGACGATGTGATCCTCATGGCGTTGCGCTCCACTTCCACCGTCCGAGGCTCCAGTCATACGACAACAGTTCTCGGATTTCGGGCGATTGCAGGTTTTCACGTGTGATGAGGCGCGGCTTGAGGCGGGTGACGGCAGGAACCGATTGTCCCAAATTCATGGCATGGATCAGTCCGACCGCGCGCCTTCCCATCAACTTCGTGTCTGCCTGAATCACGCTGTCCAGAGACTTTCTCTGATCGAAGGGAGGTTCTCCAGCGAGATCGAAACCGATTATCTTGATGGAATGGCGAGGATGGACCGTGTCCATTGCGGAGAATAAGCCATCCAGCGTCGTCCACAGCAATGCGACACACGCGTCGATGTCGGGATTGGACTCGAGTAGCTCTTCTGCAACCTGCCGTTCGCGCAGCACATTGAATGTTCCGATCCGTTTCTCCACGATGCGGATGCCGGGGTAATTCGTCGTCAGCGTCGTTTCGAAGACGCGCGCGCGGGTGGTGATACCCAGGACATCAGGATTGATGCCAAGCAGCGCCACTGTTCCTTTGCCATTCAACAGACTGGCGACGCGATCGGCGGCCAGCCTGCCAGCCTCCTCTTCGTCATTCAGAATGTAGGAGAGTTTTCCCCCGGCAGGAAGCGAAAGGGGCGAATGCAGGATCACGGTGGGAATCTCGCGCGACAAAGCCCGGCGCACCGGGCTGATGAGCGATAACGCCTGGGTTGGCGCAATCACCAGTCCCTGGTAGCGGCTGCTCGAGACCACCTGGTCGACCAGTTTGACCTGCGCCGCGACATCGTCCTCGCGCATGGGCGCATTCCAGTAGATCGACGCACCGGCTTGGCTAGCAGCGGCCTCGGCACCGGCATGCGCGGCGTCCCACAACATCATGCCGTCGGTCTGCGGAATTACGGCAATCAGTTCCTGCCTTGACGAGCCGCACGAAGTCGCGAACAGACTCATCAGAACTGCCACGCGCAGACAGGAGTGACACGCAACTGTCCGTCGTCCAGAACGTCTTGGTTGTTTTAATTTCTTCATGTGCTGGCACGATGGAGTCTACCCCTCATGGCTTCGATCGGCAACTCAACTGCCGGCATAGTTCAGATGGACTACTTGCCAATGGTCGCATTAACTTATGCGTCGCCTTTTCCATTGGAGTAGCGTCTGTGTGTCTTCCTCAGACGAAGATTTTGTTAAACGTTTTCACCTAGCGGCGACTCACAAACTCACCGACATTGCATACAACGGGTCTTGAACCGCAGCTCAACTTGTTTGGGAGAACACCATGAAGGAAGCCATACGCACCCTGGCGAAGACTCTTCCGCTGCTGCTCCTGTCTTCGGCGCTCACTTGCTTTGCACAATTTACCGCCGGTGTACAAGGCAACGTGCTGGACCCCAAGGGATCAGCGGTTGCGGATGCCACTGTCGTGCTCATGAATGTGGATACCGGGGTCAAGCAGGCTGCAGTCAGCAATCAGGGTGGAGTGTATCGATTCAGCAGTCTTGCGCCCGGCAATTACACGGTCACCGGGACGGCGCATGGATTCTCGCCGGTATCGGTGTCCTTCAACCTGGCCACTGCACAAACGCGCGATGTTTCTCTGAATCTGGAGATCGAACACGTTCAGGCCACGGTAATGGTGTCTGAACAAGCTCCGCTCCTCGATACTTCCGATAGCAGATTCGAGCAGACCCTGGACACGACGGCACTGCAGGCATTGCCACTCGCGGGACGAAATCCAACCAACGTGATTATCGTGGCGCCCGGTGTCACGGGGCGCGGCGGACAGGCTTCTCCGGGAACCAACAATTCCACGAATTTCGCACCCGAAAATTGGGTCGACGCCAGCGCGAATGGACGAGGCGCCAACGGCAATCAATACGTGGTGGATGGAATGGATGTGACCAGCAGCATCCGTCCGGGTGTCATCAATCTCACGCCGAATGCCGACGCGATTTCTGAAGTCAGCGTCCAAACCAACACGTATACCGTCGATTATGGCCGCGCCAGTTCCATCCAGACAGTGATGACCAGCAAGTCGGGAACCAACGACTTCCACGGCGTTGCCAGCCTGTACTACACCTCACAGCAGCTTACCGCTCGTGGCGAATTCGGCGTGCCGCAGCCGCAGAAACTCAATCCGTACCACACTTCGAACATGTCGTTCACGGTGGGCGGCCCTGTACTTCCCAAGAAGCAATTCTTTTTCTTCGTAGGCTATGAGCCGTACCTCTCCATGGCTTCGAACGGCGGGTCGCTCGTCACCTATGAAGATCCGGCATTCCTTGCGTTCGCGCAGTCGGCCAAGCCGAATAGCCCGGAAGTGCAACTCATGGCTAAGTACAAACCCAGCGGCGCTACCACTTCCGGTGTGCAAGCGACCGCCGGTCAGCTCTGGAGCAATGTCCTTCCTTCGGCGGACCAGGCTGCGTGTGCGAGCGGCACCGGCAATCTGCCCGCGTCATATGACAGCATCCCCTGCTCCACGCCGGTGTTTGACAATGGCCACTTCAACTCGTCGAGCTACTACAACGCCAAGCAATACAACATCCGACTCGATAAGTATTTCGACAAAGACAGAATCTACGGCAACTTTTTCCGCAACACCATCTCCGGCGGCGGCCCCGCCGTTCGCCCCGATTTCAAAACCACCAACGCTTTCTATGTGTTCTCGCTTCAGGTGAACGAGACACATACATTCTCGCCCAACATGCTGAACGAAGCGATCTTTGGTTACAACAGGATCGAGGGTTTCTCTCCGAAGACCGGACTGTTCACCGTTCCGATCGTCAACGTGAATCAACTGGGCACGGGCTGGGGCGATGGCTTCGCGCAGGGCGATTACATCCAACATTCTTATCATTGGCGCGACGTTCTTACCCGGATTGTCGGTTCGCATAGCTTCAAGGGCGGATTCGAGCTCTGGCGCGGCGATGATGTGGCTTTGTTTGCTGGCGCGTTCGGACAGGCGAACTTCTATTTCCAGAACATGATCGATCTCATCAACGACAATCCGTACACAGAGAGCGGATTGTCTTATGATCCGGTGTCGGGACAACCGTCACCCGGGAACTATGGATACAAGGCGACCACCTACGGCATATTCGCCGAAGATACGTGGAAGGCGAACCGCAGGCTGACCATCAACTACGGCATTCGCTACGACAACTTCGGCAATCCGTATGTCGGCCTGAAGGGAACCGTGCTGGCCAACTTCCGTCTCGGCGATGGATCAGCCATGGCCGATCGTGTTGCAAACGGCATCATGAAGCAACAGTCGCATGTTTTCGACAACGACATGAACTGGATATTCAGCCCCAGAATTGGACTCGCCTACGATCCGTTTTCCGACAACAAGTGGGTGGTACGCGGAGGCATCGGGCTGTTCCACGATCTGTTCACGTTGGGCAACGCCGAGAATGGACTCAAGGGCAATCCGCCCGGCTTTGTAATACCAACGTTCTATAACAACGGATCCACTGCAGCGCCTATCTTCAGCTACGGTACGCAGAACCATTATCCTTTCGGATTCCAGTATCCCGCGTTCGTGGGTCAACCTCTCGACGCCAAGGGAGGGATACCAGGCTCGCAGATCAATGTGGGGGGAACATCGGTGCGCCTTTCCTCGCCGAACACTGTGAACTGGTCGGCGGCGCTGGAACGTCAGCTTACCAACGACATCACCGCCAGCCTGGGCTATGCGGGGTCGCATTCCAGCAATATCGTGGTTGGCGGCGGCAACACCGGCAACACCTCTTATGGCGTTGACCTGAACCTGATTCCCGGGGACCTGGTGCAGAATCCTGCATTCGATTCCGGAGGAGTGTGGACAGGCTCCGGCATCCAGACGCGGTTGAATCACAGCTTTGGCGCCATTACTTACGCGTTTAACGGCGCACGGCAAAACTATGGCGCCTTCATCGCCGCCATGAAGGGGCGATTCGCGAAGAGGGGCTTCCTCACCGCCTCGTATACGTACTCGTCGTCGAAGGACAACTCTAACAATTACCCGAGTGGCTACACTGCCACGGGAGGGAGCAACTACAACATCGACCAGTGGTATAGCTCATCTCCATGGGATGTGCCTCACCGCTTGTCGCTGGGGTGGAGCTACGACATACCCGGCTCGAAGGGAAGGGGCGGCTTTGTCGACCGGGTAACGTCCGGCTGGACTCTTGCAGGCACCACGGTCCTGCAATCGGGCAACCCATTCTATGTTTACAACGACAATCCGCTGTCACTGATTGACACCGCGGGCGTCACCGTGAGATCAGACAACTATGCCAGCGAATTGGCTGCCGGACACATCGCTTATGCAGCCAATAGCGGCAACTACGCGGCCGACGGCCTAAACCACAATATCCCGAATGTCGTGAACTATCACCAAAAGACTGACCGTAAGTCCTACCAGTACACCGGTGCAGTGGACTCGGGAGTCATCACCCACTCGCAATTTGCCAATCCCGAGTTCAAGGCGGGAGGAACTGAAGGCAACCAGAAGGTTAATCAGTTCCGCAATCCCGGTTTTGCCGAAACCGACTTTACGGTGAAGAAAACGACGAACATCTTTGAACGGTTAAGTTTCGAATTGCGCCTCGACACATTCAACCTGTTCAACCGAGTCAATCTGAATAACTTGAACAACCACGCCAACTGGGGAGATACAAGCGCGAACTTCGGGACGGTCAATAGCAATCTGCAACCGCGCAATATGCAGGTCGCCGCCCGGTTTGTCTTCTAAAAGAACCAGCTTGCAACCATGCATCTTTGACACGCCTGGCGCCAATTTCTTGCACGGAGAAATGCGCGCCAGGCTTTTTTTCGTGAACTCTCACTCTGGTACGAAATCCACAAAGGACTTCCATGTCGCGCACAGCAAATTGTTATTCTGCCTTTTTCTATCTTTTATCCGGATTCTGTGTTGTCGCCTCAGCACAGACGGTTGAATTGCGGAGTGCAATCGCGAAAGCGGAACTAGGTCCGCGCGGTCTGATGTCGGTGACCGATACCGCTTCAGGAGCCCGCATCGATCTTTCTGCGGACGAGTGGTCAATCGCCCTGAATGGGCGGGCCTTGCGCAGTGAAGATGCAAAGCCCGTCCTCCGCAAAAGCACGGAAGACGAGGTCGTCTACGAGTACGATCTCCCTCCGTACCGCGTCCAGGTGAGTTACAGGATGAAGCCCGGTTGGGCTTTCGTCAGCAAACAGTTGCGAGTGGCAGCGGCGCCCGCCCAGAGCTTCACTGTCGACAGGGTTGTGCCGTGGGAGCTGAAATCGCGCACACCGGTACAGTCCGACTTTGTCCCTTCGGTATATGTGCCGCAATTCGGGGCCAGTCTGGAGCAGAGCCGCAAATCGCTCCCAGGCAAAGACTATGGCGCGTTCCTGCGACTTGACGGTGGCAGAGGCGCATTCCTGACTGTGCAGAATCCCTTTCTTGCGGTTCAACGGGAAGGAGACTCGGTTAGCATCTCGTATGAACCAGAGATGGAGTGGCAATCTTCGTGGGGGGAGTTTACGAGCGACATCGCGTGCATGGGCGCCTATCGACTTACCGGAACGCGCAACCCAAAGGAGATGGTCACGGAATGGCATGTCGTGGCTGCCGATTTACCCGCGGACGGCATGGACAAAGCCGAAGTGGAAGCATTCACGGCCTGCGTGCGGGAATTCCTCATCGAGCCGGCTCCGGCGCCGATCAGCGTGCTGGTGGGATGGACGCTGAATGATTACCAGATTGATGCGGGCACTGCAGAAGGAAGAGAAGAATACAAGCGGATCATCGACACAGCAGCAGAACTCGGAATTCAGACGCTTCTCTACGCACCGGGCAATTCGAAAACAGCCGAGCGCACAAAGAGCGTCGATACGTGGAGCTGGGAGTACGTCCTCTGGCTGGGCATGGGCCAGCAAATCCGCAAAGATCAGTGGCAACCGGCAACCGATCCGATTCCCCCCAGCGTGTCGGAGATGCTCGACTATGCAAAGCAGAAGCACGTAGGATTGCTGGCTTACGTGTACCCGTCCATCCCTTACGAGAAGGATTCGTCCTGGATTGTGCAGGGTGGGCCCGGCATGCATGGCGAATCTTTCACCGATCCCAAAGCGAAGTATGCCACGCTTTCGTCGCGACGTCTTCAGGACTACCTGATCGAGAAGTTGATCGCGTTCAAGAAGCGCGCGGGAGTTGCGGGATATTCCTTCGATTATGCATTTCTCAATGTGCCCGGAAGCGGCAGCTACGCGCAGTGGTACGGGTGGCGCAGGGTCATCGAAACAATACGCAAGGAATTTCCTTCCATCGTTATCGATGGTCGCCAGAGCTACCAGGTGTACGGGCCATGGAGTTGGCTCGCCGGCAGCTATCCTCACCCCACCGGCACAGACGAACAGCCAGAGAGTTTCAAGCCCTACCCCGATCTCCACTTCGACCGGGTGTCGGCGGACCGGACTCGCTTTGTGAACTACTGGTATAAGAATTATCAGTTCGCGCCGCAAGAGGTGATTCCCGGCTACGCCACCCACCAGACGGAGCGATCGCGCAATCTGCCCGCCGTCGATGGCCGGCGGCCGCAAGCAGAGATGATGTACACGCGCTACCGGGCGCGCGACTGGGACTATCTCGGTTACAAGTACTCGTTCCTCTCCTCGATCGCGACAGGAGGGTGGAACAACGTGGTGGATATGATCCCCGCGCGCGATCCGGAAGAACTTAAAAACTTCTCGGCCGCCGACAAGGCCTGGATTGGCGATTGGCTGAAGTGGACCGTCGAGAACAAGGAATATCTGCGTCATACGCGGACCATCCTCCAGCAGCCGGCGATGGGCCACGTCGATGGTACGGCCGCTATCGTGGGTGACCATGGCTTCCTGTTCCTGTTCAACCCCAACTACAAGCAACTCTCTGCCGACCTCGTTCTTGATGAAAGCATCGGATTGACAGCCGGACAGTCGTACCTTCTCAAAGAGATCTATCCGTTCGCGGGCCGCGTTCTGGGTAAGGCACAGTCCGGTGTGTGGGACCGCGGAGATCGAGTTCATCTGGCCCTTGACGGCACCAGCGCGACTGTGCTCGAAGTGACTCCAGCCGGCGATGTCAAGGATCCGATCGTGTTCAACGCCGCCGCGGTCTCGGACCAGGCACCGCCGCGCGCAGAACTCTCAGGCACATCGCTATCGATCACACATGTTGCGGGGCAGCCCGGAAGCACGCAGAGCATCGGTGTCCTTCTGCGAGGCGACATACGAGTCTCGAGCGTCAAGGTCAACGGAAAGCCACAGGCCTTCACGCGGACCGGCGCGTACGTTGAAGCGCAGGTTCGGTTCGATGGTGAGTGTTTCGCGCAGGCGCAGGAGGTTGCCCTGTCGCCCCGGCAAGACGGGGATCTGGAAGGGAGTTTCGCGGTCCCCCAACGAATTCTGGATCAACTCGGCGCCCGCAAGCGCGCATGGCCTGTTCCCTGGACCCGGGAAGACTATGAGTCAACCTGGCTCGTGCCCGAACGTCTACTGTTGTTTGTGCAGGCTGCAGATGGCAACGACTCCGCGAGCCTGACAGCAACCCTCGATGACAAGGCTCTGGCGTTTCAACCCGCGTACAGTTCCAGCCGGATCGATGCGGCATCCTTTGTGGGCTTCTACACGGATCTGAGCAGGATTGCTCCCGGGGTCCGGCATACAATCAAGTTGCATATCTCGGGCATTGGTCCGGCACAGTTACAGGGAATCTTTTTCGATAACGTGGAGCCTCAACTCACGGAATCGATGCGACCCTGACAGCGGCGGCACGTTGCTCTGGAATTCCGGATGGACCTGGCATGAGAAGTGGGACCTGTCCCTGCATTCAATTTCGTTTCAGAAGCGTTCGGAATTTGTTGCACATCTTCTTTGGGGTTTGCGCGCTTTTCTGGCTGCCAATGACTTATGGCTGGGCGCAGCCATCGGGAGATCCGGCCTCCAAAGCCACCATCGGTGGAATCAGCGGAGCGCTCGAGAGCCGTGACTTTGCAAGGGCCGAGGAACTAGCCAAGAATGCTTTGGCATCTCATCCGCAAGACTACCGCCTTTGGACACTGCGCGGGATGTCCACCGCGGGGTTGGGGAATTTGCGGTCGGCGCTTTCTCATTATCAACATGCCCTGAAGCTATCGCCCGCATATCTGCCGGCTCTCGAAGGGGAGTCCCAGACAGCGTTTCAGTTGGGAGATGCAAGCACGAAACCGGCGCTGCTCAAGATCCTCGCGCAGCGTCCCGAGGATGCCGCAGCTCATGCCATGCTGGGCGTGCTCGATTTTCGGTCTCGCAATTGTGAAGATGGCGTCTTGCATTTTCAGAAAGCGATGGGGGTTATCTCCGGCCAACGGGAGGCACTGACCCAATATGCCATATGCCTTTCTGTGCTCGAAAGAAATGACGAAGCGGTAACACCCTTTGCGAATGCGCTTGCGCTCGATCCTGACCAGCCGGATGCGCGATACAACCTGGCGCTTGCACAATGGAACGCGCACCGCGCGGAAGAAGCCTTGGAGACACTGCAGCCGCTCTTGAAGGACGGGTCCGCCAATGCCGATGCGTTGGCGCTGGGCGCTGATATTCATGAATCGAAGAACGAAAGCGAGCAGTCTGTTGACCTTCTCAGAAAAGCAATCCTTGCCAATCCCACGGACGTCAATGCCTATCTGCAATTTGCAATCATCTCCTACGATCACGCCTCTCCGCAGGTGGGCATCGATATTCTGAATGCCGGTCTGACTCAGCTGCCGAACGAGCCGAGGCTCTACCTCGTGCGGGGAGTCCTCCTGACCCAGTTCGGCGAGTTCAGCCGGGCGGCGAGTGATTTCGAGGCCGCGAGCCGCATCGATCCACAGCTCCACTTCCTGCGGACCGCGGAAGGCATCGTTCAATCCCAGCAGCACGATGCTCCGAGGGCCATCGCCAGCTTCCGCGCCGCGGTCAAAGCCCACCCCGATGAAGCCTACGCGCACTATCTCCTCGCTGAAGCCCTGCAGGGCCAGACCAAACGAGTGGGGAGCCCTGAGCTTGAGGAAATGGTCCGGGAGGCCAAACATGCGCTCCGACTCGAGCCCCGGATGACTGCCGCTCACGATCTACTCGGTGCTGTCTACATAGAAACAGGACAGACTCAGAAGGCGATCGAGCACAGCCGCGCTGCTCTCGCCATCGATGCAAATGATCAACAGGCGATCTATCATCTGATCCTTGCCCTGCGGAAAACAGAGGACAAGAATGAGGTGCCTGCGTTGGTGAAGAAGTTGATGGAAATTCAGCGAGAGTCCAAATCCAAGGCCTCTGTCTCGAAAAAGTTCGGTCTGTACATAGTTCAAGGTCAAGCAGGCACCAAGAACCGCTGAGAGGTTCAAGGGCCATGCGACATCGGTGGTTTTCCTGCTGGCGTCATATCGATGGCGTCGGGTGTGGATCAAGAACGCTGGGTTCGGCCACGCTAACGTTGAAGAGGTGAGTCAATGGACGAGAAAACCATGAGCAGGGATGAGAGCGGGAAGAACGTTGACGGCTGGATGCCGAAC